>Ga0105044_10001923_pt1 | contig 28130 bp, 26 predicted proteins | sample MAT01_FD_78092 | JGI IMG/M metagenome (GOLD analysis project Ga0105044, IMG submission 78092) | Freshwater microbial communities from Lake Fryxell liftoff mats and glacier meltwater in Antarctica - MAT-01 | ecosystem: Environmental > Aquatic > Freshwater > Ice > Liftoff microbial mat | place... | reverse complement strand
CGCGCACCACGACCCACACCCGAGGGAGGTCGCTCTCCAATAGCTGCGTCCGCGCGGATCCGACCGGCTCGCCGTAGAACCGCTTCGGCGGGCCGATGGGGTCCGTGTGCGACAACGGCCGCAAAGCGATCGGGTGACCCAGTTCCTCAGAGGCCTAGTCGAACGGCGCCCGGGGCAGCGGTCGGATGATGAATCCGTCGCCCGGGTCGGCCTCGGCCGTGAGGAGCTGGACCACACGAGGCCAGTCCTCGCCTGCAGTCTCGGTGGCAGCAGGCTGCATGGCGAGCAGGCCGGCCATGACGACCGCGAGGGCGCCGATCCGCCACCATCGACGCAGCGGCTCGAGCGCCAGCGCCAGGACCAGCGCGATCCCCGGCAGGCTGGTGACGAGGTACCGAGGCTCCTGGTAGGGCCGCACCAACGAGATGGCCAGGACCAGCAGCGGCACGCCCCACCCCCACGCCACGGCGACCGACGCCAACCACGCCCGCTCCTGCACCGACGTCCACTCCGGCCGCGAGGTGCGCCACGGCGCGGCGCGGGCGAACTGGGCAATGGCCCGCGCCGTGCCCACCACCACCAATGCCGCCACCACGAGCCCGAACGGCCCGCGCCCGATGAGCATCCGGAACACCTTGAGCAGGTCATCGCCGACCAGCGGACTGATCCAGCCCGCAACATCGCCGGCTCCGAGGGCAAGCAGTGCCGCACCGACGACCGCCCAGGCCGCAGCGATGGGTGTCAAACGTCGCAGCCACTCCCGTCGGTCGGGTCGCACGAGCAGGGCGACTACCTGCACAGGGAACTGCAGGGCCGCCAGCCCATGGGCCAGGGGAGCGAACACTGTGGCCACGCCCAGCACCACCAGCCATCGGCGGCGCGTGTGAGGGTCCGTCGTGGTTGCTGCGGCCACGGTGGCCAGCCACGAGAGCGAGACCAGCACCATGGCCAGCCCGTACCCCCGCGCCTCCAGGCCCCACCGCGCCAACGACCACGTCGACGCCAGCGCCAGGCTCGCGCCCACGGCCAGGCTGCGACCACCGATGCGGCGGCCGACCATGTAGGTCACGGCCACCGCTCCCGCCACGAAGAGCGCCGACGGAAGGCGCAGCCAGAACCGCTCGGTCGTGATGGCCAGGATGGGCGCGATGGCGGCGTAGTACAGCGCCATGGTTCCGCCCGTGGCCCCGATGGTCTCGGCCAACTGAGACGCGGCCCCCACCGTGAGAGCCTCGTCGGTCCAGACCGAACGATCGGTCAGGCGCGGAATGGTGAGCAGCAACGAGAGGCCGCAGGCGAAGGCCACGGCGGCAGTGTCGAGCCGATCGAATGCCCCCGAAGGACGGTGGGGTGCGCTGGGGGCGGTCAGACCGCGAGCAGGTCTCGGGCGCCGGTATCCGACGACGGGTGGCGCAGCTTCGACATGGCCCGAGCCTCGATCTGGCGGATCCGTTCGCGCGTCAGGTTGAAGTGCTCACCGACCTCTTCGAGGGTGCGAGGCTCACCACGGTCGAGCCCGAAGCGGAGCTTCAGGATCTCCCGCTCGCGTTCATCGAGCGGCGACAGCAGCCGCGAGATCTCCTCGGGGAGGAGCGCCGTGGCGGCAACCTCGAACGGAGACTCAGCCGAGCGATCCTCGACCACGTCGCCGAGCTCGGCATCGCCGTCTTCGCGCAGCGGTTCGGACAACGAAAGGGGCTCGGCGGCGAAGCGCAGTGCCTCGGTGACCTTGTCCTCGGGCATCTCGACCTCGGCCGAGAGCTCTGCGAGAGTGGCCGGGCGACCCATCTTCAGTTCGAGGCGAGCCCGGGCCTTTTGCAGCCGGGCGAGGGTGTCGCCAGCGTGAACGGGGAGGCGGATGGTGCGCCCGGTGTTGGCAATGCCACGGGTGATGGCCTGGCGGATCCACCAGGTGGCGTACGTGGAGAACTTGAAGCCCTTGCGCCAATCGAACTTCTCGACAGCGTGCATCAGGCCCAGGTTGCCCTCCTGGATCAGGTCGAGGAGCGGCAGACCCGAGGCCTGGTACTTCTTGGCGATGGAGACCACGAGGCGCAGGTTGGACTGCACGAACGTGCGCTCGGCCCGCTCGCCTTCACGTGAGAGGCGACGCAGCTCGCGCTTGCGCGCCGCAGTGAGGTCCTTGCCGGCCGCATCCATCTCCTCACGGGCCGCATTGCCCGCTTCGATGGCTTGGGCCAGACGGACCTCGTCGTCCTTGGTGAGCAGCGGGTACTGACCGATGTCGGTGAGGTACAGCCGGACGAGGTCTTCTTCGTCCCGCTCGACTCGCTCTTTCGCCATCTTGCACCTGTCCTGTTGGTTCTTTTCGGGCCCGGTTGCCCAGCGACCGGAGCAGATCAACCACCTGGCGAGGTGGTTCGACCTACCCTGGGCACGAATCCGGGCTTCCCTTACGATACCGACCGGGTCAAGACCATCAACCATCCGGATTCCATGAACGACATCGCCCCATCTGCTGCTACCCCGCTCGTCCCCACGGAATGGGGCCTTCTCGACGCGGAAGCCCAGCACAGCGCCTTCCCCGACACCTTCCCCATCCCCACCGTCGACGAGCGCCTCAAGCTCCGCACGGGCGACATGGTCAAGCTGGTGTTCGTCCTCGATCCGCCCCCGGCCTCTGGCCCCAACGCCGAGCGCATGTGGGTCGAGGTCCGTTCGGCCCAACCCGACGGCAGCTTCGAGGGGTGGCTCACCAACCGGCCAGTCGTGATCACCTCGCTGTCCCCCTCGGCCGTCGTTGCCTTCGAAGCCCGCCACGTGGCCGGCATCGCCCTACGCAAGGAAGAGGTCAGCTTCGACGTTGCCCTGCGCGCGGTGGTCAGCACTCGACTGAACGACGTGCCTGGCCCGCCGGGCTGGGCCGGGTTCGATACGCCGCTCGACGCCACCGACAGCGGCTGGACCATCACCGCCGGCGATGAGCCCGCGGACTACTTCGGCGATGACGGCAGCGGCATCGAGCCCCATTCCCTCGGAGAACTGGTGCAACGGTTCCCTGCCCTGGTCGAGGTGTTCCAGGCGGGCGAGGGCGAGTGGGTCTACCGCCCCGACCACCGCCGCTACGTCCGCCTCAAGAACACCTGACCACCGGTTCTCACCGCTACGGCAAGCCGCCCGCTTGTTCGATGGCGTCGTTCCATGCCGTGTCGGGCTCGGCGCCGCCCGCCCCGAACGTCGACCGCAGGGCTGCTTGCAGGCTGATGGCCGTGGGCCCGTCGGCGGGACCCACCGCGACCTCCAAGTGACGGTGGTACCCGAGGCGCAAGCCGCGCAGCACCGCCGCCAACGCCGCGTGGCGCGCTTCGGATGCTTCGGGCGTCGACAACGCGGCGAGTCCGTCCAACAGCTGGGCCACCGCTGGCGACGATGGCACCATGAGTTCGGCCCGGGGACGCTCGCGCAACTCGGGGAGGCGTCGGTGCCAGCTCTCTGCTCGCTCGGCGGCGTCGGCCCGCTCATGCCAAAGGGCCGCAACCCGCTCAGCATCGGCCTCCACCGCAAGCCACTCGGTGAGCACGGCGTGCAGTCGCAGCTCGGCCCAGCAGGCGTGACCAATCCAGGCCGCGGCGGCTTCGATGGGAAGCCCCGGCGGAATCAGCACGACGGGCTCAGGCGTGGGGTCGGTCACGGTCCGGAGGTTGGTCGCTGGTCGCCTCGTCGTCAACATGCGCAAGCGCCAGCTCGCCACCGATGGCCGTCGGCGGCGCTCGTCCGCCCAACTCGGCCACCAGCACCGCCGCCAGGATCAAGCCGGCCCCAAGCGCGCCGCGCCACCCCAGGTGATCGCCCACGAGTTCACCCAGCAACCCGGCCGACACCGGCTCGAGCAACAAGATGATGGCGGCCTGGGAGTCGGGCACGACCCGCTGCGCCCACGACATGCACCAGAACGCAACAGCGGTGGCACCGACACCCGTAAAGACGGCCGCGCCCCACACCCCCGCATCGAACGAGTAGCCGCCCGGCGCGAATGCCCCCGGGATGAGGCAGGCGCCGCCCACGGTGAGCGCCTGCCACATGGTGAGGCGGATCGGGTCGTGGCGGCCCGACACCTCGCCCAGCACGATGATGTGGAGGGCAAAGAAGAACGCCGCTCCCATGGTGAGCAACTCGCCTCGTCCGAGGCCGGCGATGCCACCCGACAGGGCGTAGAGCCCGGCCACCGAGAGCACCACGCCAGCCACCACGTTGGCGGTAGGCAGACGGCGAAAGCGGACCAAGGCGATGACCGGCACCAGCACCACGAGCAGGTAGGTGATGAACGCCGAGGTGGCGGCCGTCGTGTCGCGCAAGCCTTCGGTCTGCAGCACGAATCCCACGAGCAATGTCAGCCCGGCCAGGATCCCATCGCGAGCCTCACCGGGCGTGGCGGCCCGACGGCGGGCAAGCGGCCAGAGGACCGCGGCACCCACCAGGAAGCGCGCGGCGAGGAACGAGAGCACGGCAGCGCGCTCGATGGCGCCCTGCACCACCAGGAAGGTCGACCCAAAGAGAAACCCAGCCAAGGCGAGCGCAGCAACGCCGCGGGCGCGCGAAGGCAGGGCTGGGACCGTCGTGGTCATGGCGTCAGCGGTAGCCGTTGGTGATGGGGAGCCGACGATCCTTGCCGAAGGCCTTGGCGGTGACCTTCACGCCGACGGGACTCTGGCGGCGCTTGTACTCCGCGTTGTCGACGAGGTGGGTGACACGACGCACGGTGTCTTCGTCGTGGCCGCGGGCGATCAGTTCGGTGATGGTTCGATCGTGTTCGATGTAGCCCTCGAGGATCGGATCGAGCAGGTCGTAGGGGGGCAGCGACTGGTCATCGCGCTGATCGGGCCGGAGCTCGGCCGACGGTGCCTTGGTGATCACGCCCTCGGGGATCACCGGCCTCGAACCCTGCGTGTTGCGCCAACGGCAGAGGTCGTAGACCCGGGTCTTGTAGACGTCTTTCAGCACGGAGTAGCCGCCGATGGTGTCGCCGTAGAGCGTGGCGTACCCCACAGCGACCTCGGACTTGTTGCCCGTCGACAAGACGATCCAGCCGAACTTGTTGGACAGCGCCATGAGGGTCATCCCGCGGATGCGGCTCTGCAGGTTCTCCTCGGTGAGGTCGGCCGGCGAATCCGCGAACGACGGGGCCAGCATGTCGAGCAGCGACGCGTGCCCGGGCTCGATTGGAATCGTGCGGAACTCGATGCCCAGGTTCTCGGCCAAGAGCTGGGCGTCGCTCTTCGAGTGATCGCTGGAGTAACGAGACGGCATGGAGACGCCGTGCACGTGGTCGGCCCCGATGGCGTCCACGGCAATGGCGGCCACGAGCGTGGAGTCGATGCCACCCGACAGCCCGATGACCACATCGGTGAACCCGTTCTTCACGAGGTAGTCACGGGTCCCCGTCACGATCGCCCGGTACACCTCCTCGTCGGGGTCGAGCGGCGCAGCGATCGTGGCCGCCGCCAGGGGCGCATCATCGGGCACATTGGTCGATGCGGTGGCCTCGACCTCCTCGCTCAACGCCTGTGCGACGGGGAGTAGGTAATCGCTCGGTCGGCCCCGAGGGTCCAGCAGCCGCTTGCGGTAGACCGGCTCGACCTCGATGTCCACCACCATGAGGTCCTCGACGAACTGCGGTGAGCGGGCCAGCAGCGCGCCTCCGGCGTCGAACACCATCGATCCGCCGTCGAAGACCAGCTCGTCTTGGCCGCCGACCTGGTTGACGTAGACCAGTGCACACGAGGCGTCCGCCGCACGCGTGGCCATCATTCGTTCTCGGCGGGCCAGCTTGCCCTCGGCATAGGGCGAGGCATTGAGGTTGACGATCACCTCGGCCCCGCTATCGGCCTGGTCCAGGATCGGACCGGCGGGGTTCCACGCGTCTTCGCAGATCGACACCCCGACCGAGACGCCACCGATGGACCACAGCTGGGCGGGCTCATCACCTCGAGCGAAGTAGCGCGCTTCGTCGAACACGGCGTAGTTCGGCAACTCGCGCTTGTGGTAGATCCCAACGACGTCGCCACGCGCGCAGATTGCGGCCGCATTCCAGAGGTCACGGCCCTGGTCGACGAAGCCCACCACCGCGACGCACGACCGGGTCTGCGCGGCAACCTTGTGTAGGGCGGCGCGATTATCGGCGATGAAGCCGGGCTTCAGCAGCAGGTCCTCGGGCGGGTATCCGGTGATGGCGAGCTCGGGGAACACCGCAAGGTCACACCCCGCATCTTCCGCCTGCACCAAGGCCGCGAGGATGGCGTCCACGTTGTGATCGAGGTCGCCGACGCGTGTGTTGAGCTGGCAGCTGGCGATGCGGAGGCGACCCATGACCGAAAGTCTGTCACGGCCCACGCCGGGCGGGTCAGTTGCGGACGCGTTCGTGCTGGCCCACTGGCACACTGGAAACGTGACCGAGCTGATTTCGCTGCCGCTCGTTGGTGGACCGGCACAGGTGCTGGCCCGAGACCAGCCCGCCCGCACCGGCCCGCACGGCGTGATCGGCGTCGACGTGGCGGCGCGGACCATCGATGATCACCATTGGACCGTGGTACAGCTCCTGCTCGACGACGACCACCCACTCTTCGACGAGACGCTGCTCGATGCACCGATCGTGGCCGAGGTTCGCGGCCGCCACGGAGCCGGCGCCGTGATCGCCTTGGAACCCTTCGACCACGACGTCTTCCGACGTCAGCTCCAGCACGAGCGCCAGGCTGGCGAGTCCACCACCCGAGGGGTGCTCGTGCTCACCGAAGGCGAGCTGCCCCCTGCGTACGTGCGCCTCGCCTTCCTCCCCATCGAGCTGGCCGAGACGGCCGGAGGCGACCTCCTCGTTCGCCGAACCACGGTCGCCGAACTGGTGACCGGTGTGGAGGCCACCCACGCCACCGGCGCCATCTCCGACGACGAGCGCCGATCCCTCCTGGCCGCCATCGAGCAACGCCACCCCACCCCCAGCGCCTGAACCAGATCGGCGGACCGGGTCGGCGCCCGCCGGCGCTCTGTTGCGGTTCCGGGTCGTCTCGTTGTCAGACCCCTTTGGTAGCATCGAACACATGTTCGATGCATCTCCGCCGCTGGGCGAGCCTCCAGACCCACCACCCGAACGCACCGCCAGGTCACACCTTCGCCGACCACCCGCCACACCCGCTCGCGCTGGACTCCACGCTGAGCTGGACCGGCTGCTCGATGCCCGGGCGGGCGATGGCGGCCCGGCGCTCGCCGCCGCGATCGTGGCATACGACCAGGTCCAGCGAGCGGTCGACGGTGCCCTCGTCGCGGTGCTCTCTGGGTTCGACGCGTCGATGGAGTGGGCGGCCGACGGGCACCGCTCACCCATCTCTTGGATCGCCGCGAACACAGGCCTGTCCGCCAAGGCGGCAGGCAGCATGCGCCGAACGAGCCTCGACGGTGCGGACCGGCCTCACCTGGCCGGTGCGGCGGCTGAGGGGCGCCTTCCGCTCGGGCACATCCGGCTGGTGGGCGATGCGCGACGGGCACCCGTCGAAGACCTCTTCGACCGCGACGAGGCTGAGCTCGTCGCCACGGCCTGCGAGCTCACGGCCGACGGCCTGCGAGTTCACCTCGCCCGCTGGCGCTACGACGCTCTGGCCGAGGCGCAGTGCAACGAGCCCGACGGACCGGAGCCACCGGCATCAGCGGGCAACGTCTTGCGCCTGTCATCACTGCTCGATGGCCGAGCCAAGCTCGACGCCGAACTGGACCCGCAGGGTGCAGCCAGCGTGCGGTCGGGCCTCGATCGCGAACTCGACCGACTTCGGGCCTCAGGCGCGCTCGAGGCAGACCCTCGCACCCTTCGCGAGATCGAAGGAGACCTCTTCGTCGCCATCTTCGAGCGCGGCATGGCCCAACGAGACGGCGCAGCTCCGGCACCGCTCGTGGTGGCCACAGTCGACCTCGACACGCTCTTGGGGCGCGCCGGCTTCGACCCGCCCGACGAGCGCACGGCTCGCCGCGCCGAGATCGTGGGCCACGGACCGGTGAGCGACGACGTGATGGCGGAGCTGATCAGCCGCGCCAGCCTTGGGCTGCTCGTCACCGATCCCGCCACCGGCCACCCCCTCTGGTACGGCCGTCGCCGTCGGATGGCCTCCGCCGCTCAGCGCCAAGCGGTCGCGATCACGAGCCTGGGCCACTGCGACTTCCCAGGGTGCACCGTGGCCGTGCACCGCTGCCAAGTCGACCACCTCCGCGGCTGGGAAGACGGTGGAGGTACCGACATCTCCAACCTCCGGCCGCTCTGTCGGTTCCACAACCCGCTCAAACATCGGCGCCAGATCCAGGCCGTTGTCGGATCCGACGGCACCACCAGCTACACCTCCCGAGACGGCACCCCGATCACGTCGAGGTACCGCCACGATCCTTGACCTCAGTCGAGGGGGAAGACCTCGCCCGAGGGGAAGCGCGCCATGGACCGGTACCGCCGGTCCACGATCCGCCACGTCCCCTCGGCGTCTTTCGCGTAGCGATCCTCATAGCGACCGAACGCCTCACTTCGCCCCTCACCGGGCGCGTGGCGCAGCTCGCACATGAAGATGCGCGCCGTCGCTGCGCAGAGGTCACCGTCGGGCCACACCTCGATGAGCGAGTTGAGGATCACGAACTCGAAAAAGTCGAAGTGCTCGACGGCCGTGGAGATGAAGTCCGTCACCGCCTGCGGGCCGTGCATCGCCAGCGGCGGTCGGTTCACGAGGTCCAGCGCAACCACCGCTTCGGGCCGGAACAACCCGCGAACGACCTCCCAATCCCTGCGGGTGACCCCGTCGGCATACGCGGCCTGCAACCGCGACACAGCCAGGTGGTCGGCCACCCGGGCGAGGTCGGACGAGGGGGAAGCATCGTCCATCGTCGGAAGCTACCGGGGTGCCGGGGCCAGGCGCGCCACTGCCGACCCCCCGAAGGAGGTCGGCAGCAGGCACAACCGATCAGACCGAAGCCTGCCGGAGGTCTCCCCTGGCGAGCAGGGCGTCGATCAGCTGGCGGCCGCCGAGCAGACCGTGTCGGTGATCATGCGGGCCACCAGGTAGGGGTCCATGTTGGCGTTGGGACGACGATCCTCGGCGTAGCCCTTCTTCTCGACGGCCACCTGCCACGGGATGCGGATCGAGGCGCCACGGTTCGACACGCCGTAGGAGAACTCGGTCCACGGGGCGGTCTCGTGGGCGCCGGTGAGGCGGTCCTCGATGCCGTGACCGTAGGCCTTGACGTGCTCCTCGGCCTTGGCCCCGAGCGCCTCGCATGCCGCGATGATCGGGTCGTAGCCCTCACGCATGGCCTTGGTGGAGAAGTTGGTGTGGCAGCCCGCACCGTTCCAGTCGCCCTTGGCCGGCTTCGGCTCGATGGTGGCGGAGATGCCGAACTCCTCGGCGATGCGGTAGAGCAGCCAACGGGCCACCCACAGGTGGTCGCCCACGTCGAGTGGCCCGAGCGGACCAACCTGGAACTCCCACTGGCCGGGCATCACCTCAGCGTTGATGCCCGAGAGGCCGATGCCGGCCTCGATGCAGGCCTCCATGTGCGCTTCCACCACGTCGCGGCCGAACACCTCGTCGGCCCCGACGCCGCAGTAGTAGAAGCCTTGGGGCTCCGGGTAGCCGCCGACGGGGAAGCCGAGCGGGCGACCGTCCTTGAAGAAGGTGTACTCCTGCTCGAGGCCGAACCACATCACCTGGTCTTCGTAAGCCTCGGCTACGGCGCGCAGGGGGGCACGGGTGTTGGTGGGGTGCGGGGAGTCATCGACGAGGAACACCTCGCACATGACCAAGATGTCGTCGCCGCCGCGAATCGGGTCCGGGAACACCGCGACAGGCTTGAGCACGCAGTCGGAGTTGTCGCCGGGCGCCTGGTTGGTGCTGGAACCGTCGAAGCCCCAGATCGGCAGGTCATCGTGCGAACGATCATCCTCGAGGATGCGGGTCTTGGAACGAAGGCGAGCCGTGGGCTCGGTCCCGTCGATCCAGATGTATTCGGCCTTGTAAACCACGGAAGTCATCTCCAGTGTCGTGGTGCCACCCGCTGATCGTGCAGGCAGATCTGTTGTGCGGGTCGAACCCTAGAAGCCCCTTCGCGCGATGTCGTTTCTCGTATGTGAACGGCTTGTGAACGAGATCGACGCCACGGCTTCTCGAATCCGTCCGATCTGGAGCACCATCGTGCCCGGGTGTGGGAGCCTGGGACCAGCCGGGTGTCGGATTCGGCCTTTTCTCGTCGAAGGGTGCTCGTCATGACCATCTCCAAGAAGGTGGCGGCGCTCGTCGCCGCCATCGCCGTCCTCGCCGGAGCGGGCGTCGCCTTTGCCCAGACCAGCGGGGACGCCGGGTTCGACCCGGCCGTCGCCGGCGGCACCCGGGCGCTCGGCGGGGCAGCCCCCGAAACCGTGTTCGTGGCCACCAACCCCTGCCGCCTCGTGGACACCCGTTCTGGTGGCGGCAAGCTCCAGCCCGACTCGCCGCGCAGCTTCAAGGTCCAAGGGGACGGAGCCACCTTCGCCGCCCAAGGCGGGAACGCCAACGGCTGCGTCATTCCCGACAACGCCAACGCCGTCGAGGTGACCATCACCGCGGTCGAGGCCGGCAGCGGCTTCCTCCGGGCCTGGCCCGAAGGCGGAAGCCAACCGCTGGCAACGTTCTTGAACTACGGACCGGCGATCAACCTGTCGAACTCCGGGACGCTCAAGGTGTGCACGGTCAGCTGCGCAGCAGGAGATCTCCGACTGCGGGCGTTCGGGTCGCCGACGCACGTCGTGGTCGACGTGCAGGGCTACTACATGCAGACGATGACCGCGGTGGTCTCCGATGCTGGGGTTCGCGTCCGCAGCAGCCGGGCAGGGAGCAGCTCACGAACCAGCCAAGGCATCTACCGAGTGAACTTCGACCGCGAGATCCGCTCCTGCACCATGAGCGTCGCCGTCGGCGGCTCCAATGCCGCCGATGCGTTGGCCTCCGGCATGGCGTCGGCGAAGCCCAGCCCGACGACCTCCAACCAGGTGCTGGTCAACACCTACGCCGTCAACGGGAACCTGACCGACAAGCCCTTCCACCTCCAGGTGTTCTGCTGACCCCAGGCGCTGGCGCGAATCAACCGGGCCAGCGACGCCAACCTCCTCGCCACCGGCTTCTACGAGGTCATCTTCGAACGCGACATCTCGACCTGCTCGTACCAGGCAACCGTTGAACACGACGGGAGTGGCACCGCCCACGTCGACGCGCGGGAGACGAACGTGAATGGGGTGTTCGTGCGCACCACCAACGCCGCGGGGGCGGACACCAACTCGGGGTTCTTCGTGCAAGTCACCTGCTGACCGGGTGAACGTGGCCTGGAGGTGCCCTCGGATCATGTTCCGGGGCCATCTCCGGGCCCTTGCGCTTTTGTGAACGGAACATGAAGCCACCGCGTTTCGGGTTGCTCCCGCAGTGGTCCGGGCGTGAGGATGGCGGAGTGGATCGCCAGAGGGAGTACGTGCTGCGCACGGTCGAGGAGCGTGGGGTACGCCTGGTGCGCCTCTGGTTCACCGACGTGCTCGGCCAGCTGAAGTCGTTCGCCATCTCCCCTGCGGAGCTGGAGAACGCCTTCGAGGAGGGCATGCGCTTCGACGGTTCGGCCATCGACGGCTTCTCTCGGATTCAAGAGAGCGACGTGCTCGCCCGACCCGACGCCCGCACCTTCGAACTCCTGCCCTGGGCCGAGCGCGACGAGAAATCGGCCCGCATGTTCTGCGACCTCACCACGCTCGACGGCACGCCGTTCGCCGGAGACCCCCGTCAGGTATTGCGCCGCAACCTCGACATCGCTCGCGAGCGGGGCTTCTCGTTTTTCGTGGCGCCCGAGATGGAGTTCTTCTACTTCGGGTCCGGAGACCCGTCGAAGCCGCTCGAACCGCTCGACACCGGCGGCTACTTCGACCTCACGACGGCCGACGTGAGTTCAGACCTGCGCAAGCAGACCATCCACCACCTCGAGGCCATGGGCATCCCCGTGGAGTACTCGTTCCACGAGGACAGCCCGAGCCAGCACGAGATCGACCTGCGCTACACCGATGCGCTCTCGATGGCCGACAACGTGATGACGCTGCGCCTGGTGGTCCGCGAGACGGCCATGGAGCGCGGCGTGCATGCCACCTTCATGCCCAAGCCCCTGGCCGGGGTGCAGGGATCGGGGATGCACACCCACCTTTCGCTCTTCGCGGACGACACCAACGCCTTCCACGATCCCGACGAAAACCACCCGCTCTCGGCCACGGGCCAGGCCTTCGTGGCCGGTCTGCTGCGCCACGCGGCCGAGATCACCGCCGTCACCAACCAGCTCGTCAACTCCTACAAGCGCCTCATCGTCGGCACCGAAGCCCCATCGCACATCACCTGGGCGCAGAACCACCGGGCGGCCCTCGTGCGGGTGCCGATGAACAAGCCGGGCAAGGAATCATCGGTCCGCATCGAGTACCGGTCGCCGGACCCGGCGTGCAACCCCTACCTCGCTTACTCGGTGCTGCTCGCTGCGGGCCTGAAGGGGATCGAGGAGGGCTACGAGCTTCCGCCGGAGGCCACGTCGTTCTTGGAACTCTCGCCCAAGGAACGAGCCGCCGCCGGGGTACGCGACCTGCCCCAGTCGCTGGCCGAGGCCCTCGACGCCATGGAGGGTTCCGAGCTGGTCCGCGAAGCGCTCGGCGATCACATCTTCGAATGGTTCCTCCGCAACAAGCGGGCGGAATGGGCGGACTACAAGTCCCAGGTCACGCCCTTCGAACTGGCCCGGTACCTCCCCACCTGGTGACCTGACGATGGAACCGCTGCTCGTCCACCCCAATCCGCCGCCACCCGAGCTGGCCCGGCTGCTCGACCTGGGCGGGTACGCCTGGAAGCCCGTGGCCGACGAGCGCGCCGCTGTCTCCGAGACGCCCGACGACGGCTGGGGCGGCGCCATCGTGGTGGTCGGCGAGCAGAGCGACGCGGCATGGGGCGTGTGCCGCGCCATCCGCAAGGGCGACCTTCCCGTCGAGCCGCTCCTGCTCGTCATCGGCGGCAACCGGCTCGACGAGCTCGACCTGCGCGACGAACAGTACGACGACTTCTGCCTCGACCCGTTCCACCCCCGAGAGCTCGAGGCCCGATTGCGCCACCTGTTCTGGCGGACGGGGTTCGGCTCGGCCCCAGAACTGGTGGAGTACGGCGGCCTGGTACTCAACCTCGAGACGTACCAGGCGGTCATCGACGGCCAGCCGCTCGACCTCACCTACATGGAGTACGAGCTGCTCAAGTTCCTGGCCCAGCATCCCGGCAAGGTGTTCACCCGCGAGACGTTGCTCAGCCGAGTGTGGGGCTACGAGTACTACGGCGGGGCCCGCACGGTCGACGTCCACATCCGCCGCCTGCGCGCCAAGCTCGGCGAGGAACACGCCAACTTGATCTCTACGGTGCGATCGGTCGGCTACCGCTTCGGTCAGTCCCGCTGGGGTTCTTAACCGCTGGCACCCGCTGCGCTCGGCACCGCCAGCGCGGCTCCGAGTTGTTCGGCCAACCAGGTGTTCCAGAACCACACGGCTGCCTCGGTATCGAAGTGAGCCCCGTCCTCGCGGATCGAGAGCCCCGCCTCGTTGGCCGGACGTGAACGGCCATCTGGGGCACAAAGCACCGAGGCGGGGTCGATGGTGCGGACCCACCCGCGGTTGCGCTTCGCGGCGGTGCGAATCACGTCGTTGACCCATGCGATCCGTTCTGGGTCGAGCCGCTCATCGCCCAAGCGACTGGCGTTTGGCCCGAAGCACGGGACCATGGCCAAAACGGTGGGGATGCCGGCCGATCGATTGCGATCGATGCGCTGCTGCAACCGACCGACCAGGTGCGTCGCGAACGGTTGCGTCCCCACCTCGAAGGCTGTGGAGCCGACCACGTGGTCGTACACCTCCCACGCCCCGATGATGAGCAGCACCACATCGGGATCGTCGGCCAGGCCCAACAACTCCGCCTCATCGACACGCTCGCAGAGGTCGGGGTAGCGCTCTGGGTCGCGTCCACCAACAACGAACGACGCATCGGCTGGCAACAGGCCGCAACCCACGAGGGCGCTGCCCCTGACGTCGACCGCATCCGTGAGCTCGTCCTTCGGCAGCTTCCAGCCCAGGGAGAAGCCCACCGAATCGCCGGCGATCATCACGCGCAGCGGGCGGCCCAGCCGGCCGGCCGGATCGATGGCGGCACGCGGATCAACTCGCAACGACGAGGCCGTGACGAACGGACCAGGCGGACCCTGTTCGATGGGAACCACGGTGGTGGATGGGGTCGGGGTCGTTGGCCTCGAGGCCTCTTGATCGGCCAGAGGGCCGAGCGCCGCTTCGAGGACTTCGGCGTCCGAGACCGTCGTGTACTCGGGAGCAGGCGGCGCCCCCATGGTCGTGCCGACCACCACCGCCACGACGACGCCGAACGCCGCGCCCACCGCCACGCCCGACTGCGCAAACCCAGCAGGCCTGGTCCCGGTCCGGACCGGTTCCTCTACGAACCGAAACGAAGCGGCGGCGAGCGCCACCGACAGCCCGAGGACAGTCACCACGAGTTCTGGGCCGCCCAGCCCGTAGCCCTCGGAAGCAAAGACCTGGACCGGCCACGACCAGAGGTAGATCCCGTAGGACCGCCGCCCGAGCCACACGAGCACCGGATGGGCCAGTACCTGGCTGAGCGCACCAACACCGGTGGACGCTCCCGCCACCAGCACCACAGCGACGGCCGCCATCGCCTGGAACCCGCCCTGGTAGAAGCCACCCTGGTCGGATTCGGCCATCACGAATGCCACCAGCAGCGGCACCACCGCCACCGACCCGGCGAGCGCCCAGCGACGCGTCATGCGCGCCGAGCGGCGACCAGGCCGGGAGCGCGCCCCGTCCCACCAGGTGGCCAACCACACACCGCCGAACAGGGCGAAGGCTCTGGTGTCGGTGCCGTAGTAGATGCGCGACAGGTCACGACCCTGCATGGCAGCAACGGCCATCCAGCCGGCCGAGGCGGCCATGCCCACGATCGAGACGATGGCAACAACCCGTCGAGCACCGAGGCGAGAGACCCCGGCAACGCCAGCCACCACCAACGGCCACAGGAGGTAGAACTGCTCCTCGATCGCCAGTGACCACGTGTGGCGCAGCGGGCTGGGGGCGATCCCCGATGCGAAGTACGACTGTCCGCTCACGATGAAGCGCCAGTTCGCCACATAGGCCAAGGCGGCGAACGCATCGGCCCGAATGTCGGCCAACCGGAACGCCGGGAGCCAGACCTTGGAGCCGATCGCCGCCGCGACCACGACGAGGAGCAGCGCAGGAAGAAGTCGGCGGAACCGTCGAACCCAAAAGGCTCCGAGCGCGATCCGGCCCGTCCGCTCACGCTCGGCCAACAACAAGCGGGTGATCAAGAACCCACTGATGACGAAGAAGACGTCGACGCCGAGGAACCCGCCGGGAAGTTCGCCGAGGTGGTAGCCCACGACGGCAAGGACCGCCACCGCACGAAGACCATCGAGCGCAGGCAGGTAGCCCGGCGCGGGCGGCTTCGGCGCGACGGACGCGGCGTGGTCAGGATCGGGGAAAGGGCCAGGGGTGGCAAGAGGACCACGTAGCCCGGATCCCGGCTGGGGTGATGCGCCCATGGCCCCGCCACGATACCGCCGTGCTCCGTTGCATTCCGAACCACCCGAGGGTCACAATGGAGCCATGCCCGGTGTCATCGTCATCCTCATCGTCCTCGTCGTGGCTATTCCCGTGACCGTCTTGATCTCAGGCGGCATCATCTCCGCCATCCTCGGCTACTTCTTGAAGGAAGAGGCCGAGACGGCCCACGAGGGCAGCGAACTCATCGAGACCAACGTCTGATCAGCCTCGGTGGGCCCAGGCCTCGATCTCGACGTTGGCGTCGAACGGCAGGCGAGCCACTTGGAACGCCGACCGGGCAGGTCTCGGTTCGCCGAACGCCGCGCCGTAGTGCTGGTTGAACTCGCCGTACTGATCGAGGTCGGCCAGGAAGCAGGTGGTCTTCACCACGTGCTCCAAACCCAGCCCGTGCTCGGCCAACCGAGCCGCCAGGTTGGCGATGCACTGGTCGACCTCGCCGGCGAAGTCGGCCACCAGCGCACCGTTGCGCAGCCCAAGTTGACCAGAGACGACGACCCAATCGCCAGCAGCGACGGCAGGCGTGTACGGGAGTCCGGTGGGGTTGGTCACGAGAGGGCTCCTCGGGTTGGCCAGTCGGTGGGACAACCCTGGTGAAGCCAAACGGCCGCGGCGACGGCGGCGAACGCCGCATCGGAGCTGCGAACTGGCGGACCAGGAGTTGGGTCGATCTCGACGTCGATGGGCGGGGTGTCGATGGCCCGGGGGACACCGAAGGAGCGGATCGTGAGATCGTGCACCTCACCGGCGGCGTCGACCGAGAGGCCCTCGCTGGTGACCCAGCCAAAGGCCATGTGGGCCGCGCCGATCGCATAGGAGCGCAGCGCCACCTCATCGAGCGGGTCACCGGCCGCCACCCGTACCTTGATGCGGCCGTCAACAACCACAGCCTCCGCCGACCCACCACCAACCGGATCGACAACGGGGGCGCCGGCCCTTCGCGCGCCGGCCAGCAGCACCACCGCTTCGGCCCACCCTGCCGCTCGCGGCGCGGCCGATGTGGGCGGACCGATGACATCGACCTCGCGTACGGCCAGGCCCGGTGCCACCGCCGCGATCGCCTGAGCGATCCCGGCCGTGCGGGCCACGATCAGCGCTCCGGTGCCGTCGGCGTGCGCGCCCCCGGCGACGGGCGGGCGCTTCGGCCCGAGTCGAACGACATCCTCCCGAGACCACAGCACGCGCACCGCCCGGCCATGGCGGTCGGCGAGCGCTCGGGCCACGTCGGCCAAGGAGTCCGAGGCCTTGGCGCCAAACGCGCCGCCGTTGGCCAACGATGAGGCCGGGGTGCCACCCGGCTCGCACCAAGCGGCATCGGTCTCGAGATAGGCAGGCTCGACCCACGACGTGCGCAGTGTGACCGCCCAGGAGCCCGGCGGCACATTCAGCGGCGGAACGGCATCGACGGTGGTACGCCGGCCCTGCACCTTGCCCGCCGCCGAACGAGCCTCTTCGAGCGTCTCGCCCACCACCCACTCACCCTTGGCGCCCAGCACGGCGACGAGCGCACCATCGGGTGCGAGGTCATCGGCGAAGCCACCGCGTCCGAGCGCCACGTCGGGCGCCACCCGTTGCGGCGCACCGCCTTCGATCGTGGCCCGCTGGCTGGCCGCGTCGAGATCTCGATCGGGCGGTACCGAGCCGACCGCATCCCACGCTTCGACGATGGTCTGCCAGCCGGTGCAACGGCACAGGTGCGCTTGCAGTGCGCGCTGGACCGCCGCGTTATCGGCGCGGTCGATTCGGTTGGCCTCGAGGGCCGCGAGCCGAATGACGATGCCTGGCGTGCAGAATCCGCACTGGCTCCCACCCGTTGCACAGAGCGCGTCGGCCCACCGGTCGCGCACCAGGGCATCGAGTCCGTCGACGGTGGTGATGGCGCGCCCGGCAACCCGTCGCACCGGCGTCACGCACGAGACCCGGGGAGCACCATCGACCAAGACCGTGCAACAGCCGCACTGGCCCTGTGGCGAACAGCCGTCTTTCACGCTGCGGATGCCGACGTGATCACGCAGGGCACCGAGCAGGGATCCGCCGCGGTCGCGCACCTCGACAGGCGTACCGTCGACGACGAGCGACACGACGGACTCGGGAGCGGCGGCGGACGGTTCGAGCACGTCGGGGACCTTACGACGGCGGGGCGCCACCATGTCAGGCGAGCATCCGCGTCCCGACCTGGGCATCTGAGTAGAACAACGGGAGGCCTTCCGGGGTCTTGTTCGGCTGTTTTCCGCCGTCACATCCGTCCGTCACCCCAGCAGGAGCACATCGTGGAGTCGGGTCTGCGCACCCCCGATCCTCCCCGCGAGCCCGGGGGACTGATCGTCATGGTCCGGCCTGACCCTGCCGATGCGGCTCGGGTCATCGCCGAAGACCTCCACGCCGAACTGGCCATCGGCGGCGAAGAGACCGAACGAGCGCTCGAACGCCTGACCGCTCGACGCCTCGAGCTCCACACCGTCGACCTCACCGGCCTCGCAGCAGCCATGCGCCGGGCCGAGACCATCCGAGATCAAACTCGCTCGGGCGTGGCGGCGCAGTTGTCGCGAAGCCTCAACACGAAGGTCGCCATCCACCCCGACACCGTCCGGCGCTCCGCATTCGAACTGCTGGCAGCAGAGAAGGCCCTCGACGCCGCGCTGTACCGCGACCATCGACGGGCTCGACGGGCGCGCCAGGCCCGCATCGGCGGATCCGCCTCAGCCACCACCGCGGGCGTGGCCACCGCAGCCTTCGCGGTCGTGGCGCCACCCGTGGGCGTCGCCATCGCTGCAGCAGGGATCGCTGGCGCCGGCGCGTCGTGGGTGCGCAGCCGGCGGCACCCAACAGACCTCCATGCCAGTCTGCGCAGCCACTGCGCCCTCGCCCGAACCCGCTGGGAGCAGGTTGCCGGGGTCGGCGCCGATCCCGCAGATGCCGAAACCATCATCCACCGCTACGACCCGCAGGACGAGATGATCGCCGCGCTGGTCGACCACAACCCAGCGGTCCGAGCCGCCGAGCGCGTGGCGGTCCAGCGGTGCACGGCCTGGGTGGCAGCGTGGCGCCACGAAGTCGGCGACTCCTCCCCACTCACCGATCCGAACGTGACCGAGTTGCTTCAGCGCGACGGCTCGGAGCTGTGGTTGACCTCGGGTCCCTTCCTGGGCGAGGAGCCCGAGACCCTGGTGGTGGCCGCCCCTTACGCCGACCTCCCCGAGTCGCGAGCGCGGGAGCTGCACCGTCGCCTGCTGGGACTACCCAAGGGTCAGCGGGTCATCATCGTGTTGGCACCCGACCCCGGCGCGCCCACCGGCGCACGCATCCCGGGCGTCGGCTGGGTTCCGGCCGCCGCCGGCCCCTGAGTCAGCTGAACGACGAACCGCAGCCGCAGGTGCGCTGCGCGTTGGGATTGTCGATCGCAAAGCCGGCCTGCTGGAGGCCGTCCTTGTAATCGAGGGTGGCCCCGGTGAGGAGCTGGGCGCTGGACTGATCCACCACGACCCGAACCCCAGCCTTCTCGGTGGTGACATCGTCATCGGCGATGTCGGAATCGAAGAACATCTCGTAGCTGAAGCCCGAGCAGCCGCCGGGGCGCACCGCCACGCGGAGGGCAAGCGAGTTGTCTCCTTCGGCCGAGATGAGCTCGGCGACCTTCGTTGCAGCGTTGTCGGTAAGGGCGATCACGAGCAGTTCCTCCTGGGTGAAACCGTTTGCAAGCAATGGTACCGCTCTTTGCGCTCGGCGCACCCCATCAGTCACGGAAAGGCGCAGGGCCGCCGATAGGCTCAACACATGAAGGACACTTCGCCTGTGCCATCTCCCGAGGACCTGCGCAACTTGCTGCGCGGCGTCATCGACCCAGAGCTCGGCAGCGACATCGTGGAGCTCGGCATGGTCAGGAGCGCGGTAGCGGACCCATCGGGCGCAGTGACCGTCACCATCGCCCTCACCACCTCAGGTTGTCCGCTGCGCGCTCAGATCCAGCGCGACGTCCGCACCCGCGTGGGTTCTGCCCCCGGTGTCACGTCCGTGAAACTCGACTGGACCGAGATGACCCAGGACGAAAAGTCCACCGCCATGGGGAAGGCTCGCTTCAACGTGTCCCAACGCGACGAGGACACCGCAATCGGACCACTCACCCGCGTCGTACTCGTCGCATCGGGCAAGGGCGGGGTCGGCAAGTCGTCGGTGACGGCCAACCTCGCAGCTGCGCTTGCGGTCCGCGGCCTGACGGTGGGCGTGCTCGACGCAGACGTCTGGGGCTTCTCGATCCCACGGATGCTGGGCGTGTCCGGCCGGCTCGAAGGGCGCATGGACGGAGACCGGAAGATGATGCTGCCCATCGAGCGCACGATTGGCACCGGCGTGATCCGCATCGTGTCGATGGGGTTCCTGGTCGAAGACGAGGAGACGGCCCTGATGTGGCGCGGCCTCATGCTCAACCGTGGCGTCCAGCACTTCTTGCAAGATGTGGTGTGGGGCGATGACCTCGACTACCTCTTGGTCGACATGCCTCCGGGCACGGGCGACGTGCAGATGGGTGTGGCCAAGCTGGTGCCGCGGGCCGAGGTCATCGTGGTCACCACCCCGGCCCTCGCTGCCCAGAAGGTGGCGATCCGTGCCGTCTCCATGGCCCGCAAGAGCTTTCTTCGCGTCGCCGGCGTCATCGAGAACATGAGCGCCTTCACCGACCACCACGGCGATACCCACGCATTGTTCGGCGTCGGTGGTGGCCAGACGCTGGCCGACGACTCCGGTGTTCCCCTGCTCGGCCAGGTCCCCATCGAGCCGCTGGTTTCCGCCGGAGGCGACATCGGCGAGCCCGAGGTCCTGGGTGACTCGCTGGCGGCGCAGGCCTTCCGCGACATCGCGGAGCGCCTCGTGACCGAGGCCGTCCCCCCCGCGGAGCTGGCGGGCTGCTCGGCCCGGATGCTCGAGCTGGCGATGACGGCACTCGACGAGGCCGACGCAGCCGAAGCGGCGTCAGCGCATGCGGAACCCGCGCAACGCCTCGGGTAGCTCCCCCACTACCTGGCGGCCAATCGTGCCCGCCACAGGAACCGGGCATGCTTCCGGCGCACCCTCTGTCGTGAAGCCGGGGCCACGAAGGATCAGCCGACAGCCAAGTTCGGTCTCGACGGAGAGGGACTCGGCAAGCTCGTCCACCACGTCGAGCACCACGCCGTCGTCGGCGGGATACTGCGATCGCAGGTACTCCGGCGCGTAGATCACCACACCACCAACCTCACCCACGCGGGCCTGATCGGGACCGGGCCAGAAGTCCTCGTACAAGAACGGGGCGGTGGACTCGCAGCAGCCGGTACCGATCGTCACGGTGAGCGTCCCCGAGCGGCGCCCGCCCATCTCGGCAATGACCTCCCGAGCTCGATCTGTGGACGTGACCCGCATGAACGCATCCTACGGACAGTTGTCCGCCCCTGCTCCCCGAGGCCTCGCTTCGGGTGCTGACCCGGGCGCAGCGGCTAGATGTTGCCGCTGAGCGCAGACAGGTGAATGTAGTTGTCGCGCGTTCCGCCCGGGTTGGCGTGGATGTGCTTCACCTGCTGGTACGGACGCAGACCGTTGGGGCCGAGTTCTCGGCCGATGCCGGACTGCTTGTAGCCGCCGAAGGGGCGCTCGGGTGAGATCAGGTGGTAGTCGTTGATCCACACTGTGCCGGTGCGCATGCGGTTGGCGACCGCGCGTGCCCGCTCGAGGTTCGACGACTGCACGCCGCCCGCCAAGCCGTAGATGGAATCGTTGGCGATGGCGATGGCCTCGTCTTCGGTCTCGTAGGGAATGACCGACAAGACCGGCCCGAAGATCTCCTCTTGGGCGATCTTGGCCGAGTTGGGCACCCCCGCAAAGATCGTGGGCGTATAGAACGCGGCCGGGTCGAGACCCTCGGCGAGCCCCTCGGGGCGGGTGCCGCCACAGATGGGCTCGCCCACCTCGTCGCGCCCGAGTTGCACGTAGCGCTCCACCGTCTCGACCTGACCGCGGCTCACGAGCGGTCCGAGGTCGGTTTCGAAGTCCATCTGGTTGCCGATGACGATCTTTCCGGCCCGATCGACCAACAGCGACAGGAACTCGTCGTAGATGCTCTTGTGCACCAAGGCGCGCGTGCCGGACTCACAGACCTGGCCGTTGTGGAAGAAGGTGCCCCACAACACGCAGGCTGCGGCCAGATCGAGGTCGGCGTCGTCGAGCACGATGTTGGCGCTCTTGCCGCCGAGTTCCAGGGTCACGGGCTTCACCGTGCCCGACGCCAGCTGCATGATGCGCCGGCCTACCTCGGTGGAACCGGTGAACGCCGTCTTGTCGACGAGCGGGTTCACGGCCAGTTCCTCGCCGCAGGTTCCGCCGGGCCCGGAGACGATGTTGGCCACGCCGGGCGGGAGGTCGACCTCCTGGAAGACCTCGCCCAGCATGAGGGCGGTGATGGAGGTGAACGACGCCGGCTTGAGCACAGCGCAGTTGCCTGCGGCCAGCGCCGGGCCCAGCTTCCACGCCGCCATGATGAACGGGAAGTTCCAGGGGACGATGCCGGTGGTCACGCCGTGGGGCTCGTGACGGACCCAGTTCTGTGAGGGCGGGAACGCGGTGCCGGGCACCTCGACCTCTTCGGCCTCTTCGATGGCGAGCTTGGCGAACCAGCGGAACGCACCCACCGCACCGGGAACGTCGGCGAACATCGCCTTCTTGATGGTGCCGCCGCCGTCGCGGGCTTCCATCTCGGAGAACTTCTCGGCCTTGGCCTCGATGGCATCGGCGATCTCGTTGATCTTGGCGCCACGCTCGGCACCGCTCATCTTGGGCCACGGCCCCTCGTCGAAGGCCTTGCGGGCCGCCTCGATGGCTCGGACGCTGTCCTCTCGTCCGGCCTTGGCGATCTCGCCGATGGCCTCGCCCGTGCCCGGGTCGTGGGTGGTGAAGGTCTCACCGGAAAGAGCATCAACGTGCTCGCCATCGATGAAGAGCTGGTAGTCGGCCATGGTGCCGTTCCCCTTGTCTGGTGGTGCAGGTGGTGGTGCAGGTGGTGCTGCGCTTGCGCTGGCCTGGCCCCTCGACCCGGCGGTCAAGGACGCTACCGCGAATGTGCCGCCATCGCAGCCGCACTGACTACACCGAGCGCCAGTCCGTGTCGGGATCGTCGGCGTCGGTTGCTTCTGCCCGTCCCTCGTCAGCCAACTTGCGGAGGTGCGCCCACACGCTGAAGCGGGCCACCGGCCACAAGAACTCCGGCACCTCGGTGTAGATGGTCTCGACCAATGCAGCGGTGCCGGCGCCCTCGCCACCGAACGCTTGCAGCGCAGACAGCACCTGGGCCTCACGTTCGATGCGGTGGGTGAGGTAATCGTGCAACTTGGCCGCCGGGTCTTCGATGAGGTGGCCGTGGGCGGGAGCGATGGCCTTGATGGATGGGCGCATGGCCTGCAGCCGTTCGATGGATGCCAGGTAGTGCCCCATGTCGCCATCGAGTGGGGTGATGACAACCGTGGAGCCATCCATCACGTGATCGCCGGAGAACAAGATCCGCTCCCGCTCGAGGAAGAAGCAGAGGTGGTTGCTGGCGTGGCCCGGGGTGTGGATGGCCCGCAGGGTGAACTCGGTGCCCTCGATGGTGTCGCCGTCGACGAGGTGGCGATCACACACCAAGCCATCGCGATCGGCGAACGCCAGGACCTCGGCGCCGGTGCGCTCGGCAAGCCCGGCTGCCCCCGGTGAGTGGTCGCCGTGCGTGTGGGTGCAGATGATCCACCGGATGCGACCGCTGCCTGCCGCCGCGACGGCATCGAGGTGCGCGCCGTCGTCGGGGCCCGGGTCGATCACCGCGATCTCGTCGATGCCGACGAGGTACGTGTTGGTGCCGGGGCCCGTCATCATCCCTGGGTTGTTGCAGAGGATGCGCCGCACGAGCCGTCCCAGCGCGATGGGCACATCGGGAATCAAGTCGGCATTCATGCTGGCTCCTTGGCGAAGCCGGTGACCTGGCGGGAATCAGCCACGGTCATCCAGTCGATGCTGGCGTCGGGGATGGCCTGCGGATCGTCGTAGGCCCGGTCGCCGGGGAGCACGATCCGCACCCCGCCTTCGTAGGCGATGACCCGGGGCAAGATCGTGGGCACGCTGGTGATCTCCGTGGCGGCGGCGAGCGCCTGGGCTGACGTCTCGAAGCGCTCGACGGCGCGCAGGCTGGAGATGGTGGGCGGCATCATGGTGAGTTCGCCCGACTGACAGCGGGCGATGGCATCGGAAGGCCGGAGCCACGCGTTGGCGATGACCTCGTGGTCGTCGTGCAGCGGAGTCTGGTTGGGGGGAGCAGCGGCCAAGAAGAAGCGGGTGTCGTAGCGACGAGGCGCGCCCTCAGGCGTGATCCAGTGACCGAAGTAATGGATGCCGTCACAGGCCAGGCGCAGTCCTTCGAGGCGGCACAGCTCCACCATGGTGAGCTGGCCAGAATCGACCTGCTGGCGGTGGCGGGCCCACAGGGCGAGCGAGTGCTCGGCGTCGAGGTCGACCATGCCGTCGAGGTCGTACGCCAACAGCACCCCGGCCTCTTCGAAGGACTCGCGGATGGCGGCGACCCAGAAGGCCAAGCCGCCCCGCTCGATGCCCAGGCGTTGCGACGCATCCACATCGGAGCGGCCTTCACAGAGCAGATCGAGGTTGGCGTGCCGATCGGCTGGGTCGACTGCTCCACCGGGGAACACGTAGGCCCCACCGACGAACTCGGAGTTGAGGTTGCGGCGCAGCATGAAGACCTCGAGGCCATCGTCGCCGTCGCGCAAGAGGAGCACGGTGGCCGCGTCGCGCAGGGGCACCTCGGGACGCTCCGTCATGGCTCGAGTTCGTCGTGGGGGTGCCGCGGCTCAGCGGAAGAACCCGTGGCGTCGAACACCGTGCCGCCGCCGGGACGGAAGGTGCCGACGAACCGAGCGCCGCCAGGGCCGGAGGTGGCGGCGAAGAACGAGGCACCACGGCCCGAGGCGAACCGCTTGAGGAGGGGCGCGCGCAGCACCGCACGGGTGGGCGGGAGTAGGAGCAAGAAGCCGAACACATCACCGATGAACCCCGGGGCCAACATGAGCGCCCCGGCGATCAAGATGAGCAGCCCATCGACCAGTTCCTTGCCCGGCACCCGCCCCGCATTGACCGCCTCGGACACCTTGTTGAGCGTGCTGAGGCCCTGACGCTTGAGCAGCCAGGCGCCGATGGCGCTCTCGATGATGAGCAGGGCAATGGTCTGCCAGCCACCAACCACCTGGGCGACCTGGATGATGACGTAGAGCTCCACCAGCGGTGCCACGATCAGCAGCAGAAAGAGCCAGGCCATCTCGTCAGGCTACCGGTGGCAACGAGATCCTCACGGCAGTAAGTCGATCCACCACGCAAGCAGCTCGTCATCGTCACCCAAGCCGTAGGCCTCGTCCATCCGACGTCCGACCTCGACGAGTGGCGCACCCCGTTCGAGGAGATCGGCCGCTTCGCCCCACGCTTCTCGATCGGCGGGCAGGGGGAGCTCGAGCACTTCTTGGGCACGCAGTCGCATCGAGCGGGCGTTTCGACCCGAGCCGAGGTGGCGGCGCGAGGCCTCGAGGGCGACGGCCGGACACGTGAGCACCGCTCCGACGCGCCACAAATCGGCCAGCGGTGCGACCACCGAAATCACCGGGACCGATGGGAGGAGCGACCCCTCTGCATCGACGACCGCCTCCAGGACCCGGGTCTGGGTGGCCAGCAGCACCTTCGGCACGAGCCGGCTCGCCGCCCACGCCGCCAGCTTTGGGTCAAGGGCGGCCAGATCGACCCGAGGATGGAGGTACGACGCCTTGTTGAACCGGGTGAGGCGGTGGCCCCACCCGAGCGCGGCGGGGTCGATGAGGCCCACGGTGACGAGGCGCGGCCAGCCGGGCGCCTCGGAGGCCCGGTCCACCACGTGGGGAGCCAAGCCGTAGTACTGGTCTCGGAAGTCGGCGGTGGCCGTGGCGAGCTCGGCCAGGGTCCCCTGGGCCTGGAGCGAGCGGACCGGTAGGCCGCCCTGCGCCGCGAGCAGCCGCGACCACGACGCCTCATCGGGCCGTGGCGAGGCCACGACCGGACAGGGGACCCGGGTCCGTCCGGCGAAGAGGCGGGTCCTGTCACCGCTGGCCCCCCGGACGAGCACAGGGGCGCACACCTCGACGGCAGCGTCGAACACCCCGTTGCCGATGACCCAGAGATCGGTGAGGGCGGCATCGGCGACGACGGCCCTCCGGACTCCGGCTGCATCGCGGGCGCTCAGGATCGAAATCGGTTCGATGAGGGCGAACACCCCGCCATCGGGTCGGGCCAGCCGATGGCCCAGCGCAAGGAAGATGGTCGCCGGATCGGTGTAGGCGGCCACGGCATCTCCGAACCGGTTGCGCAGCGCCTTCGCCTCGGAGACCGAACGCGCCGTCTTCGAACCCAGCCGGCTCAGGAACGGCGGATTTCCGACAACAAGGTCGTAACGGCCCTCGCTGGCCGTGGCCGCATCGAGGAGCGCATCGCCTCGGACGACCTGCTCGTCGGCGAACGACGGCGAGAGCGTGCTGAGTGAGGCCCGGCAGGTCTCGGCGGTCGAGGCCTCGACCTCGATGCCGTGGACGCAACGGACGCCGGCATCGGCCGCCTCCGCGGCGTCGACGCCGAGTGCGACGAGCGTCGAGGTGATGCGGTGGGCCACGGCGACGAGGAAGTTGCCGGTGCCGCACGCCGGGTCGATCACCCGGAGCGCGGCGACGGCCTCGTGGCCAATCGCCGCGCGTTCTGCGAGCAGGGGCTCGAGCGCCAGGTCGAGCACGCCACCGACCACGTCAGGGGGCGTGTAGTAGGCACCCAGCGACTTGCGGACCCCCTGGTGGGCCAGCCGACGCTCATGATCGGACGGGGCGGCCATGGCCCCAGCCTCGCACCCCGCAGTAACGTGGCTGGCCGCATCCGAACGAGTCACCCGACTGGCTCACCTCCGTGGAGCCCCCATGACCGACGATCTCCAATCTCCGCTGCCCGAGGACACCACCGGCTTTGCCGACCTCGGCCTACGAGTCGAACTGCTCAACGCGCTCGACACCCTCGGCTACGAAGAACCCACACCCATCCAGCGCGAGACCATCCCGTCGATCATCAGCGGACGCGATCTCTTGGGCCAAGCGGCAACGGGCACGGGCAAGACGGCGGCGTTCGCCCTGCCGATCCTCGAGCGCATCGTGCGCGACGCGGCGGTGGAGCCCCTCGCCCTGATCCTCGTGCCCACGCGCGAGCTGGCCGTTCAGGTGAGCGAGGCGATCTACAAGTACGGCCGAGAGCTCGATGCCCGCGTCCTTCCGATCTACGGCGGCCAGCCGATCGTGCACCAGCTCAAGGTGCTCAAGCGCGGGGTGCACGTGGTGGTGGCCACGCCCGGCCGAGCCGTCGACCACATCAACCGCGGCACCCTCCCCCTCGACGCAGTGGAGCTGGTCGTGCTCGATGAGGCCGATGAGATGCTCGACATGGGTTTTGCCGAAGACATCGACGCCATCTTGGATGCCTGTCCGTTCGAACGACAGACCGTGCTGTTCTCGGCCACGATGCCGCCCCGCATCGCCCAGATCGCCAAGCGCCACCTCAAGGATCCGATCCGCATCCAGATCGACCGCGAGGCCGTGCCCGCCGGCGAGGCACCCCGAGTACGCCAGAGCGCCTACCTGGTGGCCCGCAGCCACAAGACGGCCGCCCTGGGCCGCATCCTCGACGTGGAGTCACCCACCGCCGCCATCGTGTTCTGCAAGACCCGCGGCGAGGTTGACGAGCTCACCGAAACGCTCAACGGCCGCGGCTACCGGGCCGAAGCACTGCACGGCGGCATGAACCAGGAGCAGCGCGATCGGGTCATGGCCCGCCTGCGTGCGGGCACAGCCGAGCTGCTCGTCGCTACCGATGTGGCCGCTCGTGGCCTCGACGTCGACCAGCTCACCCATGTCGTCAACTTCGACGTCCCGTCCGCACCGGAGTCGTATGTACACCGGATCGGCCGGGTGGGCCGGGCCGGGCGCGAGGGCGTCGCCATCACGCTGGCCGAGCCCCGCCAACGACGGCTGCTCGACAACATCGAGCGGCTCACCAAGCAGACCATCACGATCGAGAAGATCCCCACCGTTGCCGACCTGCGCGCCCGGCAGATGGAGCTCACGCTCGACCAAGTGCGCGAGGCGCTCGAGTCCGACGACCTCAACCGGTTCCGAGCAGTGGTCGATGCCTTGGCCGACGAGTTCGACGTGGTCGACGTCGCCCTCGCGGCGGTGAAGCTGGCCCACGAAGCCAGCGGAGCCACCGAAGACGTCGAGGAGATCCCCGACATCGCCACGCGCGACAAGCCCAAGAGCAAGGGCAAAGCGAAGTCCTGGGACAACGACAAGCCCGCCAAGGGCTACCAGGGCAAGAAGGATCGCGACGATCGTGGGCCTCGTGAGCCACGCGG
>Ga0105044_10001920_pt1 | contig 28167 bp, 20 predicted proteins | sample MAT01_FD_78092 | JGI IMG/M metagenome (GOLD analysis project Ga0105044, IMG submission 78092) | Freshwater microbial communities from Lake Fryxell liftoff mats and glacier meltwater in Antarctica - MAT-01 | ecosystem: Environmental > Aquatic > Freshwater > Ice > Liftoff microbial mat | place... | reverse complement strand
TTAATGAATTCAAACAAGTGGGAAAATATGAAATAAATTTCGATGGTAAAAATCTTTCAAGCGGAGTGTATTTTTATAAGTTCGAATCCGGTAATTTTACAGCTACCAAAAAAATGATTCTAATAAAATAATTTTAAAAATTATGAAAAAAATAATTATTTACATCTTACTTTTATCTTCACAAATTGGATATTCACAAGACTTGTGACTCTAAAGGTTTATGATTTATTGGGTAAAGAAGTTGCCACATTAATAAATGAAATCAGACAGCCTGGAAACCATTTTGTAGATTTTAATGCTGGTAATCTTTCAAGTGGTGTTTATTTCTATAGGATACAATCCGGAGAATTTAGAGATGTTAAAAGAATGGTTGTAATAAAGTAAATTTATTTCAATTTATCAGATTGACAAAAATGTCTCACACTTTTAAAAAGAGTGAGGCATTTTTTTATAATCACATTCTGAAGTTAATTTAGTTAAAGAAGTTATCAACTTCCAACTTTCAACTACATTCATCTTTACCCTACAAATTTTTTTTAACTTTGTCTATATTGCACGCGATGTCAAAAATAAAATCAAAATATGTTTGTCAGAATTGCGGTTACAGCTCTCTTAAATGGAGTGGCAAGTGTCCCGAGTGCGGATTGTGGAATACACTCACTGAAGAGATCATAAGCATTGACAAAAAGAAATCGTCCGGAAGAGCATTGTTAAAAGTTAACGATGACGCATACCAGTCTCTCTCCGACGTCATGTCAGTAGGCGAATCCCGGACACAGACAAGGATAGCCGAGCTCGACAGAGTCCTGGGCGGAGGTATAGTGGAGGGCTCGGTCATACTCATCGGAGGAGATCCGGGAATTGGTAAATCCACATTGATGCTTCAGATAGCAGAGCACATAGGCGATAAAAAATTTCTCTACGTAAGCGGCGAAGAATCAGCCGCCCAGATAAAACTGCGCGCCGACAGACTAAGTCATAGTCCAAAGAATTTTTTCATTTTGTCGGAAACGAACCTTGAGATCATCCGTGCTGTCATTGAAAGAGAAGACCCGGATATAGTTGTGATAGATTCCATTCAGACTGTTTACAGACAGGATATCGAAAGCGCCCCCGGAACAGTTTCACAGTTGCGTGAATCGACAGCCCTCATCATGCATCTTGCTAAGTCAAAAGGCTTTTCGGTCTTCATTGTTGGACACATAACAAAAGAAGGAATGATCGCCGGACCAAAGGTTCTAGAACACATGGTCGATGTTGTTCTGCAGTTTGAAGGCGAGAGAACTCATTCATTCAGAATATTGCGCGGGATAAAAAACCGTTTTGGTTCAACAAATGAAATTGGAATTTTTGAGATGACCGATAAAGGTCTGAAGGAAGTTCTCAATCCCAGCGAGGTATTTCTTTCGCAGCGAAATTACGGAGCATCGGGCTGTGTGATCTCATCATCGCTGGAAGGTACGCGACCGATCCTCATCGAAGTTCAGGCACTTGTCGCTTCATCGAATTACGGAATTCCCCAAAGGACTTCAATGGGTTTTGATTATAAGAAGCTAAACATAATTGTTGCTGTGCTTGAAAAAAAGCTTGGGCTTCATTTAAACAAGTATGACATATTTCTTAATATTGCCGGAGGCGTAAAGATAGATGAGCCCGCGATTGATCTTGCCGTTGCGATGAGCATTTATTCTTCATTCCGTGACATACCAATTGATTCCGAAACTGTTGTACTGGGTGAGATAGGACTTTCCGGGGAAGTGAGGACGATTTCATATATTGAAAGGAGAATTACAGAGGCAGCGAAGCTTGGATTTAAAAAAATTATAATTCCAAAGGGAAATCTGAAAAGTCTCAATACAAAAAATATTGTTGCTGAAATTATAGGAGTTGAAAAAATTAAAGATGCAGTTGAGAAGTTAGTTTGATCTTAGCTTTAAGTTTAGAGATTCAATTTTACTAATGTGTTTCGTCCAGATATCAATAGCTTCCTTCTTTTTTTTCAATTTACATAATCTCAGAAATTCACGGTGATCCGAAGTGTCATATTGTTTGTGTTCAGATGCTTCAAAGATTTCATTTAATGATCTTATGTTATTTCTGTACATCTTATCAAACAGTTCAAGAAAGAAAGTAAGCTTGGAAGGACCAAAAATTGTTTTTGCAAATTCCCACAAGAAATATCCGACCTCTGAAAAATCCTTACAATGTTCGACTTTTATGATGATCTCCTCAATTTGCTTATAGGTGCTTTTTTTATAATTAGGAATGGCGGCATCGAGAACGACCGGGGCAAGAAGTTTATATATAAGTGCAATTTCCTCAATATCTTTTTTTGTAATCTTTTTTACAAAGCTTCCTTTGTTTGGGATCATATCAATATAGCCTTCGCTGTGCAATATACGGAAAGCTTCTCTTACCGGAACCCTGCTCACTCCGAATTTTTTTACAAAATATCCCTCCTTCAGATGCTGAGAAGATTTAAAGCTTGATTTGGTAATATCTTCTCGTATCTGCCTGGCGATAAGTTCAACTGTATTATTTTTCTTCTTCTCTTTAGGCAATGTAATTGGGTGATAAATTTCGAATCAGGAAGCTTTGTTTATGATAGGTTTGGAAAAGTCCTTTCGGTTTATTACTAATGTTTCCATCTGTCCGACAAATTCAGTCCAATGAATTATTGCTTCCCTTGTTTTCTTTTCTTTACAAAGCTCAATAAATTCTTTATGAGCTTTAACTTTAAATAACGCATTTTCGCGTGTTTCGAAAAACTCATTTAATACACGTACACTTTGCCTATAGATATCATCAAAGATGCTTACGGTGAAAGGCATACCGGATGGTGTATAAATTATCTTCGCAAACTCCCAAATAAGGTAACCCACTTCAGAGAAGTTCTTACACTGCTCAATCTTATTTAAGACCTTATCGGCTCTTTCGAAAGTTTTTTTTGTATACTTTGGAATTGCTTTTTCAAGGATCACAGGAACAAGAAGCTTATATACAGTTGCAGTCTGGATGATGTAGTCGTTGGAAATTTTTTTTACAAAGCATCCTTTGTTGTGAATGACGTCAAGATATCCTTCGTAGTGAAGCATCCGGAATGCCTCTCTGACAGGCACTCTGCTGACGTTATACTTTTTTGCTACTTCCGCTTCCTTTAGATGTTTGAAGGGTTTGAAATTGCCATAAGTTATGTCATGCCTTAGGCATTGTGCAACCTTTTGCACCGATGTGTTAGTTTTCATAAATTTTCTTTCTTACTCACTATGAATATACTTTATTTAATTTAAAGATTAATTATCCTTTTCCGTAATCGGTTTCTTTTATTCCATATTAATATTAAATTATTTTTAAACTAATTCTAACAATTTTCTAACAATGAATAAATTAATTACACTTCTGCTGTTGGTTTTTGCTTCCTTTGCTCAGTCACAATCGGTTAGCAATATGGCAATGCTTGGCAACAAGAACGAGTTTACTTCCGGCGGAACTCCGTCGGGCTGGCACTACGCTTCCTGCTGGGGATATGTCGCGGGCGGTAAGGAATATGCCATCATCGGTCACTATGCAGGCACAACGGTTTATGATGTTACTGATCCTGCAAATATAATTAATAAAGGAACAGTCCCGGGTCCCGGTTCTTTTTACAACTACAGGGAAATGAAAACTTATTCGCATTACCTTTATATTGTTTCTGAAGGCGGAGCAGGTGTGCAGATAGTTGACCTTCAATATCTGCCCGACTCAATTCACTTTGTAAAAAATTATACTTTTGCCGGCTACACACGTTCACACTCAATTTCTCAGGACGGAAGATATTTGTATTGCAACGGAGGAAATTATAACAACGGCGGTGTTTTCATTCTCGATCTGCTTGATCCGGAAAATCCGGTCAAAAGAGGTCAATGGGGTACAAAGTATATTCACGATTGCTTCATTAAAAATGATACAATCTACGGTGCAGCGATTAGCAACGGATACCTTGTAATTCTGGATGCAAGAAATAAGGATTCGATAAAATTCATTCGTGAGTTTACTTATCCCGGTGCTGTCACTCATAATGCATGGACCTCTGACGACAGAAAAATTCTGGTGACAACAGATGAAGGCGGTTCAAATCATGCAAAGATCTGGAACATTACCGATATAAATAATCAGGTTCAGCTAGCTGATTTAATGCCGTATGACGGCGCATCAATGGTTCACAATGCATATATAAAAGGTGACTCTCTCTATCTTGCACATTATCGCGCAGGAGTAATTGTTTATAATATTCAGAACCCTGCCAGCCCTGTAGAGGTCGGTCATTATGACACTTATCCCGGAGTTAACAGCACAGCTTATCAGGGGTGCTGGAATATTTATCCGTATCTTCCTTCGGGAAATATCATTGCAAGCGATATCTCCACCGGACTTTATGTTATTAAATTAGGAGTTACTTCCTCCGTAAGCAATAATGTTTCTTTCGCGGAAAATTATTCCCTGTCTCAAAATTATCCAAATCCGTTTAATCCTCTTACGGTAATTACTTACTATATTCCAAAGCAATCTTTTGTTAATATAAAAGTTACCGATGAACTCGGACGAGAAATAAAATCACTGGTAAATGAATTTCAAACACCGGGAAGTTATTCTGCGGAATTCAATGCGTCGGAGTTTTCATCAGGAATATATTACTACACAATTGAAGCAGGTGAATTTAAACAAACAAAAAAAATGATCCTCGTTAAATAGTGATTGTTATTTTTCGCAGGTAAAAAAATTTTATAATACATAAGTTCAAAAGACAGAGTCCGCTAACTTTGCAGACTCTGTTTTTTTTATGCTGAATTGATTTTGAAATTAATAACTAAATTGTTTATTTTTGTTTCGAATTTATAAATTAAAAAATTAAAAGCATGAACAAATTTAAAGTCCTCGTTACATTCGTATTTGTTACCGCAATATCAATTTTTTCGTCACAAAGTTCTTTCTCGCAGGCGTTCCTTTGGGAGTTTGGAGTCGAAGGTGGTGCGGGGCTGAGATCCCAGAAAATTACCAATACCGATGTTGATTCATTGAAGAAAACTACGATCGGCTTTATTGGAGGAGTCAGCGGACAGTATAATCTTAATGACATGTATTCACTGAAGCTCGGTGCCTATTATGAAAGGAAGGGACAAAAATATGAAACCAGCTCAGGAAGCAAGGAAGAATTTAATCATGACTACCTGAACATCCCACTCCTCCTCAAAGCAAAATTTGGAAACAAAATAAAGTTTTTTGTAAATGCCGGTCCATTTATAGGAGTTCTTTTAAAATCTAAGTTTAAGGGTAGTCCACCTGATATCGATAACGATAATACAAGCAGTTACAAAAAAACTGAAATCGGAATAAGCGGTGGTGCCGGGGTTATAATCCCTGCCGGCAGAAGCATGAACATTACTTTTGAAGTAAGAGATGATTTTGGATTAACAAATATTTTTAAATCGGAATTATCCATTTTTAACGCCGAGGTAAAAACCAACAATTTAAATTTGATGGCAGGCATTTCTTTTCTTCTTGGAAAGAAAACCATGCCGCGAAGATAAGCTCTGGTTATTCTATAAAACTTGCATTTTAAGGTTCAGTGCTGTCCAAAACATTTTTATCAACATTCAAATAGTTTTAAACTAATCAGCAAATAGGGGAATCATTATCTTTATTAAAAAGAACCCGCGGCAGGCGTAGTTGCGGTCTGATATTTCTCTCGCTCCGTACTGAAAAGATCAAGAAAAACCACGAAAGTACAAAGACTCAAAGAAAAGCAAAAACTTTAACTGAGACATATAAAGATTTCAGTTATAATAATAAAAATCTTTTTTTAGTGTCTTTGTGCCTTTGTGTTAAAAGTTTTTTTAAAAAGAAAGCTTAGTTAATCGAAACTAAAAATTTTTACTTTCTAAATCTCATTGTTTTGGACGGATGTGTTGCAGGATAAACTGAAATACATAAACTGGTGTAGAGTTTTGCGGTGAAAATTATTATGTTAATAAAATTTTCGCCGCTTATTTTTAACTTAACTATTTCTTAAAGGTACAGAATAATGCAAACTTTCTGCTTAAGATTCTTAATCTTAATATTTACCTTTCCCGCTCTGACAGGTAACTTAAATTCAACACCCTCAGAAAATTTCAGCTCCATAAATTCAACCTTAGATTTCTTACCACTGCCTTTCATTAAATCACAGACAAAATTGAACGGCAACAACGTTGATACATGGTTTCAAAACACGGGCACTCTTAATCAGGACATTCGTGTAACTAATTCCCCCGGCTTGATGTGGCCAAAGGGTTCGAGCCGGTTTGCAGTATTTACTTCAGGACTTTCAATCGGTGCATTTGTTAATGGCAGCGTCAGGCAGGCAGCAGCTTCTTATGCCGGTGAATATGCGCCGGGATATGTTTTAAATGGAATTGCTCTGACAGATTCACGTTTCCGAATTTATTCTGTTAAGAAAGGTGATAACCCTATTTCAAATCCGGACTATGCAAGCTGGACAGATATGATACCGTTCGGCGCGCCTTATGATGATGTCAACAACAACGGTAGTTACGAGCCGGGCATCGACATTCCCGGAATTAAAAATGCAGCACAAACTATTTTTCTTTGCATGACCGACGGTTTTCGGGAAAGACATTCAGTAGGTGAAGGATTCGGAGGAGGGACAGCTCCTTTGTTCGCCGAAGTTCATGTTACCGCATGGTGTTATGATTCCGATCCGTTAAAGGACGTTCAATTTATTAACTGGGTAGTGATCAATAAGTCAAGCTTTAACTGGGAGCGAGCTTATTTCACATTCGTGAGTGATGTGGATCTGGGTGATGCCAGCGATGATTACATCGGCAGTGACACTTTGCGCGAACTTGGTTATGGTTATAATGCGGACAATACTGACGGATTCGGAAACCCTCCATCTTATGGCATAAATCCTCCTGCTGTTGGGACGGGTTTTCTTAACAGCGCAACAATCTATACAGGAAATCAAAATGATTTTGTTTTAAGAACAATTCCTCCGGGATCCAGCAACACTATTATTAAGAGAGGTTACAGGGAATTAGGTATGAGCAGCATTGTACATTTCGGCTCAGGTCCAATCTGTGAAGATGATCCCAGTACTCCAATGGAAGCATACAATTTAGGTATGGGTTTAAAAAAGGACCGAACTCCGTGGATCAATCCGGAGAATCTATCCCGAACCAGAATTTGCTATCCCGGTGATCCGGCAACAATTTCAGGATGGTCTGAAAGAGGAACTAACGGTGATCCGAACAGGGCAAGAGTCTGGAACTGTGGTGGAGCATTAATAGGACCAATTCAAAATAGCCCCCCCGGTGATAGAAGATATTTAATGAGTTCGGGAGACTCATTACTTACTGTTGCGCCGGGAGACACTCAGAACATAGTAATGTCACAGCTCATTGCCAGAGGTTTTTCAAATTTAGGTTCGATCACAAGATTAAGAAAGTTGACTGATGTAACAAGAGCACAATATCTATCGGACTATGCTTCCAATCCTGTTTTGCCTCTTCCGAATGTAAATGCAAACACTAAAGAGATCGGAAACAAAGGTAGAAGTGAAATCACGATTACTTGGGATAACTCTTCGGAATCTTATTTAATTTTGGATACGCTCACTCAGTCTGTCTCTGATAGCAGTTATCTTAAATTTGAAGGCTATCAGATCGTTGAGCTGAGCAGATTCACTGACAGCATTCCGGACTTCAACAAACCGACTACGGTGACAGATAAAATTCGTCTGCTGAAAATATATGATATCATCGATACCATAGGTGCAGTCATTGATACACTTCCTTCAGGAATTACAATAAACGGGATTGAACAATTGCTTCCTTACTTTGTCGTCCCTTTCAATACAGCCCTTGCTCCTGCAGGTTTTCCGAATACAGGAATATTCAGAAGCCTGAGTTTAACTAAGACGGCTTTCCCCGAAGAGCACAACGGTAATTCGGATTTTATTTTTGGACATCAATATAAATTCGCGGTCATACCTTACGCATACAGAACAAATGCACAGGTGAAGGAAGAAAGAAAGATCATATTTGGAAATGGAATGGGCAGCATCATAAGTGTCATTCCTCAGGCGTCACTGGCGGGTTCTGATTTTACATTACATAACGGAGATACTCTGAATACCAACCGAAAAGATCTTGGTGTAATGCCGATAATAATCGATCAAAATGTTTTGAAAACTGCTCTTTACAGAGTTGTCTTTAATTCGCCGGATACTTCTTACAATATTCTTCGCTCTGAGAATAAAGGAATTACTTTTGACACCATCTCAAAGAACAAAAAATATTACAACGCACCACTTGGAGTTTCAGCTCCTGATGATTCATCTGTATTGATCGACGGCATATTGTTTAAAGTTCATAAAATGCTTAACAAGGGTGTGATCCGTGATTCAACGGTCTCTCGTGACAGTACGCAGGCTCGTTATAACGGCTGGCAATATCTCCCTTTTGAAAACAGGTATTTAAAATCAGTGGATTCTCTTGGCGCAGGATTGGGTTCCTTCAGCCGTCCTTTTCAAAGCCGGATGATGGGAATATCTTTTCCCGGAGCCCGTACCTATAGCGGAATGGGATCGGTATTGCCTGCTGAACGATTGAAGAAAATTGTTATTGAATTCTCTGATACTGCTGACGGTCAGAAAGCATACAGGTATCTGAACAGGAGTTTACTTCCTCCTGAGGATCCTTCTTTTGTGCCATTTATTATCAGAACCGGTCCGCAATTTTATTATCAGGATATGAGAAAAGTCCCTTTCAAAGTTTATGAAATTACCGACGCCTCCGACAGTACAGCTCCCAACAAAAGACAGATCAATTGTGCTTTTCTCGAAACAAATGATTCCTTATTTGCAACTGTCAATGGTCAGCGTGTTGAAGTTGGAAGAGGAAAGATTGACGGAAAGTGGGATCCGACAACATTCAAAACAGGCGGTCTTGAACATTTGTACATTTTTGATTCGGACTATTCTGACAGTGCTAATTCGTTTTATACAACAAAGAATCTGCGAACTCAACAAAACACGTTTGACATAATGTATGTCTGGTGTCCAAAGAAAATTAACTCCGCATCAAATTTTAAATCTGGTGATAAGTTTTACATTTACCCCTACACTGTCACACGTCCCGTCCAGGCGACAGGAACGGAATTGTCATACGAAGTCTCGTCGATCGCACCAACCTTAGGCAACAGCGAGCTCGCATCGACTCGCAATGATCTTGAAAAGATAAGAGCCGTCCCAAATCCTTTCTATGGATTCAACGATGCACAGGTCATCGAGAACAGATATATTACATTTACAAGACTGCCGGTCACATGCACGATCAAGATCTTCACATTGAGCGGTAACATAGTAGAAAAGATAAGTAAAGCCAACGATGAATCTTTTGTCATCTGGGATCTGAAAAATTTTGACAATGGGAATCTTGCCTCGGGAGTTTACATTGCTCTTATTGAAGCTCCGGGCATTGGTGAGAAGTTCATTAAGCTTGCTGTTTTTACTTCGGAGTAATTATTAATTTTTGTAAAACATAGTGCAATAAATGGAAAAGCCGGAATTAATATTCCGGCTTTTGTCTTTTAAAAACTTTTTATAAATCTTTTATAATCCTTCGGGCGGGCTGATTGACTCAAGATCAAGATACTTCTGCTCTTCCGGGCTTATCGAACCGTAGCCCCAGACTCCTCCGGACGCCTGTGCAACCTGCCTGGAAAGACTCCGCATGCTATTGTAAAACTCCCTGGAAAATTCAGGGTCAAGTTTTGGAAGTATATCATTCAGCTTGCTGAGTTCATTTTTTATTTTTTCGCTTCTTTCCTTTACATCTTCGGGCATTGCTTTTATGAGACTGTTCAGCGTTTCAGGAAAGCTGTTATCTGCCTCTCGGTAATAGCCCTGCAGAATGTTATCCGCATTAGCACGGAAGTGCGCTATCTTTCCACCCCAGTCCATTTCCTTTTTATCAATATCTCCCTCTGCTCCGGCTATCAGCAAAGTAACTAAGGCGGGTGTCATAAGCATCAAACTTGTTTCTTCTTCGGTTAAATTTTTAAATTCAGGCAGCATAATATTTTTATTTATTCAAAAAACAAAAATTGACGTTAAGTATAAAGGAAAAATTTAAACCATTGAAATTATAAATTTTAAAAAGTCAGGTTTAAAATCTGGATTTATTAAATTTTTTATTATATGAATATTTAAGAAAAAATTTTAAGATGAAGTTAATTGACAACAGAAACATCAACGATCCGACTGTTAACCTTGCTCTTGAAGAATATTGCGTCAGAAACCTGGATATGTCCGTTGATTATATTTTATTTTATATAAATGACCCCTCTGTTATAATCGGCAAGCATCAGAATACAATTGAAGAAATAAACGCTGATTACATTAATGCGAATAATGTTTCCGTTGTCAGGCGGATCTCCGGCGGCGGCGCTGTTTATCACGATAACGGAAATCTTAATTTCAGCTTCATGACAAAACATTCCCAGAAAAGCATTCATAATTTTAAACTGTTTACCGAACCGGTTATCGCGCTCCTCAGGGAATTAGGAGTGAACGCTGAACTTAACGGACGCAACGATATTACCGTTGACGAACGAAAGATCTCCGGCAATGCGCAGTTCACTGATACAAAATCCATGTTCAGCCATGGAACATTGCTTTTTAATTCTGATCTTGACACCGTTGTAAAAGCGCTTAACGTTAAAACCGATAAAATTGAAAGCAAAGGCATCAAGTCTGTCAGAAGCCGTGTTGCAAACATCGGAGAATTTTTGAAAACTAAAATTTCAATTGACGAATTTCATGAAAGTCTGATCCGGTCTATCCTTGGAAGCAATTATTCCGATTCGGTTTATCAGCTCACTGAAGAACAGTGGGACGGAGTGAATAAATTGTCGGAGACAAAGTATAAAACCTGGGATTGGAATTACGGCAGGTCTCCTGAATTTAATATTCAAAAGGTAAACCGGTTCGCTTTCGGACTGATCGATGCACGCATTCATGTCAGGGACGGTTCAATTGAAAACATAAAAATTTACGGAGACTTTTTGGGTCATGGTGAGATATCAGATATAGAAAACAGGTTTTCAGGAATTAAGTATAACAAGTCTGACCTTGCCATTGCGCTTGACGCCGTAGATATGAATTTTTATTTCGGGGCAATTACTAATGAAGATTTTGTCAACTTTCTGATTACATAAATAATTTTTAAGGAATCTTTTATAAAACAAGAAAGTTAAGGATGTCAGCTTGTCTCACAAGCTTAAATGTTCTTTCATATTTGTTCTTCCTTTAAAATCTTCACACGACGATTTATAGTCAATGAACCGGACGACGGACTTAAATTAGTTAGATAGTTATGTTTTCGCATATCGATTTAGTATTTTGACCATTGAATATAAAAAGTTGTGTGGGGATTTTTTTTAGCGGTATGTAACTCAACTATTTATAAGCTCTTTGGCACTTTGTTTTGAAGCAATTGTAACCTGCTCTCCGCTTAGTAACTTTGCAACTTCAACAATTTTTTCCTCTTCCGTCAGATTCCTGATGCTCGCAATGGTTTCATTTCCCTCTTCAGCTTTACTCACATGAAAATGCTTTTCGCTCATTGCCGCTATCTGAGGAAGGTGTGTTATGCAGATTATCTGGTGAGTCTTTGACAGCGACTTCAAAATTTTCCCAACCTTCTGCGCTATCCTGCCACTGATACCTGTATCAATTTCGTCGAAGACCAAAATTCCGACTTTGTCTTTCTCAGAAAGCACGGTTTTTATTGAAAGCATTATCCTCGATATCTCGCCTCCCGATGCAGATTTTCTCAGCGGTGTGAATTCCGAACCTTTGTTTGCCTTTATCAAAAACTCGACATCGTTGTATCCGTTCTTTCCTAAACTTAATAACTTGCGTCCGTCCTTCACCGAAAGTAAATCATCTTCAGACCCTTCTTCATTCGTAAGATTAACTTTGAATTCCGCGCTTTCAAGCCCAACTTCCTTGAACATCAGATTTATTTTTTTCTCAAGCTGCGCTGAATTCTTTTTTCTCAATTCAAACATCTCCTTTGCTTTTTGAAAAACCTTTTTCCTTATTTCAATGATTTGATTCAGAATTTTTTCCAGCTCATAATCAAAGTTCTCGGCGAATACCAGCTCTTTCTGCAAAACCTCAGACCTCTCAATAAGCTGAGCTGCATTCATTCCATATTTTTTCTTTAAATGAGTTATCGCGCTGAGCCTCACTCTTATCTCCTCTATCCGGTTATTGTCAAAATTAAGCTTATCCCTATAGCTCGTGAGTGAATCAGAGCTTTCCTTTACCACTATATACGAGCTCTCAATATCTTCAATTATTTTTTCAAAGGTATTATCATAAGTTGAAATTTTTTTCAGTTCCTTTATAACAAATTTTAACGATGTTACTGAGCTTGTTTCCTCTTCATATAAAACTTTAATTGCGGAGTCCAGCGCAATTGAGATGTCCTCAGCATGTTCTAACTTCTTCAATTCATTTTCAAGCTCTGAATCTTCATTATTCTGTATATTTATATTATTAATTTCCTTTAGTTCAAAATCCATCATCTTCCTGTTGCCAATAAACTCTTCCTTTCTGAAAATCATTTCCTCATATTCACTTATCCTGTTTTTAAGTTCTCCATAATTATTGTCATATTCTTTTTTAATTTCCACCGGAAGCGAGTAATTGTCCAATAGCTCAAGATGGGTTTCTTTACTAAGCAGAGACTGATGCTCATTTTGAGAATGAATATCTATTATCATATCTCCCAATTTCTTCATATCTGAAATATTCACCGGAGTATCATTTATAAAATTTCTACTGATACCTTTCCTTAGAAGCTCCCTTCTGATAATAATACTTTCCGTATCAACGATCTCACCTTCAAGCAGCTTTCCCAGCATCTTCTCAGCATCCTTTCTACCCTTAAGATTAAAGACAGCTTCTACTATGAGTTTCTCCTGATCTTTTTTAATTTTAGAATAATCCGCGCGTTCGCCAAGAATAAGAGAAAGCGCATCTATTATAATTGACTTCCCTGCTCCTGTCTCACCTGTAAGAATATTCAGTCCTTTATAAAACTCTACCTCGGTCTCTTTTATTATCAAATAATTTCTAATCAGAAGCTTCTCTATCATTATTATTATATTATATAAAAATTAGTAGCAGTAGTAGTGGTGTTAGTTGTGTCAGTAACTCAGGATATTCAATGTTGTCAGTCCTGACGTGTCTGATAACATGTTAATAAAAATAGCTTAATTAGAAAATATTAACAATTGAAGATAATAGTTTAGATAATTGTTCCGGAAAATGTTTATAAGTGAGTGTTATTAAGATGTTACTGAGAAGTTACCGACAAGTGAGGTATTGACGCAAATATATAATGTTAAATAAATTTTTTTTAAAAAACAGCAAAGACTTTATTTTGTCAGAGATTTTTTAGAAGCTCTTTTATTTCAGCGATTTGATCTAACACATTTTTATCTTTTTTTGCCAGGGTGGAAACGATATTGTTGGCATATAGTACGGTCGCGTGATCCTTTCCGCCGAAGTTCAATCCAATGGTCTCGAGAGTAAGCGAGGTAAGTTCTTTTGCAAGAAACATAGCAACCTGTCTGGCAAAAGCTATCTCCTTTGTTCTCTTACGTGAAAGAATCTGGTTTTCGGAAATGTTGTAGTAAGTTGCTACAGTATATATGATGTTTTCGATTGAAATATTTTTTGCGCGTCGTACATTTCCGACAACACGCCCTATCACACTTTCTGCTATTTCAAGATTGACCTCTCCTCTGTATCGAAGCACACTGTCTGCAATAATCCCAACGATACAGCCTTCAATTGTCCTGATGCTGTCTTTAACGTTAGTAGCAATAAAATGTATTACCTCTTCCGGAGCATCAATATTTGTTTCCTGAAATTTCTTCTGTATAATGGCAACTCTCATCTCCCAGTTAGGCGGCTGAATGTCCGCAGTGATGCCCCATTGAAATCTTGAGACAAGTCTTTCCTCTATGCCTTTGATCTGATTGATCGGCTTATCGCTTGAAAAAATAATATGCTTCTTTTCATTGTATAAAGTATTGAATATCTGATACATAAAGTCCTGTGTCTTTTCCTTTCCGCTCAGATACTGAATGTCGTCAAGAATAAGGACATCAAGTGATTTATAAAACGAATCAAGCTTCTTTGTTCCGTTTCTATTGGTTGAAAAATCTATGCGGCTTTGGGCGATGTTATTGGTGAATTGAGTTGTAAAGTCCGGGGCTGTGGTATAATAAATTTTCTTACCGGGAAACTTCTTCAGAATCTCGTTTCCGATTGCCTGAACCAGATGTGTCTTTCCAAGTCCCACTCCTCCATAAATGAAAAACGGATTGTATGTTTTGCCGGGATTGTTTGTGATGGCAAAAGCTGCGGCAACTGCGAGCTCATTACTTTCGCCTTTCACAAAATTATCAAAAATATGTTTCTGATTTAAATTTGAATTAAATTCTTCCTCCGCGGAACTAACCTTTAAGTCATCAAAACTTTTTTTCACGGGATAAATATCAGTAATTTTTCCCTGAAGATCCTTGATGTCAGGCATTTCCTTTTCAATGGTTGGAAAGAGCCCCATTTGCGTAATTTCATAGTTAAGTTTTCCGTCAGGACCAAGCAGTATCTCTACAATTTTAGAAATTACTTTATTGTATCTGCTTTCGATAAGACTGTAATAATCTTCGCTGGGGACCGCGATAGTCAGAACATTATTTTCAAAACTTTTCGGAGTAATTACCGAGAACCAGGTATTCACCTCGCTTACTTTTAAATTATCAGACAGTAATTCGATAAACTTGCTCCACACATTTTGAACATTTGTGTCCTGCTGTATTATCTGTTCGGTTACTTTAGTATGTGAAGGATCTGGTGAAATATTTTTTAAAGAAGAAGAAGAAAATTTTGACACGCTAAGGGTTTTAAAAAATTATTAACAAATGAAAGTGAGTTAATATTTTACTTTATATCCAAACAAAAAAATCAAAGAAATTTTTCAAAAAAAGAGCCGGTTTCTAACATTGGCAGTTAAGCGCAACAGCAAGGTTTTTAACGCAGTTAGGGGGCATCTAAACAGTTACTAACAATAAATGTTAATAGTTACAATTTCTTAACTGGATCAGAAAGCAAATAAAAGAACTGAAAAAAAATTATTAACAAGTTTCTAACAGATAAACAACATTAATATTTCTGTTATAATATTACTCAAACTGTTTTATATAGTCAAGTTTGATTTTAAAAAAACAGGGACAATTTTTGTAAAATAGAAAAATTAGTAAATTCTTTTTAGTAAAAAGTTTTTTTACTTTGAAAAATGAATCTTAATGCCGCAGAAAAAAAAAAAAAAGACACGTATGCGGAAATAAATTTAAAAACCTTAAAAAAAAATTTCGACAGAGTAAAAAAGTTTGCTAACAGATACAACGATGGAGAGGTTAAAGTATGTTCAATTGTAAAAGCCAACGCTTATGGTCACGGAATGAAAGAAATTGGAAAAACTCTTGCTGAATATGGGTCTGATTATCTTGGTACAGCGGATTACACGGAGTCGATCATACTTGCCGATCACATCAAGAAATTTTCAAAGAAAAAGGTACCTATTCTGTGTCTTGGCATCATGACAAATGATGTATTTTTTAACGATATTGTTTCAAGAAATATTGATGTTACATTTGCTGATATGAGTCTTGCGAAAAAGCTGAATGACTTTGCCGCCGGGAGGAATAAAAAAGTAAATATTCAGTTACAGGTTGATTCGGGCATAAACAGAATCGGGTTTTCAATGAAAGATACACGAAGCGCAGTAAAGAAGTTAATGAGCTACAAAAATCTGAAAATTAAAGGCATCTATTCTCATTTTGCTACAAGTGAAATTCCCCAAAATCCATACGCGAAAAAACAATACAATGAGTTTAAAAACTTAGTTAAGGAGATTGAAGCTGATCTTATTAAATTTGAGCTGAAACATGTCAGTAATTCCGGAGGGGTTTTGAATTATAACGAAAGTTTTTTTAATATGATAAGACCTGGAGTTTCTCTGTACGGATATTATCCCGACAGAAAAGAAGTAGCAAAAGACATTGGCATAGAGCCGGTGATGACACTCAGATCAAGAGTTAAATTTATTAAGACCTTGCCGAAAGGAAGTAGCATTTCTTACGGAAGAAAGTATTTTACACAGGAAGAAACAAAGATTGCATCGGTGCCAATAGGCTACGGGGACGGCTATTCCAGGCTTTTGACGAATAAGTCGAGTGTTGTGATCAGAGGAAAAAAATACAGAACAGCCGGAGCAATTTGCATGGACTGGACGATGGTTGAACTGGGAAAAAATTCCAACGTAAGAGTAAATGATGAAGTAATAATTTTCGGGAAAGAGTATCCGGCAGATAACCTGTCTGAAATTTTAGGAACGATCCCGTACGAAATAACCTGCAATGTATCACAAAGAGTAAAACGAATTTATACCGAACAGTAGGTCAAATTGAAAGAGAATATCCGAACAGATTATCTGAAATTTTTACTGATGAAGGCAAAGTCGGATTTGTCAAGATTTAACTTAAGCGATCAGGAATTTTTGCTGATCAACAGACTTTTTGACAAGCTTACGAAATCCGAAAATCTGCTAACCGATCTATACATCCTTTCGCATATAAAAGAATTCCGGAACATTGGAAAGTACTTTATCTTTGTTTTGAAAAAAACAGAAGACAGCATAATTAACTTTGAAAATCTTTCACAAAATCTTAACTCGGATTCCGAGTTTATTCAGAATGAACTGCTTCAGTATTTCTCAAATCCAAAGTTAAAAGACAGCGTTTTATTTAAAGGCGGAGAACAATCAACAGGTGACGATGACGATGAGCCTGCGACAAGAAATTTTCACCTTAAAAAAGAGGAATATCCGGAGTTGACAAAAGTTCATGATGAAGAGAAAGAAGATGAGCCAGAAATAGCGGATTTCAGAAAAAATTATCTTGAGTTAATTCAGACCGAAGACAGCGGTAATGATTTTGTATACGAACTTCCGGTATCAGGCGAAGATAAACCCGGAATGAACATTGAAGATGCAGCTCAGGAAGAAGAAGTCGATGAAGATTTCCGGAAAGAATCAGATGAATCATCAGAGACAGAAGAAATTGAAGTCAACGATGAAAACACTTTTGATTTTGAGGAAAAAATTTCAACTGAGGAAGTAAGTAGAACTACTGATGATGAGCAGGCAGATAAAAAAGAGGATGATTTAGTAATTAAGAAATCCTTTGAAGACGAAACAAAAGTTATTAACAATGAGATAGAGTCAAAAAACGGACAAACCGGGCGGATTTCTTTTACAGACGATATGCTCAGTGAACTGGAAAACTATGAGGAAAGCGGTGAAAACGAAGAGGAAGACGAAATTGACATAAATGAAACGGTTGATATGGAGCCCGCAAATGCGTTATTCGGGGAATATGAGAAGGAGTTAAGGTTAATTAATGAAAATCTGAATAATGATTTTGAAAAAATGATCGCGATGCTCAGGGCAAAAGACAAAGATGACGAAAAGCGAAAAGAGATCATAAACAGGATAATTAGTTTATCGGGGCAGCTTGAGGTGAGCTCAAGAAAGATGTCACTGGAGATAATTTCCAATATATACCAGACGATGACGCTTTCATTCGAGAAGATCGCAGAAGGAAAGTATGACCTTTCGGAAAGCACGCTGAATTTATTCAAAAACGGATTATCTCTTGTACTGAGTCTGATAAAAGGCGACGATTACTTTGGCTATAAGGACATTCTTAAGTCAATCGAGAACATCCGAGGCGCATTGATCGAGGAGAAAGAGAAACGCGAAAAGTATCTTATGCGCTTACAGGAAAAGCTTGAGCAGGAAAACATTACAAATGAAAAATATCCTGACGATAAGCAGAAACAAAAGCTTGCATTGCTGATACAGCTAATAAAAGACAACGAGACGAAATTTAATGATCTGGAAAAAATTACAGGAGAGTATCAGATTTATGAAGCGCTGAGAAGTCTGTCCGGCAATCTTACAAATCTAAAAGAAATAGTAAAGATCTCGAGAGATCTGGGAATGAACCGGCTGATCAAACTGACTGAAGCTTCATACATTTTCCTGAAATTTCTTCAGAACTACAGGATCAACCCATCGACTACAGAAATAAAGGAAATATTCAGATATATAATATATAACCTTAAATCCCTCGCAATGGGAAAAGAGCCGGATGATGTTGATCTCTTCATTTCGTATTTGAGTGATCCGGTAAAAATATTTTCAAAAAAGGAAAAGAAAAAATCTTAATATAAATAGTATGAGTGATTATGCTGTAATAATGGCAGGCGGAGTCGGAACGAGATTTTGGCCCAAGGGAACTACTAAAATTCCGAAGCAATTTTTAAAAATTGCAAATGAGAACGATACCTTGATACAAATGGCTTATAAAAGACTGGAAGGATTGTTTCATGACGCGAAGATTTTTGTTGTCACCAATGTAAATTACAAAAACGAAGTCAGGAAACAGCTCCCAAAGATTCCGGAAGAAAATATCATCTGTGAGCCAATGGGAAGGAACACCGCGCCGTGCATCGGTCTTTCGTGTATATTTATAAATCAGTTTGAGCAAAAAGCTAACGTGCTTGTTGTGGCTGCGGATCATTTGATAGAGAATGTGGATGAGTTTCAAAGGATAGTCAGAAGCGGACTAAAGTTTGTGAATGATAACGGCGGAATAGTGACACTGGGAATTCAGCCTTCAAGTCCCGAAACAGGGTTTGGCTATATCCAGTATGATTCGGATAATGTCACCGAAGTTGAGCTTGAAAAGAACGGAGAAACCTCGGTTGAAAAAATTTACAAAGTAAAAACATTTGCTGAGAAGCCAAATCTTGAGGTTGCGAAGGCATTTCTTGAAAGCGGAGATTTTTTATGGAACAGCGGAATGTTCATATTCAGAACTGACACGATGATGAAGGAAATAAAGAATTTCATGCCTGAGCTTGATGAATCGCTTACAAAGCTTTCAAAAAATCTTTTGTCGAATGATTTTCTAAAATCACTCGAAGCTGAATATTCCAAGCTAAAAGGCACGTCAATAGATTACGGGGTGATGGAAAAGGCGGAGGAAGTTTATATAATCAGAAGTAATTTCGGCTGGAACGATGTCGGCGCATGGGACGAAGTTTATAACATCAAGGAAAAAGATAACGAAGGGAATGTGAAGCAGGGACGCACGGTTACCATTGATACAAAAAATTGTCTCATAATAAACGATCAGAAGATGGTTGCAACTATCGGTGTTGAAGACCTTCTCATAATTAATACCGATAACGGCTTGCTGATATGTAAAAGAGGTGAAGCACAAAGCGTGAAGGAAGTGGTGGATTATCTCAGGAGAAAAGGTTTAGATCAGTTTATTTAGGTTCATGCGACTTCCTTAATTACAAACTTTACAAACTTTACAAACTTTACAAACTTTTAACTTTTAACTTTCAACTTTGTGAAAATCGCTCATATCGGAATCGCGGTAAGGTCACTTGAAAATTCTGTTCCTGTATTTGAAAAAATATTTAATGTTAAAGCAACTGAAACGGAATTTGTTGCCGAACAGAAGGTGAATGTAAGGAAGCTGCACATTAAAAATTGTGATATTGAATTGCTTGAAGGTACGGACGCGGATTCTCCGGTCAGTAAATTCATTGAAAAAAAAGGTGAAGGCATTCACCATTTATCTTTTGACACCACTGAAATTCAGAAAACGCTTGATCATTTAAAACACGAAGGCATACAGTTGATAGATGAAACTCCGAAGACGGGTGCAGATAATATGCTGATCGCATTTCTCCATCCGAAGTCGACCGGAAATGTTTTGATTGAACTAACCGAAAAACAGAGTTAAATAATTATTACTCTCAAATGTTTTTTAAAAATGGCAGATGAAATTGAAAATATAGAAATTGATGAGGGTAAAGTTTTGATTCCCACCTTAAAAGAAAAACTAAATTCACTTCCATCCACACCGGGCGTATATCAATTCAAAGATGTTAACGGAAAAATATTATATGTAGGTAAAGCCAAAGTTCTGCGTAACCGGGTGAAGCAGTATTTTCAGGTAAAGCCCGTCAGCGGGATCCTGAGCATAATGATCAGCAAGATAGCAGATTTTGAACTGATCAGCACTGACAATGAAGTTGAAGCTCTCATTCTTGAGAACACTCTTATCAAGTCACTGAAGCCGAGATATAACATTAATCTTAAAGATGACAAATCCTATCCTTACATTGTAATTACAAAAGAAGAATTCCCGAGGGTTTTTCCGACAAGGCGAAAGCGTTCGGACGGCGCGAGGTATTTTGGTCCGTACACTGATGTAAAGAACATGAGATTCGCCTTGAAGACAGTCCGGGATATTTTTATGATAAGATCCTGCAGCCTGCATTTGACAGAGGAGACCATCACGCAAAACAAGTTTAAAGTATGTCTTGATTACCATATTCATAAATGCGAGGGACCGTGCGTAGGTTATGTTTTAAGAAAAGATTACAACGAAATGATCGAGCAGGTAGCAAAGCTATTGAATGGTAAAACCAAAACGCTGGTAAGAGAGCTTACTGATAAGATGAATAAGTTTTCAGATGAGATGCAGTTTGAAAATGCGGCACGGCTTCGTGATAAGATAGACGCGGTGGAAGTTTATTCGTCAAAACAGAGAATGGTGGATGAGGAGATCAACGACAGGGATATTTTCGCCTTTGATAAGATTGCCAATGACTGCTGCGGTATGGTAATGAAGATCCGCGACGGCAAGGTAACAGGCAAGACGCATTACTTCCTTAATAATGTCGAAGGGCAGACTGATTCAGAGATCCTTGAAAGTCTGATCACTAACCATTATGCAAAGAATGATTTTGTGCCTGATCAGATATATCTGATGAATGAACTTGAGAATGCCGATACGCTTCACGAATGGCTGGAGAAAAAGAAACAGGCAAGAGTTGAGTTTGTCCTGCCTAAGATCGGTGAAAAGTATAAGCTGGTGTTCATGGTAAAGAAAAACGCAAGGCTTCTGCTTGATGAACTTATACTGACAAAGATGAAACGTGAATTCATTCCGCCATCAGTGGAATCTTTAAAGAATGATCTCAGATTGTCAAAGCTGCCGAGACGTATCGAGTGCTTTGACATTTCACACATACAGGGTACCGATACGGTGGCGTCAATGGTGGTGTTTTATGACGGCAAGCCAAAAAAATCAGATTACAGGAAATTCAAAATTAATACAGTGCTTGATGAAACCGGCAAGCCGGATGATTTTCTTTCAATGCGCGAGGTCATTTACAGAAGATTTAAAAAAATAGCTGAGGTTAACATTTCAGAAACAGATAAGAACACTGAATCAGACGAAAGCTTCGGATCAGTACCTGACCTTGTTATAGTTGACGGCGGAAAAGGTCAGCTTTCATCGGCGGTGAAAGTTCTGGATGACCTCAACATTCAGAATCAGAATATCATCGGGCTGGCGAAAAGGCTCGAGGAAGTTTATATGCCGAACGATCCGATAGCACAGAATATTCCAAAAACTTCCAGCGGACTGAAGCTGCTACAGAGAGTGAGAGATGAAGCCCACAGGTTCGCGATCACATACCACAGAAGCCTTCGTGACAAGCGGACATTTGCAACCGAGCTGACAGGAATTGAAGGCATCGGTGAAAAGAAGGCACAGAAGCTTTTGATCGAATTCGGATCGGTAGAGAATATTAAGGAAGTATTGAAAAATAATTACAACATAATTGAAAGATCCGCCGGAAAGAAGATCGCTGAGAAGCTGAGAGATTGGTTTGCGAACCGGGTTTGATATTATGCTCCAAGCAGGCAGCGGAATCTGGAATCCTCAAACTTTTCGTTGATTCTTTTAAAGGTAAAAAACTTTTTACACAAAGCCGAAAAATGATCCTTATAAATAAACAAATTTGAATTCGCAAATCCAGGAACACGAAAAGTACAGGTTTATAAAAAAATTAAGTCTTGTAATCCTTATCCTGTTCTTTCTCTTCTCCGGAATCAATCATTTTTTAAATCCTGAAACATACTATCCGCTCATTCCGCCATACCTTCCATTCCCGGTTGCGATAAATATTATCAGCGGCATAGCGGAAATTGTATTTTCACTATTACTGATATTCAAACGCACCAGGAAATTAGCTGCATACTCACTGATAATTTTATTAATTTTATTCATACCTGCTCACATACATTTTATTGTCATCGGTGGTTGCATTGAAGGCGGATTTTGCTTTCCGATGATAGTTGCCTGGCTGAGGCTGATCGTCATTCACCCGTTATTGATATTCTGGATCTGGACAAACAGAAAGTAAAATCGCTCTGCGCTGCATCCTGATGATTCATGGTAAGAAGTCCATCCATCCAAAAAAAGCAAAAACTTGCCACAAATTTCACGAATGATCACGAATTAAAAATATTATCCCTGATTTTAAAAAAAGAATTAACATAAATTTATTTGGACAGCACATAAGTATATCTTCAAGGTTATTTAAAGGTTGATTTTAAAGATTCGATATTGGAGCAAAAATATTACCAAAACAGATTGAATTTAAAATTATTTAAATGTTAATAAAAATGTTTTGGACGGCGATGATAAGAAGTCCAATTTTATTATCTTCCTCCTTTTTATAAAATTTTATAATAACTATTTTACGATTACTTAATAACCTTTCGTAAAGTAATTTTATAACCATGAAAATATTTATTGACACAGCAAATCTTGACGAGATACGTGAAGCAAACGAGATGGGAATTCTTGACGGCGTGACGACAAACCCTTCTCTTGTAGCAAAAGAAGGTCACAAGGATTTCAAGACAATGCTTGAGAAGATCTGTGAAATGGTTGACGGTGATGTGAGTGCGGAAGTCGTATCCACTAAAGCTGACGACATGCTTAAGGAAGGCAGGGAACTTGCGAAGATCCATAAGAATATCGTCGTTAAAGTCCCGCTTATCAAAGAAGGTCTCAAGGCGGTAAAGGTTTTTTCGGAAGAAGGTATAAGAACCAATGTGACGCTTTGTTTTTCGGCATCACAGGCGATACTCGCAGCAAAAGCCGGGGCATATATTATAAGTCCGTTTGTCGGAAGACTTGATGATATCTCACAGAACGGCATGGACTTAATTTCACAGATAGTTCAGATATATGGAAATTATAATTACCAGACACAGGTGCTGGTTGCGTCGGTAAGACATCCGCTGCACTTCGTTGACGCTTCATTGATCGGCGCAGATATTTCGACGATGCCTTTTAATGTGATCCAGATGCTCGCGAAGCACCCGCTGACCGATATCGGTCTGGATAAATTCCTGAGTGACTGGAAGAAATTAAACGGATAGAAGTAAGCAACTTCAATTTCAATACAAAATAAATCTTGCAAAATACCTTTGAAAAAAACCGCTTTAAATAATATTCACAAAGATCTGGGTGCGAAATTAGTTGAGTTTGCAGGATATGAAATGCCGATTCAATATGAGGGCATAATTGCAGAGCATAAGGCGGTTCGTGAATCTGTCGGCGTATTTGATGTATCGCACATGGGTGAAGTCGAAGTCAGAGGAAAGGATGCTTTGGATTTTGTTCAGAGGATCACGACCAATGACGTATCAAAGCTTGAGACCGGTGATGTTCAGTATTCCGCAATGTGTCTTAAGGACGGCGGTATAGTCGATGATCTGCTTGTTTACAACTGCGGTGACTATTTTATGCTGGTCATAAATGCTTCCAATATAGATAAAGATATCAAATGGATGGAAGAAAATTTAACCGGCGATGTGCAGTTAAAAAACATATCTGACGAGATCACGCTTATAGCTGTTCAGGGAAAAAACTCAGAGGCAACACTTCAGAAGCTTACCGATGCAGATCTTTCAAAGATAGAGTATTATAAATTTGTAAAAGGTAAAGTTGCCGGACAGGACGTGATCATTTCTCATACCGGCTATACGGGCGAGAAGATCTGTTTTGAAATTTATTCTTCATCAGATGTAAAGAAGTCAGAGGATCTGTGGAATGCGATATTTGAAGCCGGGAAAGAATTTAATATAAAGCCGACAGGACTTGGAGCAAGAGATACCTTGCGTCTTGAGTATGCATTCAGATTATACGGCAATGACATGGATGAATCGAACAACACGATCGAAGCTGGTCTTGGATGGATTACGAAGCCGGATAAAGGAGAGTTCAACGGCAAGGAGACAATTTTAAAAGCAAAAGAAAATCAGGTAAAGAAACTGGTTGGATTTATTGTTGATGACCGGATGGTTGCAAGACACGGGCAGGAAGTTTATTCCGGAGATAAGAAGATCGGAGTAGTAACAAGCGGAAGTCATTCGCCGATGCTGAGTAAGAACATCGGTCTGGCTTACATTGATAAGGGCTTTAATAAAACCGGTACTCAGGTTGAGATCAAGATCAGAGATAAGAAGATCAAGGCGACAATTGCAAAGACACCTTTTCTTTGATTGAGTTGAAAGTTGAAATTAAGAGCTCAGGAAGAAAATTTTAATTTAAATTACGATAGAGAAAGAAATCAATAAGATGAAAAGAATAGATATTTTGTTAACACAATCTTTGATACAGGATGACCTTGTTTTGAAAGATAAGAATGTAATTATCCTCGACGTGTTACGGGCAACAACAACAATGACTATAGCGCTTGCTAACGGAGCAAAAGAGATCATACCAACGGAAAATATTGCTACTGCTGTCCGTGTTGCAAAGGGTTCAAAGAACTCCATGTTATGCGGTGAAAGAAACGGTAAGGTAGTAGACGGGTTTAATCTTGGTAATTCGCCATTGGAATATTCACCGGAAGTAGTAAAGGACAAATCACTCATATTCAGCACGACTAACGGTACCATTGCAATAATCAAATCAAAATTTGCCAAGACCTGTGTGCTGTGCAGCTTTGTTAATATTTCCGCGATCGTGGATTATGTCAATACTATCGATGAAGATTTTACTATCATCTGTTCAGGAAAGCTGAACGACTTTTGCCTTGAGGATGCTGTCTGTGCAGGCATGCTGCTTTCAAAATTAAGTGAAGGCAGGACGATCCAAATGAGAGACTCTGAAATTGCGGCAATAAATTTATGCAATGATCTGGCGATGCTGATGAATGTTCCTTCACAGGAAAAGATCCTGAGACTTTTTCATTTGTCAGAACATGGAAAGTATCTTACACAAATAGGTTTTGAAAAAGATCTTGACATAAGCTCAAAGCTGGATTCATATCCGTTCATTCCACTTTTCCGTAACGGTGTCGTAAAGATGAAAGAACAGTTTGAAGGAGAGTCAAACCAGAGATCAAAAATGAAGAGAGTCAATATTGGAATAAGAAGAGAAGATGAAAAGAAGCATAAGATTAGCGAGACGTGATCTGCTAATTTAATTTTTTAAAATGAAAAAAAGCAAAACTTCCCGGACAAATAAAAAGGATAGCACTTTAACATCACGCACCCGTAAGAAAACTTCCTCACAGGAAGACTTCAGTATTTCACCTGATTTCAAAAAACAGATCTTAGGATTTTTATTATTTGTATTCGGAGTTCTTCTCGGGCTCGCGATCGTTTCCTATTCAGACAAAGACCAGGCAACGCTTGAACGTCTGAAGATCCTCGATATCTTGGGAAGAGAAGCGTACTCGACAGTCTATGTGACATTCAATTGGCTCGGGATCGCAGGGGCATATGCTTCGTCGTTTTTTGTAAACAGCTTCTTCGGATATTTTTCCCTGTGTGTTGCAATCCTTTTCCTCGTTTTCGGAATTACATTCATATTCAAAAGGACTACCGGCAGAACCGTTCAGTTTGGCATCTATCTGATGCTGTTAATGATCGCAGTTGCTTCATCATTCGGTTTGCTGAAAATATTTTCCGGTCCTGAAAACATTTCTGCTAATCTCAGCGGAACTACGGGGGACTTTTTTGCATCCATTCTTTATAATACACTCGGCAGTGCAGGAGCGTCCATAGTGCTTATTATTTTTGTAATTTTGTTTTCATTGCTTCTCATTGACGGTAACATAATAAAGACACTTGCGAGATTCAGAATTTTCATTGAAAGCACACGTGAAAAATTTCACAAAGAAAAAGATGATCTTGTGACAGTAAAAGAGCTTAAGGCAAAAGCAGAGAAAAATAATCTGCCGGAAGAGATTGCTAATCCCGAAGACCTGAAAGTCGAAGAAGCAATGAAGCGAGAACGTGAACGGATCCTGAAGAATAAATATTCCAAGCCCGTTACGGAAGAACCCGCAGAAGAAGATCGTATTAAAGTAACTGAGATCAACAGACCTAAGTCTGATGATATGGTGATTGAAAAAAGAGCTAAGAAGTTTAAGGAAGTGAAGATCGAACCGGTGCTCGTGGATAATCTTCAGCAGAAAGCTGACGGTGATGAAATTGATATCAATCCCCAAAACTCAAACGAAGTGGAAGCACTTCAAAGCAAACGTGAAGATGATTTCGTTGAAGAGAAGCTGGAGAAATATAAATACCCTGTGATCGACCTGCTTATAGAGCCGACTCAGGAAGAGTTTGATGTAATTCCAAATGAAGAGCTGACCGAAAACGGCAGACTTCTGCAGGCAAAGCTACTGAAGTTCGGCATTGAGGTTGAGAAGGTATTCGCGACACCGGGACCTGTAGTGACGTTGTATGAACTTGTACCGGCAGCCGATGTGAAGCTGTCGAAAATAGAATCGCTTCAGGATGACATTGCTCTTGCGATGAAGGCGAAAGGGATCCGGATGATAATTCCAATCCCAGGCAAAGGAACAGTAGGCGTTGAAATTCCAAACAAAAAAGCTCAGCTTGTCAGAATCAGAAGCTTGTTCTCATCACAGAAATTTAAGGACAGCAGTAAGAGTCTTCCCATTGCATTTGGAAAAACCATTGATGGCGAAGTCTTCATAGATGATCTTGCAAAGATGCCGCATCTACTGATCGCCGGTGCCACAGGTTCAGGGAAAAGTGTCGGTATAAACACGATCATCGGAAGTCTTCTTTACAAAATGCATCCATCGGATCTCAAATTTGTGATGATCGATCCAAAGAAGATCGAGCTGAGTCTTTATTCAAAATTAAAAAAACATTTCCTTGCAACCTCGGGCGACATCAATGAAAGCATCGTTACGAGCCCGTCTAATGCTGTTTCAATTTTGAAAAGCGTCGAGTCTGAGATGGAGAACCGTTACGACAAGCTTGCTAATGCAGGCGTGAGAAATATTGAAGCTTATAATCTTAAACATTCCGAAGGCAAGCTCAAAGATAATGATGTGATCCGTCATAAGAAGATGCCGTTTATAGTTGTGATAATTGATGAGCTGGCTGATCTTATGATAACAGCCAAGAGAGAGATCGAAGAACCGATCGCACGTATCGCACAGATGGCGAGAGCAGTGGGAATACATTTGATAGTTGCTACACAACGTCCTTCGGTAGATGTTATTACCGGTGTTATCAAGGCAAACTTTCCTGTGAGGATAGCTTATCAGGTCGCATCTAAAATTGATTCAAGAACCATTCTCGACATGGGCGGAGCTGATCAGCTTCTTAGGAACGGCGACATGCTTTACCTTTCGGCGGCATCATCAAAGCCGATCAGAATTCAGAATGCGCTGATCACTACTGAAGAATGCGAAAAGGTTGCGGAATACATAGAAGTACAGCAGGGATTTACGAAACCATATTTACTTCCTTCCTTAATTGAAAAGAGAGCTTCCGTTTACGGTGGTATGGATGACCGTGATGAGCTTTTTGAGGAAGCCGCGAAATTAATATTCCGTCTCCAGCAATGTTCAACCTCAACTCTTCAGAGACGTCTTAAGCTTGGCTATGCAAGAGCCGCCAGGATCGTTGATCAGCTTGAAGAAGCCGGTATCGTCGGTCCAAAGAACGGTTCCAATGCAAGAGAAGTTCTGGTTGCAAATGAAGATGAGTTGATGGAACATTTGTGAAACGTGAAATGTGAAACGTGAAATGTGAAACGTGA
>Ga0105044_10001919_pt1 | contig 28170 bp, 27 predicted proteins | sample MAT01_FD_78092 | JGI IMG/M metagenome (GOLD analysis project Ga0105044, IMG submission 78092) | Freshwater microbial communities from Lake Fryxell liftoff mats and glacier meltwater in Antarctica - MAT-01 | ecosystem: Environmental > Aquatic > Freshwater > Ice > Liftoff microbial mat | place... | reverse complement strand
TCTGCGCCCGCCCGATCTGCGCCCGCCCGATCTGCGCCCGCCCGATCGGCGCCCGCCCGATCTGCGCCCGCCCGATCTGCGCCCGCCCGATCTGCGCCCGCCCGATCAGCACCGGTGCGGCCAGCCCCGTGCCGTCCCGTTCGGGCGGCATCGCGGTCAGCGCCTCTGCCCGCTCAGAGGCGTCGGCAAGCCGGAAGGCCCAGCCAAGGGCGGCGCCAAGCTCTTGAATCGGCGGATAGGCAAGCCCGAGGCAGACCATGCACCCGGTCAGCCCGCCCGCCGCATTCGCCTCCCCCTGCATCAGGACCACGCTCAACAGGATGATCGCGGCCACCCCCGCCGCCACGAACAGCGAAACCACAAGCGGGTGCAGCGCCATCACCGCCTCGCGGTGGGCATGTGCGACGAGCGTCTCGTCGTTGCACTGGCCCTGGCGCGCAACCACCCGCGCTTCCATACCGAACAGCTCGATTTCCTTCGATCCGGCCAGCACTCCGGACACTTCGGCGACCAGCGCGCCAAGGCCCTTCTGCGCGCGGTGCGCGGCCCGGTGGATCCGCCGACCGAAAAGATGCGTCACGAAGACCAGCGGCAGGATCATGACCAGCAGGGCCAGCGACAGCACCCCACGGTGCCAGATCATCGCGCCGGTACAGATCACCACGAAGAACGCCAGCGGCGGCACGCGCTACCCCCGCAGCCGCCAGCGTGGCCATCATCGCCTCCGCGAACCCGGCACGAAACGGGCCCACGTCTTGCCAGACGCGGGCCAGCAGCGCGCGCGTCGCCGTCCGATCCGGGATGACGTCTCCGCTCATGGCGTTTGCCCCCCGGCGGCAGAGGTGCGGAAAAGGCGACGATCTCGGCGCTCAGCCGGTCGGCAGCGCCGGCGCGGCCCATGGCGTCGGTCAGCGCAAGGCTCAGCGCAGCGGTGCTGCGGTCGTCCACCAGAATCACATCGGCCCGGCCCTCTGCCACCCAGAGGTCGGCCAGAAGGGCGGCGAGGGTCGCCCGGATCTGCCCCGCCTCGTTGTGCGTGGTGATCACGATACTGGCGTCGGGGGCGGGTCCCGGCACGATCAGCGCAGGATCAGCCATCGTGCCCACCTTCCATCCGCCCCATGACCATGGCGGCAATCGCCGCACTCGCCCCCGGCCTGCCCATCCGCCACCGGCCCCCGGCCCGCAAGGTGGCTTGCCGCGCGGGGTCGTGCAGCAGTGCATCAAGCGCCGGGGCAAGATCGACCTCGGGCCGGGAAATCTCAACTGCGGCAGGGCCATAGAATGCCCGCTTCATGCGCATGCAGGCCCGACCCGCGCGATCCCGCGCGCTTCGCAAGCGGCCCTATGCCCCACCATCGCCCATCCGGCCATCGGCGCGCGCGGCAGGCCCGCTGCTGCCAGCGCGTCGATCAGACGGCCCGCGATGGCATCCTCGCCATGCCCGCTGGACACGAACAGCAGTCCCGCGCTCAAGCCACCCCCGCCAGGTCGGCCAGCCCCCGCGCCTGCCGGCCGCCTGCCTCCAACGCCGCCACCAGCGCACGGATTGCGCGCAGGCTGGCCGGGCGGTCCAGATCGTCGGGGTGCAGCACCAGCCGGAAAGCCTGCCCTGTCGCCAGATGCCTGCGGATCGCGCCCCGCCTGCGCAGACGACCAACCGCCAGCGGCAGCGCCCGCGCACCCTCGTCAAAGTTCGGCGCGGGGATCGGCAGAGCGGTGCCGTCCGCCCGCTCCAGCCGGGCCCCCAGCATCCACCCGGCAAAGCCGCGCACCCGCAACAGCCCCGCCACCCATGCCGACTGCTGCCAGCGCGGCGCGCAGAACCACAGCGGCACCCGCCCGGTGGCGGCGGTCAGCAGGGCGCGCCCGGCATCAAGGCGGTGCGCGGCCTGAGGTGCCGTCAAGGCGGGAAACCCGGATCGGTTGTCATGGCCACAGACGGCCGAGTTGAACCAGTCCGGCCCAAGGCTGTGGGTCAACCCATGCAGGACGATGTCGCCCCCCAACCCCCGCAGCCTGTCGCAAAAGCCGGGATTTGCCGCCAACGGTGCGGCTCCCTGCCAGTCGGGCACCACCGACCATGCCACCACGGCGCGCGCATCGGGCGGCAGCAGCGCCGGAAGCGGGTCGATCCGCGCCGCCATGCCGGGGTGCAGGTCGTGAATTTCGGGCAGGTACACCCGTCGGGGCAAAGAGGTTACCAACGCCAAAACCCCTGCCACAGCATCAGACCGGCCAGACACAGCCCCGGCACCACCCGGACGGCCACCTCGGGGGCGATCACTGCACGCAGGGCCATCGTCTCGGCCAGGGTCGAGACCGTATAGACGGCAAAGGCCAGACCCAGAACAGCCAGCGCGGCTGCTCCCCACCGGCCCTTTGGCAGCGGATGCAGCGCCACCGCCCCTGCCAGCGCCCCAGGCAGCCCGAGTTGCAGCGGCAGCATCCACAGCCCCAGCCATCGCAGCCGGTATCGCTGCCCCTCGGCACCCACCGCCCTGGCATGGGCGATGGCCCGAGGCAGCGCCAGAAGCGGCGTGGCAAGGCGGTTGCCGGGCCGGTCGCGCTAAAGCGCGGGGTCCAGATCCAGCGCGGGTGGAGCACCATCGACCGAGGCCTGCAACGCCGTCACCCCGACAACTTGCCAGCCCGTGCACGTCCAGACCGCGCGATCGGCCCGGAACCGCTGCGCAAGGGCATGGCGGGGCGGCAGGTCGCTGAACAACTGCTGCGCTGCCATGGTGAAGCGGCCAAAGCCAAGGCGCAGCACTTCGCGCCCGGCCGCGTCTCGCCGCGCGACGCTGCCATCCACCATCTCGATCACCGGCACCCCGCCGTCGCGCACCAGCCGCGCGGCTCGGGCAAGGGTCAGGCTTTCGCGGTCCGGATCGCGGCGGTCGAGCAGGAACAGCCCGTCGATCCACCCGTCGGCACCCTTTTTCCCGCCATGCACGAACAGGTCGGGCTCCACCTGCCGGAACACGCCCTCCGTGGCAAAGACGCCAAGCGCATCCATCTTCAGCGCGCCCATGGTCCCCGGCAGGCCGCGATGGGCCGCAGGCTCCAGCCACAAGCTCGTGGCCAGAACCGGCGCCGCCACCCCCGCGCCCAGCCAAAGCGCCGGAGCGACCAGAAACAGCGGCCCCGCTCCGGAAGCGCGAACCGCCGCGGTTTCCATCGCTTCGTCCAGCCCGTCGAAGGTCTGCGCAAGGGCCACCAGCAGGGCGACGGGCAGGATCACCACAGCCACCATCGGCAGCAACAGCACGAACATCCGAACCACCGGCATGGCCCCGCTGGCGCTGTCCACGATTTCGGCGACATGGCGGAGGATCTGCGTCGCAACCCCGATCACGCCGACCATCGCGAAGGCCAGCGCCATGCGCTGCACCAGCCGCCGCAGGATCATCCGCTGGATCAGCGCCATGTCGAGCGTGCCTTCGGCCGGATCTGCGGCCGGGTCCCGGGTAATACCCTCGGCCGGATCTTCGGCCAGGCGTACGGCCCCACCGAGGCCGATATGCAGGCCCCGCTGCGCAAAGGCTTTCACCCGGTGATCCGACGCGGCACGGTCCCGTGTCAGGGGCAGCTTGGCCGCGATCTGCCCGGCCCGACAATCGGCCAGTTCGAACCGTGACGCGCAAAGCGCATGCCCGATCTTGTGAGGGGCCCATCGCCTCTGCTAAGGATAAAAAACAGGTGAACGGCACGCGGACCAGACCGCCGCCTTTACAGCATGACCTTTCCGGACCGGCAGTGCTCTGGTCGAACGCGTAATGGGGCGAACCTTGAAGATCGGTGTCATCGGCTGCGGCAACTGGGGCGGCAATCATGCCAGGGCACTGGCTGATCTCGGGGCGCTTGGCGCCGTCTGCGATACCGATACGGCGCGCGCTGTCCGCCTGGCCAGGGAAACCGAAAGCCGGGTGCTCGCGGTCGAACGGGTGCTGGACGATCCCCTGATCGGCGGGGTGGTACTGGCCCTGCCCCCGGCGCTCCATCCTGCGGTGGCGCGGCGGGCCCTCTTGGCGGGCAAACATGTGCTGGTGGAAAAGCCCATGGCGCTGGACCGGGCGACGGCGGCCGAACTTGCGCATCTGGCACGCGCCAGCGGCCTTGTGGCGATGACGGGGCATGTGCTGCGCTTTCATCCCGCCTTCGAGCGGCTGGAACAGATGGTCGCGCAAGAGGCGCTTGGCGCGCTGCGGCATGTCGAGACGCAGCGCCTGGGTCTGGGGCGGTTCTACCACGGGGTCGATGTGGTGTGGGATGTCGCACCGCATGACCTGTCGCTTGTGCTGGCGCTGACGCAGGCACCGCCCGCCCGGGTGCATCTGGAGGCGACCGCGATCCTGACCGAAGGATCGGCCGATACGGCGCATCTGCACCTTGCCTTTGACAGCGGGGTCAGCGCGCATTGTCATGTGTCGCGCCTGTCGCACGGCCGGCGCGAACGCCGCCTGACGGCGATGTGCGACCATGGCACGCTGGTGTTTGACGACGCCGAGCCCTGGGGCCGGAAACTTATGGTGCATCACCACGCCATCCGCCGCGCTGCGGGTGCCGTGATCGCGGTGGAGGCAGCGGCCCCCGAGTTTCCCGCCGTTGCCGAAGGTGCGCCGCTTCGAGCCGAGCTTGCGCATTTTCTGGGCTGCATCGCTACCGGCGGTCCCGCGCGCGCGAGCTTTGACGAGGGTCTGGCAGTGATCGAGATCCTTGACCGGATGACCGCGGGCAGCGGAACGGCCCATGCCCTGCACGCAGCAAACCTGCGCGAACAGGCGCTGCCCGTCCCCGGTCAGGCGCGGATCAGGGCCTGATGCTGCGGATGCTGGACCTTGCGCGCCAGCGCGCCGCGCTTGAGCCGGGGCTTGCGGCAGCCGTTCAACGGGTGCTGGATGAGGGAGCCTTCATCGGCGGGCCCGAGGTTGCAGCCTTCGAGGCAGCGCTTGCCGCATGGGTCGGCGTGGGGCATGTGGTTGCCTGTGCCAACGGAACCGACGCGCTGGAGCTTTTGTTGTTGGCCGAAGGCATCGGGCCGGGCGACGCGGTGGTGGTGCCGTCGCTCACGTTCGCGTCCACCGCCGAGGCCGTGGCCCTGACCGGCGCCACACCGGTCTTTGCCGATGTGGAACCTGCGAACGGCACCCTTTGCCCCGACAGCGTGGCCGATGCCGTTGCCATGATCGCCCTGGGCGGGACCCTGCGGACGCGGGCGGTGATCGCGGTCGATCTGTTCAGCCTGCCCGCCGATGCGGCCCGCCTCGGCGGGCTGTGCCGTGACGCGGGCCTGCTGCACTTTACCGATGCCGCCCACTCCATCGGCACCCGCACGGCGACAGGCGCCTGCGGCGCGCTGTGCGACGGGGCGGCGACCAGCTTTTACCCCTCCAAGGGGCTGGGCTGCTATGGCGACGGTGGGGCTGTGCTGGTGCAGGACGGCGCGCGGGCCGCCCGGTTGCGCAGCATCGCCAACCATGGCAGCGCGAACGGAGTGGCCCATGCGGTGCTGGGCAAGAACTCGCGCCTCGACACGTTGCAGGCGGCGGTTCTGCTGGAAAAGCTGCAGGTCTTTGATGCCGAAATCGCCCGCAAGCAGGCAATCTGCGCCCGGTATTGCCGCGAACTTGCCGCCGTGGCGCGCGTGCCTGCCCTGCCCGAAGCCTGCGCCCCGGTGTGGAGCTATTTCGTCCTGCGGCACCCGCAGCGTGAGGCGCTTCAGGCGCATCTGGCGGCGCGGGGGGTGCCCTCGGTCGCCTATTACCGCGTGCCCACCCATCTGACCCCGGCCTTCGCGGACCGCCCGCGCGCGCCCGGCGGCCTGCCCGTTACCATTGATTTCGCGCAAAACCTCTTGTGCCTGCCTGCGCATGCCTACCTGACCGATGCCGAGGTGAACGAGATCATCGCGGCGGTCCTGTCGTTCCGCGTCTGACTGCCGCCACTCCCACAAGCGCCAGCGCCGTCCCGGTTTCGGGCATCCTCACCGGAAGGCCGAAGGGGGCAGGGTTGACCGGGTCGGCACAGGATTGGTCGGGATGGTCCCTGCACCAGCGGTCCCAGGGCGACAAGCGGATGCGCCGCACAAGGATCAGCACTTCGGCCAGCCAGGGGCGCAAGGCCAGCACCCGCCGGCGCCGGGTGCCCAGATGGCGCGCGGCGGCGGTCAGGGTTTCTTCAAGCGATTGCGCCGGGTTGCCCGGCACCAGCCGCAGGCCGCCCTCTGTCGGCCGTGCCAGAAGATGCCGGGTGACAGTGGCGATGTCGGCTGCGTGGATCAGGAGAAACCGCGCCCCGGCCGACAGGAACCGCACCAGCCCGATGTAGGGCGCAACTGCCGCAAAAGCCGTGCCAGATGCGACAGCGGCGGCTCGTCCCTGTTCGGGCCGGCACCCGCCACCAGCGTCGGAAACAGCCCCGTGATTCGCCCGGCCAGGCCCGGCCCGCGCCGTTATCCCCGCTGTCAGTTCCGCCTTGGCGCGGATGTAAGGCGTGCCATGCTGCACGGCCACCGGCAGGGCCGGGCCGTCGCCGCGCAGCACGCTGGCGGTGGAGAATTGGATCACATGGCCACAGCCTGCCGCGATCAGCCGGTCGGCAAGGGCGAGACTGGCCGCCCGGATCACCGCATCCGCATCCGGCCCCCAGGACGTCGCCACCAGAATGGCAGCGTCGATGCCCGCAACAACCGCCTCCCGCCGCGCCAGATCCCGCAGATCGCCCACGACCATCCGCACGCAAGGACGCCCCACGATGGCCGGTGGCAGCCGCGCCGGATTGCGCACCGCCAGCACAAGCTGATACCCGCCCGCCGCCAGCAGATCGGCCACGATGTACAGCGCGACACAGCCCTTGGCCCGCGTGATCAGAACCCGCATCCCTGCCCTTTCGTCCACCACACCAGACCTGCCCCGCAACGCTCTTGCAGCCCCGGGCGTTGCATGTAATCTCGCCCATGATGGCGCCTGACCTTTCGCGTCCGCACGTGCCCGGGGAAATGCCGATGCCGAAAAGGATGTCCCCGCCGGCTGGAGTGTTTGCCGCATGACTGCCGCCGCGCCGCCGTTTGTCGAGGCAGGCTCGCATGTTGCAACCGATGCGCGACTTGGGCCGGGCGTCTGGATCGGCCCGTTTTGCCGCGTCGGCCCCGGCGTGGTGCTGGAGGACGGCGTGCGGTTGACCTCGCATGTCTCGGTCGAGGGGCCGACGCGGATCGGGGCGCGCACCGTGGTCCATCCGTTCACCGCTCTCGGCGGGCCACCCCAGCACAGCCGCTATCGCGGCGAGCCCACGATGCTGGACATCGGGGCGGACTGCACGATCCACGAACACGTCTCGATCCACCGCGGCACGCCGTTTGGCCGGGGCGAAACCACGCTGGGGGCACAGGTGCTGGTCATGGCGGGGGTACATGTCGGCCACGATTGCCGGGTCGGTGACCGGGCGGTGCTCGCCGGCCAGTCCGGTCTTGCCGGTCACGTCGAGGTGGGCGCGGATACGATCATCGGCGGGGGGGCATTGGTGCACCAGTTCTGCCGCATCGGCACCCGCGCCATCGTCGGCGGCGGGGCGGTGGTGGTTGCGGATGTGATCCCCTACGGCTCGGCGCTTGGCAACCGCGCGCGGCTTGGCGGGCTGAACCTGACGGGGCTGAAACGCGCAGGCCTGCCCCGCCTCGCGATCCACGCGCTGCGCCAAGCCTATGCCGACCTGTTCCTGTCTGGCGAAGGCCTGTTTGCCGAACGCCTCGACCTGGTGGCCGAGGCGCACGCAGACTCGCCCGAGGTGATGACGATCATCGCCTTTCTGCGCAGCGCCGAGCGCCGCCCGGTGCTTGGGGCGCAAAGGGACGGCTGATCCGCGCTGTTATCCCGTACCTGCCCCCTTGACGCTGGCGGACATCGCAGAATTTACCGGAGCCACCGTCGCCCCGAACGAGTCTGACCGGGTGATGCGCGGCGTCGCACACCTGGCGCCGGCCACGGATGAAGAGGTGTCTTTCATCACGGGCCCAAAGTCGGCCACAACTGCCGCCCGCTCGATCGTCTCGGTCAGCCGGGTCATGCGACGCTCGATCTCGGTTGCGGCGGCGATGAAGGTTTCGCCGGCCTCGGTCGGCGTAAGGCCGGCCCTGAGCGAAGGAAGAGAACCGACCCCGGCCCGGCTTCCAGCGCGTCCAACCGACGGCCATAGGTCGACTGATCGATGCCAGGCGCCTATGCCGCCAGGGTCAGGGATCCGAGCCGCGAAATCGCGAGCAGGATCTTCAGATCGTCCCGGTTTGCCGGCACGCCCGCTCCGTCCTGCTTCCGTGCACGGCAGGCATGCACGGCTTCGGGGACTGGGCCAAGCCAATTCCATTCCGGGTCCGATCAGGGAAATCGATGGGTCCCGACGGGCCGGACCATCCGACTGGACTCCGGAGGCCCACGAGGCGTGGCGCATTGCCTGTCACGCCAGTCAGGGCGCGGTGATCGAAGCCGGTTACCGCCAGGGCGTCAAGATCTATCGGGGATGGCCCTCGGATGCGCGGGCGTTTCACGTTCAGGACCGGTCGACTGCCCCCGCATCCCTTCCGATCAGTTCCGGGCGCGATCGACCATCTTGCCTTTGGAAATCCACGGCATCATCGCGCGCAGTTTCTCGCCGACCTTTTCGATCTGGTGTTCGTCGTTGATCCGGCGGGTGGCCTTGAACATCGGCTGGCCCACGGCGTTTTCCTGCATAAAATCGCGCACGAACTTGCCGGTCTGGATGTCGCTCAGCACCGCTTTCATCCGGGCCTTGGTTTCGGCGTATGGCAGGATGCGCGGACCGCTGACATACTCGCCGTATTCGGCGGTGTTGGAGATCGAGTAGTTCATGTTGGCGATGCCGCCTTCATAGATCAGATCGACGATCAGCTTGACCTCGTGCAGGCACTCGAAATAGGCCATTTCGGGTTCATACCCGGCCTCGACCAGCGTTTCGAACCCCATGCGGATCAACTCGACCAGACCGCCGCACAGCACCGCCTGCTCGCCGAACAGATCGGTCTCGCATTCCTGCCGGAAGTTGGTCTCGATGATCCCCGACCGCCCGCCACCGATCGCCGAGCAATACGACAGGCCAAGCTCCATCGCCCGGCCTGTCGCGTCATGGTGCACGGCCACGAGGCAGGGCACGCCGCCGCCCTTGACGTATTCGCCCCGCACGGTATGGCCGGGGCCCTTGGGGGCCATCATGATGATGTCCACGCCCTTTTTCGGCTCGATCAGACCGAAGTGGATGTTCAGGCCGTGCGCAAAGGCAATTGCGGCGCCTTCGCGGATGTTGTCGTGCACATAGGCCTTGTAGGTCGCGGCCTGCAGTTCGTCGGGCATGGTGAACATGATCAGATCGGCCCAGGCGGCGGCTTCGGCGATCCCCATCACCAAAAGCCCCTCTTTTTCGCATTTGGCTGCCGAGGGCGACCCGTCGCGCAGCGCGATCACGACCTGCCTTGCGCCGCTGTCGCGCAAATTCAGGGCATGCGCGTGGCCCTGCGAACCGTAGCCAAGAATGGCCACCTTCTTGTCCTTGATCAGGTTGATATCGCAGTCCCGGTCATAATAGACGCGCATGGCCGTCCTCCCCTGTTGTCCCTGTGCCGTCCGGCATCGGCGGGGTTCTACCGGTTTCGCGCGGCGATGCAACGGCAACCGGCAACGTGCCGCAGACCGCATGTCGGAATCAGAGGTTTTCGCGGCCCTGAAATCGGCTAGCGTGTCGGGGACCGCACACAGGAGACCGCAATGCCCGGACTGCACGTCGCTATCGACCCCGAGGGGCTGGAAGAGTTTTCGGTCGTCTTTACCGACCGCTCGCTGAACCACATGTCGGCGCGGTTCGGCGGCGTGATGCGCGACCTGTCGGCCCTTCTGCGCGAGGTTTACCATGCCCCCGGCGTGGCGCTGATCCCGGGCGGCGGCACCTATGCGATGGAGGCGGTGGCGCGGCAATTCGGTCAGGGTGACGTTCTGGTCGTGCGCAACGGCTGGTTTTCCTACCGCTGGAGCCAGATTTTCGACGCCGGCGACCTTGCGAAATCGGTGGAGGTGGTGATGGCCCGGCAAACCGGCAACGGCGCGCAGGCCCCCTATGCGCCGCCGCCGATCGACGAGGTCGTGGCGCGCATCCGCGACTCCCGGCCCGGGGCGGTGTTTGCCCCGCATGTGGAAACCAGCGCCGGGATCATCCTGCCCGACGATTACATCGCGCAGATGGCGGCAGCGGCGCATGACATCGGGGGGCTGTTGGTGCTTGATTGCATCGCCTCTGGCTGCATCTGGGTCGATATGACGGCCCTTGGGGTCGATGTGCTGATCTCGGCGCCGCAAAAGGGGTGGTCGGCCTCGCCCGCAGCGGGAGTGGTCATGCTGTCGGCCCGGGCCGAGGCGCGGCTGGCCGAAACGACATCGACCTCGTTCGCGGTGGACCTGAAAAAGTGGCGCGCGATCATGGCGGCTTACGAGGCGGGCGGGCATGCCTATCACGCCACGATGCCGACCGACGCGCTGGTGGGCTTTCGCGATGCGATGCGCGAAACGCAGGCCATGGGTTTTGCCGCAGCCAAGGCGGCACAATGGGCCTTGGGCGACGAAGTGCGGGCGATGCTGGCGCAAAAGGGCGTGATGTCGGTCGCCGCCGACGGTTTTGCCGCGCCGGGGGTTGTGGTCAGCTACACCGATGATGCGGACGTACAGAACGGTGCGAAGTTCCGGGCACAGGGCCTGCAGATCGCGGCAGGCGTGCCGCTGCAAGTGGGCGAGGGCGCGGCGTTCCGCACCTTCCGGCTGGGGCTGTTCGGCCTCGACAAACTGGCCGACGTTCCGGGCACCGTGGCGCGTCTGCGCCGGGCGGTCGATGCGGTGCTTTAGCGCTGGCTGATCCCCAGCCCGGTGCGCATCAGGGTGCGGCGCAGCGGGGCAAAGCCGTAAAGCGCGCTCAACGCCGCGGCCCGCAGGTCGCGCATCGCGGGGGCTTTGGCCATCGCGGCGCGGTTCAGCGCGTCGATCCCCAGCACGCGGGCCTGTATATCGGGGTGCCTGCGCCGGTGATAGGTGCCGAGCATTGCGGCACTTCCCAGATCGGCAGGGTTGGCTTGCGCGAGATCAAGCAGGGCCGTCAGGTCGGCCAGGCTCATGTTCAGCCCCTGCGCGCCGATCGGGGGCACCACATGCGCCGCTTCTGCCATCAGGGCCACCCGTTCGCCCGCCATCCGCTGGGCAATCTGGGCGATCACCGGCCAGACCATCCGGCGCGACGCCAGTCGCAACGGCCCCAGCACATGACAGGACCGCGCACTCATCTCCGCCTCGAAGTCGGGCACCGGCAGGGCGGCCAGCCGCAGCGCCTCGGGGCCCGGTTCCATCCAGACCACGGCCGAGGCGGGCAAGCCGTCGCGGTCGGGCAACGGCACCAGGGTAAACGGCCCGCCCGACCGGTGAATCTCGGTCGAGACATTGCCATGCGGCACCGGATGGGTCACCGCAAAGGCCAGCGCCTTCTGGCCATAACGCAAGGTGGTGACCGGAATGCCCGACGCCGCCCGCAAAGGCGAGGCACGGCCATCGGCGGCAATCGCCAGCCGCGCCGCGATGCGGCTGCCGTCCGACAGAGCGACAAGCGCCTCGGAGGTGCGCGTGGTCAGCCCGCGGGTGGCGAGGCCGGCCTGAAAGCGCACGTCGGGCAGTTCGGCGAGCCGCGCCAGCAGTTCCCGGCGCATCAGCCAGTTGGGAAGGTTCCAGCCGAACGGCGCATCCGACAGGTCGGCCGCGTTGAAGTCCCTGATCAGGCGGGGTTCTGCCGTCTCGCCGCCCGCGTCGATGATCCGCATGACCTGCAGGGGGGCGGCATGCGGGGCCAGCCGGTCCCACACCCCCGCCGCCTGCATCACCGCCTGCGAGGGTTGCAGGACCGCCGTGGTGCGCAGATCGGCGGCCGGATCGGCGGCATCGGTGACCGGGGCCTCGGGGTCAACGCAGATCACGGCAAAGCCTGCGGTACCGAACGCCGCTGCCGCCATCAAGCCCGCCACGCCGCCGCCCGAAATCAGGATGTCTGTCGTCTGTCTGGTCATGCTGCACCTCTGATCCCTACCTATCGCGTTCCGCAACGATTGCGAGGCGACAAAGCGCCCTTGGTCGTCGGGCGCGGTGCGGGTTGTCCGGGTCCGGACCGGCGGATAGACTGGGCCGGCTTGCAGAAAGGACCGCTGTGCAGAAGGACGCCTATTCGCTGATCCTCGACGCAATCGAGGCCGGGCACTGCAAACCGGGCGACCGGCTGGTCGAGGCGGACCTCGCTCTGCAGTTGGGGGTGTCGCGCACCCCGGTGCGCGAGGCGCTGCAGCGGCTGGAAACCCAAGGCATGCTGACCCGCGACGGCCGCAGCCTGATCGTGGCCGCGCTGGACCACACTCAGTTGAGCGACCTGTACATCGTGCGCAGCGAGTTGGAAGGTCTGGCGGCCCGGCTTGCGGCGCGGCATGCGACCGACGAAGAGGCCCGGGTGCTGCGCCGGATGGCAACCGAGGACCGCGCGCTGGCGGGCGGCGACCCCCGGCTGCTGTCGCGGGCCAACAAGCGGTTTCACAAGCAGATCCACCTCGCGTCGCACAACCGCTTTCTGGTGCAGCAGCTTGACCTCGTGCACCGCGCGATGGCGCTGATGTCCAACACCTCGCTGGCCGCCGAAGGCCGTGATACCGCTGCGCTGGCCGAGCATGACCAGATCGTTGCCGCAATCGAAGCGCGCGATCCCGAGGCCGCCTGCGCGGCGTTGAAGCTGCATCTCAGCCGCGCCTACGAGACACGGTTGCGCGTCGATGCGGGCGAACTCAAGATCCGGTGAAGCCCGCGTGACACCAGCCCGGAGATCATCCCTCGGACGGGTCGAAATGGCCGTGACTCGTCTTGTCCCAGTAGAACGGCAGATGCATCATTTCCCACACCGCCTTGTAAGAGGCGAGCGTCGCAAGCGGATGGTACACATGCAGTGTCGGAACCCACAGCGGGCTGATCGGCTGACCCGATCGCCGCAGGCCGACCACGCCCATGGCGATCGACAAGCCCTCGCTCAGCACGAACAGCGCCGTCAGGGCCAGCAGAACCGTGCCGGGCACCCCGGCGGTCAGCGGATGCGGCAGGCCGAACACCAACAGCCACAGCGACCACAGCAGCGGCATCAGCAGAACCTGGCTCAGACTGCCGAGAAACAGCACCTGAAACCCCATGAACTGCCAGGCCCCCAGTTGCCGCCACAACAGCCGCGGCGTGCTCATGTGCGTCACATAGGTCATCATGTAGCCCTTCAGCCAGCGCGACCGCTGCTTGACCCAAGGCAACGCCCGGCAATTGGCCTCTTCCTGAGTGGTGGTGGCCAGAAGCTCGGTGCGATACCCATGGCGGGCCAGCCGCATGCCAAGATCGGCGTCCTCGGGCACGTTGTGCGCGTCCCAGCCGCCCAGCTTTTCCAGTGCGGCCCGGCGGAAGAACAGTGTGGTGCCGCCCAGAGGCAGCGGCAGGCCCAGACGTTCCAGCCCCGGCAGCACGACGCGAAACCAGCTTGCATATTCGATCGTAAAGCAGCGCGACAGCCAGTTGGTCTGCGGATTGTAGAAATCGAGCACCCCCTGCAGGCAGGCCACCTCGGGCCCGCGACGGTGAAACCGCTCGACCACCTTGGTGATCTGGTCGGGATCCGGCGCATCTTCGGCATCATACACCCCGACAATCGCGCCGTCGCACAGGCCGAGCGCATAGTTGAGCGCGCGCGGCTTGGTCTTGACCCGGCCGGCAGGTGCCACGACGATCCGCATCCAGGGCGGCAGGTCGGCCTGGGCGAGGGCGGTGCGGGTCAGATCATCTTCAGCCTCGACGATCAGAACGATATCAAGCAGATGTCGGGGATAGTCGAGCTTGCCCAGCCTTCGGATGAGGCGGGCGGCGATGTCGGCTTCACGATACAGCGCCACAAGGATCGAGACTTTGGGCAGCCGGGCGATGACCGGAGCCGGGCCGGTTTCGCGGCGGGCAGGCCGAAACGCCAGCAAAAGCGCGGCGGCCTTCAGCCCCATCGTGGCCAGCAGCATGATGATCGCCCACGCCACCAGCAACCCCAGCGCGCCCTGCGGCCACAGGGCCACGGCGACGGCCAGCGCCATGCACGCGACCATCAGACGGGCAGAGGTTCGCGCCGACCAGGTGCGGCAGCTTTCGCCGACCGGCACGGTCTGTTCCGCCGCCGCCGCAAGCTGAGCCCCTCGCGCCGCCAGCACCGCCGCCTCGATCTGACGCGGCGGGGCGAGGGCCACGGCGATGGGACCGAACAGATCGGTCAACCGGTTGCGATGCCGCGCGATGTCGTCGGGGTCGGCAAAGGCGAGCACTGTCACCTCCCCCGCCTGTCGCCACGGCACCAGGCCGAGCCGCAGGCACTGCTGGGCACCCAGACGGTCGATCAATCGCGGATCGGGTGGCACGGCGGCCAGATCGGCCCGGGCCAGCCCGTGATACCGCGCCAGCGCGGCAAAGAGCCGGTCCTCAGGCACCAGCCGTCGCTGCAACAACCGCTCGACCAGCCGACCCTTGGCCGCCAGCGCCTGCACCATTGCATGCGCCGGCACGATGCCGTCGGCCAGCAATTGCCTCCCCATGCCAGACGCCGCCCCGCCGCCCGGACCGTGGCGCGGAACTGGCACAGGCTGCGGGGCGGGCAGCGGATGCAACGGTTGGACGGACATGCGACCCTCGGTTGAGGCAACCCGCTGACCGTCGCCTGCAAGGGTTAATTCGCGGTTAACGCCCAGTCGTAACGCCGCAAATCTTGCGGCTCGGCCGGTCCGCGACGGCGCGTGCCGGGTGCCCCGTCTAGCCGGCCCGGCGCGCCCTCATGGCGGTGGCGAAACGCTCGAACAGATAATAGCTGTCTTGCGGTCCGGGCGAGGCCTCGGGGTGGTACTGCACCGAGAACACGGGCTTTCCCTCGACCCGGATGCCGCAGTTCGACCCGTCGAACAGCGAGACATGGGTTTCCCTGACACCGCGCGGCAAGGTCTGACTGTCAACGGTAAAGCCATGATTCATCGAAGTGATCTCGACCTTTCCGGTGTCGATGTCCTTGACCGGATGGTTGGCGCCGTGGTGACCGTGGTTCATCTTGATCGTGGTGGCCCCGAGTGCCAGGGCCAGCATCTGATGCCCGAGGCAGATGCCGAACACCGGCAGATCGGCGGTCAGAACCCCCCGGATCATCGGCACGGCATAGCCACCGGTCGCCGCAGGATCACCCGGACCGTTCGACAGGAACACGCCTTCGGGGTCCAGTGCCAGAACTTCGGCGGCCGTGGCCGTGGCCGGAAGGACGGTGACCTCGCAGCCCGCAGAGGCAAGACAGCGCAGGATGTTGCGCTTGGCGCCGTAGTCGATCGCGACCACCCGCAACCCGGGGCCGGTCCGCCGGGCATAGCCCGCAGGCCAGGCCCACCGCTGTTCGTCCCAGCGATAGGACTGCGTGCACGACACGCCGCGCGCAAGGTCGAGCCCGACCAGCCCGGCCCAGGCGCGGGCGCGGGCCACCAGCGCGCCCACATCGAAATTGCCTTGCGGATCGTGCGCCAGCGCCACATGCGGCGCGCCCTGCCTGCGGATCGCACGGGTCAGCCGCCGGGTGTCGATGCCGCCGGCGCCGATCCGGCCCTTGGCCAGCAACCAGCCCTGCAGATCGCCGGTCGCCCGCCAGTTCGATGGCTCGGTCGGGTCCCATTTCACCACCATCCCGGCGGCGACCGGGTTGGTCGTCTCATCGTCCTCGGCCGTCGTTCCGACGTTGCCGATATGCGGAAATGTGAAGGTCACGACCTGGCCTGCATAGCTGGGGTCGGTCATGATTTCCTGGTAACCGGTCATTGCGGTGTTGAACACCAGTTCCGCGACCGTCTCGCCGGCAGCGCCAAAGCCGTTGCCGTAGAACACCGACCCATCGGCCAGCACAAGGCAGGCCGTCGGTCTTGGTGCGGCTGGGGTGGGCATGGGGCGACTCCCGACAGGCAGAACTCGGCGGACACTACGGGCCGGGGCGGGCGGGGTCAAGGGACGGCACGGAAGGCCTTATCCAGCAAAGTCAATGGCTTGACGGAAATGTGTCCGGTTGTTTCTTTGGTCCCGACCTTGTATCATCACAATGTTCAACTCAAAAGGATACGTCCCGATGTCCCTGCGCGACCGCCTGCAGACAGCGCTGAAAGAGGCCATGAAAGCCCGTGCCGCGGACCGTCTGTCCACCTTGCGGCTGATCAACGCCGCCATCAAGGATCGCGAGATTGCCAACCGCTCGCACGGTGCCGAGGGGTTGGTCAGCGAAGACGACATTCTGGGGATCCTTGGCAAGCTGGTGAAACAACGGCAGGAATCGGCGCGCGCCTATGAAGAGGGCGGGCGGCTGGAACTTGCCGAAAAGGAGTTGGCCGAGATCGTGGTGATCGAGGAGTTCCTGCCCCGGCCGCTGGACAGCGCCGAAGTGGAGGCGGCCATTGTCGCGGCGATCGCCGAGACCAAAGCGGGCAGCATCCGCGACATGGGCCGGGTGATTGCGGCCCTGAAGGCCCGTTATGCCGGACAGATGGATTTCGGCGCAGTCGGGCCGATGGTCAAGACGCGGCTCGGCTGACGGATGTCGGGCCGTGCCTTGCAGGGGGGCGGTCAGCACAGCGCGGACAACCTTCGGTCCAGATCGGCCCGCAAGGTGATCCGTTCGTCTTCTGACAGAAAGGCTCCCAACTCGACCTCGCGGCCTTCTGCCTTCATCGTCAGGTAGTTCGGCACCGGCCCGGCCGTGGGGTGCAGCGTCAGGCGCAGCCAGTGGGGGTTGCCCTGCCAGTCTTGACGGCGGCCCCTTGGCCCGTGGCGGGTCAAGGTGATCAGCTTGGGGGAGAGGGTCAGGTGTTCGACTATCTCGCCGTCTCGGTAACTGCGTAGCAGGGCCCACCAGATGGCGGCGAGGGCGGCCGCGAGAAACGGCAGCAGAACCCACATCGCAGGATTGCCGATCAGGCTCAGGAGAGGCACGGCGATCAGGGCGGCGGTTGTGCCGATGAACCAGACGAAGCCTGCGCGCGGCAGGGATTGGTGCGGCGAAAGGCGCAGGCGGGTCTCGGGGGGGGTGGCGGGGAGCCATTGGTAGGGCATGGTGGAAGGATAGCCAAGCGGCGGAGCAAGGAAAGGGGCAGATGGTCGCGGCAGTATATTTGCGTCGTCTGCTTACTGTCCGCATCGCGTGCATGCGCGAGGTTCCAAGCCCGCTCCAAGATGCTCGATGAGAAATGCCATTATGTCATCGCGCGTACCGCAGATTTTAGAGTAGCGCAGCGTCGGGTTTCTCATCGCGACGCACCGGGCCGATGCCGCGTGCAGGACCAGGTAGTTCCTGCCCGGATTCTTGCGTGCATTCAGGACTTCGAGGGTTGGATTCCGGGCAAGCCAGTCTCTGTAGGGCCTTTCCTGTTCGAGGCCGCTGAACCAGATCGCGGTCATATGCGCGGTATCCTTCCTGATTTTACAGCGGCGCTGCGCAATGATAACGTCTGGCTGCGCGTACAAGGAAAAATGCCCCGGATTCCTCCGGGGCCTTTTGGTTTAATGCGCGTGCTGTTTGTCCCAGTCTTCGCGCTTTGGCAACTGCTCGAACGTGTGTTCGGGCGGCGGGCAGGGCAGGGTCCATTCCAGCGTATCGGCGTATTCGTTCCACGGATTGTTCTTGGTGATCTTGCGGCCGTACATCAGGGTCCAGAACACCACGCCCAGGAAGAACACGAACGACGCGAACGACAGGAACGCGCCGACCGACGAGAACCAGTTCCAGAAGGCGAATGCCTCGGGATAGTCGATGTAGCGGCGCGGCATGCCCTGGCGGCCGAGGAAGTGCTGCGGAAAGAAGGTCAGGTTCGAGCCGATGAACATCGTCCAGAAGTGCAGCTTGCCCGCCCATTCCGGGTATTGCCGCCCCGACATCTTGCCGAGCCAGAAGTAGATGCCCGCAAAGATGCCGAACACCGCACCCAGGCTCATCACATAGTGGAAGTGCGCGATGACGTAGTAGGTGTCGTGGTAGGCGCGGTCGATTGGGGCTTGGCTCAGCACGATGCCGGTCACGCCGCCGAGAGTGAACAGGAACACAAAACCGAACGCCCACAGCATCGGGGTCTTGAACTCGATCGACCCGCCCCACATCGTGGCGATCCACGAGAAGATCTTGATGCCAGTCGGCACGGCGATGACCATGGTTGCCAGCATGAAGTAGCTTTGCTGGGTCACCGACAGGCCTGAGGTGTACATGTGGTGCGCCCAGACCACGAAGCCCAGCACACCGATTGCAACCATCGCATAGACCATCGGCAGATAGCCGAAGATCGGCTTCTTCGAAAAGGTCGAGATGACCTGGCTGATGATCCCGAACGCGGGCAGGATGATGATGTAGACTTCCGGATGGCCGAAGAACCACAGGATGTGCTGATACAGCACCGGATCGCCGCCGCCCGAGGGGGTAAAGAAGGTAGTGCCGAAGTTGCGGTCGGTCAGCAGCATGGTGATTGCGCCCGCCAGCACCGGCAAGGCCAGCAGGATCAGCCACGCGGTGATGAAGATCGACCAGGCAAACAGCGGCACCTTGTGCAGGGTCATCCCCGGCGCGCGCATGTTCAGGAAGGTGGTGATCATGTTGATCGCGCCCAGGATCGACGACGCGCCGGACAGGTGGACGGCGAAGATCGCGAGGTCCATCGCAAAGCCGCCTTCTGCCGTCGTCGAAAGGGGCGGATACATGACCCAGCCGACGCCTGCGCCGGTGCCAAGTTCGCCCCCGCCCCCCGGCGCGAACAGCGACGCGATGGCCAGTGAGGTGCCTGCGACGAACATCCAGTAGGACAGGTTGTTCATCCGCGGGAACGCCATATCGGGCGCACCGATCTGCAACGGCATGAAGTAGTTGCCGAACCCGCCGAACAGGGCCGGGATCACCACGAAGAACATCATCAGGATGCCGTGGGCCGTGATCGTCACGTTCCAGATGTGACCGTTCGGCGTACAGGTAGCGGCCGCATCTGCGACAAAGCGCATGCCCTCGACGCACATGTACTGCACGCCGGGATACATCAGTTCCATCCGCATGTAGACGGTGAAGATGACAGCAATCAGCCCGACGAACCCGCCGGTGAACAGATAGAGGATGCCGATGTCCTTGTGATTGGTGGACATGAACCAGCGGGTGAAGAACCCTTTTTCGTCATGGTCGTGGCCATGAATGGCTGCGTCGGCCATGCTCGCCTCCTGCATGCAGTGTTCCGGGATCCGCAAGACACGGGGAATCCCGCATGCGATCATGCACCGCTTCTAGATTGCCGGGTGGCAACGGGCAATCTCTCACTTTGCCGCAGTTTGGAAAATCGGGCGGGCCGTCGGAGGCCGGTTGACATTTTCAGGTCAGGATCACAGGGCCAGCGCCTGCGGGAAGGTCCGCAACAGGGCCGCGTCCAGATCAGCCATCGTCACGGGCAAGCCAAGCGCAGCAAGGCTGGTCACGCCGTGGTCGCGGATGCCGCACGGCACGATCCCGCCGAAATGCGCTAGGTCGGGCGCGAGGTTGATCGACAGTCCGTGAAAGCTGACCCAGCGGCGCAACTTGACGCCGATTGCCGCGATCTTGGCCTCGTGCGGCATGCCGTCGGGATGGGGGGGATGATCGGGCCGGGCGACCCAGACGCCGACCCGCCCGGCGCGGCGCTCGCCCTTGACGTCGAACTCTGCCAGCGTCGCGATGACCCAGTTTTCCAGCGCGCAGACGAACCGGCGCACATCGCGGCCGCGGGTGTTCAGATCCAGCATCGCATAGACCACGCGCTGCCCGGGTCCGTGGTAGGTATATTGCCCGCCGCGCCCTGCGAGATGAACCGGGAAACGGTCAGGCTCGGTCAGGTCGCAGGCACGGGCCGAGGTGCCGGCGGTGTAGAGGGGCGGGTGTTCCAGCAGCCAGATCGTCTCGGGGGCGCGACCCTCGGCGATGGCTGCGACCCGCGTTTCCATGGCGGCGAGGGTTTCGGCGTAGGGGGCAAGGCCGGGCAGGGTGGTCCAGTCCATCGGGGCGTCCTTGGGGGTTGCCCACAGATGGCGCGCATCGGGGCGGAATGCAATGCGGGGATGGGACCGCGGGACTGCGGGGCGCGTGCAACAAACCCCCTTTTCAACGCGTCGCACCTTCGCTAAGCACGCCTCACCCGAGGCACGGATCGTGCGGATGTGGCGGAATTGGTAGACGCGCAGCGTTGAGGTCGCTGTTCCTTAACCGGAGTGAAGGTTCGAGTCCTTTCATCCGCACCAATCCGGTCTTGGGGGTCGTGGCCGCAGCCAGTTCAGGGCAGCAATGCCAGCCAAAGCCAGATCGTCCCGATCGAACAGGCGGTCGCCACCAGGACCGACGACGCCGCAACCCGTTTGCCGACCCCGTAGAGATGCGCGAACATGTAGGCATTCACTCCAGGGGCCATCGCTGCGGTGACAACGGCGGACCGCAGCCCGTTGGTGTCGAGCCCGAACCCGCGCGCCACCAGCCATGTGACGCCCGGATGCAGGATCAGCGACACCGCGCAGACCATGGCGATGGTGGCGCGGTCGCCGTCGGGGCGGTAGCGCAGCAAGACGCCGCCGAGACCGAACAGCGCAGTGGGAATGGCGGTATCGGCCATCAGCCCGACCGCGGCCGTGGCGACCGACGGCAAGGGCAGGCCCGAGAGGTTGACCACGAAGCCAAGGCAGATTCCGATGACCAGCGGCTGCGAGAAGATCGCGCGCACCACCTCGGCTGCCAGCGCCTGCGCCGACAGGCCCTGACCGCGCGACCGCGCCCATTCCATCAGACAGATGCCGAACCCGTACAGCAGCGGCGCGTGCAGCGAGATGATGGCGTAATTGCCCTCAAGCGCTGCCGGACCATAGGCCCGCTCGGTGATCGGCAGGCCAAGCAGCAACGAGTTGGAGAACATGCAGGCAAAGCCGATGGCAACAGAATCGGTCAGCGGGCGGTTGAAGATCAGCCGTGCACCCAGGAACCCCGCCGCAAAGCCTGCAAAGGCCCCGGCGTAAAAGCTGGTCAGCAGCCCGGTGTTGTATGCCGCCGACAGGTCCAGATCGGCAATCGAGCGGAACAGAAGGCAGGGCGCGGCGAAGTTCTGGGCATAGCTCATCACCCCGTCCATTGCGCCGTCGCTGAACAGCCCGCGCCAAGCGGCGGCATAGCCGAACCCGATGACCAGAAACACCGGCAGGATGACGTCCAGAAGCGCGGTCACCCCACGGTCTCGCTGGCGATGACCATGCCGTCATGCGCGGGGCGGATATGCGGCGGAAGTTCGGCCATCAGAGTGGCATGGTCGAGATCGACATGCATGTTGGTCAGCACGGCGCGGTTGGGGGCGGCGCGGGCGATCCATTGCAGCGACAGGGCAAGATGGGCGTGGGTGGGGTGCGGGGTGCGGCGCAGGGCATCGAGGATCCAGCAGTCCAGCCCGGCCAGCAGCGGCCAGCTTTCGGGCGGAATGTCCACCACATCGGGCAGATATGCGACATCGCCGATGCGAAAGCCCAAGGCGTCCATCACACCGTGTTCTGCCCGAAACGGGGTCAGCGTGATGTCGCCCCCTGCCCCGTCAACCGTCAGCGGCCCGGTGATGCCGTGCATGTCCAGAATGGCCGGATAGGCCGAGCCTTCGGGCTGGATGAAGGCATAGCCGAACCGGGCATACAGCGCCTCTTGCGTCGGGCCGTCGGCCCAGACGGCCAGGCGGCGACGGGTGTTGAACACGATCTGGCGCAGGTCGTCGATGCCATGCACATGATCGGCATGCGCGTGGGTGTAGACCACGGCGTCGAGCGTGCCGACCCCTGCATCCAGCAACTGCTCGCGCAGGTCGGGCGAGGTGTCGATCAGCACGCGGGTGGTGCCGTGCGAACCGGTCCGCTCGACCAGCAGCGAGCAGCGGCGGCGGCGGTTTTTCGGGTTCAGCGGGTCGCAGTCGCCCCAGTCGCCGCCCAGACGGGGCACGCCACCGGACGACCCGCAGCCCAGAATGGTAAAGCGCAGGCTGGCCATCATGCGTGGTCCGGCGCGAACAACGCGCCAGAACCCGGTGACCGGATCGGGGCGGCCCTGGCAAACAGGCGGTCGAAATTGGCCGTGGTTTGCGCTGCGAACTGCGCCTCGGTCAGGCCCCACAGGGCGGCCCCGGCGCGGGCGGTGAAGGCGGTATAGGCAGGCTGGTTCGGTTTGCCCCGGTGCGGCACCGGGGCCAGATAGGGGCTGTCGGTTTCCAGCAGGATGCGGTCCACCGGGGCAGCGGCAAAGATCTCGCGCAGACCGTCGGACCGGGGAAAGGTGGCGATGCCCGACATCGACAGATAGAACCCCAGGTCGAGCGCCGTGCGGGCAAGGGCCGCGCCGGAGGAAAAGCAGTGCATCACGCAGCCGAACGGGGCTGCGGCCATGCCCTCGGTCAGAAGGGCGGCGATATCGGCATCGGCGTCGCGGGCGTGGATGATCAGCGGCAGGCCGGTGATCTGCGCCGCCCTGACATGCAGGCGCAGGCTGGTCTGCTGGATCGCCTTCGTCTCGGCGGTGTAATGATAGTCAAGGCCGGTTTCGCCGATCCCGACGCATTTGGGGTGCCGCGCCAAAGCCACCAGCGCGTCCAGCGTGGCGAGAGGTTCTTCGGCGGCGTGCATCGGATGGGTGCCCGCGGCGTAAAACACCGACCGATAGGTCTCGGCAATCTCGCGGACTTGGGGTTCATGGCGCAGCCGGGTGCAGATCGTCACCATCCGGGCCACCCCGGCACGGTGGGCGCGGGCGATGACGCCGGGCAGGTCGGCGGCCAGGTCGGGAAAATCGAGGTGGCAGTGGCTGTCGACAAGCTCGGGCGGCGGCGGCGGCGGAGGCAGAGGCACAGGCACGTCGTTGGGCAGGGTGCGGTACATCGGGCTTACCTCTGGGCCAGCAGGGCGCCCGCCGTCTCGTCGATTTTCAGCACCATATCCATCAGAAGGGCGGCAGGGTCAAGGTTGACCGCCTTGCCGCGCCGGGCCCGCAGGCCCAGGGTCTGAGCAAGATCGGCCCAGGCCCGGGCGGCCTGCGGACCCGGTGCCAGGCGCAATATCAGCGCGGCCTCGCCGGGGGCGGCCTCTGGCGGAGGGTGGCCAAGCGTTCCGGCCCGGGCAAGCCGGGCGAGGAACAGGTCGATCAGCGTCACCATCAGGTCGAAATGCGGCTCGTTGCGCTTTCCCGCCCCTACATCGCTCAGCGCCAGCGCGCGGGGGCGGTCGAGCCGGGGCGAGGTCGCGAACGTGGCGATCAGCCGGGCATAAAGGCCAAGGCCGTCGGCATTGCCGAGGCGGAACGCCTCGCCGACCGAGCCCAGGGCCAACTCGGCCAGCGCCGTGGCATCTTCCGGGGCCACGGTGCCGCCGGCGGCGCTCAGCGCATCGGTCACCTCGCCCGGGGTCAGCCGCGCCAGCCGCACCTCTCGGCAGCGCGACCGGATGGTGGGCAACAGTCGGAACGGGGCATGCGCGATCAGAAGGAAGGTCACGCCCGCAGGCGGCTCTTCAAGCAGTTTCAGCAGGGCGTTGGCGGCGTAGGGGTTCAGATCGTCGGCGGCGTCGATGATCGCGACGCGGCGGCCGCCGTCGCCGAGGGTCAGGTGGAAGTATCTGGTCATCGCCCGCACTTCCTTGACCAGAATGGTCTGGACGGGGGCCTTGTTCTCATCGTTCAGCCCGCGCCGCAGCAGAAACAATCCGGGCTCGGACAGGGCGCGCAGGCGGCGGGCTGTCGGGTGATCGGGCGGGATGTACAGGCTTTGCGGCGGCGGCGGGGCGAACAGCCCGCCATCGCTGGCCTGCGGGGCGAACAGCCCGCCATCGCTGGCCTGCGGGGCGAACAGCCCGCCATCGCTGGCCTGCGGGGCGAAAAGCCCGCCTTCGCTGGCCTGCGGGGCGATCAGCCCGCCATCGGCAGGCGGCGGGGCGAACAGACCGCTATCGGCAGGCGGCGGGGCGAACACGCCGCCATCGGCAGGCGGCGTGGCCAGCGGCGTGGCCAGCAGGAACCGCGCCACGCTCCAGGCAAAGGTTGCCTTGCCGATGCCGCGCGGTCCGCTGATCAGCCAGGCATGATGCGCCCGGCCCGCCGTGTGGCTGGCCAGAAACGCAGCCTCTGCAGCGGCATGGCCGATCAGCCGGACCGTGTCGCGCGGATGCGGCGCACCCTCCAGCCGGTCCGGCTCGGGAAAGTCGGCGAGGAAGACCGAGGGCACCGGCTCAGACCCCCAGATGAACGCGGGCGCGGGCCAGCACGTCGGCCGCGATCACCGCAGGATCGCGCGCGCCATCGACCACGACGAAACGGGGATGCCGGGCAGCAAGCTGCAGAAAGCCGGCGCGCATCCGGGTTTGCAAGCCAAGGCCCATCGCCTCGAACCGCTGTTCGGGCCCGGCGCGGGCCACGGCGCGGCCCAGGCCCACGCCGGGATCAAGGTCGATCAGGACCGTCAGGTCCGGCTCGATCCCGATCATCAGGTCGTGCAGGCGGTCGACGACCCCTGCGTCACCGCGCAGCCCCTGATAGATCCGGGTGCTGTCGGCAAAACGATCGGTGATCACCACGCTGCCCTGTTCAAGCGCCGGCCGGATCGTCTTTTCCAGATGGTCGCGGCGGGCGGCGGTGAACAGCAAGGCCTCGGTTGCCGCCGACCAGCGGTCCGGGTCGCCTTGCAGGACCAGACGGCGGATGTCCTCGGCCCCCGGACTGCCGCCGGGTTCGCGGGTGAGGACCACCGGCAGGCCAAGCCCGCGCAGCGCCTGCGCCAGACTGCGGGCCTGCGTCGATTTGCCCGACCCGTCGATCCCTTCAAAGCTGAGAAACCGCCCCTGCGCAACCCGGATTTCCGACATTCAACCGGCCGGAGCCCCGCCCAGATAGCGCGCCCGGATCTGCAGCGCCGCCACCGAAAGCCGGGTGAAAAAGCCACCCCGCGGCACGTCCGCCTCGGCCAGCAACGGGACGCGGGCCTCGGGCAGGTCGGGAATCCGGATCACGAGTTCGGCCACGCGGGCACCCTTGGCGATCGGGGCGGTCAGCGGGCCGGTATAGACCACGTCGGCCCTGACCCCGTCCTGCACCAGCGCCGGCACCAGCAGTTGCAGGTCGGTCGCGGGCACCAGCCCCACGCGCGGTTCTGCCCCCATGAACACCTCGGCCTCGGCCAGCCGCGTGCCGGCCCTGGCCACGGTTTTCAGCGCGAACTGGCGGAACGCCCAGGAGGTGATCCGCTCGGCCTCCTCGGCGCGCTCCTGATCCGAGGCAAGCCCCGAGATCGCAAAGATGATCCGCCGGTCGCCCTGCTTGACCGAGGCCGCCATCCCATACCCCGCCTCGCGGGTATGGCCGGTTTTCAGCCCGTCCGCCCCGATCCCGAGGTCCAGCAGCGGATTGCGGTTGCGCGAATTGGCCGGCGCGCGATCCTTGTAGTTGAACTCGGTTTCGGCAAACAACGGATAATACTCGGGAAAGTCCTCGATCAACCGGCGCGACAGCAGAACGATGTCCTTCATGCTCATCACATGGCCCGGCTCGGGCCAGCCCGAGGAGTTCAGGAAGGTCGAATGTTCCAGCCCCAACGCGCGGCCGCGTTTGGTCATCTGGGCAGCAAACGCCTCATCGGTCCCTGCCAGCCCCTCTGCCACCACGATGCAGGCATCGCCGCCGGAATTCACGATGATGCCGTGCACGAGATCATCAACCGTGGGACGGTCGCTTTCCTGCAGATACATGGTCGAGGCACCGGCCACCGTCATCTGCCGCGCACGGGCCGAGACGGCAAACGTGGTGTCGCGGGTCACCCGGCCGTCGGCCAATGCCTCGAACAGCATGTTCAGCGTCATCAGTTTGGACATCGAGGCCGGGGGCACCGGCAGCACGCCGTTCTTGTCCATCAGCACGGTATGGGTGGTCATGTCATAGACCCAGGCCGCCGTCGCCCGCGTCTCGAAGGCGCGAACCGGCAGGGCAGTCATCACAAGGGCGGTCAGCAGCAGGACAAGGCGCATGGATTGCTTTCGGGGTCAGCGTTTCAGGACATAGGCATCGGCAAAGCCCGCCGCCTTGATCTTGCCAAGCGCGGCCGCATCGCCGCGGGCCGTGACGCTCCAGAACGGTTTGCCATTGCTTTCCTCGCGGCGCAGGGCGGCAGTCACCCCGGCCTTGCCAAGCGTGTCGACCGCCCGCATGGCATTGGCCTCGACCGAGAAGATGCCGATCTGCACCAGCGGCCCGCCGGACGCGGGTTTGGCAGCGGGAGCGGCGGCCGCGGCGGGGGCGAGCGGCAGTGTGGCTCCCGGCGGCGGTGCTGCGGCCTGTCGGGCCGGCACAGTCGCAGCACCGCCTCGGCCCCCGCCCGGCGGGCTTTGCAGCGCCGGCTGATTGGCGGCCGCGGCCTTCGTCCGGCCCTCGGCCTTGTCGATCGCGGCCCCGGCCACGGCGACCGGGTCGAGGGTCGTCGTCTCGACGGTCTCGGCGGCATCGAGAATGGGTTTGCTGGCATCCGGCGCGGGTTCTGCCACATCCTCGCGGCGCAGCGCCGTGACGTTCAGCTTGCCCGGTTGCCCGGCGAGCAAACCAAGCGCCGCTGCCGCATCCGACGAGATCTGCAAGGCTGGCCCCGGATTGTCGCGCTCGCGGCGGAACAGGGCACCGATCACGAACCTGCCGTTGGACGGGTTTCGCAAAATCACCCGTTCAGGGTCCACCGCATCTGGCGAGGCGACCCAGACTCCGCCGAGCGACGGCCGCCCGTCCCATAGTGCCTCGTCGGTCACCTGAAACACTTCCGGGGCCTCGACATCGCGGTCAACCAGTCTGACCGAGGTTGCTGCCGTGACGCCCCCTGCCGTTTCGTCCGGATCGGCTCCCGTCTTGCCCGCCAACAGACCACCCGCCCCATCGCACCCCGCCAGTGCGACCAGTGAAAGCGTCATCAGGGCCATCCGCCCCACCAGTGCCCGTGCCATTCCCTGCCCCCATGCCCGCGCGTTCTGTGCCGCGCTTGTCTGCCGTCATTTCAGCCAAGGCCCGTGGACCCCCGCAGAGTACCGCCGGTTGCAGCATAGCTGTTGCGGGCGCATCAGGGAAGGGGAGCAGGCCGCTTCGGCGGAAAACACCGAAGGCATCGGGGGACGGTGAACGGGTCCCGAGCCTGCCGGACGAGGTCAGGCACCCGCTAGCGCGTAGGGCGCAGCGCACGGCTCTTTGCGCGCCCCGCAGCCCGGCGGGGCTGGACCAGAAAATGGGAATGTGCTTACAACTGCTTGCGGTCAGGGTCTGCTGCGGGTCGCGCCTGGCAGGAGGGTCTCCGGTCGCGCCATCGCAGGCCCAGGTGCCGGTTCCGGAAGTGTGGCCGAGTGGTTTAAGGCTCTAGTCTTGAAAACTAGCGTAGGGGGAACTCTACCGTGGGTTCGAATCCCACCGCTTCCGCCACTTGCCCTTGCCAAAGGTATCTCCCGATCCCGCTCCGGCCGGGTTTTTCCGTTGTTTTCGGGGGTTATGCGCGAAGCCCTTTCCACCAGTTGCGCCATGCTGTGCCCCAAAAGCGTTCTCTCGGGGCCAGTATTCTCCGAGGCTCTGAACTGCGGGCCATATGGTGTAGAGCCGTAAGAGACTGTTATTACTGCATTCTCACATCAGCGTAAAACAACCGTTTCGCAAAACCATCCGCTGACGACACGACACTGCCATCGGAAGCAGCGGCGTTAGAACTTGTTCCGCGACGGACCTGCTTCATTGACCAATCGGTTCTGGCACGGCCGCCCTTGCGTGCTTGATGACGATATCATGCACCTCAGATGGCTTGAACGCCACATCCCACGCCCACTGCCGAAATCCGCCAGTTCCGTTGATCGCCTTGACCCATTCACTCAAGGCGTCGCGCTTGGCCTTGTTCTGCGGGCTGTCTGTTCCCTTGATCTCAAGCGCGAGCATCTTGCCGCTGGACAGCCTGACAAGGAAATCTGGAACGTAGCGACGGCGCGACCCAGCCCACATGTACTGGAT
>Ga0105044_10001917_pt1 | contig 28189 bp, 19 predicted proteins | sample MAT01_FD_78092 | JGI IMG/M metagenome (GOLD analysis project Ga0105044, IMG submission 78092) | Freshwater microbial communities from Lake Fryxell liftoff mats and glacier meltwater in Antarctica - MAT-01 | ecosystem: Environmental > Aquatic > Freshwater > Ice > Liftoff microbial mat | place... | reverse complement strand
GCCAGCAGGGTGCGCAGCCGCTCGAGTGGGGTGGTGGCATCGCGCAGCGCCGCCAGGCGCGCCAGGCCGGCGGCGTCGAGCGCCCGCGTCGGCGGCTTGTGCGCGAACGGGTGCAGGACGAGACCGCCGCCGATGGTGGCGCGCGCGGTCGCCTCGCGCAGGACGAAGCGGTCGCCGCCGAAAGCCGCGATCGGTGCCCGCAGGACGAGCTGCGCGAAGGTCGCCTCCTTCGGCGCCAGTGCGTCCCGGCCGTCGAGCCAGACGAGGCGCCCCATGACCTCGGCGGTGCCGAGATAGCAGCGCACCTCGGCGAAGCGCGGCAGCGGCTGGCGCGCCGCCGGGCGCAGCTCGACCCAGGCGTCGAGGCGATCGGTGGTGCGGTCGAGCTCGGGATCGCAGACGACCTGGCCGCGCCGCACGTCGCCGTGCTCGAGGCCGGCGAGATTGAGCGCCACGCGCTGCCCGTACGCCGCCTCGGGCACCGCCGCGCCATGCACCTGCACGCCGCGGGCGCGCACCTCGGCGCCGCCGGGCAGGATGCGCAGCGCCGCGCCGGGTCGCACCACCCCGGCGGTGGCGGTGCCGGTGACGACGACGCCGTGCCCGTGCATGACGAAGGCGCGGTCCACCGGCAGGCGAAAGCAGCCCTCTGGCGCTGGCCGCACCAGCCCGTGCAGCGCCGTGCGCAGCGTCGCGCGCAGCGCCTCGAGCCCTTCGCCGCTGACCGTCGACACGTCGACGATCGGCGCGCCCTCGAGGGCCGTCCCGTCGAGCAGGATCTCGATCTCCTCGCGCACCGCGGCGCGGCGCGCCGCATCGACGAGATCGACCTTCGTCAGCGCCACGACGCCGCGGCGCGTGCCGAGCAGGTGCAGGATGTCGAGATGTTCCTCGGTCTGCGGCATGACGCCGTCGTTCGCCGCCACCACCAGCAGGACGCAGTCGATGCCGTGCGCGCCGGCCAGCATGTTGCGAATGAAGCGCTCGTGCCCCGGCACGTCGATGACCCCGACCGCCTCGTCGCCGTCGCCGAAGTGCGCGAAGCCGAGATCGATCGAGATGCCGCGCTCGCGCTCCTCCTTCAGGCGGTCGGTGTCGGTGCCGGTGAGCGCCCGCACCAGCGCCGTCTTGCCGTGGTCGATATGGCCGGCGGTGCCGAGAATCAGCTGCATGCGGCGCGTGTCGGCAGCAGGTCGGTGGCCTGCGCGACGCAGCGCAGGTCGAGCCAGAAGCGATCGTCGCGCACGGTGCCGATGATCGGCGGCTCGCCGGCGCGGAAGCGCGCGGCGACCGCCGCCGGCGCCACCGTCGGATGCCCAACGACGATGGCCAGCGACGGCAGCGTCGCCGTCGCCTGCGCGCCGCTGCCGATCTGCGCCGCGGCGTCGACGAGCGTCAGCGCGTAGTCCGGACCGAGGGCACGCGCCAGCAGGACCAGGGCGATCTCGCCCAGGGTGCGCAGCTCGGCCAGCGGGCGCGTCAGCAGGCGCAGCGTCGGCAGCGCCGCGGCGAGGTCGGGCGCCGTACGGTACAGGCGCAGCGTCGCCTCCAGCGCCGCCAGGGTCAGCTTGTCGCAGCGCAGCGCGCGCCTGAGCGGATTACGGCGCATGCGCGCGACGAGGTCGGCGCGGCCGACGACGAGGCCGCACTGCGGGCCGCCGAGAAGCTTGTCGCCGCTGAAGGTCACCACGTCGGCGCCCTGGCGCAGCCGCTCCCCCACCAGCGGCTCGCGCGGCAGACCCCAGCGGGCGAGGTCGACCAGGGCGCCGCTGCCGAGATCCTCCATCACCGGGACGCCGCGGGCGCGGCCAATCGCCGCCAACGCGTCCAACTCGACCGCCGCGGTGAAGCCGCTGATGCGGTAGTTCGACGGGTGCACCTTGAGCAGGACCGCGGTGCGCTCGCCGACGGCGTCGGCATAGTCGGCGGGATGGGTGCGGTTGGTGGTGCCGACCTCGCGCAGGGTGGCGAGACTCTTGGCGCACACGTCGGGGATGCGGAAGGCGCCGCCGATCTCGACCAGCTCGCCGCGCGACACCACGACCTCGCGTCCCTCGCCGAGGGTGTTGAGCGCCAGCAGCACGGCCGCGGCGTTGTTGTTCACCACCAGCGCCGCCGCCGCGCCGGTGAGGGCGCAGAGGTGCGCCTCGACGTGCGCGTCGCGCTCGCCGCGGCCGCCACTGGCGAGGTCGATTTCCAGCGCGCAGGGGCGCGACGCCACCGCGGTGAGGGCCGCCACCGCCGCCTCGGCGAGGGGCGCGCGGCCGAGGTTGGTGTGCAGCACGACGCCGCTGGCGTTGACCACCGGACGCAGCGTCGGCGCCGTCAGCGCCGCCAGCGCGGCGGCCGCGGCGGCGATCAGGGCCGCGGCATCGGCCGGCGCGCCGCCGCCGACGACGGCCCGGCGCGTGTCGTCCAACGCCGCGCGCAGGGCGTCGGTGACGGCGCCGCGCGCGTAGCGCGGCAGCAGCGACGCGACGTCGGGGTGGCGCAGGAGGGCGTCGACGGAAGGGAGCGCGCGCAGCGCCGACGGTGCCGACATGCGCCGGACTGTGCCGCGATTTCCACCTCGACACAACGCCGCCGCACACACTGTTGCCTCCCCCACAACGCATCACCGGCGAGGAGTCGCTTCCATGCCGCAGACCAGACCATCGCCACCGTGCCCCGCCTCTTCACCGACGGGGCGACGCCCGCCATGGAACGTGTGGCGGCGCGTCGGCGCCGCGGTGCTCGGGCTCTGGCTCGCCGCGCCGGTGGCGGCGCAGCCGCTCGATCCCGACCGGGTGGTGCTGCCCGGGCTGATCGTCGAGGAGTCGGCGGCGCGGCGCGATGCGCAGATCCCCGGCGCGCGCGCCCGGCGGCCGCTCGCGGCCGCCGCGGCGGCACGCCGGGCGACGCTCGCCGAGACGCGCAGCGCGGTCGATGCCTACGCCGCCGGTGCCGCCTTCGACGCGATCGCGCCGCTGCCCGGCGATGCCGGCGCGCCGCCGCCGTTCGACGGCGGCGATCCCGATCCTGACCGCCTCCGCCACAGTCCGCCGCCGCCGGCGCCGTGAGATCACGGCGCGGCGCCAGAGGAGTCGTCATGTCCCGCCATCGCCGCACGTTCGCCCTGCTCCTGTTCGCCATGCTTCCGCTCTGCGCCGGCAGCGTCGGCGCCGACACCGGATCGAGTCTCGGCGACCGCGGCGGCGAGGGGTCGACCGCCTTCACCGGTCTCGCGCAGGCGCCGGAAGCGAACCTGTTCACCGGGGCGCTCAGCACCGCCATCCCCATCGAGGTGCCGCCCGGGCGCGGTAGCCTGACGCCGCAGCTGGCGCTCCGCTACGCCAGCGGGGCGGGGGCGGGGCCGTTCGGACACGGCTGGGATCTGCCGCTCGGACGTGTCGAGCGCAGCTCGACCTGGGGCACGCCGCGCTGCACCGGCAGCCATACCGACGACTTCGTCCTGGTCCTGCCGGACGGCGCCGCCGAGTTGGTGCGCGAGACCCCGGGCTCCGTGTTCTACCGGCCCAAGGTCGAGCAGGCCTGGCTGCGCGCCGAGCGCAAGCAGAGCCAGAACCAATGGGTGGTCACCGACCGCGCCGGCCGCACCTACACCTTCGGCGACGCGGACGCGGCGCGCGTCGGCAACAGCACGCCACCGACGTTCATGGCCGAGGACGCCGACGGCACCTGCCGCCTGACCGCCGTCTGGGCGCTGACACGCGTCGCCGACCCGAACGGCAATGTCATCGACATCGCCTGGAGCAAGATCCTCAACACCCTCTATCCCGCCACCGTGCGCTGGGGCGCCAACCCGGCGGCGGGCATCGCGCACGTCTACACCGCGCGTTTTCTCCCCGAGTGGCGGCCGGAGCGGGATCGGCCGATCAGTCACCGCCTCGGCGTCGCGCAGCGGCTGATCTGGCGCGTCTTCGCCATCGAGATCGAGAGCGACCTGCCCGCGGCCGCGACGCCGGTGCGCAGCTACGCGCTGCAGTACGACGACGCGGCCGATGGCCAAACGTCGCGGCTCGCCGCCGTCGGCGTCAGCGGGCGGCCGACGCAGCACTTCGTGTACACCGCCAGCGCCGTCGGTCACGCCGCGGCCACGCTGGCGGTGAACGCCCCGGCCGGCGCCTACGGGCAGTTGCGCGTCGTCAACGAGAGCCTGGAGGTGTCGCAGACGGTCCTCGACATGAACGGCGATGGCCTGCTCGACCTGGTGCGCAGCGATGACGCACCGGCGGCGTCGTGGGCGGTGTACTGGGGCGCCGTCGACACCGCCGGGTTCCGCTTCCAGAGCCCGCCGACCGCCTGGCAGGCGCCCGGCAACTGGACGCACCTGCGCAACGTCGTCGTCGGCGGCGGCGGCTGCAACCAGAACGGCTGGAGCTGCACCGCAACGGACACCTTCGACATCACCGGCGACGGCATCCCCGACCACGTCGACGCCAGCAGCGCGACGAGTTGGACGGTCTACCGCGGCCGTGGCGTGCCGCAGTGGGGTTTCGACCCCGGCGTCGCCTGGCCGGCGCCGGGGCTGCGCTACATCCGCAAGAGCAAGGACGGCGACGTGTACCAGGATGTCGTCGACCTCAACGGCGACGGCCTGGCCGACCTCGTCGACAGCGGCGTTCCGGGCGAGGCGGCGCCGCACGCGTGGCTGGTCTACCTGAACACCGGCAGCGGCTTCGAGGCGACGCCGCTGCCGCGCTTCCCGGCCCCAGTCGCCGCCGTCGCCGAGCGCGTGCCGGGCGGCAGCCGGCATCAGCTCATCGACTTCAATGGCGACGGCCTGCCGGACATCGTGCGCAGCGGCTACTCGGGCTTCGGCGCGTGGATCGATCCGCGCTGCCAGGCGTCCGCGACCGCGCACGCCTCCTGTCTCGAAGTGTACCTCAACACCGGTCAGGGCTTCGGCGCCATGGAGCCGCCGATTCCGGTGCCGCTCGGCTACGGCGTGCAGGAGAGCATCGACGACGGCGATGTGGTGCAGGATATGTTCGACGTCAACGGCGACGGCCTGCCCGACTGGCTATACCGCCGCTTCAGTTACGCCGACAACCGCTACGCGCCCGAGTGGCGGGTGCTGCTCAACCTCGGCGGCACGCTCGAAGCGCTCACCTACGTCGCCCACGCGGCGCTGGCGCCACCCTACACCGAGGGCATTGCGGCCCGCGTGTGGAGCGGCGGCAGCGGCTTCTTCCGCGAACAAGCGGACGGCGATACGCGCGCCGACCTGGTGGACGTCAACGGCGACGGCTTTCTCGATCACGTCGTCGCCGGTGGCGCGCAGTGGGCGGTGCGTCTCAACGCGGCCGTCGAACGCCCCAACCTGCTCGGCGTCATGGAGAACGGCCTCGGCGGCACCAACACCATCACCTACCGGCCCTCGACCGCCTACGACAACCGCGGCGGCGATGCCCAACCCGATCTGCCGGCGATCCAGTGGGTGGTGGCGAAGATGCGGCAGAACGACGGGCTGTGCACGCCGCCCGCCAGCGCCGATCCGTTCACCGCCGGCGCGGCTCCCGCCTTCAACCCCTGCATCGACGCCGGGCACGAGCTGGTGGCAACGTTCCAGTACGAGGGCGGCCGCTTCGACGCCGCGACGCGCGAGTTCCGTGGCTTTCGCCGCGTCGTCCGCAGCGCCAAGCAGGGCAGCGCGGCGCCGGCCAACCTCACCGACACCTACTTCGCGCAGGACGCCGTGGCGAGCGGGCGCATCCTGCAGGTAGACACCTATGCCGGCGCCAGCACGCTGGTGCGCCGCGAGATGAACCTCTGGGGCTCGCGCGCCGTCGCCCCCGGTCGCTCGCAACTGTGGCTGGCCGAGAACCGTCAGGCCACCTACGACACCGCCTCCGGCGGCGTTCCTCTGTACATCGCGACCATCAGTGATCCGCCGGATGCCTTCGGCAACATCGTCCACCACCGCAGCGAGGGCCTGGCGGGGGCCGCGCGGGTCGACACGTTTACCACCTACGCGACGCCGCAGTCCGGATCGCTGGTGTACGACCGACCCGCCGCGGTGCGCATCGAGGACGCCGACGGCGTGGTCGAGGAGCGCTGGTTGCACTACGACGGCAGCGGCGCCGCCGGCCTGGCCCTCGGCAAGGTCGGCAAGGGCAACCTGAAACGCGTCCGCATGCGGTTGTCGCCGAGCGACGCGAACGGACCCGAGACGCGCATGCAGTACGACGCGACAGGCAACCTCACCCGCGTCACCGACGCCCTCGGCCGCGCCACCACCACCGCGTACGACGCGGCCTTCCTCTACCCGCGCACCGTCACGAATCCCGCCGGACACGTCACGACCATGGCGGTCGACTATCGATGGGGGCAGCCGACCCGGCACGTCGACGCCAACGGTGCCGTGACTGAGTTCGCCTACGACGCTGCCGGTCGGCGCATCTGCGCGGCGCGGCCGGGCGATGCGTTGCCGACCTGCTCGAGCGCGACCAGCTATCACTTCGCCACCCAGCCCGGCACGCTGTCGTGGATCGAGGTGGCGGAACGGCAGGACGGCCCGCATCCGCCGCTGTGGACGCGCCACTACTTCGACGCCCTCGGCCGCGCCCGGCACAGCGAGGCCCTGCGCGTCGTCGACGGCGCGACGACGACCGTGCGCAGCAATCAGGTCGTCTACGACGCCGCCGGCCGCGTGCGCACCCTCTTTCACCCCCACCTCGCCGCCGCCGAGGCGCCGAACAACGGTGCCGTCACCCAGGACTACGGACTCGACGGCGGACCGGCGCTCGACCCGCTGGGTCGCATCCACCGCACCGTCAACAGTGACGGCAGCGAGCGCCGCACCCGCTACGCCGGCGCCCGGACGCTGAGCTGGGACGAGGAGAACCAACGCACCGAAACCGATCTCGACCCGCGCGGCACCGTCGTGGCGCGCCGCAGCTACGCCGACGGCGCCCTCGCCGTCACCGTGCAACAGGCCCTCGACGGCAAGGGGCGCCTGCGCCACGTCTGGCAGAACGGCGTGCTGGTGAAATCGTACGAGTACGACAGCCTTGGACGTCGCACGCTGATGGTCGACGCCGACTCCGGTACCTGGCGCTACGGCTACGACGGCGTCGGCAACCTGCGTTGGCAGGACGACCCGACGCCGGGGCGGCACGTCCAGACGTGCTACGACGGGCTCGATCGACCCGTGCGTCGCTGCACCGTGGGCGGCGACTTCACCAGCCTGCAGTCGTGCATCTCGGCCTCGGCGTGCACCGATCCGGACCAGGCGACATTCGGTTACGACACCTTCGGCATCCCCAATGCGCTCGGTCGCCGCACCTGGGTCGTCGACGGCAGCGGCCGCACCGACATCACCGCCTACGACGCGCGCGGCCGCCGCCTGCAGGTGCGCAAGACGATCGAAGTCGACGGCGTCGCCGGCGAAGCGCGCTTCGCCTACGCCTACGATGCCAACGACCGCGTCACCAGCATCACCTATCCGGACGGCGAACTGGTGCGCACCGAGTATGACGACGCCGGCCAACCGATCGCGCTCTACAACTCGGCCAACACGTTCTACGTCACCGATGCCCACTACGACCTGCTCGGCCGCCCGACCCTGGTCCTGCACGCCAACGGCGTCGCCGACACGCGCAGCTACGGCGGCCCGGAGGTGCAGCATCGCCTGCGCGCCCTGCGCAGCGCCGCCCCGGGCGCGACCCTGCTGGATCTGCGCTACCCGAACTACAGCCCGCGCGGCCTGCTGCGGCAGATCGTCGACGACCGCGACCCGAGCGGCGTGCGCTCGAACGCACTGTCGCTGCAGTACGATGCGCTCGGCCGCCTGATCGTCGCCGACAGCGCCCACGACCCGGCCGACCGCACGCTGGCGTACGACGGCATGGGCAACCTCGTCCGCCTCGGCGACCGCATGCTGGCTTACGGCGCCGCGGCCCGACCGCATCAGCTCACCGCGGTCAGCCTCGGCGGGTCGACCAGCGCGGTGACCCACGACGCGAACGGCAACCGCGCCGGCAAGGGCACCGCGGCCTACGCCTACGATAGCGGCGACCGCCTGGCGCGCGCCGAGGTCGGCGGGCGCGGCGTGCGCTTCCTGCACGATGCCGACGGACGCCAGGTGGCCAAGGTGGTCGAGGACCTGACCCCGTCGGTGACGCGCATGTACGACCGCATCGCCGAGGTGCGCGACGGCTGGCAGACGAAGTCGTATTACCTCGGCGCCCTGCGCGTCGCCTCGCTGTCGAATTCCTTCTCCACCTGGGAACAGGCGTCGCTCGGCGGGGCGGTGTACGCGGCCGCGGCCACCAGCCGCTCGCCGGCGCTGCTGCTGGTGCTCGGCCGGCCCGCGCAGGCTCTCGCCGGCGCCCTGCTGGTGGGCCTGGGCGTCGCGCTGCTCGCCGTCTGGGGTCGGCGTCGCCCGGCAGTCGTCGGCCTGCGTGTGCGCCCCGGCCACGCCGTGGCCGCGGCGCTGCTGTGCGCGACCGGCACCCTGCCCTGGCCGCTGGTCATCGCGCCGCCGCCGGCCTTCGCCGGCGGCTACGCCGCCGGCGAGACGGCGCGGCACTATCACGTCGACCATCTCGGCTCGACGCAGGTGATCAGCAGCAGCAGCGGCACGGCGATCGAGCAGATCCGCTACCTGCCCTTCGGCGCCGTGCGCGGCCGTTGGGACGGCAGCGGCATGGCACTGAGCGGTCCGAGCGGCGTCGTCTCGCGCGACTTCGCCGGCTACCAGACCGACATGGTGTCGGGCCTCGCGTACGCCGGCGCCCGCTTCTACGATCCGGAGCTGGGCTCCTTCCTCACCCACGATCCGCGCGGCCAGTTCACCAGCCCCTACGGCTACGGCGGCGGCGACCCGATGAACTGGACGGACCCCAACGGCGAGTTCTTCGTCGAGTTGATCACCGCCATCATCGCCGGCGCCTTCGCCTCGGCCGCGCTCAACGCCGTCATCGCCGCCGCGCAAGGGGCACCGCTCGGCACCATCGGCAAAGCCGCCCTCGGCGGCGCCGTCGCCGGCGCGCTCGGCGCCGGCATCGGCATCGCCGTCGCCGCCGGGTCTTTGGGGGCCGGCGCGATGGCCGGCACCCTGGCCCAGAACGTGACCCTGCAACAGGCGCAGCAGGCGCTGGTAGAGGTCGCCTGGCGCGCCGCGTTCAGCAGCACCGCCGCCAACGCCGCCGGTCAGACCGCCGCCGCCGCCGGCGCGCCGAGCGGGGTCGTCATCGCCGCCTCCATCGTCGCCGGCTACGCTGCCTCTTACGGGTTCGACCATGCCTTCGCCCAGGATCTCGGCGGCGGCGTCGTCCGCCAGGGCGGCGGCCAGAACGGCGCCGCCCTGTGCAGCAACACCGCCGACCACTCCAGCATCACCGGCATGGCGGCGGCGGATGCGGGCTTTGGTGCGGATGAGGTGAGAACGATGGTGACGGCAAACCTTGATCGCGACCTGCGGCTGGCCAATAACCAGGATCACTTCGATTTCCTGACGCAACGGACGGCTGACAGCTTGCGGGAGAATGCGGTGGGCCTGGCGCAAGGATCGGATCCCGATGCGTTTCTGAGAGCCGCGGGGGCGGCGTCGCATCACCTGCAGGATCAATACGCCCTCGGCCATATCTTCCCCGGCACCAGCACCCTCGGCGGTCCGGTCGGAGCGCCGTTGCGCTTCCTCGTCCACAATGCCGTCGGCGGCGAGATCACCTTTCGCCAGGCCTCGTACGACGCGACGCTCAACTTGTTCCGCGATCTCCGCGCCGAGATCCCTACGGGGGCGTAATGACGCAGAGGGTTGTCGTCCTGCTCGGCGTCCTGCTCGTGGGCGTCGCACCCGGCGCGGCGGATGTCGGGCTGACCTTCCATCCGGCCCACTGGGTCGCAGACGACAGCGCGCTGCGCCCACGGTCACCGTTTCACATCTTCGAGTTCCAGGCCATGGCGTTCTCGTCGCCGCGTGACGGATGGATCGTCGGTCGGCGCTTCGCCCTGCACCTGCGCGGCGACGCGCTCGAGGTCGCGTTCCTCGGCAGCAGCGACGGCTGGCTGACGGGTGTCGCCGTCTCGCCCGGCGGCAGCGTCTGGATGGGCGGCTTCGGGTTTCCGGACGATCGGGTGCTGAGCGATCGCACCGGCGTCTGGCGCGACGAAGACGTCGCGCCGTGGGTCGGCACCGACTTCGTCGTCAGCCGCCTGCTCGCCTTCGCCGGCGATCGGGTCATCGCCGCAGTCAGCCCAAGCGGAATCCACCCCGCGCGCAGCGACGCCAGCCGAGGAGTCGAGGTCGGCCCCGCCCAGTACCTCGAGTTCGATGGTACGAGCTGGCGCCGCATCGAACTGCCATCCGACGGATCCTCGACGTGGCATCTGGCCTCCAGTTGTCAGCCGGCGGTTGGTCCGGCTTGGGTGGTGGGACACGAGCGTCCCCCGCTCGGCGGCGGCGTGCGGCCGCTGGTCTTGCGCTTCGACGGCGCCACCTGGACGCCGGTCGCGGCGCCGATCGCCGGCCGGTCGGGCATGGCGGCGCGCATCCACTGCGCGGCGGACGGCCAGGTGCTCCTCGCCGCCGCCACGGACGACAATTGGCGCGAGGCGCCGCCGCCCGAGACGCAGCTGTGGCGCTACGACGGTGCCTGGCACCGTCTCGACCTGCCGCCGCAGTTTGCCGGCGCCAGCTTCGTCGGCCCGACCGGGCCGGCCGTCGACGACTTCTGGATGGCCGTCAACAGCAAAGACACCGCGGGCGGCTGCGGCGCGCGCTTTCTCCACTTCCGCGCCGGCGCGTGGGAGATTGTCGATGGACCGTCGCTGCCCGCGCAGCGCTGCTACACGGTAACCGACCTGTTCCTCGGCGCCGCAGACGAGGGTTGGGCGATCGGCAACACCCACGGCGGTGGCCCTCTGCGCGGCGTCATTCTGCGCTACCGCGACGGCGCCTGGCGCGTCGCCAACTGGGTCTGGACCCTCTGGGACCAGCCCCTGACCAGCATCCTGTTCGACTGAGCCTCGCCTGCAGCGCCGCGCGGCCCGCGCCGCGCGGCTCCATCAACCCGCGCCGTTGGTGGCCCGCCCCGGGCCGCGCGGCGCCTGACGGGAGGAGTGTGCCATGAACGTGACATCACCTGGGCATCGTGCCATCGCGCTCGCGACCGTGCTGATCGGACTCGCGGCGGTATCGCCGCCGACGACCGCCCCGGCGCTCGAAAGATCGGTGGCGCTGCGCGGCAGCGGTGGCTGGGAATCGCCGCTGCGCGGGAAGCCGCCGCAGCGCTGGGACATCGACGTCACGCGGCGCGGCGACGGCGTCATCGAAGGCCGCGTGACGCTGCAGGGATCGCCTCTGCTGCGCAGCGGCGCGCTGCGCGGCGCCATCGAGGGCCGCCGTGTGACCGGGAACATCCTCGACGACGCCGGCAACCACGTCGCCACCTTCATCGGCCGCCTCCTCCCCGCTGGTGGCTGGCGCGGTACCTACCAGGACCGCAGCGGCGAGATCGGCCGGTGGACCTGGGACGGCGGCCTGGCTCAGTAGTCGCCGTGGAGGGCGCCACCGGCGCGGCGCCCTCCACCCGGCAGCTGTCCAAGCAGGGTCAGGCGAGATCGAACAGCAACACCTCGGCCGCCGCCTCTGCCTGCAGCTCGACACGGGCGATGTCGCTCAGCGCCGCGCCGTCGCCCGTCGCCAACGCCTGCCCGTTGGCCGTGATCGACCCGCGCGCCACCTGCAGCCATGCGTGCCGCCCCGCCGCGAGCGTGTGCGCGACCGTCGCGCCGGCGGCGAGCCGGCCGGCGTACAGATCCACCGCCTGGTGCACCGTCACCGAACCCGCGCGCCCATCGCGCGCGGCGATCAGCCGCAGGCCATCGCCGGCGCCGAACTCGACGCGGCGCTGCGCGTAGCCCGGTTCGCTGCCGGTCCGTTCCGGGACGATCCAGATCTGCAGGAAATGCACCGCCTCGTCGGCCGCGGCGTTGAACTCGCTGTGTCGGATGCCGGTGCCGGCGCTCATCCGCTGCACGTCACCGGGCCGGATGACCGAGCCGGTGCCGAGGCTGTCGCGATGCTCGAGCGCCCCGTCGAGCACCCAGGTGATGATCTCCATGTCGCGGTGCGGGTGCGTGCCGAAGCCGGCCCCGGGCACGACGCGGTCCTCGTTGATGACGCGCAGGGCGCGGAAGCCCATGTGTGCCGGGTCCTGATACCCCCCGAACGAGAACGTGTGCCAACTGTCGAGCCAGTCGAAGGTGCGGTGGCCGCGCGCGGCGGCGGGACGGACGGACATCATGATGGCCTCCTGTCGAATCGGCCGCCCATCATGGACATGGATTCGCGTTTGGTAAGGGGGGGGTCGGTTCAACGCTCGGCGACGCGCAACGGGGGTGCCGCATTGACAGCCGACGGCGGCGCGCCCTATCCGGGCGGCGTGGGACGCTGGCTCACTCATTCGAGCGCGGCCCTCGCCGCGGTCGTCCTGCTCGCCGGCGGGTGCGCGTCCGACCCACCCGCCGGGCGCGCCGTCGCGCCGTCGCGCCCACCACGCCTGCCGGCCGGCACGGCCGGCGTCATCCTGCAGCGCGGGCTCGATGCCGCCGGCGGCTGGGAGCGCTGGCAGCGTGCCCGCGACGTCTCGTTCATCAGCATGATCACCGTCACCGACCAGTCGCGCGATGTGGCCACCGACAGCATCGGCTGGTTTACCGCGCCGTCGCACGGCGCGGCGCTGGCGCGCATGGACGCAAGCGGGTTGCCGACCGAGATCCGCTTCGGCATCGACGCCGCCGGGCGCAGCATCGGCGCCATGGTCGCCGAGCAGTTCATCGAGCATGTCCGCTTCGACAACGGCTACCCGCCGGAGCGTTTCCGCGCGCCAGCGGAATCCGCCGCTCAGACGGCCGCGGCCGGGGCGCCGCGACGGGGCGCGTCGTGAGCCCCGCCGAGACCGCCGCACGCCGGGTGGTGACCGCCCTGCGCGGCGCCGGCTACCAGGCGCTCTTCGCCGGCGGGTGCGTGCGCGACGCCCTACGCGGCGAGACGCCGAGCGACTTCGACATCGCCACCGACGCCACCGCCGACGCCGTGCAGGCGCTCTTTCCACGTACCGTGCCGGTCGGCGCCCAGTTCGGCGTCGTCCTGGTCGTCGTCGACGGCCACCCGATCGAAGTGGCGAGCTTCCGCGCCGACGCCGAGTACCGCGACGGCCGCCGTCCGGTGAGCGTGCGCCCGGCGACGCCGCAAGAGGACGCGCAGCGCCGTGACTTCACCGTCAACGGCATGTTCCGCGATCCCGACAGCGGCGCCGTACTCGACTACGTCGGCGGCCAGGCCGATCTCGCCGCCGGCATCATTCGCGCCATCGGCGAGCCCACCGCCCGCATCGGGGAAGACTACCTGCGCATGCTGCGCGCCGTACGCCTGGCGGCGCGCCTCGGCTACACCATCGAGCCAGCCACCTTCGCCGCCATCCGCACCCGCGCCGCCGCCATCGTCGGCGTCGCCTGGGAGCGTATCGGCGACGAGATCGTTCGCATCCTGCGCGAGGGCGATGCGCGGCGCGGCTTCGAGCTGCTCGACGCCTCCGGCCTGCTCACGCACGTCCTGCCGGAGGTGGCGGCGATGCGCGGCGTCGCACAGTCGCCCGATCACCACCCGGAGGGCGACGTCTTCACCCACACCCTGCTGCTGCTGGCCCAGCTGCGCGACCCGAGCGAGACCCTGGCGCTGGGCGCGCTCCTGCACGACGTCGCCAAGCGCGACTGCGCGCAACGCCGCGACGACGGCCGCATCACGTTCTACGGCCACCCGGAGGTCGGCGCCGTCAAGGCGGTCGAGATCTGCCAACGCCTGCGCCGCAGCCGCGAGACCTGGGAGCGCGTCGACTACCTGGTCCGCTACCACTTGCGCCTGGTCAGCGCGCCGCACATGCGGCGCAGCACCTTGCGCCGCTTCCTCGCCGAAGCGGGGATCGACGAGCTGCTCGAACTGGCGCGCATCGACACCCTGGCGGCGAGCGGCGACCTCACCGCCTACGAGTTCTGCCGACGCGCCCAGGCGGAACTCGCCGACGAACCGCGCCTGCCCGAACCCCTCCTGCGCGGCCAGGATCTGCTGGCGCTCGGCTACCCGCGCGGCCCGTTGTTCGGCACGATCCTCACCGCCGTGCAGGATCGCCAACTCGAAGGGGAGCTGCGCACGCGCCAGGAGGCGCTGGCGTGGGTGGGCGAGCGCTATCCGCCTGTCGATCCGAAACCCTGACCCGCGGCGGCGCGGAGCGGGGGACGCTAGTCCAGCCGCCCGGCGAAGATGCGCACCAACTTGCTCGACCGTTGGCGCGAGCGGTCATCGAGATCGCGGTCCCACTGCCAGCGGTGCAGGATGTCCATCGCCTCCATGCACCGATGCGGCTCGGCGCCGGCGCTGAGCACCGCTTCGAGCTCGTCGATCACGCGGTTCGTATCCACGTTTGCCGCCATCACCACCTCCACTTCCACCGATGCGAGAATACGTCGACTTGCGGCATCGGGCCATGGAAAATCTTCGCCGCCGCCCCGCGTGGACCTGCCGCGGGCGGCGGGCTAGAGAAGACGACTTCATGCACCCGGCTGACCTCGCCCACGACACGGCGGTGACCAAGCTGGCCGTCGCCCCTGGTTGGTACACGGCTGAGTTGTCTAATGCGTGGGACTTCCGCACACCGTCGGGCGGCGCGCTGATGACGGTGGCGATGCGCGCCATGCAGCAGGAGTTGGCCGACCCCGACCTGCGGCCGCTGTCGGCCAACACGCACTTCTGCTCGCCGGTCCCGGCCGGTCCGCTCGAGATCCGCGTCGAGGTGCTGCGCCACGGCGGTGCGGCAGCGCAGCTGCGCGCCCAATTGTCCTCGACCAGCGTGCCCGGCCCCGGCCTGGAGGTGAGCGCCACCTTCGCGCGCGACCGCCCCGGCGTCGATGTCATCGACACCACGCCGCCGGCCGTGCCGCCGCCCGACCAGTGCCCGTCGCTCGCAAACGCCACCCTCATCGGCGGCCACCAGGCGCCCCCCTTCTTCGAGAACTTCGACACCCGCCTGGCGCAGGGGCACATGTGGTGGCGCAAGGACTGGCCGGCCGGCCCGGCGCGCATCGCGCGCTGGTTCCGCTACAAGACGCCGCAGCGTCTCGCCGACGGGCGCCTCGATCCGCTGGCGCTGCCGCCGCTCGCCGACACCATGCCGCCGGCGCTGATCCAGAAGCTCGGACCCGATCACGAGCCGTTCTTCGCGCCCAGCCTCGATCTCACCGTCCACTTCCTCGAGGACACCACCGCGGAGTGGCTGCTCACCGCCGTGCATGCGCGCCGCGCCCGTGCCGGCTCGGCGACGGCCGACGTGGAGATCTGGGACGACCGCGGCACCCTGGTCGCATACGCGACACAGATGATGCTGCTGCGTCGCATCGCCGACGCGTCGTCCGCGCGTGCCTGATGCCGATGGCGATGACCGACGCCGGCGTCCACCTCTCCGTCATCATCCCCGCATACAATGAAGCGGGGCGCTTGCCGGGCACGCTCACCGCGGTGCTGAGCTACCTCGCAGCGCAGGAATATCGCACCGAAGTGCTGGTGGTCGACGACGGCTCGCGCGACGACACCGCCCGTGTCGCGCGCGAGTGGCCGGCTTCGCCGACCGTGCCGCTGCGCGTCCTCGCCCACGCCGACGGGCGCAATCACGGGAAGGGCGCCACCGTGCGCCTCGGCATGGCGGAAGCCGTCGGCGCCTACCGGGTCTTCATGGACGCGGACAACTCGACCACGCTCGACCATCTCGAACGCTTTTGGCCGTTCTTTGCCGAGGGCTGCGACGTCGTCATCGGCTCGCGCGACATCGCCGGCGCGGACGTGGTCATCCGCCAGCCGTGGTACAAGGAGTTCGGCGGCCGCGTCGGCAACCTGATCATCCGCCTGCTCGCCGTGCCCGGCATCGCCGACACGCAGGCGGGCTTCAAGGCGTTCACGGCTCGCTGCATCGAGGACCTCCTGCCGCGCCTGACCATCGACCGCTGGGGCTTCGACGTCGAGCTGCTGGTGGCCGCGCGCTGCCGCGGATTCAAAGTCAAGGAAGTGCCGATCGTCTGGCGCAACCACCACGCCAGCACGGTGCCGGCCGGGGCCTACGTCGAGGTGCTCGGCGAAGTGTGGCGCGTGCGGCGCCAGCGCGCGGCCGGGCGCTACGCCTAGTGTCGTGAATCCGAAATCCGCGCCACATCTCGCTGGCTCTCGACCCCCCTGGCGGCGTTGCGCCGCCTTGGAATATGGCCCGATATTCCTGCGGCGGCGCGCCTCGCCAGGCGCGTCGATGGCTCACCGACCTGTAGCGGGGATTTCGGATCCACGACCCTAGCGAACCCGCTCCTCGGTGCTGTCGCGTGGCGGGGGCTCGGTGACTCTGCCACAGGTTACGCGGGCGCGGAGGCGCTCAATACCTGATCGTACACCGCGCGGATCGCCGCGGTGTGGCGGCGGTAGTCGTCGAGCAGGGCACGGCGCGCCCCGCCGGCGCGTTGCGAGGCAGCGTAGCCCAGGCGCAGCGCCAGGCCCTCGAGATCGCCGCGCTCTTCGTCGAGATCCGACATGGATCGATTCTCGACGACGCGCAGCCGACTCGACAGGCGCTGCAGGAACGTCCACCCCCGCGCCAGTGTCGTCGCATCGGCCGCCGCGAGGAGGTCGAGCCGCGCCAGCCGCTCGATGTGCACGGCGATCGGCGCCACCGCGAAGAGCTCGACGTGCGCCGCGCCGTGGCGCAGTTGCAGGGACTGCACGACGCTCTCGATGTCGAGGATGCCGCCGCGGCCGAGCTTGAAGTCGCGTCTGCGCTCGCCCTCGCGCGCCAGTTCCGCTTCCATGCGCTGGCGGACGCGGTGGATCTCGGCCGCCGCGTCGGCCGGCAGCGGTCGGCGCAGGATATCGAGCCGGCACGCAGCGAACGCCGCCGCCAGGCGCCCGCCGCCGGCGACGGGACGGGCGCGCAGCAGCGCCTGCCGCTCCCACACCTGTGCGCCGGCAGCGTGGTACTGCGCGAAGCCAGCCAGCGACGCGACCAACATGCCCTGGTTGCCCGACGGCCGCAGTCGCGCGTCGATCTGGTAGCAGGCGCCCTCGCTGGTGCGCGTCTGCAGGACCCAGATCAGCTTCTGCGCCAGTCGCGCGTAGTGTTCCTGCGCCTCCAGCATGCCGACGTCGTCGGCGCCGGGCGCGTCGTACAGGAAGATCACATCGAGGTCGCTGCCGTAGGTCAGCTCGCGGCTGGCGAGCTTGCCCATAGCGACGACGAGGAACTCGCCCGCGGCGGCGGCGGCGGCCGGCGCCGGCCCGCGCCGCGTCAGCTCGCGTGTCGCGACGTCGAGACCGGCTTCGACGCACACCTCGGCCAGCTCGGTGAGGCCGGTCTCGGCCTCCGTCGCCGTGATTTTGTCGGCGAGATCGAGCAGGCCGATGTTGACCAGCTCGCGGTGGTGAAACAGGCGCAGCGCGTCGAGGTCGCCCTCGGACGCCTCGCCGCCCCCCTGCGCCGCCTGATCGACGCGCAGGCGCGCCAGCGCCGCGCGCAGGGCCGCGCGCGGCAGCAGCAGCACGGTGGGATCGCTGAAGATCGGCTCGATCAGACGCGGATGCGTGGCGAGATAGCCGGACAGATACTCGGAGGCCGCGAACAGCGCCGCCAGACGGGCGACCAGCTCGGGGCGGTCGAGCAGCAGGGCGTAGTAGAAGCTGCGCGAGCCGACACCGCGGATGAAGCGGTCGAGGTTGTTGAGTGCCCGCTCGCCGTCCGGCGACGCCTCGATGGCGCGCGCGAACTGCCCCGCCAGTTGTTCGACCAGCCCGCGGGTGGTCGGCTGGGCGAGCAGCTGTGGCGCGTTGCGCTGGAAGAGATCGAGCAGCCGCTGCGTACCGTCGACGGCGAACAGCGCGGCGAAGATGGTGCGGATGCGCTGGCGGTGCCCCTCGAGCTCCGCCGCGCACGCCGCCGCCGCCTCGGCGCCCCTGAAGCCGAGGGCGCGGGCGAGTCGGGTCAGGTCGGCGGCCGCCTCGGGCAGGCGGTGCGTCTGCCGCTCCCCGACCATCTGCAGGCGGTTCTCGGTGCGGCGCAGGAACGCGTAGGCCCGGCGCAGGGCGTCGGCGGCGTCGGCCGGCAGCACGCCCACCTGCGCCAGCGCCGCCAGTGCGCGCTGCGTCGAGCGCTCGCGCACGTCGGGAATGCGGCCGCCGTGCAGCAGCTGCAGGGCCTGGGCGACGAACTCGATGTCGCGGATGCCGCCGCTGCCGACCTTGACGTTGAAGGCGCCGCCGCTGCGCTCGACCGCCTGCTCGACGCGGTCCTTCATGGCGCGGATGGCAGCGACGCCAGCGTAGTCCATGCTCGAGCGGTAGATCATCGGGTCGAGGGCGCGGATGACGCGCCAGCCGAAGGCGTGATCGCCGGCCACCGGACGGGCCTTCATGAAGGCGGCCTTCTCCCACGTCGCCGCCCACACGTCGTAGTAGTCGGCGAGCATCTCGCTCGGCACGACCAGCGGCCCCGACTGGCCCTCGGGGCGCAGGTCGAGATCGATGCGGTAGAGAAAGCCGTCGGCGTCGACGCGCGTCACCAGCGCCGCGAACTCGCGCGCGACGCGGCCGTAGTACTCATCCGGCGAGAGATCGGACGGGCCGTCGCCACAGGGCAGGCTCTCGAGCACGTAGATGAGATCGACGTCGGAGGAGTAGTTGAGCTCCTCGCCACCGAGCTTGCCCATGCCGAGGACGACGAAGCGCGGCGACACGGCGGGCCTGCCGGCGGCGCCGGCCCAGCGCGGCGGGCCGCTGCGCGCGGCGACGCGCGCCAGGGCGCGCTGCAGCGCCGCGTCGAGCAGCGCGTCGGCGAGGTGCGACAGTTCGCCCAGCACCACCGCGGTGGCGTCGACGTCGTCCGGCGCCGCCCACAGATCGCGCACCGTCAGCCGCGCCAGCTCGTAGTACTTGAAGCGGCGCAGCGCGCCGGCGCTGTCGTCGGCGGCGACGTCGGCGAGGGTGGCCCGCAGGCGCGCGGCGTAGTCGGCGGCCGGGCGCGCCGCATCGAGGTCGTCGGCCGCGAGGCGTCCGAGCCAGTCGGCGTGGCGGATCAGCGCCGGCGCCAGGAACGGCGCGGCGCCCGCGAGGGTCACCGCCACGCGCCACGCGCGCGCGTCGTCGATCCCGGCGGCGGCGAGGATCTCCGGCGCCAGCACCGCCGCCCGCTCGGGATCCGCCGCCGACTCGTACGGCATCGCGACCCCGTCGCCTCAGCGCCGCCGACGCGGCGCGCGCCCGCTCATGCCGTCGCCAGGAGACTGCGGGCGATCGCCGAGACCTGGATCTCGTCGGTCCCGGCGTAGATCTGCAGCACCTTGGCGTCGCGGCAGAGCTGCTCGACGCGATACTCGGCCATGTACCCGTTGCCGCCGAAGAGCTGCACCGACTCGAGGCATACGTCCATGCAGGCCTGGGCGCTGTACAGCTTCACCGCCGACGCCTCGGCGAAGCTTATGCTCTTGCCGTGCTGCGCCAACTCGATCTGCCGGAAGACCAGATTCTGGATATTCATGCGCGCCACTTCCATCTTCGCCAGCTTGAGCTGGATGAGCTGGAACTCGCCGATCGGCTTGCCGAAGGCGACGCGCGTACGGGCGTAGTTGATACACAGGGACAGGCACTCCTCGACGATGCCGAGGGCCATCGCGGCGACGCCGCTGCGCTCGATCGAGAACGTATCCTTGGCGCCCGAGCGCGCCGGCGCGTCCTCGGTCTCGCCGATCAGGCGGTCCTTGGCGACGCGCACGTCCTCGAGGAACAGCTCGCCGGTCGGCGAGGAATGCATCCCCATCTTGCGCAGCGGCTTCGACTGGACCAGGCCGGGCGTCCCTCTGTCGAGGATGAAGCTGAGGATCTTGCGCTGCCGCTTGTCGGTCTCGCCGTCGTCGAGCTTGCAGATGAAGACGATGGTGTCGGCATACGGGCCGTTGGTGATGAAGGTCTTGTTGCCGTTCAGGATGTAGCCGCCGTTGCCGTCGCGCCGCGCCGTCGCCTTCATGCCGCCGAACGCGTCCGAGCCGGAGTCGGGTTCGGTGATCGCCCACGAGCCGATGGTCTCCATCGTCAACAGTGGCAGCGCCCAGCGCTCCTTCTGCGCCACCGTGCCCTTCGACATGATCGCCGAGGCGGTGAGGCCGACGCTGACGCCCATCGCCGTCACCATGCCCGGGCAGTAGCGGCACAACTCGATGATCGGGATCAGGGTCATGCCCGGATCGTTGCCGCCATCGTGCTTCTCCGCCGCCGGGGCGCCGGCGCCCTTCGCCTGGTCGCGCGCCAGCTGCTTGGCAAAGCGCTGCTTCGCCACTTCGTCGATGCCGAAGGTCTGCAGCATCTTGCGCAAGATGGCATAGGGCGGCAGGTCGCCGTGCTCGAGCTCGTGCAGGTGCGGCTTGATCTCGGCCTCGATGAATTTGCGCACCATGTCCTGGATCATCAGGTGCTGCTCGCTCCACTCGATCATGTGCGGGACTCCTCGGCGGGGGTGATCGCGGAACCCTAGACAAAGGCTCCGCGGGTGGGAAGACAGGCGGCGCATGATCCCGCCGCGCTCCACGACCCTGCCGCCAGCGGCGATCCGCGTCGGCGGCTGGCTGTACGAGCAGTTGCGCCTCTCCGCCGCCGGGCTGACCGGGCGCATGATGGACGTCTGGCCCGACGTCGGACCCGACAGCGCCTGGCCTGCAACGCGCTGCCGACCATCCTCGCCGCCAACCACTGCTCGCACCAGTACTTCCAGCTCGCCAACCAGATCGAGTGCACGCCGGGCAACCGCGCCTTCTCGGTGCCGCACGGCACCGACCTGCTGTTCGGTCTCGCCACCGGCGACGGCCGCTGCGCCGCCAACCTGCACATGGGCTGGCCGCGCCTGGCCGGGCACCTGTGGCTCGCCGCCCCCGGCGAGCTGTGCGCGCCCCTGTTTGCGCCCTGCCGGCTGACCACCGCGATCGACGGGGTCCCGGTCCGCATCGACGAGGCGACCACGTACCCCTTCTCCGACGACGTGGCTTTCACCATCCGCACGCCGGCGCCGGTGACGTTCACCCTCACCCTGCGCATCCCCGCCTGGTGCGAGCAGCCTGCCGTCGAGCGCGGCCCGCTGGTCTTCGCGCTGCCCATCGGCGAGGACTGGCGCCCGGTGGCCGGCACGCCACCGTTCGCCGACTTCGAAGTGCACCCGACGACGCCGTGGAATTATGCGCTGGCGATCGATCCGGCCGCGCCGCAGCGTTCGATCCACGTCGAATCGCGCCCGGCCGCCGCCCAACCGTGGTCGCCCGCTGGGAGCCCGCTGGTACTGCACACCGGCGCCCGCCGCGTGCCGCAGCGGGTCGCCCGTGACGGCGTCGCCGGGCCGCTGCCGGAAGGGGCGTTCGCCACCGCGCCCGCCGACGAGGCGGTTCAGCTCATCCCCTTTGGCGCGGCCCGACTGCGGATCGGCGTGCTGCCCGTCGTGCCGCGGCGAGCCGGACCGGCTGCCGCTCGCGCGTCGCCGCCGTCGTCGACGATGGCAACCCGCCGGGGACCATCTACCCCGTGCGCGCGGGGCGTTACTGGCCGGCCAACCCGGTGGCCATGGCCCACTCGCCGGTGAAGCGCTCGATCAGGCGGTCCCAGACCTCGGAGGGGTGCTCGGCGAACACCGCGTCGACGTCGGCCGGACCGATCAGCCAGTCACCGCGCGCCGCCTCGCGATCGAGCTGGCCGGCACTCCAGCCGGCGTAGCCGGCATAGGCGCGCACGCCTTCGCCGCGCGTGACGCTGTCGCGCAGCGCGGTGAGGCTGCCGCTGGCGAAGACGCGGCCGAAGATGCGCAGCGACGCCGGCGGCTCGTTGCGCGTGCGCAGCAGCACCAGCATGCGCTCCCGCCCCACCGGGCCGCCGAGATAGATGACGTCGCGCCGGCGCGCCAGCTCCTTCACCTCCGGCAGCGCGTCGCCGAGCGGGACCTCGGAGGGACGGTTGACGATGACCCCGAGGGCCCCGTCGGCGCTGTATTCGACCAGCAGCACGACCGCCTGCGCAAAGCTCGGATCCACCAGGGTACGGCTGGCGACGAGAAACTTGCCCTTCTCGAGCCGGTTGGCGACGCGCTCGCCGGCCGTCGCGCTGCCGGCGGCGGCGATGGCGAACAGCGCGAGCACCGCAATCGGGAAACCCCGACGCGATCCGGCCGCACCCTCAAGCCGCTGACTGCTCATCGCGCTGGAAGAATATCAGCGCAGTGCGTCATTGACGAGTCCCCTTTCTCCCACCGCGGCCGTTTGCCGGCCGCGGCGACCACGTGCCAGGGAGCGTCGATGCCAACCAAGCGCATCTGTACGACCGCCCTCGACGCGGTGGCCGACGTCCGCGACGGCGCTTCGATCCTCGTCCAGTCCTTCGGCCCGCCGCAGGCATGGCCGACCGATCTCCTGCTGGCGCTGCGCGAGCGGCAGGTAATGGACCTGACGATCATCTGCAACTCCCCCGCCGCCGGGCCCACCTCGCTGCAGATCCTCGGCGAGGCCAGGCAGATCCGCAAGCTGATCTGCACCTACGCCATCCTGCCCACCGTGCCGACCCCCATCGCCGAGCAGATCCGCGCCGGCACGGTGGAGGTGGAGTTGGTGCCGCAGGGCACCCTGGTCGAGCGCGTGCGCGCCGGCGGCGCCGGGCTGGCGGCGTTCTATACGCCGACCGGCGTCGGCACCGCCGTCGCGGCGGGCAAGGAAGAGCGCGTCATCGGCGGCCGCCGCTGCCTGCTCGAGACCGCTATCCGCGCCGACTACGCCTTCCTGCAGGCGCACCAGGCCGACACCGCCGGCAACGTCGTGTACCGTCGCGGCGGCCGCAACTTCGGGCCGGCCTTCGCCATGGCCGGCGACTGCACCATCGCCGAGGTGCAGGCGATCGTGCCGGCCGGCCAGCTCGATCCGGAAGCGATCGCCACGCCGGGCATCTTCGTCGACCGTCTGGTGGAGACCACGCAGCACTTCGACGCCGCCGTCATCCGCCAGATCACGATGATGGCCGGCCGCGTCCGCTCGATGGCGGGGCGCGGCGTCGACGGCGCCGCCGCGCTCGGGCTCCCGCCCGATCTCATGGCCATGCGCGTCGCCGCGCTGCTGCGTGACGGCGAGTACGTCAACCTCGGCATCGGCCTGCCGACGCTGGTGTCGAACTACATCGAGGGCCGCGGCGTGACGCTGCATGCGGAGAACGGCATCCTCGGCTACGGCGGCTTTCCCGCCGAGGGCGACGAGGACATCGACCTGTACAACGCCAGCGGGCAACTGGTGACGGGGCTGCCGGAGACGAGCTACTTCGACTCGACGACGTCGTTCGCCATGGCGCGCACCGGACGCGTCTCGACCATCGTCCTCGGCGCCTTCCAGGTGGCGGCCAACGGCGACCTGGCGAACTGGAACGTGCCGTCGACCGGCGTCGGCGGCATCGGCGGCGCGATGGACCTCGCCGCCGGCGGCGGGCGCATCATCGCGGTGCTCTACCAGTGCGAGAAGAGCGGCGCGTCGAAATTGGTGCCGGCGTTGACCTATCCCGCAACCGCCCTCGGCTGCGTCCGACACGTGGTGACCGACCTCGCATACTTCGACATCGACGCCGACGGCTTCCTGCTGCGCGAGCTGGCGCCGGGCCTGTCGCTCGACGATCTGCGCGCGGCGACCGCAGCCCCCTTCCGCGTCGCCAGCGACCTGCGGGATATGCAGTTCTGAGGTCAGGCCCCGGCTCCCCGAACCGCGGTCCTGGAGGGCGCCGCCTCTGCAGGGATCCGTCGCAAGCGATTCTCAGGGCAGAGGGGACCGAAGCGGTTCACCACCCGCCGCCGCCGCCGCCACCGCCGCCGCCGCCGGGCGAGCCGCCGCTGCGGCCGCTGCTCGCGCCGGGCGGGGTGGAAGACGAGGCGATGGCGCTCGACAGCGACGCGCCGACCATCGACGTGAAGCCGCGCGCGCCGAGGTCGTGCCAGGAGCGGCCATGGTACCAGCCGGGCTGGTAGGCGCCGCGCTCGCCGCGCGCCGCCGCTTCCGCCAGGACGTCGGCAAAGCGCTCGCTCCACGCGGGCTCGACGCCGAGCGCGATGGCGAACGGCAGCATCGCCTCGAACTGCTGTGGCGTCTTCGGCGGCGCTTGGCGCAGCTCGTCGCCCTCGGCGGTGGTGAGGTACATGCGGAAGCCGTCGATTGCGTCCAGCACCCGCTGCCCGTTTGCGGTCGGCTGCTTGAGCAGATGGACGAACCACCAGTTCGCCGCGGCGAGCAGCAGCAGCAGCGGCGCCGACCAGATCGTCGTCATCTGCGTCAGCGCGAACAGGCCGAACGCCTCGCCGGCCAGAAACGGCAGCGAGATGGCGGTCGCGACGACCGCGAAGAGGAGCGCGAAGACGCGCGTGAGGACGCCGACGCCGGGTCGCAGGGCATCGCGCCAGCCGCGCGTGACGTTCTCGACCAGGCTCATGCACGCGAAGCTCCAGATGCCGAGCCAGACCAGCATCATGGCGACGCCGAGGGCGCCCGCGCCGGGGCCGTACCAGCCGACCGCCAGCAGCGTCGCCACCGACAGCGCCACGCCCGGCCAGATCCAGCCCTGGTTGGCGCGGAACAGCTTGCCGTCGTACTCGAGCGCCAGGCCGGCCTGCAGCGCCGCGATCGCCGCGCGCAGCCGGCCGTGATTGGCCCGCTCGAGTGCCAGCGTCTCGCCCTTGGTCGTGAAGAGCGCGCCGTAGACGCGCCGCTCGGTAGCCGACAACGGCGTCGTGCGCTCGGCCAGGCTGGCGAGCGTGAAGGCGCCGTCCTGCTCGTCGATGCGCACCCAGCGCTTGACCGCCAGGCTGACCAGCGCGGCGGTGAAGCAGCGCTCGTCCCAGCCCAGGCCGCCGACGTAGCGCACGCCGGGCGCGTCGAGCTCGAGCGGTGGCGTGAACCGCGGAATGATGGTGCCGCGCGACGGATCGCGCCCGACCACCAGCCAGGCGCCGACGAGATAGAGCAGCACGATGCCGAGCCCGGCGGCGCCGGCGAGCAGGTGGCGGTTGCTCGCCAGCCACGCGTCGCGCTGCGCGGCCTCGCTCGGCGGCTGGATGAATCCCTTCGGAACGCTGACGACGATGGTCAGGCCCTCGTACGATCCGAGCGGCTGCGTGGTGGCAAACCGCGCCGCGCCGCTGGCCGGGTCGACGGTGGCGATGAGATTGCGATCGGTGGCGCCCGCCGGTCCGGTGTACCCCTCGACGCGCACCTGCGCGGGTGGGATCGACGCCGAGATCTGCACGGTCGCGCTGGCGCGCTCGATCGGGAACGCCCAACCGTTGCCGGTGGCGTTCCAGTACAGCTCGTCGTGGTCGGCGAAGAAGCCGAGCTGGCGGGCGGTGCGGTAGGTGATCGTGTAGACGTACGGGCCGGGCGGCAGGGTGACGTCGGCGTCGCCGATGTAGACGCGCACGCCGTTCTCCTGCGTCTCGCGGTGGGACGGCTCGGGTCGGCCGTCGCGGGTCACCGCCGCCACCTCGAACGGCACCTCGACGCGCGTCCCCCACGCGCCACCGTAGATGGTCGGGAAGTCGCGGTAGATGCCGCGCTTGATCTGCTCGCCGCCGGCGACGACGGCGATCGTCTCGGTGATGGTGAGCTGGCCGTCCACGGCGACGACGATGTGGCTGGCGAAGTCGGTGATGCGCTCGTCCACCGGCGCCGCGTCGTCGGCCGCGACTGCGGCCGCGAGCACGGCGCAACACAGCGCCGCCAGCACGCCGCGCGCGCCGCTCACAGCCGCACCGCCGGGACCTGGCGTTCGAGGGCGCTCTCGACCTGGAAGAACTCGTGCAGGCCGAAGCCGAAGGCGCGCGCTACCAGGTTGGGGGGAAACGATTCGACGGCGATGTTGTAGTCGCGCACCGCGCCATTGAAGTAGCGGCGCGCCATCTGCAGGTGGTCCTCGACCGAGGCGAGCTGCGCCTGCAGGGTCAGGAAGCTCTCGCTGGCGCGCAACTCCGGATAGGCTTCGACGACGGCGAGGAGGCCGCGCAGGTGTGCCGCCAGGGCGTTCTCGCCGTCCTGCTGGGCGCGCGTCGCCGGCGCCGCGGCGCGCAGCCGCGTCACCTCCTCGAGCACGCCGCGCTCGAAGGCGGCATGGCCGCGCACTGCGTCGACCAGCGCCGGGACGAGGTCGTGACGGCGCTTGAGCTGCACGTCGATGCCGCTCCACCCCTCGCGGACGAGATTGCGCTGGCGCACCAGCCGGTTGAAGGCGACCACCAGCCAGACGAGCAGGGCCAGCAGGAGTGCGAGGACGAGGCGGGCGAGCACGGCGACGCATCCTAGCCTCTGGGTGGAGGGCGCGGCTACGGCCGCGCCGTATCGGACGCGGCGCGGCGGTCGCCGCGCCCTCCAGCCAGGGGGAACTTCAAGCGTTCGTCACCGCCGCGTCACACCCCCTCAACATCCGTCCGCTAGTCAGTGTCCCCTCCAGAGAGGGCCAACAGTATGTACGGCAGCGACAGCGGCATGTCCCACCATCCTCACCGGGCGATCGACGGCGAGGTCGCCGCCATGCTCGGCATCGGCGGCGGCGAGTCGCGCTGCCTGCCGTTCGTCGGCGTCAAGGGCCTGATGCTGGCGATGCTTGAGGATGCGCTGCGCGCCTACCTCGGACCGCTGCCGCGGCGCCACGGCGAGGCGGCGGCGTGGATCGACAGCCGCCAGAGCCGCTGGGTGTTTTCCTTCACGACCGTCTGCGAGACCCTCGGTCTGGAGCCCAGCGCCGTGCGCGGCGCGCTGCGGCGCATGCGCGCCAGCAGCGCGCCGGTGCGCTCGATCGCCTTCGGCAAGAGCCGGCCGAACGCCCGCCAGGCAAACCTGCGCATCACCGCGCCGCGCAAGCGCCGCCGCCCCCGGCCCGACGCGCTGCCGCCGCTCGCGGCTCAGTCGAACGGCGGCTCGCTGTAGATAATCGACCGCGCCCCAGCCTTGGTCGGCGCGTCGGCGCTGCCGCCACCCTCGCCGGGCGCGGCATCGGTGCCGCCGCTCTCGCCCGACTTGCGGCGGCGACGCCGACGCGGTGCGGCGGCCTTCGCTTCCGGCGGCGCCGCTTCGGCCGACTCCGCCTCGGCCGCCGCCATCGGCGCCGGCGCCGCGCCGCCGCCGATGGCGCGCACGCGACCGTGCGAATCGACCTCGACCTCGCGCAACGTGCGCAGCCGCGTCACCAGACGAGCCGAGCCCGGCGGACGCGAGAAGCCTTCCTGCTTGAGCGCCTTCTCGAGCACGTCGAGGTTCACCCAGCGCCCCGGGTCGCCACCCATCAGGCGGCTGATGAGGCTGATCATCTGTTCGCGCGTGGCGCCGTGCGGCTCGTGTTCCAAGACCGGCGGCCGGGTCGGGGCGACGCGGCGCGGCTCGCGCGGCGCGGCGGCCCGCGTCGGGCGCGGCGCGGCATGGGCACGCGGCTCGGCCGCGTGGGCGCGCGGCGCCGGCGCATGGGCACGCGGCTCGGCGGCATGCGTGCGCGGTTCGGCCGCCTCGAGCGGCGCGCTGCCGCGCCCGCGCCGACGGCGGCCACCGCGCGAACGGCTGCGCGGCCGCTGCGGTTCCTCGTCATCCGACGGCGCCGCCAGCGGGGCGCCGCGCTTGAGCAGCAAGCGGTGGTAGGTGACGCCGGCCGCCGCGGCGGCATCGGCCACCGCGTCGAAGGCACGATCGTTGGAGACGATCTCCAGCAGGTCCCCCGGATGCGACCGCCCGAGCCAGCATCCGGCCGCCACCGCGATCCACAGATCGCTCCAGTCCTTGACGCCGAGGGCCGGCGCGCTGTGGACCAGTTGCGCGCCCATGAAGCCCAGGCGGCGCGCCAGCCGCTGGCTCACGGCGCGCCAGTTGCCCACCGCGGTCACTTCCGTCGGCTGCGCGACGCGGTCGATCTTCAGACCGTCGAGCACCCCGAAGAGCTCTTCCTCGTCACTGGTGTTCTCGACGTCGATGAACACCGCGCGGCGCCCGACGCGACCGCCGGGCAGCGCTTTCCCCCGCATCCGCGCCGCCCGCTGAACGACGCGCGCCTTCGGATGCACCAGCTTGCTGTCGGCCGCCGCCGCAGGTTTCTTGGCCGCGACCTTCGTCTTCGCCGCGACCTTCGTCTTCG
>Ga0105044_10001916_pt1 | contig 28189 bp, 19 predicted proteins | sample MAT01_FD_78092 | JGI IMG/M metagenome (GOLD analysis project Ga0105044, IMG submission 78092) | Freshwater microbial communities from Lake Fryxell liftoff mats and glacier meltwater in Antarctica - MAT-01 | ecosystem: Environmental > Aquatic > Freshwater > Ice > Liftoff microbial mat | place... | reverse complement strand
TCCAGACCGACGTCGGCGCCGGGGGCACGTTGCGCGTGCCGCTCACCTCGAGCTCGTCGGTCGGCGACTTCAGTATCTCGTACTCGCACGTCAACGAGCTCGACTTCAGCAAAGTCACCCAGAAGGAGACGCGCTCGGTCCAGGTCACCTGTGATGGTCCCGGCACGATGACGATCAAAGCACCGCGCATCGAGCCAGCCGAGGCGCGCTCGGACTACACGGTGACCGCGTGGATCCCGGCGTCGACGGCCGGCGCCGAAGACGTCCAGGTGACCTCCTGGCCGCGCGGTCTGAACGTCGGCAAGGCGATCCGCTTCGACATCGAGTATTCGCCGGCGACCGACGGTACCGACACGGCCAACGGCCAGCTCATCATCCCGTACGAGAACCCGAACGTCGGTGAAATCGCGATCCAGCTCCTAAGCGGTGATCCGAAGTCGAAGATCGTGCTCGCGCCGAAGACCGAGCTCGTGTCGGTCACGGGCAGCGTGGTCGCGGGCGAGACGGGCACGCGCACGGTGGTCGTCTACAACGACGGCAATGGCCCGCTCCAATTGAAGGCGGCGCGCGTGCATGCGGACTTCGATCTCGAGGCCAAGGTGTGGTCACTGGCCACAGCCTTCACGCCGTTCACGGTACCGCCGGGGGGCCTCGCGTTGGTCGAGGTCGCTTATGACCTGGGCGCCGTGACCGACAACGACGGGCGCCAGGTCGAGTACCTCGACCTCACCTATTACGACGACTTCCTCGGCTCCGATCAGAAGAAGCTGATCGGCCTCTCGGCCGAGGAGAGCAAGGGCAAGTCGAACCCCGTCGCGAGCCTCGGCAACGCGGCCGACTACGCCGGCGCAACGGTCGGTGCCGGTATCGACCTCAGCGCCGCCGGCTCGACCGCGGCGAGTGGCGCCATCGACTCCAACGGCTACATCTATTACCTCGTCGCGAAGCCCGCGGGCTCGGTCGCGAAGCTCAATGTCCAGGCCGGCGCGAGCACGCGCTTTGTGCCCGACGTGGCGGGCAGCTACAGCTTCGAGATGTTCGTCTACGCGAAGGACGGCGACCTCTACCTCTACAGCACACCGGCCGCGCTCACGCTGCAGGTCGCGCCTTGACGACGGAGGCTGGGGCGGCCGCGGGCAGCGCGAGCTGGGTCAAAGTGCGGTTCAAGGGCGAGACGGTGCATGCGCGCTGTGAGTCCAATGGCGCGCTTGTCGCGGGGCCGGGCGGCTTCGTCGAGTTTCGCTACGCGCCGGCCGGCAAGAGCTACAAGTCACGCCCCGAGAGCTTCGAGCGCATCGCCGGCGCGGTGCCCGAGGCACGGACCGAGACGGCTTCGGTGGCGGCTACGAAGGCGTCTTCCTCAGGCGCGAAGAGTCGCTCGCGCGTGACCGGCAAGGGTGGGGTGGTCGACCTCAGCGGGCGGCGTGGCGTCGCGGTGCAGCTCTGGACCGACGGCGCGTGCTCGGGCAACCCTGGGCCGGCGGGGCTCGGGGTGTTCTACGAGCACGGCGGCGAGACGCGCGAGCTGTCCGAGTTCCTAGGCGTCGCGACCAACAACATCGCCGAGCTGAGCGCCATCCTGCGCGGGCTCGAGATGGTCACAGACCCGAGCGTCGCGGTCGACGTGATGACCGACAGCGAGTACTGCATCGGGCTCCTCGGGCTCAACTGGAAGCCCAAGGCCAACCAGGAGCTCGTCGCGAAGCTGCGCAAGACCTACGCGCGCTTCACCGACCTGCAGCTCGTCAAGGTGAAGGGGCACGCGGGCGTGCCCGGCAACGAGCGGGCGGACGCGCTCGCGCGTGAAGCGATTACCAGCCGCGCGACCCGTCGCGCTTGATTCTGATCGATCTGCCGGCGCCTGGCGATTCAGGAAAGAAGGCCTGAACAAACTTGACGGGCTGACGAACGTTCAGTAGTTCTGGGCCTGAACAGACCGTCAGGAGGTCCCATGCCAGGCCGCGACAAGCTTACCGATCGGCAGCAGCAGGTGCTCGATTTCATCCAGGCCAAGATCCATCGCGACGGTTACCCGCCGACGATTCGCGAGATAGGCGATCAGCTCGGCATCCGCTCCACGAACGGGGTGAATGACCACCTGAAGGCGCTCTCCAAGAAGGGCTACCTGCAGCGGACCGAGGCAAAGAGCCGCGCGTGCGTGCCGACCAACGGCCGTGATCACTTCAAGGGCGACGTCGTGCCGGTCGAGGAAATGGACGACATGATCGACGTGCCGGTGCTCGGCAAGATCGCCGCTGGTCAGCCGATCCTGGCGCTCGAGCACCAGGAGGACTCGGTCCGCATCGACCGCAGCTTCCTCGGCAAGAACCGCGACGTCTTCGGGCTGCGTGTGGTCGGCGAGTCGATGATCGAGGACGGCATCCACGACGGCGACTTCATCTTCGTGAAGAAGCAGCGCACCGCCGCCCGCGGCGCGATCGTGGTCGCCCTCATCGACGACGAGGCGACCGTCAAGCGCTATTACCCCGAAGGCGACCGCATCCGCTTTCAGCCGTCGAACAGCGCCATGCAGCCGATCTACGTGCTCGCTTCCGACTTCCGCGAGACGCAGATACTAGGCGTCGTCGTCGGCATCTACCGCCGCATGGACTCCTGATTCGCCGCTGCGGCGAGCGGGGGCGGCGTCAGTCCCTCGCTCGTTCCTGCGCGACGCAGGAGCGACCGAGCGAAGTGACGCCGGAGATGGAGCCGTATCGCGAACGAATTCGGGCGTGAGACGGCCCCATATCCAAGGAACGAGCGAAGGGAGCGACGAGGCGACCTCACGGTCGCCGCAGGAGCGACCGAGCGAAGTGACGCCGAAGATGGAGCCGGATCGCGAACGAATTTCAGCGGCGACGGCGGATCGAGACGGCGAAGGTCCGCTCCCCGTTCGCTGCGGTGTGCGGCGGGGCGATGTCGATGAGGCCGGTGTGCAGCTCGACGCTGCGGCCGCTCTCGAGTCGGATGGTGAGGCGGTCATCGAGGTCGGCCGAGATGACGACGCAGCGACCGAGGGTCGGGTGGTTCAGGAAGTCACCCTCACGCACCTCGTGAACGACCTCGGTTGCTGGCCGGGCGGTGGGCTGCGATTGCGGAATGACGACGAGCTGTGCCTCTGGCGGACGCTCGCGCACGATCGGGTTGCCGCTCTGCGCGAACTCGAGATGCAGCCAGCCGTCGAGCCCCGTGCGTTCGTCGCGGGCGCGATAGAGGCGGATGTCGTCGATCGTCTCGAGCGCGAACTCGATCGCCACGATCTGTCCCGAGACGAGCTCGCCGGAGATTGGAATTGGCGCCGCACCATGGGTCACGAGCGAGCCGGAGACATGGCACATGATCGACGTCTGGCGGTCGACGAGCGAGATGTTGCAGCTCAGTGAGGCGACCTGAAGGGTCCCCGAATAGGGCTGCGTCTCCCGATAGTTGCGGAGATCCGCGTCGAACCAGCGGAGCTTCGGATCCTTCAGGTAGCCGGTCGCCTGGAGGAAGCCGCAGAAGATCGTGTTGTCGACGCACAAGCTGCGGATCGCCGCGACGAGGTCGGTGCCTGCGTTGAGGCAGCCAACGAAGCTCCTGCGCTTGTGGGACTGAGTGACGATCATCGCTTTCCACCCGACTCGAGACCAGGGAACACAAACGTCGCAAAGGCTCGCAGGCCACTCGATGGGACCTGCCTCGGCTCGAGCGTTGCTGTGAAGTCACTGTCCGCGAACGCCCATCGGCTCTCGGCAACGTTGCCGGCAGCCGCTTGGAGGCGGTCGCCCTGACGGACCCATCACAGCCCACACCGCGGCGGACCATAGCTACCGACACTCTGCTCGTCAAACTGCCCGAGCGTGCATTGCGGGGCTGCTTCAGAAGCCGGTCTGGTCGAGCTTCCAGCCGTCGCCTTCGAGGATGAACTGGACTGTCGTCTCGCCGCCATCATCGCTGGTGGCGATCACCTTGCGGAGGGCACCCGGACCCTCGGCGCGGTCGCCTGGGAGCTCCTTCAGGTCGGTCAAGCGCGGGCCGAAGAAGATCGTCTCGTAGCGAACCTTTCGCACGGTGCCACCCGGGCCGGGCAAGGTCGACTCGTCTATGAGCTCGCGTCCGCTGCTGGCGATGGCCGTGCCCCGTTCGTCGAGCGCCTTCTTCGTGTTGTCCGACAGCAGCGCCCAGACCGTCTCAGTGTCCTGCTGCACGAGCGCCTGATGCAGACGTCGCGCGGCCGCGACCGGCGAGCTGCGTGGATCGTCGACCGAGCCCTTGCCAAGCAGCACCCCGACCTCGGGGTCTTCGCCGAGGAGCGGCACGATCTCCGGGGTCGCACAGGCTGCGAGCAGCGTCGAGAACACCAGCGAGACCAGGATCTTGTCCGAGAGCACCATCATCATCCCTGGGCCCGAAGTAGCGCACGCTCGTCGCATGGGCCCGTCGTCCCGGTCAAGGACCTTGCTGCTTGACGGCCGACCAGGTGCCGGTGAACGGCGAGCCTTCCTGCCCATCGCTCTCGAAGTGGCCAAGGAAGCTGCCGTCCTTGATGCGGTCGACCCGCAGATCGTCGTTGTCGTCGACCAGCACCGCGTGCCCGCTCATGCGCATCTGGCTGTCGATCGCGAGGCCGCCGAGGATGAACATCACCGGCGAGACGATGACGCCGATGGCGCTCGTGCAGAAGCCCTCGATGTCGTCGACGTCGACGCCGATGCCTGACAGAGCACTGAAGTAGATGCCTTCGGCGATCGAGCGACAGTCGACAAACGACAGGATCGCATCCTCGAGGTTGTGGGTGCCGCTGATGGCCGGCAGGATCAGCTCGTTCAGGGCGAAGATGATGAGCTTGCCGTAGTTGATCTTGATCGTGTGGTTGTCGATGTCGAGCTGGTCGAAGTTCTGGATAGACGCCGTGAAGCGGCCCTCGATGATGTCCATCGGGAACTCGGTGTTCGCGAACTGCGCGAGGGTGAACTCGTTGCGACCGCAGGCGGGGTCATAGTCGGGTGCGCCTTCTTCGGGACAGCCAAGGCGCCAGTAGAGTGCGATGCCGTCCCAGAGAAGGATGCCCTGCACGTAGTAATCGTTCTGCAGCTTGGAGATGCGCAGCGTCGCCAGCATCTCGAGATTGTTGACGATCTGGAACAGGTCCTGGCCGATCGTGAGGATGTCTTGGACCCAGGCTGGGGACTCGTTGAACATCCAATCGTCGATGATGTCGGCCACCTTGTCCTCGAACAGGCCGAAGACGGCGTTGCTGATGAACTCGCCGACATAGAGGGCGGCGAGCTTCTTTATCTGGTCGATGAGGAACTGGCCCGGGCTCGTGAAGAGGAGGGATATCTCGTCGATGATGTCGCCGACCTGGCCGGGAATCGCGCCTGTGAAGTCGAAGACGCTGGTCGAGTGGTAGCTGCCGGTCGGACTGAGCGTCAGGAGGAACAGGGTCAGGGTGACCTTGTTGTCCTGGTTGGGCACGATGACGACACCGTCGAGGCAGCCCGCCGCGGCGAGGTGCTCGTCCGGTGACTCGGCGGTCGCGAGCACGGTGAAGCGCTGCGCCTCGGGCAGGTTCGTCCAGCTCGTCTCACCGCTCACGCCGAGCAGCGTCTTTTCCGCGAGCACGTCGATAGGCGGATTGATCGGGTTGAACTGGCTGCAGGTGAACTGCCCAGAGATGAGGCGCAGGTGAACGTTCTTGACCGAGATCGGCCCCTCGTACTTGAGCGCAACGCTCAGTGTTCCGCGCGGCGCGTCGGCCACGAACAGCTCGAAGCTGACCGGGTCGGCCCCATCGGTCGTGACATCGATCGTGTAGCTGATGTCGGCGACGGTGTTCGAACGGAACGTGATCGCGGCGACGCCGGCCGCATCGGAGTAGGCCGAGAACGCGGACAGCGAGCCATCGCCCGTCGCTTCCGGGCGGGTCGGTCGCAGCGCGAACTGTACGAGGGCGTCCTTGGCCGGACCCCCCTGAGCGTAGTCGACGACCTTCACGCGCACGACCTGGTTCAACGTCACCCGCACCTGGAGCGGCTGCGAGCTGTCGTGCAGGACGATGAGCTCCTTGCCTTCGCGGTTGGGCTCGGTCGTGTCCGCCCCATCGGGCAGGAGCGTCGTCGTGTCGCCCGCTGCATCGAGATCGCCGCCACCAACTGCGATGACCTTGTCGTCACCGCACGCGCAGAGGGTCGTCACCAAGAGCGCGAGCATGGCCGCGAGATGGAAACGTTGTCCTGTCAGGGAGGCCATCGACGCGTCCTTCGTGCGCGTTTCCTGATAGCGGGGCGCACAGCGCGAGGATAATAGGTGGGAGGCGCCCGGCGCCACAAGGGATTCCGCGAGGTCTGACCCGCAACCAGAGTCTCGCGAGAAAACGGGGAGCAGGGGTTGACCCGCTTGCGAGCCCTGCTATACTTGGCCATCGCAGCGGGTTGGTCGATTTCCTCAATGTTTTTAGAGGGTTAGGCGAACAAGTCGAGGCGACCACGGGAAGGCCCGCAGGCATTGCGGCGGCTTCGAGACCGTGCGAGAAGGCGAAGCGCCTTCGGAAAAACTACCAAAGCCGCTTCGCGGACTTCGCGAACGAAACACCTTCAGGAGCGCCAGGATGGCCCTAGGATTCGACCAGCTCGTGAGCAAACTCCAGGTCCGCTTCGACTACCAGTCGTCGCGCAGTGTGGCGCGTGAGGCGCTTACGCGAGCCGGGCTGAAGGAGCAGGACCACTATTCGGCCGAGGAGCTGCAGAAGTTCGTCGACGGTCTGAACGCAGTCTCGAAGAACCTCGCGCGCGTCTGGACCTCGATCGGTCTCGCGCCGTCGGGAGAGCCGCTGCCCCCGCCGCCGGCCCCAAAGGTCGAGGTCAAGGCACCCGAGCCGCCCAAGCCCGAGCCGAAGCCCGCACCCGCGCCGGTCGTCGAGGCTGCGCCCGAGCCAACCCCTGAGCCCACGCCGGAGCCGGAGCCAGTCGTCGAGGCCGCTCCCGAGCCTACCCAGGAGGCCTCATCCGAAGCGGCACCGCCCGACGCCGAGCAGGCCACCGAGGCCGCCCCCGAGGCCGACAGCTGGGGCTCCAGCGGCAAGAAGAACAAGAAGAACAAGAACAAGAACCGCGACGAGTCGCAGTCCGAGGCGTCGCCCGACGGCGAGACGCCGGCCGAGGGTTGATTCACGGCAAGCCTTCGGGAGTGCGTGCGTGACAATGGGGTAGCCGCGAGGCTGCCCCTTTCGCTTTAATCAGCTTTAGGCGTTCGACGTCAGGAAGCCATGAATCCCTTGTCGGTTTCCTGGCTTCCTCGATTCCTGGCTTCCCGGGAAACAGATCGGGCTGTTTCGCGGCGGACCCTGACGAGTTTCGGCTCAGCGTTCCGACCTGGCGAGTGCGACCTGGCAGAGGAACTCGGCGACTTCCAGATGCCGGTTCGCGGAGAAGGCGTCCTTGCCCCAGGCTGTGATGCCGTGGCTCGTGATGAGCAGGGCGGGTACCGGCTCGTTGCTGTTGGCCCGGTAGAAGGCTTCGATGTCGCGTGCGATCCGGGGGACCTCGGGCCAGTTTGGGAAGATCGGCAGGTGGGCTACCGCGTGCTCGTCCCAGAGGTCCCAGCCTTTGATGAGCTCGAGGCCCTTGAATGTCCGGCGGGGTACGGGCGCGTGGCTGTCGCTTGCCGGGAAGCTGCCGTCGGGCGTGGTCAGGGTAGAGGCGACGGTGTGCACGTGAAGGGCGACACGCGTATCGGGGCGGGTCCGGTAGATCGCTAGGTGGATGGTCGACTCGGCGCTCGGTCGGCAACGGGCAGAGCCGCTCGCGGCGGAAGGTCCGCGGATCGGATCGCTCGACACGTCGTGGCCGGCGGCGAGCAGCTCACCCGCGAGATCGAGCTCGACGAAGTCTTCTGGGCCGAGGTGGCCTTTGTCGCGTCCCGATGCGGTGACGACGATGCGTTCCGTCGCCGTATCGCCTTCGGCTGCGTTGGCTGCATCGAGCTCGGTTGTGACCCTCGCCGAGAGGTTGCCGCTCGTTCCAAAGAGCCAGCCGGCCCGATGATAACGCGCGCCGAGCGCTATCAGTTGGTGGCGCGCCGCGAGTGTGCCGGGCGTGAGCGACGGGGTGTCAGCTCGGTCGTGCATTGGGCTGCCCACGCTCGGTGTCGCGGTAGTGCGGCAGCCACGACGGGTTCTCGCGGAAGAGGCGCAAGGCCGTCACGTTCTTCGAGTCGAGGCAGTAGAACCAGTGCCACATGCCGGCCGGCAGGCTGATGAACTCGCCCGGCTGCAGGGTGACCGTGAACTGGCGACCGTCGTCGCCGATGAAGCCGAAGACCCCTTCGCCACCGACGATCGCGCGCACCTCGTCGTCGTCGTGGAAGTGTACCTTGTCGAACTTGCCGAGCGCCTCGTCGACGTTTGGCAGGTCGGCCCGGATCGCTACCACATCCGCGGCCTTGTAGCCGTCGTTGGTCGCCTTCTCGGCGAGCTTGTCGGAGAACAACGAGAGCAGCGTCTGCTTGTCCTCGTCGCTCAGGCGGTTCTTCGCGGCGAGCTCGGCCGCCGCCGGCGGCAGCTCCCAGAACTCGAACGTGACGCCGTGCGCGTTCAGAAACGCGCTGATCGTCGCCGGATCGGAGGTCGGGGACTGGGTCCAGAGGGGGGTGAGAATCGCCATCGCTTGCTCCGTGGGGTCTCCGTGGGGTCTCGGTGGTCGGCGCTCAGCGGGTGAGCAGGGCCTCGGCGATCTGCACGGCGTTCAGCGCCGCGCCCTTCAAGAGCTGGTCACCAGACACGAACAGGTTGAGCGCGTTCGGGTGCGACGGGTCCTTGCGGATGCGACCGACGAGCACTTCGTCGCCGCCCGACGCCTCGTTGGGCATCGGGAAGTGGTTGGTGCTCCAGTCGTCGACGACCTTGACGCCGGCAGCGGTTGCGAGTGCCGAGCGTGCCTCGTCGGGCGAGACCGGGCGCTCGAGCTCGACGTTCACGACGGCCGAGTGGGCACGCAGGATCGGCACGCGCACACAGGTCGTCGAGATGCCGATGTTCTCGCGTCCGAGGATCTTGCGGATCTCGGCGCCGACCTTGTTCTCTTCGCCGTTGTAGCCGTTTTCTTCGATCGCGCTGTCGTGGCTGAAGAGGTTGAAGGCAAAGGGGTGGCGCAAGACCCGCGGCACAACCGGGCGACCTTCGAGGAAGTCGCGGGTCTGCACCTGCAGGTCTTCCATCGCGCGGGCGCCGGCGCCGCTGGCGGACTGATAGGTCGCGATCACGAGTCGCTTGATAGGCGACAGGCGCTCCAGCGGGGCGAGGGCGACGGTGAGGATTGCTGCGACGCAATTCGGGTTCGCGATGAGCCCGTGGTGATTGGCGAGCGCACCCGGATTCACCTCGGGTACGACCAACGGCACGTCGGGATCCATGCGAAAGGCCGAGCTGTTGTCGACGATGAGCGCGCCAGCGGCTTTCGCGATCGGCGCGTACTCACGGCTGCGGCTGGCACCGGCCGAGAAGAAGGCGACGTCGACGCCAGTGAAGGCTTCGGGCGAGAGCACCTGGACCGGGACCTTCACGCCGCGGAAGGTGAGGAAGCTGCCTTCGGATCGGGCCGAGGCGAGGGCCACCAGCCGGTCTACGGGGAAGCGGCGCTTCTCGAGCACACTCAAGAGCTCGGCACCGACAGCTCCGGTCGCGCCAACGATTGCTACGGTCACCATCTCGGACTCCTGATAGGCCGGGTCATCGTCGCCCGCGATACCGCGGCGACATGGGTCGAGGTAGCGTTGGCGACGCGCTGCGTCAAGGTTTGGCGAGTGGGCTGAGTGGGCTGGTCTCCCGCGAGCTTGCTCGCCGAACGGGGCAAACGTAGCGCGTTACGTCGGCTGCGATTCTTGCTAAGCATCGCGCGTGAGCCCCGGCCCAGACGCGCAGAACGGAAAAATCGCCCCGATCGAGGACGCCATCGCGGCCATCCGTGACGGCCACATGGTGATCCTGGTCGATGACGAGGACCGCGAGAACGAAGGCGATCTCGTGATCGCCGCGGACGCGATAACACCCGAGATCATCGCCTTCATGGCGCGCGAGGCGCGAGGCCTCATGTGCCTGGCACTCACCGCCGAGCGGTGCGACGCGCTCGGGCTCCAGCCGATGGTCGTCAACAACACGGCACCGCTCGGCACCGCCTTCACGCGGTCGATCGACCATCGCTCGGTCGCGGGCGTCGGCGGCATCTCGGCCAGCGCACGCGCGACGACGATCAAACACGCAGTCGACCCGGCGTCGCTCGGCTCGGACTTCGTAACGCCCGGCAGCAGCTTCCCGCTGCGCGCGCGCAAGGGCGGGGTGCTCGTGCGCTCGGGCCAGACCGAAGGCTCGGTCGACCTCGCGCGCCTCGCGGGGCGTGCGCCTGCAGGGGTCATCTGCGAAATCATGGGCGCCGACGGCACCATGATGCGGCTGCCAAAGCTGCTCGAGTTCGGCGTGCGCCATGGGTTGCTCGTCACGACGGTAGCGGCGCTCATCCGCTATCGGTTGGAGCACGAGCGGCTCGTCAAGCTCGTGTCGAAGGCGCGCCTGCCGACCGAGCACGGCACCTTCGAGGTGCGGGCCTACGAGAACACGATCGATGGGCACATCCACGTGGCGCTCGTGCACGGCGACCCGAGCACGCAGGCCTCGGTGCTCGTGCGCGTGCATCGCGCCGACGCGGTGGCCGACGTGTTCGGGCTCGGCGTGCACAAGGCACGCACCAGCCTCGAGCGCGCGCTGTCCCGGATCGCACGCGAGGAGGCCGGCGTCGTGGTCTATCTGCGACCCGACGGTGACGCCGATCCGATCGGTGCACGCCTTCGCTACTACGGCGCGCTCGTGCGCGGTGAGAAGCCTGAGCCAGGTGAGCGTACCGATGGCCCCGACTCGCGCCGAAGGGGTGGCCAGATGGGCTTTCACGACTTCGGGATCGGCGCCCAGATATTGGGCGATCTGGGCCTCTCGAAGATCCGGGTGATGACGAATACACCCCGTTCTTTCAAGGGGTTGTCCGGCCACGGGCTCGAGATCGTCGACTGGGTTCCGCTCGAGGACGGGGCGTGAGCACGGTCGCGCCGGGCGACGTACCCATCCGGCCGGCGTCGACGATCGTGCTCGTACGGGGTGAGAGCGAGCCGGAGATCCTGCTGCTCTTTCGCCACGCACAGCACGGCTTCATGCCCAACATCTGGGTCTTCCCCGGGGGGCGCGTCGATGCCGCCGATGGCGAAGGCGAGCTCGCTGCGAGGCGGGCCGCGGTGCGCGAAACGTGGGAGGAAGCCGGGATCCTGCTGGCCGGTTGCGTGCGCACGGCCGGGCCCGACGAGGCGCGGGACGCGGCCGCGATAGCCCTGGCCGGCGGCGAGCTGTGGCCGATGGCGTGCTTTGCCCGCTGGCTCACACCGCTTGGCGAGAAGCGGCGCTTCGATACGCGCTTCTATGTCGCGCGGGTGCCGGCCGGGGTGGATGCGGCGCCCGACCGGGGCGAGGTGACCGACGCGCTCTGGATCACCCCGAGCGCGGCGCTCGAGCGACATCGCGCGGGGACGTTGGCGTTGACGCCGCCGACCTGGTGGTCGCTCGAGACGATGCGCCGACTCGGCAGCAGCAAGGCGATAAGCGCCTGGGCAAACGAGGTCGAGCCCGCCGTGACGTGCGTCGAGCCGACGCTCGTGCTCGAGGCGGGCACGATCGTCGTGTCCGCCGTCTCCGAGCAGCTGCGACTGCCGCCCGGAGAGGGGGTCTCCGGGCGACTCAAACTTGTGGGGGGCGTGTGGCTGCCCGCCTGAACGGCGGGAGCCCAAAGCCGCTTCAGAGTGACGCGACCCGCTGTTTCAGACGCTCCGAGAGCACCAGCAGGGCCGAGACCGGCACGCGGTCGCGCAGCGCCTCGTCGGTCTGAGCGACGAAGCTCTTGATCGATGCGTCCTCGAGGACCACCTCACCGCGCTGGAGCACCAGCGCCGCGAGCGCGCTCGTGACCTCGAAGATGGCCTTCAGGATCGGACCCACGGCGATGAAGTCCCAGCGATCGGCCCAGCCCTGGCGCTCGACCGCGAGCGCCAGATCGAGCGCGCCGCTGCCGAAGCCCGCCGCGAAGTAGGCCGTCGCGGCTACGCGTGGCGGGGCCCCGGAGGTCGTGACGAGGGGGGCGATCCACGACGCATGTGAGCTCCACATGAGGCGCGCCAGGCGGCGCGAGGTCTCGACATCGAAGCCGGCCGCCTCGAGCGCTTTCGCGTCGTCACGCGCGAGGCGCTTGATGCGCTCGGGCAGGAGCGCCGCGACGCCTTCCCCGGTCGCGGCGGTGACGGCCCGCACCCCGTCGAGGGCGCCACGGGTCGCGAGCGTGACGCGCCCCTTCGTCGTCCACAACATCGCGCGTGCGGTCGCCGCGAGTGCGTCCTCGATGCGGATGAGCGCGCTGTAGACCACGTCGCTGGCGACCGTCTCATTCGAGCGCAACCCGGCCCGCAGAGAGCGCACGTCGAGCAGCTCCTCGGCGATGAGGTAGGCGGCCGCGAGCTCGGTCGGCTCGCGCTCGGTCGCGACCGACAATAACGGAATGAGCGTCACACCGGCCGCGTCGATGATGCGGTTGGTGACCACGGTGCCGGCGATCTCGGCGAACAGGAAGTGCTTGTCGAGGGCGTCGGCGTGCTGCTCGACGACCGCCTTCGGGAAGTAGTCGCGCACAAACGGCAACATCTCCTCGCGCGTGCCTGGCGGCTCGCTGATGACGCTCTTTGAGAGCGCCATCTTCGAAAACGACAGGAGCTTGGTCAGCTCCGGCTTGAGGAAGCCCTTGCCCTGTTCCTTCCGCTTCTTCACGACGTCGACGTTGGCCGGCAACTGCTCGCCGTAGCGCGAGAAACCGAGGCGCTCGCGCAGCCACATCATCGCGTGCTGGAAGCTCCAGATGTCGCGCCGGGTGCGCACCGCGTCGAGCGACAGCGCCAGCGCCTGCCCGAAGTTGTCGGCCAGGACGAGGTCGCAGATCTCGTCGCCGACCGCGACGATGAGCGCGTTCCGATCGGCCCGGCTCAGCGTCCCGGCCAGCACCGGCGCCTGCAGCAGCGTCTTCAGGTTCACCTCGTGGTCCGACAGGTCGACGCCGCCCGAGTTGTCGATGGCGTCCGCGTTCACCATGCCACCTAGATCGGCGAACTCGACGCGTGCGCGCTGGGTCATGCCGAGGTTGCCGCCTTCCCCGATGACCTTGCAGCGCAGCTGGTTGGCGTCGACGCGCACGCGGTCGTTGGCGGGATCACGCGCGTCCGCGTTCGTCTCGAACGAGGCCTTCACGTAGGTGCCGATGCCGCCGTTCCAGAGGAGCTGGATCTCGGCCATCAACAGCAGCCGGATGAGCTCTTCACCGGCGGCCTCTTTCATGTCGGTGCCGAGCCGCTTCTGCACTTCTGGCCACAGCGCAATCGACTTCGCGCTGCGTTCGAACACGCCGCCGCCCGGCGAGATGAGCTCGGGGTTGTAGTCCGTCCACTTCGAGCCCTTCTTGTCGAACAGGCGCTTGCGTTCGGTCCAGCCCGCCAACGGGTCGAGCGGGTTCGGATCGAGAAAGATGTGGCGATGATCGAAGGCACCGATGAGGCGCACCGACTTCGACAACAGGAGGCCGTTGCCGAACACGTCGCCCGACATGTCGCCGATGCCGACGACGGTCACCGGGTCCTTCTCGGCGTCGATCCCGAGCTCACGGAAATGGCGCTGGGTGCAGACCCAGGCGCCCTTCGCGGTGATGCCCTTGACCTTATGGTCGTAGCCGATCGAGCCACCCGAGGCGAACGCGTCGCCGAGCCAGAAGCCGTACTCGGCCGACAGGCGATTGGCCGTGTCGGACAAGTGGGCCGTGCCCTTGTCGGCCGCGACCACCAGATAGGGATCGATGTCGTCGTGACAGACCACATCGGGCGGCCGCACGATGGCGCCGTTGACGAGGTTGTCGGTCACGTCGAGCAGGCCGCGGATGAAGGTCTCGTAGTAGCGATCGGCCTGCGCGCGCGCTTCACCCCAGTCTTCTGGCGGGGTCTTCAGGACGAAGCCACCCTTCGCGCCGACCGGCACGATCACGGCGTTCTTCAACATCTGCGTCGACATGAGCCCGAGCACCTCGCTCCGGAAGTCGTCGAGCCGATCGGACCAGCGGATGCCGCCGCGCGCGACCTTGCCGCCGCGCAGATGGATGCCCTCGACCTGGGTCGCGTGCACCCAGATCTCATACAGCGGGCGCGGCGACGGCATGTCGGGCACCTTGCTGCAGTCGAGCTTGAAGCTCGTGTAGTGGTTGTCAACGCCACCCCCGGCGGCGCCGGCAACGGCAGGCGAAGCCGATACGGCGGCGCCGGCAACGGCAGGCGAAGCCGATACGGCGGCGCCGGATCGCGCGCGATAGAAGTTGGTGCGCACGGTGGCCCGCACGAGGCCCAGGAACACTCGCAGGATGCGATCCTCGTCGAAGCCCTTCACCCCATCGAGGTACAGGTTCAAGCGCGCGAGCAGCTTCGCCTCTTGCGCCTCGCGCAACCCGCTGTCCTGCGAGGGGTCGAAGCGAACGCGGAACAGCTCGGTCAGACGGGTCGCGAACTCGGCGTGGTTGATCAACACCTTCTGTACGATCTCGGGGATGAGCGTGCTGCCGAGTTGGCGGCTGTAATAGAAGTAGCTGCGGAAGACCTCGACCTCCTTCCAGTCGATGCGCGCGCGCAACAGCAGTCGATTGATGCGGTCGCTGCGCATGCGCCGCTCGAAGACGGCCGCGAGCGCGTCGACGAGCTGGGCGCGCTGCGCGAGCAGGTCCGGGTCGCCGCGCCGAACCCGCAACGTATTGATCTGGAGGCGCGCCGACGCGTGCTCGGGCTGCACGTCCCAGGCGTTCTGCTCGGCGACGACGACGCCGAAGTTGTCGACGACCGGCAGGATCTCGGTGAGCAACATCTCGCGCGGACTATAGATACGGAGGAGCGCGTCCTCGTCGCTGCCGTTCGACGGGAAGATGTCGAAGCGCAGGCGGCCGGTCTTGATGACGTACTCGAGGTGCTGCAGGTCGACCACCGCAACGTCGACCGGGGTCTGCTCGGTGTAGCTCTCGGGGAAGGCCGCCGCGTAGCGCACGTGCTTCTCGGCGCCGGCGGCCTCGCCGAACTCGAGCTCGAGGGCGCGTCGCAAGCGCAGCACCCAGGGTGTGCCGAGCTCGGCGAGCTTCTTTTCGAGGTCGCTGAAGTCGCCCGCGTCGGGGCTCGGGAGCGCGCTGACGGGGTCGTCCGCGGTCAGGTAGAAGTGGATTCCGACCGAGCCATACTTGCCGAAGTGCACGCGATGGTCAGCGTAATTCGCGCGCAGTTCGGCCTGCAGCATGCTCTGGAGTTGGGCCCGCAGCTCGTCCGAGTAGTTCTCTTTTGGGACCACGACGAACACGTAGGCGCTGCGCCCGTCGCGCGACGCGGCGATGTGGCTCATGAACTCGTGGCGGTCGTCGGCCGCGCGCGTCTCCTGCAAGAGATCGCGTACGGTCTCCTCGTCGGCCTCGAACAGGTACTCGACCGGCAGCGCATTGAAGGCGGAGATGAGCGACTTGTGATCGTAGTCGCCGCTGCGCGTGCCCTCGGCCGCGATGATGCGGTCGAGCTTGCCGCGCAGGATTGGGATGTCGCCGCCCGGCTGGCCGAGGCCTTTGTGCGCGAACATGCCGTGGATGACGATGCCGCCCGACGGTCGGCCGTCGGGGTCGAACGTGCGCACGATGATCTGGTCCACCTTGCCGCGCCGATGGATGAGGCTGTCGACGGTCGACTTGTGCACGCGCGCGAGCGGCCACGCGAGCCTGGTCGAGCTCGCGAGGAAGGCCTTGCCGTCGGCGTCGAGCCCCGGTGCGCGCGCGTGGCGTGCGATTCCGAGTGAGCGTTCGGGGTTCGGCTGGAGCTGGCCCTGCTTGTCGATTGCGATCACGCCGAGACCCATGAACACGAAGTTGTCGTCGCAGAGCCATTGCATGAAGTCCTGGACCTCGATGCAGGCGGTGCGCGGCGCGTTGGCCACGGTCGCGAGGTAGCTGAACTCGTTGGCGGTCGCGCGCACGTCGCGCAGCATGCGATGGAAGTCGGCGACCATCGCGCGCGCCATGACGAGCCGTTCGCGCGCCTCGGCGGCGACCTCGGCGTGGCTCGCTCCGCCGTCCCACGTGATGTACCAGCGCGTGTAGCCATAGCTCTCGGCGTCGGGGGCGTTGTCGCCGATCGAGGTCACGGTCCGCGTGATCGCGTCGCCTGGGGCGGGCCGAGGGCCGCTGAAGGTCGCCGGGATGACGACCCGCAAGTTGTTCAGTACGCGCAGCCCGAGCTGCTCCATCGTGAGCTTCAGCGTGTCATAGATGAACGGCTGATCGGGCATGACCGTCTCGAGGACCGTGCCCTCGACCGCGTAGCCGTTCACGTCGAGTTCGGGCTTGAAGACGCGCACGAGGATGTCGCCCTTCGCGATGGCCGGCAGAAACCACGCGAACGAGTCGCGGATCTGCGCGCCGAGCGTCGTCAGGCGATGGCGGAACAGGTAGTCGTCGTCGACCCGGCGCAAGAGGGCCTTGGCGAATGCGCCCGGCAACGGGTCAGGGCTGAGCGACTCCATCTCGGCGAGGAGTCGGCTCTCGAGCTCGGCACGATCGAGTTGCGTTGGCATGCCGGCTCTACTTCGACTTCGCGAGGATATCGCTGACCTGAGCCTGGGTGAGCGTTACTTTGGCGATGATCGTCGCGCCGTCGCCGTTGAGCTCGAGGTTGTCGACCATGACGCGCTCGACGTCGCCGAGGCGCGACTTGAACATCCCGAGCATCAACTTCATTGAGCTCGCGACCTTGGCGCCGTCGGCCCCCGGAATGAGGAGTGCGCCGCGCAGGACGGCGCCATCGGAGATCGCCGCCGAGAAGCCGAAGTGGCTCGGCGAGCCGCCGAGCGTGCTCGTCAACATGCCTGGAATCATCGCTATGGCACCGGTCGGGATCGGCGCCGCGACCCACAGGATAGCGCCCATATCCAAGGCCTTGCGGACCTCGTCGAGGCCGGCCTTGCTGCCGAGGGCTACGCCCTGGCCCTTGGACACCCTGAGCGCCAAGTCGAGCAGCTCACCCGAGCCGGTCATGACGACGCCACCGTCGAGCGCCTCGACGCGGGCGCCGGTCATCATGCCTGCAAGCGGCTCGGGCAACATCGTGATGATCCCCTGGAGGGCGCCGACGAGGGCCTTCGTGTCGCTGTTCGCCTCGACCGCGACGAGCGCATCCTTCAGGTTGTCTGTCCCCATGCGGCCACCGAAGACGAGCGACTTCAGGTCGCTGAGCTTTACGCCGGCCTTGGCGAACTCAGCCTCGATCGAATCGATCTTGGTGCCATTGGCCGCGGCCAGCTCTCGGATCTGCGGGTCGCTCACGATGCGTGCGATGTCGATGCCGCCGACCACGTCGACCTCGGCAGGCATGACGCGCGCGGCGAGGCTGGACGACTGGGCACCGGATTGGCGAAAGGCGAACCAGTAGACCGCGAAGGCGACGCCGCCGAGCACGATGAGTGCCAGGATCCATGCAGCCGCGCTGCCCCTCTGGGTGGCGAAGCGGGTGGGTCGGGATGTCGTACTCGAAGGGGTCATAGGATGCTCCGGCGGTTGGGCCGGGCGCATCCTCTACCAAGCGTTGCCCTTCGACAAGGACCACCACGTGCCGCGGCGGCCGCGAGGGCTATGCCGCGCGGTTGGCCGCGGGGGGCTCGATGGCACAGCCATCGGGGCCGCAGCGACCGGTGAGGCGCAGGCGATTTTTGGCGAAGCGCCGATAGATGAAGTCGGCGAGCTGCTTCAAGCCGGGCAGGCGCGTCGGGGCGAGCAGCCAACCGAGGCCTACCGCCTTGTACACGCGCCGGAAGACCTCGACGCCCTCGACCCAGCGGCCGTCGGGGAGGCGGCCATGGATACGGTCCATGAAGGCCGACCAGGGGATCCCGAAGCTGGTTGCGTCGAAGTCGGGCGCCGCGATGTCGGTGAAGCGGATACGCCACTTCTTGTCGCGGCGGCGCAGGAACGACATCTCGCGGGTACAGAGCGGGCACAGGCCGTCGTAGAAGACTTCGATCTCGTAGGGCTGGGACATGGTCCACACCTCCGAGTAGGAGGCTAAGCTCCGAACAGGGACGCGGCCAGACATAAACATGCAAATCGGCCACGACGACGTAACGCCGAGAAGGGCGCATTCCATGCGGTCTGGACCAAGCTCTGGCAGGGTGTTAGAGCCCGCGGGTCGCTTATGAGCGCCTGCTCGGTCTCGCGAGCCCGGCGTCCAGGGGGTTGGTCTTGGAAGAGACGCGCTTTCTCGTCATCGGCGCCGGGATCTCCGGCCTGTCGTTCCTCAACTGGCTCCGGCCCGAGCTGCGCGACTTCATGGTGCTCGAAGGCGAGCCGGAGATCGGCGGCTACTGCCGCTCGGTCGAAAAGGAAGGCTTCGTCTGGGACTACTCGGGCCACTTCTTCCACTTCAAGCATCCCGATATCGAGCGCTACCTCGTCGAGCGCATGCCTGGGCAGGCGATCCTGAAAGTCGACAAGGTCTCGTGGATCCGCCACGGCGACCGCTACATCGACTTCCCATTCCAGAAGAACATCCACCAGTTGCCCCAGGATGAGCTGATCGAGTGCCTCTACGACCTGTTCTTCCGGCCGGCCGCGACTGGGCCGGGCGGCGCTCCCGAGAGCTTCAAGGACATGCTCTATCAGAAGCTCGGGCGCGGCATCGCCGAGCGCTTCCTCGTGCCCTACAACGAGAAGCTCTACGCGACCGATCTCGCTACGCTCGATGTCGACGCGATGGGCCGCTTCTTTCCCCACGCTGACATCGGCGACATCATCCGGAACTTCAAAGCCGCCGATAACGCGAGCTACAACGCGCACTTCACCTACCCGGCGGGCGGCGCCATCCAGTACGTCAAGGCGCTTGCCAAGGACCTCGACCCCGGGCGCATCGCGCTGTCCGAGCGGGTCGTCGGCCTCGACCTGAAGGCCAAGGTCGCGACGACCTCCAAGGGGCGGACGATAAAGTACCAGCACGTCGTGTCCTCGGCGCCGTTCCCGGCGCTTCTCGGCATGACGAACCTCACCTGGGACCGGGCGAAGTACACGGCCAACAAGGTCCTCGTGTTCAACCTCGGCTTCGACAGGAAGGGCCCGTCCGAGCCGCACTGGATCTACTATGCCGCCAAGGACCTCGTGTTCTATCGGGTCGGCTTCTACGACAACATCTTCGCGACCCCGCGGATGTCGATCTACGTCGAGATCGGCTTGCCAGCTTCTCCGACTGGCGCGCAGCCGACCGCGGCCGACATCGAGGCGTACCGCGTGCGCGTGCTGGCCGATCTCGGGAAGGTCGGGCTCGTGACCGACCACCAGCTCATCGCCCATCACAGCGTGCTGCTCGACCCGGCGTACGTGCACATCACGAAGGCTTCACAGGCCGACGTCGCCGCCAAGAAGGCCGTGCTCACGACCGCTGGTGTGCACAGCATCGGGCGCTACGGCTCGTGGACCTATTGCTCGATCGAAGACAACATCGTCGAGGCGCGCGTTCTCGCTGAGCGCTTCAACGCGATTGCGTGATCTCCAAAGCCGGCGCGGCCGCCTTGACCTCGTCGCTTGCGAACTCGCTGTACGTGGCGAAGTTCGCGTTGAAGCGGCCGATGAGCTCGGCGGCCTTCGCGTCGTAGGCGGCCTTGTCGGCCCAGGTGTTGCGGGTGTCGAGGATCTCGGTCGGGATCCCGGCGACCTCCTGCGGCACGCCGAACTTGAACTGCGGATGCGCGACGAAGCGCGCGTCGTTGAGCTCGCCCGAGAGGGCTGCGTGCAGGAGGCGCCGCGTGTGCTGGATCGACATGCGCTTGCCGACCCCGTACGGGCCGCCGGTCCAGCCGGTGTTCACGAGCCAGCAGCGCACGTTGTGCTGGGCAATCTTGTCGCCCAACATCTTGGCGTACACGGTCGGGTGACGCGCCATGAACGGGGCGCCAAAGCAGGCCGAGAACGCCGCCTTGGGCTCCGTCACGCCACGCTCGGTGCCGGCGACTTTGGCGGTGTAGCCCGACAGGAAGTGGAACATCGCCTGCGCGGGCGACAGCCGCGCGATCGGCGGCAGGATGCCGAACGCATCGGCCGTCAACATGATGATGTCGGTCGGGTGACCGCCCTTGCCGGACGGAACCGCGTTGGGGATCTGGTCGATCTGATAGCTGCCGCGCGAGTTCTCGGCGTAGGCCGCCGAGTCGAGGTCGAGCTCACGCGTCGCCTCGTCCATCACGACGTTCTCGAGGATCGTGCCGAAGCGGCGCGTGGTCGCGTAGATCTCCGGCTCCGCCACGGGCGAGAGCTTGATGACCTTCGCGTAGCAACCGCCTTCGAAGTTGAAGACGCCCTCGTCGCCCCAGCCGTGCTCGTCGTCGCCAATGAGCCCACGCTCCGGATCGGCCGACAGCGTGGTCTTGCCGGTGCCGGACAGCCCGAAGAAGACCGCCGTCGCGCCATCCTGCCCAATGTTCGCCGAGCAGTGCATCGACAGCACGTTCTGCTCGGGCAGCACAAAGTTGAGCACCGTAAAGATGCTCTTCTTCATCTCACCGGCGTACTCGGAGCCGGTGATGATGACCATCTTGCGCGTGAAGTCGAGCACGATGGCGGCTTCGGAGAAGGTGCCGTCACGCTCGGGCTCGGCCTTGAAGCCAGGCGCGTGCAGGACCGTGAAGTCGGCGGCCCAGTCACCGGTGAGTTCGGCCGCGCTCGGGCGGATGAACATGTTGTTCGCGAACAGGGCGTGCCAGGCGCGCTCGGCGATGACGCGGACTTTCAAGCGGTAACGTTCGTCCTGGCCGGCGAAGCAGTCCTGGACGTAGAGGTCCTTGTGCTGCAGGTAGGCCGCGACGCGCCCGTGGAACAGCTCGAACTGCGCCGGGGTCCAGGCCTTGTTGTTGTCCCACCAGATCGTCGACTCGGTCGTCGCGTCGCGCACCACGAACTTGTCGTCGGGCGAGCGCCCCGTGTACTTGCCGGTCCGTGTCACGAGCGCACCGCCGACCGCGAGCTTGCCTTCGCCGCGGGCGAGCGCGTGCTCGACCAGGATCGACGGCGGCAGGTTGCGATGGACCACGCCGGTCTGGCTCAGGCGCGCGTGTGAGAGGTTGACGGTGGTCGGCTTGGCGTCGGTCATGGGGAAGGCCTCGGAGGCAGTGGATTGCGGCTCGATTGCGGCTGGCGGCTGGCGGGGGGCGACGGCCCCGGGAGTAGTGCGCGCACCCCACGAAGTCAAGGCAGAGGTGGGCTATCAGCTGATTTGGGCGGTGTCGAATGGCCCCTTTGGGACGCTGTTATGAGAAGGTCTTGCGGCAATCGGTTTGCCGGCTTGGACTTCGTGCCCAGGGTCGTGCACGATCGCTGGCCGAGACTGGACGAGGCAAACCATGGCGGAACCGAAGAAACCGGGTGGCGATGAGCCGGGCAAAGGGCGACCAGGCGACGGTGGTGGGCAGACCGTGCTCGAGCGCGAGCCCAAGCTGCATAAGCCGCGCTTGTACAAGGTCCTGCTTCACAACGATGATTACACGACCATGGAATTTGTCGTGTGGGTGCTTCAAATGGTCTTCCAGAAGGACCAGGACGAGGCGATGGCCCTCATGCTGGCAGTGCACCAGACAGGGCGCGGAGTGGCGGGGGTGTTCACGAAGGACATCGCCGACTCGAAGTGCGACCAGGTGATGGAGCTGGCCGAGGCGAACTCGATGCCGCTCCTGTGCACGACCGAACCGGACTGAGAAGAACTGGAGCACGAATGAAACTGTCGAACGAGCTGAGGACCTGCATGGACGGTGCGCTGGCCGAGGCGCGTCAGCGCCGCAATGAGCTGGCCACGGTCGAGCACCTCCTGTTCGCGATGGTCCAGGACGAGCCGACGCGCCTCATCCTCGGCAAGAGTGGGGTCGACCTGGAGAAGCTCCAGACCAAGCTCGACCATCATCTGGATGCCGAGGTGCCGAAGTTGGCGGACGGGGCGACGCTGCGCGTGCACCCGTCGGCGGGTTTTTCGCGGGTCGTGCAGCGCGCGGTGCTGCATGTTCAGGGCGCCGGCAAAGAGGAAGTCGGGACCGGCAACGTACTGGTCGCGATGTACGCCGAGCCCGACAGCTTTGCGGCCTACCTGTTGGAGCAGTGCGGGGCGCGCCGGCTCGATGTCGTGCGCTTCCTGTCGCACGGCGTGCCTAAGAAGCGCGGCGAGGGCGAAGACGAAGAGCTTCGGTCGGGCGGTGAAGGTGGTGGCGAAGGGGACGAGGACGGCGGGCTCGCGAAGGACCCGCTGGCGGCCTACACCGCGAACCTCAACGAGCGCGCGAAGCAGGGCGACATCGACCCGCTCATCGGCCGGCACAAAGAGGTCGATCGGGTGATCCATGTGCTGCGGCGGCGGCGCAAGAACAACCCGCTGCTGGTCGGCGAGGCGGGCGTCGGCAAGACGGCGATCGTCGAGGGTCTGGCGCGCAAGATCGTCGAAGGCAACGTGCCGGCGTTCTTGAAGGATGTGACCGTGCACGCGCTCGACATGGGCGCGCTGGTGGCGGGCACGCGTTACCGCGGCGACTTCGAGGAGCGCGTGAAGGCGGTGCTGGCGGCGCTCGCGAAGGCGCCCGAGAAACACATCCTGTTCATCGACGAGCTGCATACGATCATCGGTGCCGGGGCGACTTCAGGTGGGTCGCTGGACGCGTCGAACATGATCAAGCCGGCCTTGCAGAACGGGAAGCTGCGCTGCATCGGGGCGACGACCCATGATGAGCATCGCAAGCACGTGCAGCGCGACCCGGCATTCGCGCGGCGCTTCCAGACGGTCGAAGTCAACGAACCGACACGCGACGACGCGGTGGCGATCCTCCATGGTTTGAAGCCTGAGTTCGAGAAGTTCCACGGGGTGACATTCGATGACAAGGCGATCGAGGCGGCGGTCGATCTCTCGTCGCGCTACATCCAGGACCGACGGCTGCCCGACAAGGCGATCGATGTGATCGACGAGGCCGGGGCGAAGCAGTCGTTGGCCGGCGAGAACGTGGTCGGTCTGCCGGTCATAAAAGACGTGGTCACCGGCATGGCGCGGGTCCCGCCCGAGAACGTCAACCGCGACGACCGCGACGCGCTGCGCGACCTCGAGGCGAAGATCAAGGAGAAGGTGTTCTACCAGGACGCGGCGGTCGCGTCGGTGGCGCGGTCGATCCGGCTCGCCAGGGCGGGGTTGCGCCCCATCGAGCGGCCGATCGGCAGCTTCCTCTTCATGGGGCCGACCGGCGTCGGCAAGACCGAGCTCGCCAAGCAGCTCGCGCGCACGATGGGCGTGGCGTTCCTGCGCTTCGACATGAGCGAGTATGCCGAGGCGTACTCGGTGTCGCGCCTCATCGGCAGCGCGCCGGGCTACGTTGGCTACGAGTCGGGCGGAGTGCTGACCGAGGCCGTCAACCGCAACCCGCACGCGGTGTTGCTGTTGGACGAGATCGAGAAGGCGCACCCGCAGGTGTTCAATGTGCTTTTGCAGGTGATGGACCACGGTTCGCTCACCGACAACCACGGGCGCAAGGTCGACTTCCGGCACGTCATTTTGATCATGACGTCGAACGTCGGCGCTGAAGAGATGGCACGCAGGAAGACGGGGTTTGGCAGCGGTGCGATGATCTTTGGCGACGGGCAGGAGGCGATGAAGCGCCTGTTCCCGCCGGAGTTCCGAAACCGCATGGACGCGGTGGTGCGCTTCGGTGCGCTGCCGGTCGAGGCGATGCCGCCGATCGTCGACAAGCTCGTGCGCGAGCTCGAGGCGAACCTCGTGCAGAAGAAGGTGAAGATTCGCCTGACCGACGCGGCTCGCGACTACCTCGGCAAGAAGGGCTACGACCCGACGATGGGCGCGCGGCCGATGGCGCGGCTCATCCGGACGGAGCTGTCGGAGCGGCTGGCGGAGGAGATCCTCTATGGCGCGCTCGAGCAGGGTGGCGTCGCGGTCGTCGAAGCGCCGGCCGAGGTCGGTGGGCCGCTGCGCTTTGCCTTCGAGCCGCTGCCAAGCGACGTGCTCCTCCTCGCCAACTGATTGACTTGGGCCAGAGCAGGTGTAAGGTCCCGTGCTCTTGGAGGGGACTCTGGCCCGTAAGAAGCCGCATCCGAAGTTGACGAGCGTACCGTCGGTGGCCCAACCACCGGTCGCTCCGGCAGTCTTGTCGCCCGCGGAAGCCGCGAACGAGAGCCCCGAGCTGGCACCTGCCGCATCGCCTTTGGCTGCCGTCACGGGCGCGTCGGCACTGCCGACTGGGAACACGCCTGGCGGTGCCGCTCCGGCGGGTCGCTGGGCGCCCAACACGCCCTTCACGGTCGGTCGGTATCGGCTCGAGCAGGAGCTTGCGCTCGGGGCGTACGGGGCGACGTTCTCGGGGCGCGACCTCGAGGCGGCACCGACCGCGGCGGCGCAGCAGGCGGCGCGCGCGGTCCACGTCACGCTCTTTCATCCGGCCTGGTTTGCGGAACCGCGCAAGAAGGCGCAGCGAGAGCGTCTCGAGCGCGCGATGCGCTACCACAGCGCGTTCGTCGCGCCCACGTACGCTGTCGGCGAGGCACACAGCACGATGTGGGCTGCGACCGCGCCGATCGTCGGGGTGCCGCTCACGCACTGGCGCCGCGATGCGGGCGCCATCCGCCCAGATGATGTGTATCGCATCGTCGGGCAACTGCTCGACGCGGTCGCGGCGATCCACCGCGAAGGCGGCGTTCATGGGTCGCTGTCGCCCGAGACGGTGCGCATCGTGAACGATCACGCCTGGGTGACGAGCCCGTGGTGGCTCGAGCCGGCGGAGGTGCCCGCGGGCGAAGTGCAGCCCCTGCGCGCTGCGTGGATGGCGCCCGAGCTGCTCTTTGGTGAGCATGCCGAAGGGGCCGCCACCGACATCTATGGGGTCGGGCTGGCGTTGGGCTACCTGCTCGCGTGCGGGCTGACCGAGCCGGGGCACTCGCTGCTGGTGCAAGGAATCGATGTGCCGCCGGCCGTGGACGACGTCTACGTGCGGGCGACCGCGCGTCAGAAAGGCTCGCGGTATCAGGATATTGCCTCATTCCGCGCGGCCCTCGAGACGGCCGCTGGCTTCGAGTGGCGTGACGCGCAGAAGGCGCTGCGGCGGGGTGTCGGCACCGGGCTCGTCGGGCTCGAGGTGCTCGAGGCAGGGCCGGCGCGGCCGCGCGTCGGGCTTCAGACGACGCCGCCAGCGTTGCCGCCGCGGGGCAACTCGGGGCTCTTGCCGTTGAGGCCGGTCGTGCTCTCGGCGATGCCTTTGGGCGGCACTGTCGAGACGCCAGTGGGAGGCTTCCCGCAGCCAGCGATCGTCGCGACGGAGAGTGTGCTCGACGCGTTGTCGGGGCGCTCGGCGCTGACGAACGAGGTCGAACGGACCTCGGAGGACGAGGCGCTGCCGGCGTTCGAGGCGGACGGCACGCCTTATGGAGCGCGCGCGCTGCTTGAAGCCGACGGGCAGACGTTTGGGCCTTCGGCTGCCGTCTCTGGCGAGCCCGATGTGGTGACGTCGGCGCCGGCGATCCCGGGCGCGCCTGTGACAGGCTCATCGCGGCGGCCACCCGAACCGCTGACGCCCGTGAGTCGTCGCTCGGCGAGCCGGGTGCCGACGCGCACGCTGCAACAGGGCGGGCGCTTCGGGTCTGGGCTCGCTTCGGTCCTCGAGATCGATTTCCTTCAGGCCCCGCCTGAGGGTGCACCCGGCACGGGCCCGCGGCCGCGGCCATCGCTAGACGTTTCGCCGCAAGTTGATGCAACCGACGGGCTACCGGCGGCCGCCATCTCCGAGGGGATGTTACGGGCGCTGATGCAGCCGCCGGAGCTGTCGTCGCCGCCGCCATTGCCTGGGCAGACGCGCCCGCGCTGGAACGCGAGCAACCCGAATTGGGGCAGCTCGCTCGAGGCGCTCGATGCGGACGGGCCACCGGATCGGCATACGACCGAGGTCTCGGTGGTGGCGCCGCTGCCGTCGTTGCCGCCACTGCCGCCCAGGGCGCGGTCCCAGTCCGCGACGCCGGCCGCCGCAAGGATGGCCGAGCCTTTCCCGCAGGCCGTGGAAGAATTCCCAGACGAGCTCAGCGCCGATGAGGTTGGAACGGCCGAGCCGACGGTCGTCGAGGCGATCGCGCAGTCGCTCCTCGAGGTGGACGTCTTCACGCCCGAGAAGCGGGCGCCCGCGCCGATCGATCTCTTCGCGCCGCCGCCGTCGTTGCCGCCCGATCCGTGGAGCGACTCGCCCCTGGTCGTGACGCGCGGCGAGGGGTCGAGCGCCAGCCTGCACCTCGATGCGTTGCCGGTGCTCCACACGCCAGTATCGCCTTTGGCTGCCGGCACGCCCAGCTCACGGCGCGAGATGCGCCCGCTGGCGCTGCAGAGCCCGGCCGTGGCCGCCGCCGCGGCCGTTGCGGCGACGCTGGACAAGTCGATTTCGCGCACTGCGCCGCGGCCGGGGACCGATCCAGGTTCGCCCGCATTGGGAACTGGTGGGACGCTCACGGGGCGGTCCAAGCGGGTGCAGCTCGAGACGCCGATCCACGAGGGGGCGCGCGAGCTGCGGGACGAGCCACGCGTGATACGCGACCCGAGTGGGCCTCTGGCGGGTAGCTCGGCAACCCTGAGCGGGATCCCGATCCGCGGCGATGGGCCGATGATGCGGACGGATGGGCCCATGGTGGCGCCAGTCGCTCGCCGTCGCTCACGAACGCTGTGGCTCGCGCTTGGGGCGGTCGTCGTGGGCGCGATCGTCGCGTTCGTGGCGCTGAGCTCGGACGGTTCGGGAACGGGTGCCGGCACAGGAGGTTCAGGCGAGCTGGCCTCGATCGGACCCAACGGGCTCGGCAACGGCAATGGGTCGCTGGCCGGGACCGGCGGGCTCGTGATCCCGCTGCTCGGCGACCGCGATGCCACCGGCCCGGGTGGTCCGGCTGGCCCGGCTGAAACAACCGGCGAGGGTGGTGGTCCCGACGTCAGCGACGGGCAGGTCGATGCGGCACCCGATGGCCTGGCCGATACGGGGATTGCGGCGTTGCTGCCGCCGGTCGCGCTGGATGTGGTGACGGCGACCGAGGTCGCGGAAGAGGTCGGGCCGATCGCCGACGCGAATGCCGTCATTGCAGACACGAGACCGATCGAGATTGCCGACGTGGTGGTGACGCCTGAGGTGATTGCGGTGCCGGAGGTCGTCGAGACGACGAGCCCCTCTGTGATGACGGCGCCGAGCGCGTTCACGCCGAAGGATCCAGCGAAGCTGCGGTGCCCCGATGGCATGTCGAAGCTCAAAAAGAAGGTACCGGTCACGCTCGCCGATGGCGGCACCGTCGAGGACTGGGAGGTCGTCTGCATCGACCGCTTCGAGTTTCCGGGCGCGGGTGCCGTGCCGCGCACGGGTGTCGACATGTCGGGGGCGCGCGCGGCGTGCATCGGCAAGAGCAAGCGCCTGTGCACGCGCAGCGAGTGGCGCCGCGCCTGCGGCGGACAGTACCCGTACGGCAAAGACTACGACGCCGAGCGCTGCAACACGGCTGGCGCGGACGGCACGCCGCACGCGCTGGCCCCAGCAGGATCGAAGAAGGGCTGCATGAGCCCGTCGGGCGCGTTCGACATGGTCGGCAACGCGGCCGAGTGGACGACCGATGGCACCGTCAACGGCGGCACCTCGCTCAAGAACGGCGAGGACGCGACCTGCAACACCGGCAGCAAGCGCGCCGGCGGAGCCCCGCACGTCGGGTTCCGATGCTGCGTCGACGCCAAGGAATAGTCCTCAGCGGAGCATGCTCTGGCTGCTGAGCCAGCTCGCGCCGCCGACCTTCAGCGGGTCCTTCAATGGCTTGACGATCGGGGTCAATAGCGCGGTCACGACGTCGCCTTCGGTTGGCACACGCGGCTCGGACGGGGGGCGGATCTCGGCGGGTTGACCTTCGGGGACCGCGTACTGGACCTCGTGATCGGGGTCGCCGCCGTGCTTCCAGCGGGGCTTGCCGCCCCAGAAGATCTTCGTGCACGGCTCGAGCCCGGAGAAGCAGCGCCAGCCGACGAGCACGTCCTCGGGATAGGCCGCCGAGATCTGCAGCGC
>Ga0105044_10001915_pt1 | contig 28199 bp, 24 predicted proteins | sample MAT01_FD_78092 | JGI IMG/M metagenome (GOLD analysis project Ga0105044, IMG submission 78092) | Freshwater microbial communities from Lake Fryxell liftoff mats and glacier meltwater in Antarctica - MAT-01 | ecosystem: Environmental > Aquatic > Freshwater > Ice > Liftoff microbial mat | place... | reverse complement strand
GCAAACCCGCGTGTCGCACCGTCTCTCGCCCCGCGCTGCGCGAATTCCTGCTGCACGGTGTGCGCTACGCGTTTCCTGCCGTGCACGGCCCTGAGCGCTCCGGCGTACCGACCGCGTGGGCCCATGCAGGTGTCGCTGCTCTCTTCACCGACGGTGTGACGATGCGACCGCTCGTCTGGGCTGCCGATGGGGGTACACTGCGCGGTGAGACACTCACGCCGCTCTTTCCTGGTGTGCCTGCCGTTGCCGCGCGGGATCCACGGCTGCACGAACTGCTGGCCTCTGTCGATGCACTACGGGCCGGCGGAACGCGCGAGCGCCGTATCGTAGGTGACGCGCTCGGCGAACGTGTGTTGTGGGCGCCAACGGGCACTGCGTAACGCAGTCGACCATCTGCGCGAACGAGTTGGCCGTCAAGCAGTTGGTCTAGCGTTCAACGGGTAGCTGCGCCGCCGTCCACCCCTGAAAGCCGTCCGCGAGATTGCGCACGTCAGTACGGCCGAGGCGGTGCAGGAGACTCGCGGCGATTGCTGAGCGCGCACCGCCTTGGCATTGCACTACCAGCGGCCCGTCAGGGAGCGTGGCCAACGAGTCGCTGAGAAGCCCGACTGGCACGCTGACCGCGCTCGGCAAATGTCCCGATTCCCACTCGGTGTGCCCCCGCACATCGACCACGTGCAGTGAGTTGTCGTTCATTGCGTTGGCCAACGCCGCCGCGCTGATCTGCGGGATCGTGTGCAGGGTCTCGCCCGCTCCCGTCCACGCGGAAAGCGCGGCGTCCGCGTCGATCCATCCGCGCACGCGATCGAGGCCGATCATCGCCAATTCACGCGCGGCGCGACGCGCCAGCTCGCTGCTGCTCCCATCAATCGTCGAGTCGCGGGGAAGGAGTAGCGTGATGTCGACGTCGTACGGAACAATCCAACCGGCCCACGTCGAGAAACTGCGGGACATGGGCAGTGAAATCGAACCGGGGACGTGGCCGTGGGCAAAGCGATTCATGTCGCGTAAGTCGAGCACCCATGCCTTCGCGCGCGCAAGGGTCACGATCTCGCGCGCCGGCCACTCCGTGGGCGATGGCATCGCACCAAGCACCGTCGGGCCGTCGCGATTGATGCGTTTCATCTCGGCGAAGTACTTCGGCGGCTCCGGTTGTCCCTCGAGTACTGCATGCACAAACGCCTCTTCGTCCGTTTCCGCGACGCCCCAGTTGGCCAGCTTTTCGTAGCCGACCGTACTGGACGGAACGGCGCCGAGTGCCTTACCGCACGCAGAACCCGCGCCGTGCCCAGGCCAGAGCTGGAGATGGTCCGGGAGCGCGCGGAATCGCTGCAGCGAGTGGAAGAGCGTGCGGGCGCTGGCTTCCATCGTGCCTGCAATGTGGGCCGCTTTCTCGAGCAGATCGGGGCGGCCCACGTCTCCGACAAAAACGAAATCGCCGGAGAGAATTCCCATAGGTCCGACACCACGCGGCGTGTCGGTGACGATGAACGCCAGATGCTCCGGGGTGTGTCCCGGCGTATGCATCACGTCGAGATGAATGTTTCCGACACGGATGCGATCACCATCGTGCAGCAGCTGTGCCTGGTCACTCGCGGCGTACGCGTACTGCCATTCCGCGCCGCCCTCGGCGGAGAGGTGGAGTGTGGCCCCCGTGCGTGCAGTCAGTTCGCGGGAACCTGAGATAAAGTCCGCGTGAATGTGCGTCTCCGTCACATGCGTGATGCGCAAGCCTTCGGCCGCCGCGGCCGCGAGATATGCATCGACATCGCGAATCGGATCGACCACGATCGCGTCACCGGTCATCTGACAACCGATGAGATAGCTCGCCTGTGCGAGGGATGAGTCGTAGAACTGTCGCAGGTACATGGCTACGAATATATCGGGGAGGACCCGCGGGCACGAACGGGACTGGACTGATGAAGGAATGATCGGCAATTCGGACGAATGATTGCCAGCAGTGAAACAGCTGTGCCCTACCCGCTATGCCCATCCGATCGTCGTTTGAATAGCATATGCCCATGACTCGCACACCCGACCGTAAACCCTCGACGCTCGCGGCAAATCGCGCGTTGGCGGCGGCACGTCCGATGCCGATTCCGGCGGCGAAAGCGCCAGCTGACGGAAAGCTGTCAGTGCAGCAGATTGCACGGGATCTGGCCAGCAAGCCGGTCGCGTCTCGCACGAAGGGGCGGCCGGATCCCGGTACCGCAACGACCTGGGCCGCACCGTTACATCCAGCGAAGGGTGCGCCAATCGCAGCGGTGACCGCGGCGGCGTTGAAGAAGGGTCGAGCAAAGGCAATGGTGAAAGACGATGGCGAGCAGCGCATTGTGTTCACGATTGCCGTCTGCTTCCTGGCGTGCATCTCGACGCTCGCTGCGGTCCGGATTGGCGACAACATGGAGGTGACCAAGGCGAAGGCCGGCATCGAGACCACATTCAAGGAAGTTCATCAGCAACAGCAAAACTTCCGGGCCCTGAAATCACGCTTCGCCACCTGGAACGAACTGGCGGCGACTGGCGCGACGCTGCCAACCTCCCAAGGCGTGGCCGGCTCGAATGCCGATGCGTCGCACTGGTACCTGTCCCTGCGTGACCAGAATACCGGGGTGGTGTGCGACCGGACCGGTGAACTATTCGACGAGAGTGCGGACGAGCGGAAGCCGGTCTGCAGGGACAAGTAGCAGCCGCGGTTGGCAGTTGGAAATCCAGACTGAAGAGGAGGCGGGGCTGAGGCCCTAGCTTCGACGCGCACAAGTCGGTAACTCGCAGCGTGCAAATCAACCGACGTTCTCTCCGGATTTCTTTCGCGCTCGGCGCGCGCCTGGGTGCTCTTGCTTCGCTGCTCTCGATGGGTGCCGCGAGCGCAGCGGGCGCGCAAGCAGGCACGATGTCCGGCGCTCGCGATACCACCTCGGCGCGGGCCAAGGACAGTATCAACGCATTACGTCCCGTGAACGTCACGGTGACACGCGACGCGGCCCGCAGTACACTCGAGCTTCCGTTTGCCGCGACACGCTTCGCGATCGATGGATCACGTCCGGCGCAACGCCGGTCATCCATTGGCGAGCTGCTGCTGGGAATTCCGGGCGTGCAGGCACAGGATCGCGGCAATCCCTCGCAGGATGCCCGACTTGCCATCCGCGGCTTCGGCTCACGCTCGGCGTTTGGAGTCCGTGGAGTGCGCGTGATGCGAGACGGTGTACCGCTCTCGTTGCCTGATGGGCAGACGCCCACCGATTGGCTCGACCTTGAGAGCTTGGGGTCGGTTGAGTTGGTGCGCGGCACGGCAGCGGCGCTGTATGGCAACGCGGCCGGTGGCGTGGTGGACTTTCGTTCGCGTGAACCGGCGAGCGGACCGGCAGCGCTCGATGCGCGCGTGTGGGGCGGCGGCGGGTTGGTGCGTGCGTCTGTAGTGGCGTCAGGCACCGCGCCGCTACGCAACGCGACGGTGCGTGATGCCGGATGGCTGGCGTCGTTCACCCGCACCAACGGCAACGGTCCGCGCGAATGGTCGCGCCTCGATGCGTCGAGTGTGTTCGCCCGCGGGATGGCCACCATCGCGGGGACGCGCGTGGAGTTGCAAGCCACACATTACGACACGCCGCGCGCCGAGAATACGGGGGCGCTCACGTCGGCCGAACTGTCTCGCGCTCCAACGCTGCCCGATTCATTGAACATCACGAAGCGTTCGCGGAAGGCGGTGCAGCATTCTCAGGTGGCGCTGCTCGTGTCACGCAGTGGTGTCGCGCATGATGTCGCGGCGACGGTGTTTACGAGCCGGCGGTCGCTCGACAATCCACTGCCGTTTGCAATTGTTAGTGTTGAACGCTCGGTTGTTGGTGGCTCGTTGCGCGGAGGCGTGCGTACTGCTCGGTTGGGGTGGCCGGTGCGGTTGACTGCAGGCGGTGACGCACAACAGCAGGGCGACGACCGCGCCAACTTCGAGAACTGTGCCGATGTCGCGATCGCGGCGCCCGCGTCGACTCGTTGTCCAACTATTGCGGCCGAACGCGGTGCGTATCGACTCAACCAACGGGAAGAAGTGTCGGGTGTGGGTGCATACGCGCGCGTTGAAGTCGAAGCGCCGCATCATGTGTTTGCGAGTGTTGCGGTGCGCGGCGATCGCGTGGCGTTTCGTGCGCGCGACCGTTTTATCACCAGTACGAACGGCGACGATTCGGGCGAGCGTACACTGTCGGCGACGAGTCCAATGTTTGGACTGGTGTGGCGCGCGCGTCCGTTGCTTTCGTTCTACGCGAATGTCGCAACGGCGTTCGAGACACCCACAATTACGGAACTCACCAATCAGGACAACGGCGCCAGGGGGTTGAACAGCACGCTCGCCCCGCAGCTGACGCAGACAATTGAAACGGGCATGAACGCGTTTCTCGGCGGTCGCGTCAAACTCGAACTCGCGGGATTCCGTGCGCGTGTGCGGGATGAACTCGTGCCGTTCGACGTACCGAACCAGCCGGGCCGTCGCGCCTTCCGCAACGCTGGTCGCACCATGCGTACTGGTATCGAAACCAGTACGCAACTGCTGCTACCCTTTGGTGAAGCCGGCGCGTCATACAGTTGGTCGCGCTTTCGTTTCGACACGTATAACGTGGGTGCGACGAGCTTTGCCGGCAATCGCATTCCAGGCGTTCCGGAACATCAGCTGCAGGCGTGGAGCACGTGGCGACGCAAAAGTTGGTTCACGACGATCGAAGCATCGGCCGTCTCACGCGCGACCGCCAATGACGCAGGCAGCGTACTCGCGTCGGGGTACGCTGTTTGGAACTGGCGCGCCGGACTGGCCACGGTGCGTGCCCCAGGCCGTCTATCCATCGAACCGGTGGTTGGTGTCGACAACCTGTTCGGCCGGCACTTTGCCAGCAGCATCGTGGTGAACGCGACGCGCAATCGCTACTACGAGCCGGGACTCGTGCGTCGGTTGTACGTTGCCGTTCGTACCCGCGTGCGTTAGCCGCTTACTGATACTGAATGTAGAGCGGCTTGGGCGCGAGTCGGAGCACATCGGCGATGGACATCATTTTTGTCCCGTTTCTGATGTCGTTCTTGTAGAACAGTTTGAACCCGGCGAACTGCACCGGTTCCGCGTACACGTATGCCGCGTATGAGTCGCGCTTGAGACTTTTCGGCCCCCACCCGTCCATGTCGATCACGACCTGCACGCGCGGGTCCAATTTGATCTTTGACGCGTTGGTCAGCATCGGTTTGGTGAAGCGGTGCACCACCAGAATCTTTGGCGGCAGATTTTTCTCCGTCACCAGCTTGGCCAGCCACTCGATGACCCAATTCACATCGGCGGCGTCGTAGCTGCCGATCTTCTTCCCCGGCTTCACGCCGTTCTTCATCGCGAACTCCGGGTCCATCCCGAAGTGCACATCGGGGCGCGAGAGGAATTTCTCGAGACGCGGGACTTCATCCTGAATGGTTGAGTGTCCCACCTGTACGTCGAGAAAGAGCAGCGCATTCTTTTCGCGCGCCCAGCCGTACACTTTCTCAACAAGCGCATCGCTATGACGCAGGCGATAGCGACCGTCTTTCCCGCTGTCCCTTTGCGCGACGACCGCGATGAGGTGCAGTGCTGGTTGCACCGGCGTTGCTGGGTCGGCCTTCTCCCATCCAGCGACTTCTCGCGCGAGACGCGCCAGCATGTCGTCTTTGGGATACTCGCCGAGCGCGCCCATGCGCTTGGACAGCGGATTGCCGTAGTAGGCGACGATGCGTTTCGCCGGGAGGATGCTGCCGGGCAGCGGCTTTGGGCCGGCTACGGGCCACGTCGGCACCGGACGACCAGCAAGTGCGCGTGCGGCAGCCGACGTGCCGCCGACGGGGTACGCGTGTTGGTCGCCCACCTTCGGCACGGTCGCCTTCACGCTGCTGTCTGCCTTCCGTGTCTGCGCCGAAACGCCAGCACTCGACGCGCCAACTGTCAGGAGAACCGCCGCGGTGCGAACCGCGACGGTGACAAAACGGAGACGGATAAGACGCATGCAGTTGACTCGACAGGGAATGGCGCGCAGACTGGAACGCAATCGCATCGCGACGCGGTGTAATTGGGTAAAGTTAGTGGAGCAACAATCGCTCCACGCTGCATCCCTCCGTCCTCCTTCCCTAGACGACACCATGCAACAGTCCGACATCGACAGCATCATCGTGGAAACCATGTCTGACCACGACGGCATCCTTGGCTTCGTCGGCTTCGACGATGATCGTCCAGTTGCCGTTTGGAGCTCATCTCACGCCCATCGCTGCGTCGTGCGCCTGAGTGAGGCGCGCGCTCGGCTGAGTGTCTCCGAGTGGGCGCTCGCCGATCTCCACGCACGTGGCGCGGTCAACTGCATTGCGCGCGCGGAGTGGACGCTCGAGCGAGCGAAGGCGGATCTGTCGGTGTGGGAGGCGCAGGCGGCGCGGTTGGAAGCGGCGCGGAAGAAAGATCGAACTGCGCCGAAAGTCTCGCCGTTTGGGGAGTAGACGCCGGGGGAACAGCGGAGTGACGAGTTGGCAGTTCGAGTTTCCAGTCGTGAGTCGCTGCGCGTTGTGACTCACCACTCGTTACGCGAACTGCCAACTCGTCACTGTCTATTTCCCCGATTCCAGATTCCTCTCTTGCTTACTTAATCCTCAGCAGGAAGGGCATCCGCGCGTATGCGCCGCGCGGATCGTCGTACGAGAGGAGCACCTTCAACTCGCGGGCGATGTCGCGCGCTAGCACGTGCGCCGGATCGCTGCCGGCGAGTATCGCGTCGGTGACCTGCGATTTCGCGAGCTTGGCGACTGGCGTTGGCTTGTGCTCGATCATTTCTGAAATGACGTCCGTCGCCGACTTGACGCGCGGGTATTCCCGCACCTCGTAGTCGCCGGTGATCCGGGCCAGCGACGCGGCGCTCTTGACGGCCGCATCCAGGCCGCCCATTGAATCGACCAACCCGATGCGCATCGCTTCGGCACCGGACCAGACGCGACCTTCCGCGATTGCACGCACCGAATCGGGCGAGAGTTTGCGTGCCGTCGCTACCCGATCGATGAACGCGGCGTAGATCGCGTCCGTACCGCGCTGCAGCACCGCCATCTCGTCGGCGTTCCGCGGGCGCGCGAGAGAAAAGAGATCGGCGTAGCGACCCGTCTTCACCGTATCGAAGGTGATGCCATTGGTTTTGGCGAGTCCCGCAATGTTCGGCACCAGCGAGAACACACCGATCGATCCCGTGATGGTGTTGGGCTGCGCGAAGACGCGCGTCCCGGCAGTCGCAATCCAGTAGCCACCGCTCGCTGCAACGGTTCCCATCGACACGACCACAGGCTTGCTCCGGCCGAACAGTGCGAGTTCGCGCTGAATGCGCTCCGATGCAATCGCACTGCCGCCCGGGCTGTTGACGCGCAGGACCAGCGCTTTCACCTTCGCATCGCCCCGAATGCGACGCAGTTCGCGCGACAGCCCGTCGCCGCCAACCTGTCCGGCGCCACCCTGTCCGTCGACGATATCGCCTTCGGCATAAACAATCGCGACAGCCTGACTCGCACCGATGATCCGGTCGCGCGCCGCAGCAATCGGAGCGTACTCCTCGAGCGACACCTGCGGGAGCCGAGGCCCATCCAGCAACTCCGACGCCAGCCCACTATCGGTCGACGCGCTGCTCGCCTCGTCGCTCTTGTCATCGCTCTTCGTGCTGTCGGACGGTGTCAAACCCGACCCCGTCGGAAGGGTGGCTGTCGAAACGCGCGCCAGCCGCTGCAGATCGCCCAGGACTTCATCGAAATACGCAATGCGATCGACGAGACCAGCCGACTTTGCATCCGCGGGAAGAATGATCCCCTGCGCATCCACGAGCGCCTGCAGGGCAGTCGTATCGATGTGCCGACTCTCGGAGATACCGCGCTTCACCTCCCGCCACATGTCTCCCAGGTACGACATCGTCTGCAGCCGATTCTCCGGGCTCATGTTCGTCCGAGTGTACGGCTCGACCGCCGCCTTGAAGCGGCCTACGCGACTCACCTGCACCCCGATGCCGTATTTCTCGAACAGGCCGGCAAAAAAGATTTGCTCAGACGCCATGCCCGGCATGATGAGTGACCCAAACGGATCGAGCGTGATCACACTCGCCGCCGAGGCGATGTAATAGTCCCGCGTTTCCGGATTCACGAGATACGCGTGCACGGGCTTCTTGGACCCACGGAAGTCCGCGATCGCTGCACGGAATTCGCGCAGCGCCGCGTAGCCAGAGCCGTAGTTGTCGGCGTTGATGCTACCGCGTAGCAGCACCCCGCTGATGCGATCGTCGTCGGCCGCCACATGCAGCGCCTGGATGGCCGAACGCAGGGGCACGACGCTCTCGCCACCGGAAAAGGCGTCATCGAGAAACGACCGACTCTCCGGTTGAGCCGGGCGATCGGAGAGCGTTTGTTCGAGGTCGATCACAAGAATCGAACCGTTGCGCACCACCGTCGGCTTGGCACGTCCAGCAGCGGCAGCGATGCCGATCACCAAGATGAGACCGCCGACCACGCACAGCGCGATCGTGACGAGATTCGCGGCCAGGGCCGTGAAGAACTGCTTCATTGACACGCTCCGAAAAGCACTCGAAAGACAGGCGAACGACAGGCGAATGACAGGCGAATGACAGGCGAACGACAGGCGAACGACAGGCGAACGACAGGCGAAAAGCTGCTGCGGACTGTTTGAAGTTTAGCCTAGCGGACCAGAGAACCCCCGCCCCCCAGGTGACGCCGTCCGTGATCGGCGCCCAAAACATGACGGTACCGTCGTGATTTGGCCTTGCCCGTCCACCGGTTCACCCCAAGATTACGGACACGCCCGGTGCGTCTGCCCCGGCCGACATCCGCCCAGCACCCGTCCGAGGACGCTGTCCATGCCTGTCTACAAGGCCCCGCTCGACGACATCCGCTTCCTGCTCCACGATGTCCACGACATCGCGCAACTGTCCGCACTGCCGGGCTACGAAGAAGCAACGCCCGACATGATCGACGCGGTGCTGGAAGGGGGCGCCCGCATCTGCGAAGACGTCCTGTTCCCGCTCAACCAGAGCGGCGACACCGAAGGGGTGAAATACGACAACGGCGAAGTGAAAACGCCCTTGGGGTTCAAGGAGGCGTACACCCAATACATCAACGACGGATGGACGGCGCTGATCGCCGACGCCAAATACGGCGGTCAAGGGCTGCCCGAAGCCGTCCGATTTGTCATGGAGGAGATGCTCTGCTCCTCGAACCTTTCGTTCAGCATGTACCCCGGGCTTTCGCACGGCTGCTACAGCGCACTCGTCAGCCACGGCTCTGATGAACTCAAGGACCGCTATCTCCCGAAGTTGGTTGATGGCACATGGGCCGGGACGATGTGCCTCACGGAAGCGCACTCGGGCACCGACCTCGGGATCCTCAACACCAAAGCCATCCCCGCCGGCGACGGCGCGTACCAGATCACCGGCCAGAAAATCTTCATCTCTGCGGGCGACCACGACCTCACCGAAAACATCGTCCACCTAGTGCTGGCGAAGCTGCCGGACGCACCGAAAGGCACGAAGGGGATTTCGATGTTCGTGGTGCCCAAGTTTCTGCCGACGGACGAAGGAAAGCCGGGGACGCGCAATGGCGTGACCGTCGGGTCGATCGAGCACAAAATGGGGATCAAGGGGTCGGCCACGTGCGTCTTGAACTTTGACAACGCGACCGGCTGGATGGTCGGCGAGCAGCACAAGGGAATGCGCGCGATGTTCGTGATGATGAACGGCGCTCGTCTTGCCGTCGGCCTCCAAGGACTTGGACTGGCCGAAGTCGCGTACCAGAACGCGCTCGCGTATGCGAAGGACCGCCTGCAGGGACGCTCACTTACCGGGGCGAAGAATCCAGCCGGGCCCGCGGACCCGATCATCGTGCATCCGGACGTTCGCAAAGGGCTGTTGCGCATCAAGGCGTTCAACGAAGGCATGCGGTCGCTCGCGTACTGGGTCGGCATTCGCATCGATGTGGAACACCATCACCCGGATGCCGCCGTTCGCGAAGCGGCGGAAGATCTTGTCGCGCTGATGACGCCGGTGATCAAAGCCTTTCTCAGCGACAAGGGCTTCGACAACACCAACATCGCGCTCCAGACGCTTGGTGGTCACGGCTACATCAAGGAGTACGGGATCGAGCAGTATGTGCGGGACGCACGCATTGCGCAGATCTACGAAGGCACGAACGCGGTGCAGGCGCTCGATCTCGTCGGTCGCAAACTCCCAATGAAGGGCGGCGCGCTCGTCCGCCGTTTCTTCGAGACGGTCAAGGCCGACATCGATACCGCCGTCGCCAATGACGCGTTCGAGGAGTTTACCAAGCCGCTGGCCGCGTCACTGTATCAGTTGCAAAAAGCAACGATGCTGCTCGCGGAACGCGGCTTTGCAAACCCGGACGAAGTGGGCGCCGCGGCGACGGAGTATCTGCACCTGATGGGCTACGTCGCGGTCGGCTGGCAGTGGCTCCGTATGGTGACCGTTGCGACCGAGCAGTTGGCGGCGGGGAAGGGGGACAAGCGTTTCCTCGAGGCCAAACTCAAGACGGCGCGCTTCTACTTCACCCGCCTGCTCCCCGAGGGGGCCACGCTCCTCGCGGCGATTCAGTCAGGGTCGGCACCGATCATGGCCCTATCCGTGGATGAGTTTTAGCCCAGCGGCGCGCTGAACGAGTGCCCAGGCGCGGTGCCGCTAGGACTGAAGGTCCAACATTACGGGGCGCATATCGTGACGATATGCGCCCTTTTGCATCGCTTCATGAACTCAACTTCAGCGGAATGCTTGCCGATAACTCGAATACACCTCTGCCAAATCTCATGTTCTTCCGAAAGCTCACGTCCGACCAGCGCCCCTCGTCCGAGCGAAGCAGCTCGAACGGCGCGACAGGTTCGCCACAGCTCGTTCCGATCCCGGGCGGAGTCGCCTCGGAACAACCATCCATAGTCGTTGCGCCGTCCAGCAGTGACGATGTTGGACTTGGGCTTGTTCTGGATGCGCTGGGCGGCGTGCTGAACGCGCTGGCCCGGTATCCCATCGATCTGCCGGACAAATCGGGGGAAGTAAGTGCGGCCGAATTTGGTGTGTGGCATCGTCACGCCACCCTAGGCTACGCGCTCGATGAGAAGTCGCAGCAGGCTGCGGTCGGGGTACAAGACAGGGACTGGGACGGTGTAGTTCGCGCCGTGACGTCGCAGCGTCGCGAGGAACACCGCTATGTCGAATCGTCGATCAGCGAACTCCGCGACGCCTTGTGGGCCTGCGTGGAGACCGTGCACAAGGCCGTGCACATCGACAATTCGGCCGACAGCACTACGTCCGAGCAGATGGAACGCGCCCGCAACGCCCTCAAGCGCATGCAGACCGGTTCGATCAAGCAGGAGGTGCTCGGCGCGGTTACCGCGATTGAGGGCGCGTTACAGAGCCGTCGCGATCAACAGCAGGAACAGTACGTCTCGCTCGCCACGAAGCTCGATCGCCTCGGTCGTCAGCTGGAAGAGGCACGTCGCGAGAGCACGACCGACGCACTCACCGGCATCGGTAATCGGAAACTGTTCGACACGATGGCACCGCGTGCGGTGCAGATGTATTCGCTGGGCCGTCAGCCGGTCGTGTTGCTCATGATCGACCTCGACAAGCTCAAGCTGGTGAACGACATGTATGGACACCAGGCCGGCGACGCAGCGATCGCAACACTCGGACGCGCCTTGGCCAAGGTGTTTCTGCGGCAGTCGGATGTGTTGTGCCGTTACGGCGGCGACGAATTTGCCGTCATCCTGCACAACACCGATTGGAAGATGGCGCAGACCCTCGCGCGTCGGCTGCAGGAACAGATCGGCGTGATGCCGTCTCCGCACCCGGCGATGGAATTTCAGATCGGCGCGTCCGTTGGGGTGGCACAACTCGATCCCTTCGAAGACGCTGGCGAGTGGATCGCGCGTGCGGACAAGGCGCTGTACAAGGCGAAGCAGAATGGACGGGACCGGGTCGCGATCGCCGAGAGTCTGTTGGTGAAGGCCCCGTAAAGTTGGCCGCGGGCTTCGACGGGGCTATGTCTCGTCGAAGCTCGCACGTAGTGCGTTCAGAATCACGGCCACGTCAATCGCTTCCTGGATCAGTGCGCCGGCGATCGGCGTCAGGTGGCCGGTGGCGGCGACGGCCATGCCGACGAGACTGAGGCCGAGCCCAACGCCGATGCTCTGTTTGGCAATGCGCAGCGAGCGTCGCCCGATCGCGATCGCTTCGATCACACGTGACGGATCGTCAATCAGGAGTACCACGTCGGCCGCTTCGGTGACAACACCGCCCCCATGCCCGGCAAGTGCGACGCCGACTGTCGCCGAACTGAGTGCTGGCGCATCGTTGGTTCCGTCGCCGACCATCAGCACGCGCCGGCCGCTCTTCTCGAGCGCGCGCACGCGATTGACCTTGTCTTCAGGTGAGAGATCGCCGGCGAAGGTCGTGATGCCGACGGCGGCCGCAACCTTCGCGACGTTCTCTGTTTTGTCTCCCGACAGCAACTGTGCATCGCGAATGCCGAGTCGGTCGAGGGCGGCAAAGAACGGCGTGAGTTCGGCGCGGAGTTCATCCATGAACTCGATGCGTCCCACCGCGCCGGATGCCGTGCCGATGTAGGCGCGCAGCCCCTCGGCGTTGGCGTCGAGCGCCGCGATGCGGGCCGCGAGTGCGGGCATTTTTTCGCCCACGTAGTCAGCGGAGCCGACGGCGATCACATCGCCGTCCACCGTACCTTGCACGCCGCTGCCAGGTGTCTCTACGAGGGACGTGGCCGTAACGCGCACGTCATGGTTCTGCTTCGTGGCCGCGTCGACGATCACGCGCGCGAGCAGGTGCCCGGAGCCCTGTTCGACCGCGGCCGCGAGCCCGAGCAGCCGGGTGCTCGACGCACTGTCGTCCTCGTCGCGGTCGGAGACAATCGCGCGCATGCTGGGTTGGCCGATCGTCAGCGTGCCTGTCTTGTCGAAGACGGCCGTCGTTACGCTGGCCAGCGCTTCGAGCGCGCCGCCGTTGCGCACGATGATGGAGCGTCGTGCGGCGCGATTGATGCCGCCAATGATGGCAACCGGTGCGGCGAGAATCAGTGGGCAGGGCGTTGCGACGACGAGCACGGCGAGCACGCGCGTCCAGTCGTGCGACACAAACCAGGCCGTCGCGCAGGCAGCGAGCGTGAGTGGTGTGAACCAGACAGCCCATTTGTCGGCGGTGCGTTGCAGCGGACTCTTGGACGCCTGTGCACTGCGCACGAGTTCAACGATTTTTGCATACTGACTCTCCTGCGAGGTGCGCACGGCTTTGACCGTGAGCGCCCCTTCCTGATTGAGACTTCCGGACATCAACGACGATCCAGGCACAGCGCGCACCGGCATCGCTTCGCCGGTGAGCCGCGCGGTATCGAGGTGCGATGTGCCTTGGGAAACGGTGCAGTCGCAGGGAACCAGTTCACCAGGACGCACGAGGAGCTCATCGCCGGGCACGATGTCGGTCGCCGCGATATCGAGCACACGGCCATCCACCACGCGATGCGCGAGTCGCGGTGCATCGGCTTCGAGTGCTTCGACCGCACTGCTCGCGCGTGCGACGGCGTACGCTTCGAGCGCTTCGCCGCCGGTTTGCATGAGCACGACCACCAGTCCGGCGAGCGGTTGGCCGAGCGCGATGGCGCCGACGATCGCGAGCATGGCGACGACGTCTGACGCGAAGTTGCCACGCAGCATTTGCCGAACGGTCCGCCAGGCGACTGGCAGTCCGGCGAGCAGAAGGCCGGCAAACCAGATGCGGTCACGCCAGGCAGATGCGCCTGGGATGACGACGCACGCAGTCCCGGCGGCCAGAAAGAGCAGGGCGACGAGAGGCAGCTTCGGGATGGAAGCAATACGCATAGCTGGAAACATACCGGTCTGACGTGCTATGCTGTGCGGTCATGAATGATCCCATGGTGCCGTTTCCTCCGCACTCGCATTCGCACGCCGCGCTTTCGGCCATCGTCGACATTTCGGCGGACGCCATCATTGCGCTCGACGACGACTTCCGCATCGTGCGATTCAATCGCGGCGCGGAGCAGATTTTCGGATGGCCCGAGTCCGAGATGATCGGCCAGTTGCTCGATCGGCTGCTGCCGATGGGTGTCCGCGCGATTCACCGCGGTCACGTCCGCACGTTCGCCGAGGGCGCTAAGGATGCGCGTCGGATGGCCGACCGGCGAGAGATCGCCGGCCTGCGTCGTTCCGGGGAAGAGTTTCCAGCCGAAGCATCCATCGCGCGCGTCACGATTGGGGGTGAGCGCACATTCATGGTCACGCTGCGCGATGTGAGTGAGCGACGCCGCACGGAAGACCGGCAGCGCCTGCTTGTCACGGCGGGGTGGGTATTGGCCGCCTCGCTCGATCTCGAGTCGACGATGGCGACTGTCGCCGAACTGCCGGTTCCGTTGCTGGGTGAGTGGAGCATGCTCGAGCTACTCACGCCGGACGGGAGCATTCGGCTCGCTGCGGCTGCGCACGTGGATCCGATGCGGCAGGATATCACGGCCAGCCTGGTGTCGAGAGTCGCGCGCCCTATCCCGGCCGATCCGGCTGCGGCCAGCGGCGGGCGTCTAGCGCACGAGTCAGAAGCACAACGGATCACGGATATCGCCGGGTGGTTGAGCGCCAATTTCACCGATCAAACTGAACGCGCGCGTGCAGAGTCGCTGGGCGCATCGGCGGTGCTGCTGGTGCCGTTGCGTGCCGGCGGTCGGGCGATTGGTGTGTTGCACGTGGTTCGGACGCGCCCCGGGTCGGCGCATCTCGCCGAAGAGGCGCAGGTTGCCGATCAGTACGCGGGGCTCGCCGCCCTCGCTCTCGAAAATGCGCGTCTCTATCAGGAGGCCCGTCGCGCCGTGCGCGAACGTGAGGAGATGCTGGCGATCGTGTCACACGATCTGCGCAATCCGGTGAACGCCGTGGTGATGCTGACCGGTGCCGTGCTCAGCCGCGACGCCGACGATCCGCGTCCGTTGATGGAGCGCGAACAGGTCGAATCGATTCGCGCCGCCGCACGCCACGCGGATGGATTGATTCAGGACCTGCAGGATGTGTCGCGCATTTCGTCGGGGCGCCTGCGTGTTGAACAGCGGCCCGTTGACGTCACGGAGATTGCCGAAGAAGCCGCAGATCTGTTCGAGCCGGTGATGGCCGATGCGACGATTCGATTTGTGCGGGACGTCGGCACCTCGACGCCGCGCGTGACCGCAGACCGGCGTCGCGTCGTGCAGGTCCTGTCCAATCTGTTGGGCAACGCGGTGCGCTTCACCCCGGAGGGTGGGGTCGTGACGCTTTCGGTGCGCGCAGCGAATCTGTCAGCGGTTCGCATTAGCGTTCGGGATAGCGGACCCGGCATCGCGCCCGAAGATCTCCCTCGGCTTTTCGAGCGCTACTGGCAAGCGCCGCGACTGCTGCGCGCAGGCTCGGGGCTTGGATTGTTCATCGCGAAAGGCATCGTCGATGCCCATGGCGGTGAGATTGGCGTGGACTCCGAGGTCGGTGCAGGGAGCGAGTTCTGGTTTACGCTCCCTGTTGCACCGTAACCCAAGGCTAGAGCTTTTCGGCCTTCGGTTCGGCCGCCGCTGATTCCGGCTTCGCTTCGCCCTTCAGTTCGGCGGCGCCTTCGGTCTTGTGCTCGGCGGCACCTTCGGTCTTGTGCTCCGCAGCCTTGGCGACGTCGCGCTCATGGTAGACCTGCTGCGCCATCGGGTCGCGCGGGTGCACGTACGTGCGCTCGTGAATGGAGAAGGCGCCGAACAGCAGGCCCCCAGTCAGCACCACCACAACGCCGGCGAAGCCCCACCCCTCGTTGTTCGGATTGTACTCTGCAGCCATTGGAAAACCCCGTCAGGTAAGCGCGTCCGGCCAGCGCCGGCGGAAGGAGATGAGCCCGCGAGGGACTCGACCGCAAGGAAGGTAAGCGAGCCTCTGGAAGCCCGGTAGCACCAGTTCTGCGTTCGCGTCCACACCAGGCCATCCATCAAGCCTATTCCTCGACGCCGGGCCCCGTGTTTCGCGATGGGTCGACGAGGCGGGCGGGGATGATGGACGTCTGTCCATAACGATCCCGAATGCGATCCAGTGCCCTGGTGAGCGCACGCTCCCGATCTCCCTCGACCGGTTCATCCGGCGGCGACGGGACCGCCGGGGTTGGGAAGAGGCCCAACTGCGCGCCGAGCGGGAGGTCGTCCCCAAAGTGAGAAAGGGCGATCCCGAGCAGCCGCACACCGACCCGCCGACGTTTGCGCAGTGCCCGCAGCAAAGTCCGGGCGGCGCGCACCACCGACTGCTCAGACTCGATGGGACGCACCAGCGTGCGCTGCGCCGACCGGGTGCGAAAGTCGGTGTCGCGCAGCTTCACGGTGATGGTGCGTGCGACGAGCGCCTGTTGGCGAAGGTCAGTAGCCACGCGGACCGCAAGCCGCAGCAGTTCACGCTCCACGATGTCATCGTCGTGCAGATCGCGGCCAAACGTCGTTTCGCGACTCACCTGCTTCTGCGCGTCGCGCCCCGACACGAGACTTTCGTCGATGCCGCGCACTCGTCGCCACAGCGCGCTGCCGGTATGCTCTCCAACGCGCGCTTCGAGCATCTCGCGGGTCCACGTCTGCGCTTCGGCAATCGTGACGAGACCAATGCTCTGCAACTTGGCCGAAAGCTTGGGGCCAACCATCGGGAGGTCGGCAAGTTTGAATTGAGACAGAAACTCGATCTCGCGCCCGGGCGGCACCGCACATACGCCGTTTCCATTGGTGCCGGGCTTGGGTTTCCCGAGCTCGACGGCCATCTTGGCGACGAGTCGCGTGGTCCCGCACCCAATCGATACGGTCAGTCCGGTCGCTTCCCGCACGGCGTTGCGGATACGATGCGCCGTCGCCTCAAGCGTCTCGTGGCCGTAGAGTGCGTCAGTGCCGCCCATGTCGCAGTACCATTCGTCGATGCTCGACGCCTGCACCACCGGCGCGAAGCGCCCCAGCACGGCCTGAATGTCCTTGCTGCGCTTTCCGCACGCATGGCGAGGCACGGGCACGCACATCGCCTGCGGGCACAGTTGCAGTGCACGCGCAATGGGCATGGCCGAGCGTACTCCGTAGGCGCGACACTCGTATGACGCGCTGCACACGACCCCGCGCGAACCGGGACGGCCGCCGACGATCAGCAGCGTCGCGCGGCCGGCGCCTTCGGGGTCTTCCTGGCGGGCGACGGCGACGAAAAACGCGTCGGCGTCGACGAGGAGAATGCGCCGCCTAACCAACGACTCAGTGCCCAGTGGTGAGTTCAAGTTTCCAGTCATGAGTTACGGGACCTGCGATGTGTGACTTGAAACTCGCTACTCAAACTGCAAACTGGATACTGAGTCGTTCGCCGGCCCCGGGTCCTACACCGCCCTCGGCCTCGACGGCCCCTCCGGCGCCGTATCGTACGCCGGCCCTCGCCCACGTGCCGCCACCGGCCAGCGCGTTTCCACGGCGTGCCCACGCACGCCCACGATCTCGTCGAACAGATGCACGACGATGCAGACGTGATTGGGCACCACCCGCACCTGATCGCCCAGTCGCGGACGCCAGTCCGTTTTTGACAGGTCGAGCACGCCGTGCTCTTCGGACATGCGCGCGACGGTGACTTCAGGCCGATCGAGCAGCGCGCCAAAGCCATCCCCCTCCACCCGCAGAGGCTCGCGACCCAACGCCTTGGTACCTGCATCGATCACAGCCTGTCCTTTGACCGCAGTGCTCACCACGGTCGCGAGTACCGTGAGCGCGCAATCATCCCAATCGCAGGCGCCGATGTTTGCCGTCGTGCGGTCATTGTAGACGTACGTACCGGGTCGCACTTCGGTCACCCCCGGCACTTCGTGCATACGCCATGCGGCCGGCGTTGAGCCTCCGCTCACCACGCCGGGTGGGAGGCCCGCATCCTCGAGTGCCGTCACGTAGCGCGCGATGTCGACGCCGAGTTGTGCGAGTTTCGGATTCTGCGTATCGACCGCTTCACGAATGTGGCCGGGATAGAACATCAGTCCGGCGAATCGCAGCACACTCATTCCGCTGATCTGTTTCGCGAGTGCGACGGCTTTCTCCGGTGACGAGACGCCGACGCGATGCATCCCGAGGTCCGCTTCGACGAGCACATCGATTTCGCGTCGCCCCAGACGGGCAGCAAGTGCGAGTGCCTGCAGCGCATTGCCGTCATCGGCCGCGACGGTGATGCGCACATCGCTCGGCAAGCGCGCCAGACGTTCGAGTCGTGCCGCACCAACCGGTGGATACGCGATCAGCAGATCGTCGCATGTCTCGGACATGACTTCCGCTTCGCGCAATGTGGCGCACGTCAGGCCGACCGCGCCGAGTCGCATCTGCTCGGCGGCGATGCGCGGTGACTTGTGCGTTTTGACATGCGGCCGAAGTCGCAGCCCATGCAGGGTGGCGTATGCCGCCATCCTGTCCAGATTCAATGCAAGGCGGTCGAGATCGACCACCGGCACCGGTGTCTCGAGCTGTTCGAGATACGTTGCCATCACGCCTCCCAACTGTGAGCCTGCACAATGAGCGCGAGCGATCGCCCCTGGACCCCTGTCACGCTGCCCGACCTTCCTCCACCCGCGGGAGCCTACTCCCCGGGGGTGCGGGCCGCAAACCTGATGTTCGTTTCCGGCCAGGTGCCGCGCGATCCGGCGACGGGCCAGCTCATCGGGACCACTATCGAAGAGCAGACGCGCGCCACGCTTGCCAACGTGGAGCGGGTGCTGCGGGTCGGCGGCGCAACGCTTGCGGATGTCGTGAGCGTGACGATTTATCTCACGGACGAAGACAACTGGGGCACGGTGAACGAGATCTACAAGACGGTCTTCTCGCCGCCGTATCCCACGCGCGCCGTGGTTGGGGCATCGCTGCGTGGCATTCTCATCGAGATTTCGGCCATCGCCTATATCCCATGAGCGAGCCTGCAGTGTCCAGCACTGAAAGTACGATCCGACTGTTCACCCGCGCGACGACGCGCAGCGCACGGTATGCAGCCATCGGTGCCGTTCCGGAAGACGCGTCGCGTATCTGGTTTGCGTTGCACGGCTACGGCCAGCTTGCCGACCGCTTTCTCAGACCGTTTGAGGGCCTCCTGCCAAGCGATACATGCGTGATCGCTCCTGAAGGATTGTCGCGTTTCTATCTCGAGGCACCGCGCGCAGACGGCAGCCATATGCAACGCGTCGGCGCGTCCTGGCTCACGCGAGAGCAGCGCGAAGTGGAGATCGCCGACGCGATGAGCTGGCTCGATCAGGTGCACGATGAAGTGACCACTGCGGCAACGCGGGCGAATGGCGTGGCGCCATGGACGGGCGTCCTCGGCTTTTCACAGGGCGTCGCCACCGCCATGCGTTGGATTGCGAGCGGGCATGTCGCGCCGTCGCACGTGGTCGTGTGGGCCGGTGGTCTGGCGCATGACGTGGACGCGGCCGCGCTCCGCGCGAAGCTTGCCAACGCCGACCTGACGCTGGTGTGCGGTGACGATGACCAGTTCGCAACCGCGGCGGCACGCGAGCGCACCTTGGCTGCTGCGCGCGTGCTTCACCCGTCACCGCGCGAGATTCTTTTTTCCGGCCGACACCAGCTCGACCCCGACGTGCTGCGCTCGGTCCTTTCGCAACCGCGTGCGCAGGACGCGCCCACGCCTACGACGGATCAGTGACCCGAATGCGTGAGACGGATGCGTGATACCGTGAACGTTCTGATTTGTGACTGACCGGCCGTCCGAGATGCCACCTCGGGCTCTGCTCGTTCATGGCAGCAGCGCGACGTGGCGCCACGCGATGCGCGCTGCGCTGCGCACTGTGCTCGCTACTCCGACGAATGCCGCCAGTGTGACGCTGCTCGTGACCGCGCGCGAAGCCGAGGCCGCCAAGTGTCTCGTCGATCCGCGCGTCGTGCTGGTCGTCACGTGTGACGAACCCGGCATTCGGCTGACGCTGTCGTCACTGCGCCCATCGCTGCCGGTTGTGTGGGTCGCCGTGAGCGATTCCGAAGGCGATGCCGTTGGCGCGAACGTCAATCGCGTTCGCGCAATGCTCGACGAACTGGCGCTGGGCGATCAGCCTGGATCGAGCGCGTAACCTTCGCCGCGCACGGTGCGGAGTGCGACCATGGTCCCGGAATGCCGCAGCCGTTTGCGCAACTGCGCAATGTGAACGTCGATGACATTCGATCCCGAATCGAACTGCAGCTTCCAGACACTTTCGAGTAACTGGGCTCGAAGCACCGTGTTGCCTGCCCGCTGCGCCAGAAACTCGAGCAATGCATACTGGCGCGCGGTAAGGGGCAGCAACTTGCCGGCGCGACTGACGCGATGGGAAACGCGGTCGAGCCGCAGATCGCCGACGGTGAGATGCTCAAGCCTCTGGGCCTGTACGCGACGCAAGGCGGCCCGTAGGCGTGCGGACAGCAGCGCGTCGGGGATTGGCAGGTTCACGACATCATCAGCGCCCGCATCGAGTATACGGATGGCGTCGTCGACGGGGTCGTGTGGCAGGACCGCGACGATCGGCATGATGAAACCGTCCGCGCGCAGCGCCTGAACGAGTGCGAGTGCTGGCGTGTCGGAGCGCCCGATGAAGACCGTGGAATAGTCGCCTGCCAGCACGCGCTCGCGAGCGCCGGAAGAGCCCGTCGCGAGGTCGATTGCGTAGCCTGCTGGGAGAAACGTACCGCGCAAGAATTCGACGGTAGCCGCGTCGAGGTGGACAGCCAGAATGCGCATAAATTTCAGACGGGGAACACTTCGCTTCCGCAAGCCGCGCCGCTTGCGCCATGGCCGCGCATTCGAACACAAGCAATCATCGAACCGCGATCGGGTTGTGACTCAGTACAATGGTACTTTCGCCACAACGCTAGAACTAGATCAGCCCGACATTCTGCAAATGAAATGCCGTTCATTTGCAATCGGAGGAATGGCGCGTGCGCTACATGTCGCCTTTGAGTCGGCGAATTGCACGGCGGTCCTGTTTTCCTGGCCGGCTCTCGCCGTGCGCGAACGCTGTCGGCATCGTTCGCAACTGCTCTTGGATCGCGAGACGACGCGTCTTTCCGTCGACCGACTCCTCATACAGCGTCTGCGCGACCTGCGCCGACCCTCGGCGGCCACCAATCGCGCTGACCGAGAGTTGCCACTCGATCGCGCCGTTGCGGAGTCGCACATGGTCGCCCACCTGCAGCAGCTTCGATCGTTTCGCGCGGTCTCCGTTCACGTCGACCTTCCCGCCGTCAATCGCTTCGGCTGCCAACGCCCGCGTCTTGAAAAAACGCGCCGCCCACAGCCATTTGTCGAGGCGGACTTTGCCGGCTGGCGCGTCGTCGTCGTCGTCGGCCTCTGGTGGGGGACCGTGACGCTTACTCATGTAGCTTTGCTCGCATCATCGTCATCGTCATCGGCATGATCATCGTCGTCGATGTCAGGGTCATCGTCGGCAAAGTGATCGTTGCTCTCGTCCGCCGCTTCGCCGTCATCACCGTCGTGCGTGTCACCCTCGGTACCCTCGGTACCGTCGGCTGCCGGAGACTGCTGGCGCGCGCGCGCTTCGGCGGCCTCGACTTCGCGGATGCGGGTGGCCGCACCGACATACACTGCGCGAACCGGGGCCCCGCCTTTCTCCTGCGCCGCGTGGTGTTCGAGCAGTGGCACCAACGCCGTGATATTCATCAGCGCGCGTTCAGCGTCTTCCGCTTCGGGGACGGCCTCGATCATTTGCACCACGGCATCGCACGCCTGCGCCATCCGGCGTGATGTTTCGGCGTCGGGGCCCGACACCTTCGCGTTTTTTGGCGCGGCCGCAAGTGAAGCGGCGCGCGTTCGCAAGACCACGGCGTCCGAACGAAAACGATCGAGCAGGTAGGCACGGGCTGAAAGTGGCATGGCCCCAATCTGTCAGGACGCGTCGCCGCGTGCGAACCCCAACTCTTCGCGCGCCGATCGCCACGCCGATAGCGTCGCCTCGCCGACCACCAGTGGCGAGATGCCCAGCCGACCGCAGCGCGCACGCAGATCCTCCCACCAGCCGTACTCCATGGCGTCCAGCACGTCGAGCAGTTGACCCAACGGTTCCGTTCGCGCCAGCAGTGCATCTTGGAGCATGGCCGGGAGTTGGAGTCGCTCGACGATGACGGCGGACGGAATGCCGAGTGCGAACTCCAAAACGGAGAGGAGGCCAGCCAGTGTTCGCGCACGCGGATGTGGGGCAGGATCGAGTGCCGCACCTATGCGCTCACACGCGCGCGCTCGACGCAGGGCGGTGAGCCCAAGCTCGGGATCGTGCGCAGATTCGCCGATCAGGTGTGCCGTCACGGCGACGAGTTGCTCCATCACGGCATCGCGTCCCAGCAACTCGAGCGCATGCTCGACCGAGCGAGGCCCGCGCGCCCCGAATGACGCCGAACGAATGGATCGCAGCATCGATGCGGCCAGATGCGGATCATCGCGGACAAAGTTGTCGAAGGCCGCGTTGGGTGGCCGTCCGTCGGCAAATTGTGCGAGCACCGAGACCGCGCGCAGGACACTCGCGTCGGCATCATCGGCGAGTGGCGCGGACGCTGCACGCGTAAGCAACCGACCGGTGTACCACGGCACACCGGCGGCCACCACGCGGTGGCGCACGGCCCGATCGTCCACACCGCGAACGAGTGGACGAAGACCAGCGTCCAACAGCACACGCACTCGACGGTCGAGCAGTGCGGGCGAGTGCCGGTGCGCATCAAGCACGATGGTCGCACCAACCAGCGATGCCGGCAGCGGCTCACCGTCCGGATATCCGTCGAGCGCGAAGTGAAACCCCGCGCCGAGGAGGCGATCGATCGCTTTGCGGGTCGCAGCGTCGTCGATCGCGTCCGTTGCGATAAGCCAGACGGCATCGACCGATGCAAACCGGCTCAGGGCGCCTTCGCGCACGATGCCAGGCGTGACGGGCACGACCAAACTCTTTCCGGCAAGTCGTGCGAGTGAGCCGACCATTTCCACCGTCCGACGCACATCATCGTCCGGAGACTCCTGCCCCCGACGTTCGTCCGCAGGGCACGACAGGACGCTGTAGCCGATCACGCGCTCGCGGTGATCGCGGATCGGCAGCAATGACGCAAGCATCGTGTCGATGCTCACGTCACTCGGGCGGAACGGAGATCGGGCCCTCTGCCCGTGCCATCACTGCGTTGAAATACGCCGGGTCACCGGTGACATCGCGCACCACGTATGGCGCAAGCCACGGCGGCAGTGCGGCAATCTCGAACTCATGAGATAGTTCGACTTCGGCCACCACCAGCTCGCGGTCGAGAAAGACGTCAATCTCCCAGCGGTGACTGTCGTGACGCACGACGTGCCGCTGCTTGCGGATACGCGCCGCATGCGTGAGCGGCCAGAGTGACTCAAACGTCTCGCGATCGGTGTCCTCTTCCACTTCGATCCGTGCGCGCGCCGGCCCGAGCTTGATGGTGCGGGTGAATCGCTCGCGACCATCCGCACTGGTCGCGTGACGCAATCGTTCACGCAGCATGGTGCCAGGCAGCCACCCCTGCACAATGGCCGTGGGCGCGACCACTTCGGCTTCAGGCGGGCAGGCACTGAGCAGATACTTCCGCTCGAACTCCATCGGCAATGCGGAATCGACGGAGGGCGACTTGGGGCCGAGCGTCCGCAGCGCGGCAGCGGCCACATTTTGTGCGCGCGTGATCGCATCAGGTGCACTGCACCAACCACGCTGAAACGCGTCCTGGTGTGCAAGCGCAACGTCGTTGAGCGCGTCAGCCAACGCATCTGCGCCATCGTACCGTGCCTGTGCCGAAAGCACCGCAGCGTCGCGCATCGCACCGAGCAGGTCCTGACCGCGCGTGGCCATGTCGTACCATGCTCCGATCGCGCCGTGGGCGGAGGTGTGCGGGGCAAGCATCGCCCGCTGGCGCTTGAGGTGAATGCGAAGGCGATGCAACGCATCGGGCAGCGCCCCGGAGTCGATCGTCTCCAAGGCGGCCAGCTCCGCACGAATCCGCCGCGCCGCGCTTTCGAGCCGCTGCGCAACGTGCTCGGCGAACGACATCGGCGCGGTGTCGTCGCCGATTCGGAACGTCGGCCGATAGCTGGAAAGACGACTGGCGAACCGCTCCACCTGCGGGTCGAGGTGCCGACGAAACGCCGATGACACACGCCGCCGACGTTCATCATTTCCGTCAGCAAGCTTGACGCGCATCACCAGCGATTGCGAGCGAGCGGCTTCGGGCAACCCTTCGCCCTCCGCGTTCAGCCAATCGTGCTGAACGTCCGCGTCACGAGCCGCGTTGGTGGCGCGCTGGAGACGGGAGAGCGCATCGAGCGTTCGCGCGACCTTGCTGCCTTGCAACAGTTCCCGATGCTCCTTGCAGGACGCGCGCAACCGGCGGAGCGCGACACGTGCACGGTGGAGCGCGTCCACCGCGTCGCGTCGACGATCATCCGCGGAACCGCCGATGGAGTCGACATCGGTCAACGTGGCGCGCCCCCATTCGCCACGCGCACGCTCGAGCTGCAAGAGCCAATGCAACGTCACGATGCGGGCACCTTCCGCCGCAGGTCGCGTCAATACACCATCGAGCAGCCTCGCGATCTCGTCCGCCGAGAGGACGTAAGAATCGGTCACGGCGCGTCACTCGCGTCGACGAAGACGTCCGCACTTCCATCCTCGAGGTACGTCACGGACACGTGCCACGGACGACAGCACACCTGACAATCCTCGACATACTCCTGACTCGCGCCGGATCCGGGGTCGAGCGCGATCTCCACCTCCTCTCCGCAGTACGGGCAGCTGACGGTGCTGCTCATGTCGGCGGTGCCATCGCCCAGCGGAAACTCATCATCCAGTTCCCCGTCGTCGTCTTGCTCCCGGTCGTCGTCCAGGTCCCACGGTCCATCGTCGGTCATGCGCCGTCAGGTAAAGGGAATACTGATTCCACACGTTACTTCTGGGGCAAGAGCAGCGCACGATCTCCGGTGGCGACCGCGAGCGCACCAAGGGCCGCGGCCACCTTCGACTCCAGCGCGGCAAGCTTGATGGATTCGTCCAGGACCAGCCGTTCGCGGAGGTTGACGATCAGCAGCGTACTTTCCCCGTTCTCATAGCGAATCTGCTCGGCGTCGCGCAGCAGTCGCGCACTCCTCACGTTGCCGGTTTGCAACACGAGCAACCGCTCCAGATTGGCGAGGTCAAATATCGCCTCCCTGGTGTCGAACTCGGCCTGCCGACGGGTCCGGTCTTCTTCCAGTCGCTGGAACTCCAACCGCTGGCCCGAGGCCGAAAACCGGCCCGATTCGCGGAGGAACAATACCGGCGACCTGATGAGCAAGCCGGCCTTGTAATTCTCGCCCAGGCGATCACCGTCGAGGAACGACTCGTCGCTGGGTTGCTCACTCAACCCGGAGAGCTTCCCTTCGGCAAACGGGAGGAGCCCCTGCGTCGCGAACAGGCGTTGCGCCTGAGCCTGCCTCACCCGTGCCTGCACCTTGAGCAGGTCGGGATTTCTGCGCGTGGCGACATCGAGCAGGGCCGACAACCGCGTCGAGTCGATGCCGCCGCGCCCAATGCCATCCAGCACGGGCTTGGCCTCGAGTGGGAGCGCGGCCGGTCGACCGGCGTCGTCCCAGAGGTACGACGTGATATCAAGTGTGGTAAAGTAGAAAGCCGCCTCCGCCTCGAGCCGCGAAACGCGTCGGCGTCGCACTTCCAATGCGGCCTCCACCGTATCGATGGGCGCGCTTTCGCCACTGGATACACGTCGTTGAACCCCTTGTAAGCGGAACTCCGCCAGCGCCTCGCCCTCCTGCAGGATCGCACGACGGCGCCATGCCTCGTACCACGCGCCGTAGTCCTTGGCCGCCGAGAAGAGCAGCTTGTTGATGATCGCCACCTGATCGGCCGCACCCACGTCGCGAGCAGCACGCGCCTGCGCCAACGCGTTCCGACGTTCGTCGGTGACGATTCGCTGCCCGAGTGGGATGCTGATGCCGGCCTCGAACGTGCCGCTGCCACTCGTCCTTCGATCGGGATTGACGAACCGCCCGAGCGTTCGATCGAAGGCGAGGGTCACGTCAGCGCCGATCGGGAGCGGGATCTTCATCTCCGCATCGAAGTAGTTGTAGTACGACGTCCCGCCGAGGCGCTTCTGGTCCCACGCCGCCGTGATCGTGGGATCGAACGCACCCCACGCCGTTCGCAGGTCGCTGCGGGCCTGTGCTGCGATCAGGGCGGCCTGCCGGGCAACTGGATGGCCGCCGAGGATGACATCCAGGAACATCGGAAATGGGAACCCGACACCGCTTGTGTCGATCAGTGCGCTGACCAGCGCGCTGGTGCGCACGGCAGTGCTGTCCGCCGCGCTGCGGGCCTGTGCGGAGACCGGGTTGAAAGCGACGACGCCGAGGCAGAGCGAGCCGAGGAGCCGAATGAGCGAGCAGCGCGCGGGCCTTTGGTAAGGCCTCACTTTTTGTCGCCTTTCGCGCCGCCGGCGACTTCGGAGCCGGGGAGCGCGTCGGCCGGGTTGATGCTGAGCGGGAAGCCGTTCAACTGGCGCCAGAGCTCCCAACCCACCGAGACATTGTCGAGCATCGCCCACCCCTGGGCGCCGGTGCCGAGCCTGAGCTGTCCAGGCCATTGGGCATCGTGCGTCGTGTCGGACACCAGCAGGACGCGGAACTTGCCGCCCTTGCTCGGGAACTGGTCGATGACGGCGACGGTCGCACCGAACGTGCCCACGGCCACCTGTGGCCAGCCGGAGATCTGCAGCGCCGGCCAGCCGTCGAAGAATACGCGCACGTGGCGTCCGGGCTTGAGCAGCGCCACGTCCATGGGCTTGACGAACAGCTCCACGGCTTTGCGCGGATTGGCCGGCTGGAGGGTAATAATCGGGTCGCCCGCCTTGACGATCTCGCCCTGACCCGCGCGCGCGGCGCGAACCACGTATCCGTCCTGCGGCGCCTCGATCAGATAGAATTCGTTCCGGACCGCGAGCGAGCCAACCTTGTCCTTCAGCTTCGCCACGTCGGAGCGCCCCTCGCTGACGTCGGCAAGTGTTGCGGCCCGATCGGACTGTGACTTCGCGATCTTCTCGCCGTATTCTGCGGGAACACCGAGCAGGTCGGTCTCCGTGATGGCGAGTAACTGCTGCTTCTCGACCAGTTTCGCCGCGGCCGCCTGGACCCGGACCTGGAACGCCTGTAGCTCGTTGACCGAGACCAGTCCGAGCGAGTCGCTGAACAGGAATTGACGACGCCGCAGCTGATCACGTGCGACCGAATCCTCCAGCATCACTTGCCGCACTTCCGCCCGGTACTGCACGATCTTGTTGCGCGTCTGGCGCAACTTGAAGTCGCGTTGCGCCTGCAGTTGGACCACCTGTACTTCGAGCGCCGCTGCCTTGTTCAACTTCTCCCCGATCGCGGACTCCTTGGCGCGTTGCTGTTGTTGCGCCAGCGGCAGCACGTTCGGATTCAGGTAGTCCTCCTTGATCTCCGAGATCCGGGCGATCGAATCGCCCTTCTTCACGAACTGCCCCTCGCTGACGTACCACGCCTCGATACGGCCGTCGATGCGGGTGGTGAGGTTTTGCGGACGATCGGATGGGTTGAAGGCGGTCACGGTTCCATCGCCCTGCACGTTCTGCTGCCAGGGGAGGAACAGGATCACGATCAGCGTGGCGATGATCCCGAGCAGCCAGCGCGAGACCACGCGCGCCGTATCGGCCTCGCCGAGCAGGGCCGTCGTCTCGAGGGGCAACGACTTCAGCTCACGCTCGATGTCGAGATCCGAATTCTGGTTGGACGAGGCCATGCTCAGCTCGCGCTCAACGAGGTGGCTTCGTGCAGCAACGCGCGGCAGTCGGGATCGTTGCGGAGCACGTCGAACGGCCCCTCCTTCAAAATGCGGCCGTCCTGCATCAGGATCACGCGATCAAACTCTGCGAGCAACAGCGGGTCGTTCGAGACAGTGATTACGGTCCACGGGCGGCGACGGTCGGCGACCAACCCGATGATGTGCCCCCGGGACATCGCATCGAGGTTCTGGAAGAAATCGTCGAGGACCAACAGGCGCGGCCGACCGACGATCCCCTGCGCTACGAGCAGCTTGTTCGCCAGGTGT
>Ga0105044_10001914_pt1 | contig 28201 bp, 28 predicted proteins | sample MAT01_FD_78092 | JGI IMG/M metagenome (GOLD analysis project Ga0105044, IMG submission 78092) | Freshwater microbial communities from Lake Fryxell liftoff mats and glacier meltwater in Antarctica - MAT-01 | ecosystem: Environmental > Aquatic > Freshwater > Ice > Liftoff microbial mat | place... | reverse complement strand
GGACAGCAAGGCCAGGCGCAGCGGAGGAAACCATCGCCGGTCGTGCAGGCCGACGCTCATCTTCAGTCCCGAGGTGAACAGCGACAGCAGCACGATGACCTCGGCCAGGTGCTCCAGCACCTTCGCGTCCTTGAAGGGGCTGGGCGCTGCCAGGGCCAGGGCCCAGGGGCTGACGGCCAGGCCGGCCAGCAGGTAGAGCATGGCCGTGCTCACCGGCATGCGCGACAGCATGGTGCCGGCCAGCGCCATGACCACCAGAAGCGCGCCTGCAATTGTCAACCACAGCGCGAAAGTCATCGGAAGGTGCGGGTCATCGAGGGGCGCGGGTCATCGAGGGGCGCTGGACAGCCGGCAGGATACGCCGGCCGGGCTTGCCGCCACCACGACCCGGCGGCGGATCAGGGCGATGGCAAAGCCAGCAGCAACTGCACGCTGGCCTGTGGCGTCGCCGTGGGCGGTGCCAGCTGGCCCGCTGCCGCGCCGCGCGACAGCAGCCGTGCACGGACCTGCCGAGCACGCTGCATCGCCAGCGGCGAGGCCGCAGCGCTGTCGCCGGGCGCGGCCAGCGTCTGCAGTTGTGCCTGGGGTGTGCGTCGCAAGCTCTGGGCCACCTTGTCCAGCACGGCAGCCAGCGCGGGCAACAGCCGGCTGCTGCCGGCATCGAAGCAGAACTCGAGCGGCACCGCGATGCTGACCGGTCCATCGCCTTGCTGCTCGATCTGCACCGGCGTGCCGCCAAACCAGGACTGCAGCCACTCGCGTTCGGTGGTCAGCGGATGCTGGGCGCGTTCTGCAGGGGCCGACGGGCTGGCCCCTGCGCCTGTGCCCGGCGCAGCGGCCGACCGGCCCGCTGTACCTGCATCGCCTGGTGATGGCGCAGGGGCGGCACCCGCACCGCCGCCGGTCCGGGATGCTGGCGCGGTGCCAGGCGATCTGCCGGATGAAGTGCCGGATGAAGTGCCGGGCGTCGATGCGCAGCCTTGCAAAAAGGCCAGGGCCGACAGCGCCGCAAGCGCCGCAAGCGCGGGCAAGGTGGCCAGGATCGTCCGCCGCCGCGCGGCGACGGACAGGGAAACGATGGGTTCGTTGCAAGCGTGCATGGCACCATCCTACGCGCCGCACCCTGGTGGCTTGTGACCAGGGGCAAGGCCAGGGGCCGCGCGGGTGGGAGGGTCAAGGCGCTGCGCCGGCCGTGGGTGCGCCGCCTTCAAACCAGCGCTGGATCAGCGACCGCTCGGCGTCGGTGATCTGCGTGGAGTTGTTCATGGGCATGAGCTTGAGCACCACGCTCTGCTGGTAGATGGCTTGCGCGTGCTGCTTGACGAGTTCGGGTGTGTGCAGGGCCACGTTTTTCTGCTGCACCTGGGCGTTGTGGCACAGCGCGCAGCGCTGGTCCATCACCGCCTTCACCTCGGCCAGCGTGGGCACCGGGGCGCCTGCAGCCACCTTGGGCTGCGGCGGCGGCGCCATCCACACCGCCAAACCCAGCAGCAGCACGGTGCCCACGGCTGCGTATTCCCACGGCACGCGCTTGCCCTGCACCAGCGCCTTGTGCCGCACCACAAAGCTGTGCCGGATGAGTGCACCGGCCAGCATCAGCAGCACCAGCACGGCCCAGTTGTTCGGTCCCTGGTAGAGCCAACCGTAGTGGTTGGACAGCATCGAGATCAGCACCGGCAGCGTGAAGTAGGTGTTGTGCACGCTGCGCTGCTTGGCACGCTGGCCGTGGATGGCGTCCACCGGCTGACCGGCCTTCATCTGCGCGATGACCGTCTTCTGGCCGGGAATGATCCAGAAGAAGACGTTGGCGCTCATCGCCGTGGCGATCATCGCGCCCACCATCAGAAAGGCGGCGCGGCCGGCAAACAGCTGGCAGGCGGCCCACGAAGCGGCCACGATGTAGACCAGCACCAGGACGCCCACAAGGGCGTCGCCACCGACCATGCCGTTTTTTCCGCCAACCGATCGTTCACCGACCAGACGGCAGATCAGGTCATAGACCACCCAGAACACCACCAGAAAGGCCAGCGCAGCCGCCACCGCCAGCCCAGGTGAAGACCAGGCGTAGACCTGGGTGTCGATGAGAAAGGTGCGGGCGTTGAACAGGTACAGCACCGCGAACAGCGCAAAACCCGTCAACCAGGTGGAGTAACTCTCCCAGAAGAACCAGTGCAGGTGCTCGGGCAACGTCTTGGGCGCCACCAGGTACTTCTGCGGGTTGTAAAAACCGCCACCGTGCACGGCCCACAGTTCACCATCCACACCCTTGGCCTTGAGCTCGTCGGACTCGGGCTTCGTCAGGCTGTTGTCCAGGAACACGAAGTAGAAGCTCGAGCCTATCCAGGCGATGGCCACGATCACGTGCACCCAGCGCAGCAGCAGGTTGACCCATTCGAGAAGGTAGGTGAAATCCATCGGCGACGGGTCTGGGTTGGCGGTTCAGTTCTTGACGTCGGCAGCCTTGATGGCCGGCGCCCAGTCGCTGATCTGCTTGACGACGAAGCTGCTGAATTCTGCGCTGCTCATCTTCACGGTGGTGATGCCCAGCTCTTCGAAGCGCTTGACGATGGCGGGGTCGGCCACGATGTCGGCCAGTGCCTTGCTCAGCTTGTCGCTCACTTCCTTGGGCAGGCCGGCCGGGCCCGACACGCCGAAGTAATTTTCGGCCAGCAGCTGAGGCAGACCCAGTTCCACCACCGTGGGCACATCGGGTGCCAGCGGGCTGCGGCTGCGCGAGGTGACGGCCAGGCCTTTGATCTGGCCGCTTTTCATCATCGGCACGAAGGCCGTGATGACGTCGATGCCGATCGGGATGGTGCCGGCGATGAGGTCGGTGGTCATCGGCGCGCCGCCACGGTAGGGCACGTGGGTCATGTCGATCTTCATGGCGCCTTTGGCCATCTCGCCGACGATGTGGCCGATGGAGCCCGGGCCGCCGCTGCCAAAGCTCTGGAACTTGCCCAGTTCCTTCAGCGCGGCCGGGCCGCTTTTGGGGTTGGCCATGATGGCCACAGGTGCGATGCCCAGCATGGCCACGTGGGTGAACTGCTTGGCCGGGTCGTAAGGTTGCTTGGGCAACGTGAAGGGGCCGATCGACAGCGGCGTGCTGTTGCTCAGCATGAGCGTGTAGCCGTCAGGTGCGGCACGCACCACTTCATTGCCACCGATGGTGCCACCTGCACCGGGTTTGTTGTCCACCACCACCGCCTGGCCCAGGGCCTTGGCCAAGGGTTCGCTGATGGCGCGGGCCACGATGTCGCTGGCGCCGCCGGCGGCAAAGGTGACGATCAGGCGGATCGGCTTTTCGGGGTAGGCAGCCTGGACCGCCAGCGGCAGCGCGCAGGACAGCAGTGAAAGCAGGCGAAGGGTTCGTGTCATCTGTCGCTCCTGGAGTGAAGCACCTGGGCACGCAAGCCGCATGCCCGTGGCGCCAGCTTCAGGATCCGCGGTAGGTGCTGTAGCTGAAAGGACTGACGAGCAAAGGCACGTGGTAGTGGCCCTCTCGGTCGGCAATGCCGAAGTCCAACTGCACCGTGTCGATGAACGGCGGCTCGGGCAGCATGGCGCCCCGGGCGCGGAAATATGGCGCCACTTCGAACAGCAAGCGGTAGCGGCCCACCGCCATCTCGTCGGCCGACAACAGCGGACCCTCGGCACGGCCGTCGTCGTTCAGCGTCATGGCCTTCAGCGTGACAGCGCCGGTGGCGTCCAGGCGCTGCAGTACCGCCTTCATGCCAGCGGCGGGGCAGCCGTTGGCGGTGTCGAGCACGTGGGTGCTGAGGTGTCCCATGGGCCTTTCTCTTGGGGCTTGCGCCAAGCAGCGCGAGATGTCAAAGTGTATACACTTTGGGATACACGTCAACGCCACTCCCTGATCGCCCTTGGTCCCGCCCATGGCCCGCAGCCGCGCCAACCTTCAGTTCATCAGCCCGCCGCGGCGATCCGCGGCTGTATCGGCACGAGCAACGCGGCCTTCGCGGCCCGATTTGCCGGCACAGGAGCCGGTGCCCATGCCACCCGGCAGCACCCAGCGCATCGTCGACGCCATCACCGCCGCCATCGTCGAACGCCGTCTGATGCCCGGCACCAAGCTGGTCGAGCAGCAGATTGCCGACTTGTTCAAGGTCAGCCGCACGCTGGTGCGGCAGGCGCTGAATCAGCTCAGCCGCGACCGCCTGGTGACGCTGGAGCCGGCGCGCGGTGCCTTTGTCGCGCAGCCCAGCGTCGAAGAGGCGCGCCAGGTCTTTGAGGTGCGCAAACTGATCGAATTGCAGATGGCGCGCCAGCTGTGCGCTGCGATCACCGAGGCGCAGATTGCCCAGTTGCGAACCCATCTGGCGCAGGAAGACGATGCGGTGTGGCGGGTGGACGTCGCCGGCCGCACGCGCCTGCTGGCCGACTTTCACGTGCGCCTGGCGCGGCTGCTGGGCAACGAGGTGCTGGCACAGCTGCTGGCCGACCTGCTGGCACGCTGTTCGCTCATTGCGCTGATGTACCAGTCGGCACATTCGGCCGAACACTCGGCCGCTGAACACGTGGCCATCGTCGACGCCATCGAGCGTCGTGACGCACGGGCTGCAGCGAGGTTGATGGAAAGCCACCTCGGCAACGTCGAGCGCAACCTTCAACTCCACCCGCGGGTCGCCGACCTCGCACAACTGCTGCACGTGTCATGAACGCCTTGCCCTACCCCAGAGACCTGCGCGGCTACGGCCGCACACCCCCGCATGCCCAGTGGCCCGGCAACGCCCGCATCGCGGTGCAGTTTGTGCTGAACTACGAAGAAGGCGGCGAGAACAACCCGCTGCATGGCGACGCCACCAGCGAGACCTTTCTGTCCGAACTGGTCACGGCGCAGGCCTACGAAAACCGCCACATGACGATGGAGTCGATGTACGAGTACGGTTCACGTGTCGGCGTCTGGCGCATCCTGCGTGAATTCGACCAGCGCGGCCTGCCGATGACGGTGTTTGGCGTGGTCTCGGCGCTGGAGCGTTACCCGGAACTGGTGCAACACTTCCTGCAGCGCGGCGACGAAGTCGCCAACCACGGCCTGCGCTGGATCCACCACCAGCACATGCCCGAAGCCACCGAGCGCAAGCACATCGGCGTGGCGACCGAACTGCTGAAGCAGCTGACCGGTGTGTCCGGAACCGATACGGGCACCGGCTGGTACACAGGTCGCGACAGCCCCAACACGCGCCGCCTGGTGGTGGAACAGGGCGGCTACGAATACGACAGCGACTACTACGGCGACGACCTGCCATTCTGGCTGCAGGTGCAGAAGAGCGATGGCTCGCTGGCACCGCACCTGGTCGTGCCCTATTCGCTGGACACCAACGACATGCGCTGCGTGCAGGCGCAGGGCTTCAATACCGCCGATCACTTCTTCACCTACCTGCGCGACGCCTTCGACGCGCTGTATGCCGAAGGCGGCGAGAGCCCGAAGATGATGAGCGTCGGCATGCACTGCCGGTTGCTCGGCAAACCCGCGCGCATCTCGGCGCTGCAGCGTTTCATGGACCATGTGCAGTCGCGCGACCGGGTGTGGATCTGCCGCCGCATCGACATCGCGCGGCACTGGAAGGCCACGCATCCTTTCGATGCGGCCACGGCATTTGTCTGGCGATAGGAGGGGCCGCGATGCTCACGCTCGAACAAGTCAACACCGCCAGCGCCGCCGAGTTTGTCGCGCTGCTGGACGGCACCTATGAACACTCACCCTGGGTGGCCGAAGGGGCGGCTGACCAGCGGCCCTTTGCCAGTTTGGCGGCCTTGAAGCTGGCGCTGGTGAACAGCGTGCGTGGCATCGGCCGCGAGACACAGCTGAAGCTCATCCGCGCCCATCCTGAACTGGCCGGCAAGGCCATGGTGAGCCAAAGCCTGACGGCCGAGAGCACCCACGAGCAGGGCAGGGCGGGTCTTGCCGACTGCACGCCTGGAGAATTCGCACATATCCAGCAGCTCAACGATGCCTACAACAGCAAGTTCGGCTGGCCCTTCATCCTGGCCGTGCGCGGCCCGCGTGGACTGGGCTTGAACCGCGCGCAGGTCATCGCTGCTTTTGAACGCCGCCTTGCCGGCCACGCCGACTTCGAAATGGCCGAGGCGCTGCGCAATATCCACCGCATCGCCGAGATGCGCCTCAACGACAAGTTCGGCATCACGCCCATGCAGGGCCAGCAGGTGTGGGACTGGGCCGAAGCTCTGGCGGCGCACAGCGACCCTGTCTTCAAGGAACTGGGCCAGTTGACGGTGACCTACCTCACCGATGCCCACCGGGCGGTGGCGCAGCAGCTGCAAGTCTGGATGAAGGACTGCGGTTTCGACGACGTGCACCTCGACGCCGTCGGCAACGTGGTGGGCGTGTATGCCGGCACCACACCGGGCGCCAAGCGCCTGCTGACGGGCAGCCACTACGACACCGTGCGCAACGGTGGCAAGTACGACGGCCGCCTGGGCATCCTGGTGCCGATGGCCATCGTGAAGACACTCAGCGCGCAGCGCCGGCGTCTGCCGTTTGGCATCGAAGTGGTGGGCTTCGCCGAAGAAGAAGGCCAGCGCTACAAGGCCACCTTTTTGGGCAGCGGCGCGCTCACGGGTGACTTCAATCCGGCCTGGCTGGACCAGCAAGACGCCGACGGTGTGTGCATGCAGCACGCGATGCAGGCCGCCGGGCTGCCGGCCACGCTTAACGCCATCCACGCGCTGAAGCGTGATGCTTCTCGTTATCTGGGTTTTGTCGAAGTGCACATCGAACAAGGCCCGGTGCTGAACGAACGGGACCTGCCGCTGGGCGTGGTGACCAGCATCAACGGCGGCCTGCGCTACGTGGGCAGCTTCACCGGCCAGGCCAGCCACGCCGGCACCACGCCCATGGGCCGCCGCCGCGACGCCGCCTGCGCGGCGGCCGAACTGATGCTGTTTGTCGAACAGCGCGCCGGTGCCGTGCCCGACGTGGTGGGCACCGTGGGCATGCTGCAGGTGCCGGGCGGATCGATCAACGTCGTGCCGGGGGCCTGCCACTTCAGCCTGGACCTGCGCGCCACCACCAACGAATCGCGCGACGCGCTCGGTGCGGACGTGCGCGCCGAGCTGGACCGCATCAGCCACACGCGTGGCCTGAGCCACCAGCTGGAGCTGACCATGTCCGCCAGCGCTGCACCCAGCGCGCCGGCCTGGCAGCAGCGCTGGGAAGCCGCGGTGCAGGCGTTGGGCTTGCCCGTGTTCTGCATGCCCAGCGGCGCGGGCCACGACGCAATGAAACTGCACGAGGTGATGCCGCAGGCCATGCTCTTCTTGCGCGGTGGCAATTCGGGCATCAGCCACAACCCGCTGGAAACCATCACGGCCGACGACACCGAACTCTGTGTCGCGGCATTCATGAACCTGATCGAAGACCTGGCCCGGGAAAGCGCAGGGCAGCCCCAAGATTTCCTGACCCCCTTGGGGGGCGGCGGTCGCGAAGCGGCTGCCCGGGGGCCTGTTGCATGAACGCCCACGAACAACTCGATGCCTGGATTGCCGCGCACTTCGACGAAGAAGTGCAGTTCCTTCAGGCCCTGGTGCAGGTGCCCACCGACACCCCGCCCGGCAACAACGCGCCGCATGCCCAGCGCACCGCCGAGCTGCTGGCCGCGATGGGCCTGGTGGCCGAAGAACACCCGGTGCCGCAGGCGGTGGTCAGCGAACACGGCCTGCAGTCCATCACCAACCTCATCGTGCGCAAGCGGTTTGCCCAGGGCGGCCCGGTGATCGCACTCAATGCGCACGGCGACGTGGTGCCGCCGGGTGAAGGCTGGACCCACGGCCCCTACTCGGGCGAGGTGGTGGACGGCAAGCTTTACGGTCGCGCCTCGGCGGTGAGCAAGAGCGACTTCGCCAGCTTCACCTTTGCGCTGCGCGCGCTGCAAGCGCTGGGTCTGCCGCTGAAAGGTGCGGTCGAACTGCACTTCACCTACGACGAAGAGTTCGGCGGTGAACTGGGCCCCGGCTGGCTCCTGGCGCAGGGCCTGACGAAGCCCGACCTGCTGATCGCCGCCGGCTTCAGCTACCAGGTGGTGACCGCACACAACGGCTGCCTGCAGATGGAGGTCACCCTGCACGGTCTGGCTTCACACGCGGCTTATCCTGAAACGGGTGTGGACGCGCTGCAAGCCGCCAACCAGCTGCTGACGGCGCTGTACGCCTACAACGGCGTGTTGCGCCAGCGCCGGTCGCAGGTCCGCGGCATCACCCACCCTTACCTGAACGTGGGCCGCATCGAAGGCGGCAGCAACACCAACGTGGTGCCGGGCAAGGTGGTGATCAAGCTCGACCGCCGCATGATCCCCGAAGAAGATGCCGCCGCCGTCGAAACCGAGCTGCGTGCATTGATCGAGAACACGGTCCAACAAAGCCCCAACGTGCGGCTGGACATCAAGCGCCTGCTGATGGCGCATTCGCTGCAGCCGCTGCCGGGCAACCGCCCGCTGGTCGAAGCGATCCAGCATCACGGCCAGGCGGTGTTTGGCCAAGCCATCCCCGAAAGCGGCACACCGCTGTACACCGACGTGCGCCTCTATGGCGAGTACGGCGTGCCGGCGGTGATCTACGGCGCCGGACCGCGCACCGTGTTGGAGAGCAACGCCAAGCGCGCTGATGAACATCTGCAGCTGTCCGACCTGCGCGGCGCCACCCGGGTCATCGCACGCACCTTGTTCGACCTGCTGAAGCCCTGATCTTGCCCCTCTCGCGTCACATCGGGGTCCGCAGCGCCCGTTTGTGGTGCAAGCCCCAAGGGTGAGGTGAGCACGGAACTTGCAGAATTTGACATCGCGGCCCTGAACCCCCGTTCCGACGATCCCAGTCCCCCGAGCCCAGACCCCAGACCCCAGACCCGAAAAACCCACCACGGAGCCTTCCCATGAACCCGATGTTCACTTCAATCAAGCGCCGCACGCTGCTGGCTGCAGCCGGCCTGCTGGCCGCGCCCGCGCTGGCGCTGGCACAAACGCCCATCAAGTTCCAGCTCGACTGGCGCTTCGAAGGCCCAGCCGCGCTGTTCCTGGCCTCGCAGGCCAAGGGCTACTACAAGGCCGCCGGCCTGGACGTGACCATCGACGCCGGCAACGGCAGCGGCGGCACCGTGACCCGCGTGGCCAGCGGCACCTACGACATGGGCTTTGCCGACATGGCCGCGCTGATGGAGTTTCACGCCAACAACCCCGACGCGCCCAACAAGCCCGTCGCCGTGATGATGGTCTACAACAACACACCGGCCGCGGTGCTGGCGCTCAAGAAGAGCGGCATCACCAAGCCGTCGGACCTGAACGGCAAGAAGCTGGGTGCACCGGGCTTCGACGCCGGCCGCAAGGCCTTCCCGATCTTTGCCAAGGCCAATGGCATCAGCGGCGTGCAGTGGACCAGCATGGACCCGCCGCTGCGCGAGACGATGCTGGTGCGTGGTGACGTCGAGGCCATCACCGGCTTTTCTTTCACCAGCCTGCTCAACCTGGAAGCACGCGGCGTGAAGACCGAGGACATCGTCGTGCTGCCCTACCCGGCGCACGGCGTGAAGCTCTACGGCAACGTCATCATCGCCAGCCCGAAGATGATCAACGAGAACCCGGCCGCGGTGAAAGCCTTCCTGAGTGCCTTTGCCAAGGGCGCCAAGGAAGTGATGGCCAACCCCGACCCGGCCATCGAGTACGTCAAGGCACGCGACGGCATCATCAACGTCGAACTTGAAAAGCGCCGCCTGCGCATGGCCATCGACGCCGTCGTGGCCAGCCCTGATGCCCGGGCTGAAGGTTTTGGTGTGGTGGTGCCGGGCCGACTGGCGCTGATGGCCTCGCAGGTGTCCGATGCCTTTGCCACCAAGACCCGCATCGACGCCACGGCCGTGTGGACCGACACGCTGCTGCCACCCAAGGCCGAGCTCAACATCCTGCCGCCGGCGAAGAAGTGATGCCGGCTGACGTTGCGGCATGCAGCGGTGGCAGTGGCCACCGCGCCGCGGCGTCAGCGCAGGTCGTACGACAGCTGGAACATGATGGCTGCGTCGCCCAGCGCGTGGGCGGAGACGGCCCAGTTCTTGTTGAGCTGCCAACCCAGCGTCACCACGGCACCAGGCGAAAAGCCGTTGTTGTTGAACGGCACCTTGTCTTCGTACTTGCCACGGTAGCCATAGAGCAAGCCGCCCGAGACCTGGCCGAACATCTGCTCGTAGCCAAAAAGTTTGGGGAAGCGCTTGCCCACGTACAGGTAGGCGCTGGGCTGACCGAAGGAGTTGCGGAAGTAGGAGCCGCCAGCCAGCCAGTTGTCGCTGCGTTGGCGTTCCAGACCCAGGGCCCAGACGTGGCGGTGTTCGTCGCTGGGCCGGATGTGCTGCGAAAAGGGCGAGCCGACGATGCGCCAGTAGCCTTCGCCCAGCAAGCCCGCTCCATCGGCAGCGATGGCGGGCTGGATGCCGACAATGGCCGACCACACAAAAATGGCCCCCAGGGGCCTGCACGCAAGGTACTTCATGGACGCCATTGTCTCTGCTTGCACAGGCGCTCGGCCGGCCGGGCCCGCTGCCGCTGGTCGCCCGCGGGTGCACACCTTCACGCTGAGGCTGATTCTGTGTCTGCTGCTGCTGCTGCTGCTGCCGCTGCTGTCGTCGTGCGCATGGCTGGAAACGCACCAGCGTCGCATCGCCCTGCGCCCCACGCCCGCGCTGCCGCAGCACGTGGCCACGGCTGCAAGCGCCTGGCAGCCGGGCGACACGCGCGAGCTGCTGACGCTGCAGGGCGGCCAGCAGTTGGCCATCTGGTGGCTGCCACAGCCCGGCGCCAGCGCGCCCACGCTGCTGTACCTGCACGGCACCTTCCGCAACCTTTACCAGAACCTGCCCAAGATCGACGCGTTGCGCAAGGCAGGCTTTTCCATCGTGGCCGTTGACTACCGCGGCTGGGGTGACAGCACGGCGCTGGTGCCATCGGAAGCCACCATCACCGCCGACACGCAGAGCGCCTGGGTCGAGATGCAGCGCCGCCAGCCCGACCCAGCGAAGCGCGTGATCTACGGCCATTCCATGGGCGGCGCGGTGGCGGTGCGCCTGGCCAGCGAGCTGAGATACGGCCAGGACTACGCTGCGCTGGTGCTGGAAAGCACCTTCACGCGCATGCCCGACGTGGCCACGGCAGCGGGTTTCTGGGGCCGCTTGGCGGGTTGGGCGACGACGCTGGAATTCGACTCCATCTCGCGCATCGACCGCGTCGACGCGCCCGTGCTCATGATTCACGGCAGCAAGGACAAGACGGTGCCAGTGGAACTGGGCCGGCGCCTGCGTGACGCGGTGCGCAGCAGCGTGCAGTGGGTCGAAATCCCGGGCGGCACACACAGCCGCCTGCAGCAAGAAGCGCCCGAGCTCTACCAGCAGGCCTTCCGTGACCTTATGAACACCGGCAAACGCATACCTGCCGCACCCACCCGCAGCACATCACCATGACCCACTTCGTCGATTTCAAGAACGTCTGGCTGGCCTACAACGACGAGTTGCTGGCGCAGGGCAACTTTGCGGTGGAAGACATCTCGCTGCAGGTGGACGAAGGCGAGTTCATCGCCATCGTCGGCCCCAGCGGCTGTGGCAAGAGCACCTTCATGAAGCTCACCACGGGCTTGAAGATGCCCAGCAAAGGCAGCATCCACATCGACGGCGCACCGGTGACGGGGCCGCTCAAGATCAGCGGCATGGCGTTTCAGGCGCCCAGCCTGCTGCCGTGGCGCACGACGGTGCACAACGTGCTGCTGCCGCTGGAAATCGTCGAGCCCTACCGCTCGCAGTACAAGAGCAAGAAGAAGGAATTCGAGGCCCGTGCGCGCGACCTGCTCAAGAGCGTGGGTCTGGCCGGATACGAAGACAAGTTTCCCTGGCAGTTGAGTGGTGGCATGCAGCAGCGCGCCAGCATCTGCCGAGCGCTGGTGCACGAACCCAAGATGCTGCTGCTGGACGAGCCTTTCGGTGCGTTGGACGCCTTCACGCGCGAAGAGCTGTGGTGCATCCTGCGCGACCTGCACGCAGCCCAGCGCTTCAACGTCATCCTGGTCACGCATGACCTGCGCGAGAGTGTGTTCCTGGCCGACACCGTGTACTGCATGAGCGGCAGCCCGGGTCGATTTGTCGTCAAGCGCCACATCGACCTGCCGCGCCCGCGCGACCTGGAGGTGACCTACACCCCGCACTTCACCGACATCGTGCACGAGCTGCGCGGTCACATCGGGGCTTCCCGCAACAAGATCGGCAACACCGGCGCGGCCGTTGCCCAATAAAGGCGCCGCCATGAAAGTCTCCAAGAACGTCGAACGCTGGTCGCCCGTGATCGTGCTCGTGGTCGCGCTGTTGTTGTGGCAGCTGATCGTGACGCTGTTCAACATCGCCGACTTCATCTTTCCCAGCCCCTGGCAGATTGCACTGCAGTTCACCGAGTTCGGCGGCCCGCTGCTGCAAGCCGCCTGGAAGACCTTCTGGGTCACGATGGTGGGCTTTGGACTCAGCATCGTGGTGGGTGTGCTGCTGGGCTTTTTGGTCGGCAGCAGTCGGCTGGCCTACACCGCGCTGTACCCGCTGATGGTGGCCTTCAATGCCGTGCCTAAAGCTGCGGTGGTGCCGATTCTGGTGGTGTGGTTCGGCATCGGCCTGGGGCCGGGCATCCTGACGGCTTTTCTGATCAGCTTCTTTCCCATCACTGTGAACATCGCCACCGGTCTGGCCACGATGGAACCCGAACTGGAAGACGTGTTGCGGGTGCTGGGCGCCAAACGCTGGGACGTGCTGGTGAAGGTGGGCATGCCGCGGTCCATGCCCTACTTCTATGGCTCGCTGAAGATCGCCATCACGCTGGCGTTTGTGGGCACCGTGCTGGCCGAGATGACGGCGGGCGACTCAGGCATCGGCTACCTCATCAGCTCGGCCGGCAGCCAGCAGCGCACGGCGCTGGCCTTTGCCGGTCTGGTGACCATCGGCGCGATGGCGATGGCCATGTACGAGCTCTTCAGCTGGGTTGAAAAGCGCACCACCGGTTGGGCGCACCGTGGCACGCAGGGCGAATGAGGTTGGCCTCCCCCCGTAGCGCCTGCGGCGCTCCCCCCCGGGGGGGAGCGCCCAGCGGCCCGGCGAAGCCGGTTCTGCGGCAGCTGCTTGGGGGCGCGTGGCGGTGACGGAGGAGCAAACAATCAGGCATTTGCGCCACGCCAACGCGGTGGCGCGCCGGGCGCTGGAGCAAGGTCACCATCCCTTTGGCGCCTTGCTGGTGGGTCCGGACGGCGACACCGTGCTGCTGGACCAGTCCAACGTCGACAGCGTCAACCACGCCGAAGCGGTGCTGGCGCGCGAAGCGGCGCAGCGCTTCACGCCCGAGCAGCTGTGGGACTGCACGCTGGTCACCACCGTCGAGCCCTGTGCCATGTGCGCCGGCACGCAGTACTGGGCCCACATCGGTCGCCTGGTCTACGGCCTGAGCGAAAACCGCCTGCTGCAGATCACCGGCAACCATGCCGGGAACCCGACGCTGGACCTGCCTTGCCGCGAGGTGTTTGCGCGCGGACAGAAGGCCATGCAAGTGACGGGCCCTGTGCCCGAGGTGGAAGAAGAGATTGCGGCGCTGCACCGCGGTTTCTGGTCTGCGCTTTAGGGGCGATGCAGGTGCACGCGCCGGCTTTTGCCAGCAGCACATCGGGTTGGAAAGCGCGGCTGTCGCTGCACTACACACATGCGCAAGGCCGCACTGGCGCGCATGACCGCCACGAAGGCCCATTGCGTGTGCTGCAGCGCCTCTACCCCGAGGGCCCGGCCATCTGCCACCACGTCATCGTGCACCCGCCCGGCGGCGTGGTGGGCGGCGATGAACTGCATGTGCAAGCGACACTGGACGCTGGCAGCCACGCACTGGTCACCACGCCGGGCGCGACACGCTTCTACCGCAGCGACGGCGCGCCGGCCCTGCAATCGGTGCGGCTGAAACTGACCGCCGGCACGCGGCTGGAATGGTTGCCCATGGAGACCATCGCCTACAGCGGCTGCCTGGCCGAGAGCCGCGTGGTCGCCGAACTGGCGCCCGGTGCCGAGATGATGGGCTGGGACGTGCTGGCTCTGGGCCTGCCCGCAGCCGGGCAACCCTTCGTGGCGGGTGCCTTCAGGCAGCACCTTCAAGTGCCCGGCGTGTGGCTGGATCGGGCCACGGTGGCCGCCACCGACACCCGGCTGCTGCAGTCACCGCTGGGCTGGGCCGGGCATGCCGTGTGCGCCACGCTGTGGTTCGCCGCCGGGCAGGTGCTTGCCACGCCGCGCAGAGATCGTTTGCTGGACAGCGCACGGGCGGCGCTCGAGGCCAGCCCGGGCCCTGTGCGAGCCGGTGTCACCGCAGCGCAAGCTGCCGTGCTGGTGTTGCGGGTGCTGGCCCCGCGAGTCGAGCCGGCGATGGCCCTGCTGACCCAAGTGCGCGCCGCCTGGCGCCAAGAAGCCTGGGGCCTGGCCGCCGCGCCGCCGCGCATCTGGCGCACTTGAGAGCCTGATCGACTTTCACCGCCGCCCGTCGGCCCCGCGGCGCCGCATCGGCTCTGCTTCAGGTGCCCGGGTATTCTCGGCAGATGTACGCCCCGTATTTCGGCCTCGGCCGCGAACCCTTTTCGCTGGCGCCAGACCCGCGTTTTCTGTTCATGAGCGAGCGTCACCGCGAGGCGCTGGCACACCTGCTGTATGGCGTCGGCGGAGGCGGCGGCTTTGTGCTGCTGACGGGCGAGATCGGCGCGGGCAAGACCACGGTGGCGCGCTGCTTCCTGGAACAGCTGCCCGCGCATTGCGACGTGGCCTACATCTTCAACCCTTGTTTGACCGTGATCGAGCTGCTGCAAACGGTTTGCAGCGAGTTTGGCCTGCCCACGCTGGGGCCTGGCGCCAGCGTCAAGGCGCACGTCGATGCGCTCAACGCCTACCTGCTGGATGCACACGCCCAGGGTCGCCACGCGCTGCTGGTCATCGACGAGGCGCAGGCGCTGGAGCCGGCCGTGCTGGAGCAGTTGCGGCTGCTGACCAACCTGGAAACAGCCGAACGCAAGCTGTTGCAGATCGTGCTCATCGGCCAGCCCGAACTGCGCCTGATGCTGGCCCAGCCGGGGCTGGAGCAACTGGCGCAACGTGTCATCGCGCGTTACCACCTGGGCCCGCTGACGGCTGCAGAAACACGCGAATACGTGGCGCATCGGCTGGCCGTGGCGGGCTTGAACCGTCCGCTGCCGTTTGACGCTGCGGCACTGGTGGCCATCCATCAGCACAGCGCCGGGGTGCCACGTCGCATCAACCTGTTGGCCGACCGCGCGCTGCTGGGCGCCTATGCGCAGCAGCGCCCGGGTGTGGACCGCGGCACGGTGCAGCGTGCCGCGCAAGAGGTGTTCGATCCCGTGTCCAAGGCATCCGGATGGGCCGCTGGCGCGCGCCAGCCGTGGGCCTTGTGGGCGCTGGGCGCCGTGCTGCTGGCAGGCGTTGCGGTCACGCTGGTCGGCTGGCGCGCGGCGCAGCAGTCCGCTGAACCAGCCGCCATCTTGGCCGCAACGGGGCCCGCTGCAGCGGCAGCACCGTCCGCATCTGCTGTGCAGCAAGCCGCATCGCAGGCGCCCGCCGCATCCCTGCCTGCCCCCGCCCTTGCCGATGCACCTTTGCCTGCACCCGCGGCCGATGCACTGGCCCAGCTGATGGCGGCCGCCCACCGCGACGAAGCCACCGCCTGGCGCGAACTGGCCTTGCGCTGGAACGTTTCCATCGGCGAAGGCGACCCCTGCACGGCAGCCGCGTTGGCCCAGCTGGCCTGCTTCAGAAGTGCCAGTGGTGGTCTGGCCCAGCTGCGTCTGCTGCAGCGACCGGTGATGCTGCAGTTGCGCCAGGGCCGGCAGACCCCGGTGTTTGCCGTCCTGGTGGCGCTGGACGCACGGCAGGCCCGGCTGCAGGTGGGCGCACGCAGTTTCGACTTGCCCTTGATCACGCTGGCAGGTGTGTGGCGCGGCGACTTCGCCACCTTCTGGCGCACGCCGCCGGGCTGGCGGCCTGGCAGCGGTGTGGACGCGGCTGGCCGCGTCTGGGTGCAGGAGCAGCTGGCGCAGGCGATGCCGGAGTCGGCCTCACCAGGTGGTGCAGCAGCCGGCACAGCCGTCCGCGGCGGGCCCGACGCCGTGGCCGCGTTCCAGTTGCTGCAAGGCCTGCCGGTGGACGGCCAGGCCGGTCCGCTGACGCTGATGCAACTCAACCGCAGCGCGGGCGTGGAAGAACCGCGCCTGACCCTGCCGCCGGAGCGCTGAGCCATGTCCTACATCCTGGATGCCCTGCGGCGCGCCGAAGCTGAACGGCAACGCGGCCAGTTGCCGGGGCTGGGCGCCATGCCCACGCCGGTGGCCGGTCAGGCCGCGCGTGAACAGGCGCGGCCGATGTGGTGGGCCAAGGTTCTGGTGGCGGCGCTGCTGGTGGCCGCCGCATGGGGTTGGTGGTGGCGCGCGGGTGTTATGGGCGACAGGGTGTTGCCGGCTGTGGCTGTGCCGGCAGTCGTGGCGGTCGTGGCGGTCGCGCCGGCTCCCGGTGCGGTGATCGCACCGCAGTCGGTGACCGATGCCGAGCCTGCACGTGCAGCCCCTGCACCGTCACTGCCCATCGTGGTGTCAGCGCCGCCAGGGGTGTCCGCGATGCCCGCGCCGCCCGCTGCAACGCCGACTGCAGAGCCCGTCCCTGTCAAGCTGGCCGACCTGTCGCCGCAGGTGCGCGGCCAGTGGCCCGCGCTGGCCCTTGGCGGGTCGGTGTGGTCAGACAGCCCGGGCAGCCGCTTCGTGATCCTCAACGGCCAGGTGCTGCGCGAAGGCGAAACCGTGGTGCCGGGTCTGGTGCTTGAACGCATCGGGCCCAAGGCCGCGCTGTTGCGCTGGCGCGGCCTGCGGGTTGAGCTGCCGTTGTAGTGCCGCCGACCTTTCCGTGACTTATCCGTGAGTGAACCCCATGGCCCAGGGGTGGGGCAGGGTGCGCCGGTACGGGCAGCGTGGTGCGATGAGGAGATACTCGCCGCTGCTTCGTTGAACGGAAACAGACGACCCATGGCTGGAGGATGGCAATACCTCGGGCGCAACCCCTGGGCGCAAGCGCTTGGGCTTGTCGGGATGGCGGTGATGCTGGTGGTCTCGCCCGGGGCGCTGGCCGCCGCGGCCGACAACGCAGCAGCCGCGCCCGCCACAGCGGCGCCAGTGGCGCAAGCACCCACCGCGGGGACCGTGTGGCTGGCCGGACCGGCGGGCTCGGCGCTGGAGCTTGAAGCGGCGCTGCTGCAGGCCAAGGACGGCGACACCATCGAGCTGCTGTCCGGTGAATACCGCGGTGGTCTGCTCATCGAAAACCGCCGCCTCACGCTGCGGGGCATGAACGGTGGCAAGGCGCCGGTGATTCGTGGCAAGGGCGCGGCCGGCAACAACAAGGCGCTGTGGACCGTGCGCGGCGGCCAGGTCACGTTGCAGAACCTGGAGTTTCGCGGTGCACGTTCCGCCGAGGGCAGCGGTGCCGGTGTGCGCCATGAAGGCGGGCAACTCACGCTGCAGCGCTGCGCGTTTTTCGACAACGAACACGGCCTCTTCAGCACCAACGACGACAAGGCGCAGATCACCATCGAGGCCAGCGTCTTCGGCCTGGCGCCACGTGTCGTGGGCGGCTTGCACCATCTGCTGAACGTGGGCCGCATCGCCAAGCTCAGCATCAGCGGCAGCCGCTTCCAGCAGGGCTTCGAAGGCCACCTGATCAAGACCCGTGCGCGCGAGAATCTGATCACCTACAACTTCATCCACGACGGTCAGCGCGGGGGGGCGTCCTACGAGATCGATATCGCCAACGGCGGCCTGGCCACCATCATCGGCAACGTCATCGGGCAGGGCGCCGACACGCAGAACCCGGTGCTGCTGGGCTACGGCACCGAAGATCGCGCCTGGGACCAGAACGTGCTGCTGGTGGCGCACAACACCTTCATCAGCTGGGGCTGGACACCGGCCTGGTTCATGCGGGTGATCAGCGGCAATCTGCCGCCGCAGACCGAGGTGGTGGCGGTCAACAACGTGCTGGTGGGTGGTGGCCTGTTCGGGCTGGGCTCGCCCGGCTTCTTTGAAGGCAACCGCCACGCCACACGTGGCATGTTGCGTGACGCAGAAACTTACGCCTTCGAGCTGGTGCCGGGCAGCATCTGGCGCAACAGCGGCATCGACCCGCGGGCCGTGAACGGGCACGACCTGTCGCCCAAGTCCGAATACGTCTGGCCCGCGGGCACACGGCCGCTGCCGGGCGGCCGCAGCGGCTGGGCGCCGGGCGCGTTCCAGAACTGAACGCGGCAAGCGAACTGTCGGGGCGCCGCGGCAACGGCGCAACAACGGCCCAACAACGGCCCAGGCTGCGCCAGCGAACTGCGCGCATTAGCATCGGTGCCCATGGACCCCAAGACCACCCACCCCGACACCATCGCTGCCCAGGCCCTGGGCTGGATCGACGAACGCACACGTGCCGTGACGCCGCCGATTCACGTGTCCACCACCTACCTGCGCGACCCCGACAACCAATACCGCTCGGGCCGTGTCTACGCCCGGGCTGACAACCCGGCCTTCGACCAGACCGAGGCAGTGATCAACGCGCTGGAAGGCGGCCAGCAGGCGCTGCTGTTTGCCAGCGGCATGGCGGCGGCCACGGCGGTGTTCCAGGCCCTGGTGCCGGGCGACCATGTGCTGGCGCCCAAGGTGATGTACTGGTCGCTGCGCAACTGGCTGACCACCTTTGCTACCGAGTGGGGCTTGCAGGTCGAGCTGATCGACATGACCGACCCGGCCGTGGTGCAGGCAGCGGTGCGGCCCGGCCAGACCAAACTGGTGTGGATCGAAACACCGGCCAACCCGTTGTGGACGGTGACCGACATCGCAACCACGGCCCGCATCGCCCACGCCGCGGGTGCGCTGCTGGCGGTGGACTCGACGGTGGCCACTCCGCTGCTCACGCGCCCGCTGCTGCTGGGTGCCGACGTCGTGATGCACGCCGCCACCAAGTACCTCAACGGCCACAGCGACTTGATCGCCGGCGTGCTGGTGGTGCGTGAAGGTGCGGCGGACAGCGACCACTGGCAGCGTGTGCGCAGAGTGCGTGCGCAGCTGGGCGGCACGCTGGGTTCTTTTGAGTCGTGGTTGCTGCTGCGTGGCCTGCGCACCCTGCATCTGCGGGTGCGAGCGGCCTGCACGTCGGCGCAGCGCATCGCCGAGCACTTCCATGGCCATCCGCTGGTGGCCGAAGTGCTGTACCCGGGCTTGCCGTCCTGCCACGGCCACGAAGTGGCCCAGTTGCAGATGACGGGCGGCTTCGGCGGCATGCTGTCCATCCGCGTCGAGGGCGGTGAAGCTGCGGCGATCGCGGTGGCTGCGAACACGCAGCTGTGGAAACGTGCCACCTCGCTGGGCGGCACCGAAAGCCTGATCGAGCACCGTGCCAGCGTGGAAGGTGCTGGCACGCCAGCGCCGACGGACCTGCTGCGCCTGTCGGTGGGCATCGAAGATGCCGGCGACCTGATCCAGGATCTGGAACAGGCCCTGGCGGCAGCTCGAGCCCGTTAGTGCCCTAAGCGCCTAAGCGCCTTACGCCTTGGCGGCCTTGTGTCGCCTGACGAAAAACGCGCCGCCCAAGCCGGCCAAAAGCAGCCCCAGCGTGCCGGGTGCGGACACGGCAGTAGGTACTCGCGTGATGGTCATGTTGCCCGTGTACGACGCCTGGGACGGCGAGTTGATGCCACGCACCAGCAGTTGGTAGCTTCCGGCGGCCAGGAACGTGGCGTCCAGCGAGTAGAACTCGTTCGCGTCGTCGCCCAGGTTGCCGGCGAAAGTGGCAATCAAGGTGGACAAGGCGTCGGTGATGGTCAGGCTGATGAAGTCCAGGTCTTGTGCCCCTACAGCGGCGCTGCTGGCGGTGGAACTGAGCAGGTAGCCGTCGGCCAGCGTGAACATGTAGGTGTCCATGAAGGTACCCATGGCGTTGTCGCGGCCGAAGCTGGCGTTGCCCGTGCTGAGGTCGATGGTGCTGACCACAGCGTCGGCAAAACTGGCGGATGCCACCAAGGCCAGCGTGGTGGCGGCGAGAACTTTTTTCAGTGACATGGTGAGGTCCAATTCAGGAGGTTGAGCGACGGCCCGGAAGCGGAATTGCTTTCAGTGGCGGGGTTGTAAGTGGGTGTGAAAAGAACGTCTGTGGCCCGCCGCACGGAGCCCCCCGGTTTCGGGGGGCGGGGGGCGGGCGGGGCAGGCGCTTTGTGCAGACACCGCGCCGAGCCGCTTCGTTGACCGCGTTTTGAAACTCCGGCATCATTGGCGATGTAACTAAATTACATCTCCATGTCCTTCGACCTTGTGCTCTTCGGCGGTACCGGCGACCTAACCTGGCGCAAATTGATGCCGGCCTTGTTCCAGGCGCACCGCCACGGCAAATTGCCAGAAGGTGGCCGTATCCTGGCGGTGGCGCGCGACGAGCGCAGCGACGACGAGTACCGCAACTTCATCAAAGAGCGCTTTGGTGACGTCGAGGCCGACAAGCGTCCCACTGACGAAGCGTTTGCGCGTTTTGCGCAGTTGCTGCACTACCGGCGCATGGACCTGTCGCAGCCCGAGCACTACCGCGGCCTGAAACGCTGGCTCGACGAACCCACGGCCGAAGAGGGCCGGGCCGACGGCCGTGCCGACACGGTGGTGCTGTTCCTGGCCACCAGCCCGCACCTGTTTCCCGTCATCTGCGAACAGCTGGGCAGCGCGGCCCTGAACGGCCCGCACGTGCGCGTGGTGCTGGAAAAACCGCTGGGTCACGACCTGGCCAGCGCGCAGGAAATCAACCGTGTGGTGCGATCGGCCTTCAAGGAAGAGCAGGCGCTGCGCATCGACCACTACCTGGGCAAGCCGGCCGTGCAGAACCTGATGGCGCTGCGTTTTGGCAACGCGCTGTTCGAGCCGCTGTGGCGGCGCGAGAGCATCGCCAACATCCAGATCACGCTGGCCGAGGGCATCGGCGTGGGCACTCGCGGTGATTTCTACGACCGCACCGGCGCGCTGCGCGACATGATCCAGAACCACGCGCTGCAGCTGCTGACGATGATCGCCATGGAGCCGCCGCCCACCAGCGATGCCGATGCCATCCGCGACGAAAAGCTCAAGGTGCTGCGTTCGCTGCGGCCCTTCACGTCCGAAGGGGTGGCACGCGACGTCGTGCGCGGCCAGTACAGGGCCGGCACCGTGGACGGCAAGGCGGTGAACGGTTACCTGGACGAAGTGAAGGTGCCCGCCGGCAGCAGCCGCGAGACCTTTGTGGCGCTGCGCACCGAGGTGCAGAACTGGCGCTGGGCCGGCGTGCCGTTTTACCTGCGCACGGGCAAGCGGCTGGCGGCACGCGACGCACAGATCGTCGTCAACTTCCGCGAAGTGCCGCACCCCATCTTTCCGGGCACACGCCAGGCCAACAAGCTGGTCATCAAGCTGCAGCCCGAAGACGGGCTGGAACTGCACCTGCTGGCGGCCAAGGGTGGTGGCTCCGGCAGCCAGCCCGAAGTGCTGTCGCCGGTGAGCCTGGACCTGGACTTTGACCAGACTTTTGCCACCGAACGTGTGGGCGGCTATGAACGCCTGCTGCTGGACGCCCTCGCGGGCCGCCTGAACCTCTTTGTGCGCAGCGACGAGCAGGAACAGGCCTGGCGCTGGGTCGAACCCATCCTGCACGCCTGGGGCCAGGACAGCGTGGGTCCGCGCCCCTACGCCGCAGGCAGCTGGGGCCCGGCGGCGGCCAGCGCGCTGGTGGCCCGTGACGGCTGCACCTGGGCCGAGGAGCAGTGAAGCGCCAGGCCCGGGTGACAGCCGCGACGCTGCTGGCCGCCACGCTGCTGTGCGGCCTTGCAGCACAGGCGGCGGTGCACACCGTGGCGCCCGGCCAGAGCCTGGCCGCTGCGCTGCGGCTGGCGACCGACGGCGACGAGATCCACCTGCTGGCCGGCGAACACCGTGCGCAGGTGGGCGTCATCGAACAGAAGAAGCTGACGCTGCGTGGCGTGGGCGGCCGGCCGGTGCTGCACGCCGCAGGCGCCAGCGCCGAAGGCAAGGCCATCCTGGTGGTGCGCAATGGCGATGTGCACATCGACAACATCGAGTTCCGTGGCGCCCGGGTGCCCGACAGCAACGGCGCCGGCATCCGCTTTGAACGCGGGCGTTTGCTGGTGACGCGCTGTGCCTTCATCGACAACGAAAACGGCATCCTGACGGCCAACTTTGCCGACGCCGAACTGACGGTGCAGGACAGCGAATTTGCGCAGGCACCCGCGGGCACGCAGCTGCCGCACCTGCTGTACGTGGGCGGCATCGCACGTGTCACGCTCACCGGCAACCGCTTCAGCGGTGGCGCCGAAGGCCACCTGGTGAAGAGCCGGGCCCGTGAACACCACGTGCGCTACAACCAGCTGGTCGATGGCGCCGGTGGCCGCGCCGCCTATGAGCTGGAGTTTCCCAACGGCGGCCTGGCCTTCGTGGTGGGCAACGTCATCGGCCAGAGTGCCGGCACCAGCAACCCGGCGCTGCTGTCGTTCGGCGCCGAAGGCTCTGATGGCCGGCCGCACGCGCTGCACGTGGTCAACAACACCTTCATCAACTTCGGTCTGCGGCCCGCGTTTTTTGTGCGCGTTCACAAGGACAAGCTGAATGGTCAGGTGGATCAGCGCCTGGCCAACAACCTGTTCCTGGGCCTGGGGCTGCCCGATGCCCAGTTGTCAGACCTCTTGCTGGGCAATTACCTGGCATCACCTTCGGTACTGCAGGACGCCGAGCTGGGTCAGTTCACGCTGCACCCGCAGAGCTTGCTTCGTGGTCGCGGTGTCGATCCCGGCCGCGCGCACGGCGTGGACTTGCGCCCCGCCTTCGAGTACGCAGCACCCGTGGGCACACACGCGCTCAAACCGCGGTCGAGTTGGTCGCCCGGCGCCTTCCAGCCGCAGACACAGGAATAGCCATGCTCGACCGCATCCGTGCTTCCATCCCCGCGCTGCCACCGGCCGAACAGCGGGTGGCCAAGCTGCTGCTGTCCGACCCGCGCAGCTTTGCCACGCTGCCCGTGTCCGAGCTGTCCGAACGGGCGCAAGTGAGCAAACCCACCGTGGTGCGCTTCTGCCGCAGCGTGGGTTACGACGGGCTGGCTGATTTCAAGCTCAAGCTGGCCGGCAACGTCAACGAAGGGGTGCCCTTTGTGCACCGCTCGGTGGACGACGACGACAAGGCGGGCGACATCGTCGTCAAGGTCATCGACAACGCCGTGGCGGCCATGCTGCGCTACCGTAACGCCGCTGCCGGGCCGGCCTTCGAGCGCGCGATACAGGCGCTGTCCGAAGCCGGCCGTCATTCGGGCCAGGGCCGGCGCATCGAGTTCTACGGCGTGGGCAATTCCGGCATCGTGGCCCTGGACGCACAGCACAAATTCTTTCGCCTCGGGGTGACGGCGGCGGCGGTGAGTGACGGCCACATCCAGGTCATGAGTGCCACCATGCTCAAGCCCGGCGACTGCGCGGTGCTCATCAGCAATTCCGGCCGCAGCCGCGACATGCTGGACGTGGCCGAGATCGCCCGCAAGCGCGGCGCCACGGTGATCGTCATCACCTCCAGCGGGTCACCGCTGGCGAAGGAAACACGGCATGGCACGCAGCACATCCTGCTGGCAGCCGACCACCCAGAAGACGCCGACCGCTACAGCCCCATGGTGTCGCGGCTGCTGCACCTCTTGATCATCGACATCCTGGCCACTGGCGTGGCGCTGCGCCTGGGGTCGGCCCAGCTGCGCCCCATGTTGCAGGCGATCAAGAAAAACCTGCGCGAAAAACGTTACGCCGAACGACCCTTCGGCCGGGCTATGGACGGTCAGGGCGCAGTTGCAGGCGACGCAGAGCCGGACAGGGCCAGCAAAGAATCGACGCCATAAAGGCGCGCCAACTGCACCAGCTGAGCCGGCACGCCGCTGACTTCAAAGCCCCGGCCGGCGGCTTGCGCCAGGCGTTGGGCCTGCAGCAACAGCGCCAGGGTGCTGCTGTCGAAATCCTTCAGCGCTGACGCGTCCAGGTGCAGCGCACCGCTGCTGGCGGCCAGCGCCTGTGGCAGCTGGGTGGCCAGTTCGGCGGTGTGGCTCAGGGTGGCGTCGGCAGGCAGTTGCATGCAGCGGCCCGCTCAGCTCTTGCCAGCGGCCTTGTTGCGCTCGACCAGCGTGGCGATCAGGCCGTCGATGCCACCCTTGCCCAGCTCTTGCGCAAACTGCGAGCGATAGTTCTGCACCAGCCACAGACCGCCGACGTTGACGTCGATGATCTTCCAGCTGCCATCGGCGGGCTGGTCCAGCCGGTAATCCAGCTTGATGGGCTCGCCCTTGCCACGCACTTCGGTCTGCACCACCACCTGCTTGCTGCCCGACACGGGCAAGGTCTTGGTGATTTCGACCGTCTGGTCGCGCAGCTGCGAGATGGCACCGGCATAGACGCGGATCAGCAGAGTCTTGAATTCGGTCTGCAGCTTGCCGCGCTGTTCGGGCGTGGCGCTGCGCCACTGCGGGCCCACGGCGGAACGTGTGACGACCTCGAAGTTGACGTGCGGCATGACCTTGTTTTCGACCAGGGTCTGGATGCGCCCCAGGTCACCGCCCTGGACGGCCTTGTCGGTCTTGGCGGTGTCGATCACTTCCACCGATATCTGGCGCACCAGGGCGTCGGCGCCGGTCTGGGCCTGGGCCTGGCTGGCGGTGAAAGCCAACAGGGTGACGGTCATCAACTTGAACAGACTCTTCAACACAACGGATCCTTTCCATCAGCGGCGCTGCATGCGCCGTCAGCCCTTAACGCGGCAGCCGCGGTTCAGGTTCACTTGGGGGCGGCTGCAGGTGCAGGTGCAGGAGCACGCGCGGGTGCGGGTGCGAGTGCGGGTGCAGACGCAGGAGTGGCAACGGGTGCGGCCTTGACCGTTGCACTCGCCGCCGCAGGCTCTGAGTCAGCTTCTACCTCGAAAGTTTCCATCGGTGGTGCACCATCGTAGACAGCGTCCAGGCGGCGCGACAGGTAGGCCTGGCGCCAGAAGGTGTACTTGTCCAGCGCCACCGCATCCAGCAAATCCGTCGTGCCCAGCAGGCTGGCACGCAGGCTCACCACTTCCAGTGTGGTGATGCCGTAGGACAGCGCATCACGTGAGGTCAGCGTGGACGCTGCGGCCTGGCGGTCCACCAGCCGCGCGCCACTGTCGCGCAGCGTCGATGGTCCCAGCAGCGGCAACACCAGGTAGGGGCCGGGGCCCATGCCCCATCGGCCCAGGGTCTGGCCGAAGTCTTCAGACCGGCGGGTCAGACCCATCTCGGTGGCCGGGTCGAGCAAGCCGCCCAGGCCGAAAATGGTGTTGCTGAGCACACGCATGCCCATGTCCAGCCCAGGGCCCAGCTTGCCCTGCAGCAGGTGATTGGCCGCCGACCAGGCGTCTCCAATGTTGCCCAGCACGTTGCTGACACCGGTGCGCACCAGCTCCGGCACCACCTTGCGGTAGGCGATCGCCACGGGCTTGAGCACGGCTTCGTCCACCGCTTCGTTGAAGCTGAAGACCTTGCGGTTGAAGTTCTCCCACGGGTCTTCTTTGGGCGGTGCCGCGGCGCCGGGCACGGTGGCGCAGCCTGCCAATGCCGTGATCCAGGTCGCCAGCAGCACCCTGCGCAGCGCGCCAGCCGCACGCCAGCCGCTGTTCATCACTTGCTGGCCCCTGAAGCACTGACCGGCGGTGTCGCCGCGTCGTCAGCCTTGCCGGTCAGGAACTGGCCGATCAGGTTTTCCAGCACTACAGCCGACTGCGTCTGCGCGATGGTGTCACCGGGCGCCAGGTTGGCATCGTCACCGCCCGGTGCCAAACCGACGTACTGGTCGCCCAGCAGGCCGGCGGTCAGGATCTTGGCTGCGGTGTCCTTGGGGAACACATAGCTCTTGTCAATATCCAGCGTGACCACGCCCTGGTAGGTCTTGGCGTCCAGCTGGATCGACTTCACACGACCCACCGTCACGCCAGCGGTGCGAACCGGTGCTCTGGGCTTCAGGCCGCCGATGTTGTCGAAGTTGGCTGTCAGTGAATAGGCATCGCCGCCACCCACGCTGCCCAGGTTGGCTGCCTTCAGGGCCAGGAACACGAGCCCGGCCATGCCCAGCAGCACAAACATGCCTACCAGCGTTTCAACACTTCTCTTGCCCACGCTATTGCTCCAGTCGGTTTGCGGCCACTAGGGCCGTCAGGTGGACACCGCAGACGCGGCTTTGCCGGGCCACCCGTGTCGCCACCGTGAGGGTCTGCGGCAGAAGGCCGCTGCTTTGGTGGCGGGTGCTCACGGTGTCGAAAACATCAGGGCGGTCAGGACGAAGTCCATGCCCAACACCCACAGCGATGAGATCACCACCGTGCGGGTGGTGGCATAGGCCACGCCTTCTGGTGTGGCTTCGGTTTCGAAGCCCTGGTACAGCGCCACGATGGTGCAGATGATGCCGAACACGGTGGCCTTGACGAGCCCGTTGCCGACGTCGCGAAACACGTCCACCCGTGTCTGCATGATCGACCAGAAGTTGCCCGAGTCCACGCCGATCAGCAACACCGCCACCACATACGCGCCCATGATGCCGACGGCGGAGAACAGGATGGCCAGGATGGGCATCGACACGATGCCGCCGATGAGCCGCGGCGCCAGCACACGCGACTTGGGGTCGATGGCCATCAGTTCCATGGCGGCGATCTGCTCGCCGGCTTTCATGAGGCCGATCTCGGCCGTCAGTGAGGTGCCCGCGCGCCCGGCAAACAACAAGCCGGTGACCACCGGCCCGAGTTCGCGCACCAGCGCCAGGTTGACGATCAGCCCCAGGCTTTCTGCTGCGCCGTAGGTGACCAGCGCGTAGTACATCTGCAGCGCCAGCACAAAGCCCACCGCCAGGCCCGAGGCCATGATGATGATCAGCGAGCGGTTGCCGATGGCGTAGATCTGCGCCACCACCAGTCCGAAGCGCCGCAAAGAAGCCGGCACCGCTTTGAGCAGGTCCAGCACAAAAAATGCCGCGTGGCCCCAGCCACGAAACTGGTCCAGCGCAACGACACCCAGGCGGTGGACGAAGTTCATGTGGCCGCAAGCCCGAAGTCTTGCGCCAGTTCGGGTGCCGGGTAGTGGAACTTCACCGGGCCGTCGGGTTCGCCGAGCACGAACTGGCGGGTCTCGGGGTCGGTGCTGGCCATCAACTCGGCCGGTGTGCCCTGGGCCACGATGCGCCCCTGGTTGGCCAGCAGCACGACGTGGTCACTGATGGACATGCACTCGGGCACGTCGTGGCTGACCACCAGGCTGGTGGCGCCCGTCACGTCGTTCAACGTGCGGATGAGCTTGGCGGCCACGCCCATGCTGATGAGGTCCAGGCCGGCAAAGGGCTCGTCGTACATGATGAGTTCGGGGTCCAGCGCAATGGCGCGTGCCAGCGCGATGCGCCGCGCCATGCCACCCGACACTTCGCTGATGCGCAGGCCGGCCGCTCCACGCAGGCCCACGGCGTTGAGCTTCATCAGCACCAGGTCGCGGATCATGGCTTCGGGCAGCGTGGTGTGTTCGCGCATGGGGAAGGCCACGTTGTCAAACACCGTGAGGTCGGTGAACAGGGCGCCAAACTGGAACAGCATGCCCAGGCGGCGGCGCAGGCGGTAGAGCTGATCGCGGTCGCGCGTGTTGACCACTTCACCGTCAAAGACCACACGGCCCTTGTCGGCTGCATGCACGCCACCGATCAGGCGCAGCAGCGTGGTTTTGCCACATCCTGAACCGCCCAGGATGGCCGTGACCTTGCCGCGCGGAAAAGTGAGCGAGATGTCCGACAGGATAGGCTTGCTCACGTCGTAGCCGAACGTGACGTGGTCGATCTCGATGAAGGGTTTGGAGAACAAGAAGGTCGGTGGCCCGAAAAATGGGCTTAGATGCTTTGCCTGGGGCAAGACGGCGCGAATTCTCGCATGCAGGGACAAACCCGCATGTTTCAGGCTAACAAAGCCATCTGGCCACGAACTTGGCCGCTCGCTCGGCCACTTACACGGCCGCTTACACGGCCGCTTACACGGCCGCTTGCTCAACCACGTGCCACTCCCG
>Ga0105044_10001911_pt1 | contig 28211 bp, 22 predicted proteins | sample MAT01_FD_78092 | JGI IMG/M metagenome (GOLD analysis project Ga0105044, IMG submission 78092) | Freshwater microbial communities from Lake Fryxell liftoff mats and glacier meltwater in Antarctica - MAT-01 | ecosystem: Environmental > Aquatic > Freshwater > Ice > Liftoff microbial mat | place... | reverse complement strand
GTGACGCATTGCTGATTCGCGGCTGCGGCCGCACCGACTTCCAGCAAGGCAGCCCGCGGCAGCTTTACCGCTCGGTGCACGAACAGATCCTCACACTGCCCAATGGCTGCCTGCTCTACCCGGCGCATGACTACCGCGGGCTGACGGTCACGAGCGTGGCCGAAGAGCGGCGTTACAACCCGCGCCTGGGCGGCGCCATCGACGAGGCCGACTTCAGCGGCTACATGCACAACCTGGGACTGCCGCACCCGAGGCTGATCGACATCGCCGTGCCGGCCAATCTGCGCTGCGGCCGGCCGATCGACGACGCCGGAGTTCCTGCGGAGCCGGCCTGGGCGCCGCTCACCTACACCTTCGGCGGCATCTGGGAAATCCAGTCCGCCACGCTGGAGGAACTCGGCCGCGACATGCAGGTGATCGATGTGCGCGAGCCTGCCGAGTTCAGCGACGCGCTGGGCCACATCCACGGCGCCAGACTGATCCCGCTGTCGTCATTGGCCGAGCGCTGCACTGAGCTCGACCACGCCCGGCCCGTGGTGACCGTGTGCCGCTCAGGTGCGCGCTCGGCGCAGGCCACCGTGCTCTTGCAGAAGGCCGGCTTCAGCGACGTCGCCAACCTGGCCGGCGGCATGCTGCGCTGGCGGGGCGAGGGGCGGGCCGTGGAGGGTGGTTCGGCCTGACAAGCACTCGCGTCTGGAGCCGTCCGCTCGGAAGGCCGCGGTGCGTCAACCCGCTTCGTTCGCGGACGTCCGCTGGAGCAACTGCGCCACCACCGCCACGGCAATCAGTTCCGGCTCTTTGCCTTCGATGCCGGGCACGCCGATCGGGCAGGTCAAACGCGCCAGCGTGTCGGCCCCGACGCCGCGTTCGGCCAGCCGGCGCAGGAACTGCGCCTTCTTGGTGGCGCTGCCGATGAGGCCGAAGTAGCCAAAGTCGCCGCGCCGCAGGATGGCCTCGCTGATCGCCATGTCCAGCGCGTGGCTGTGCGTGAGCACCAGATAGAAGGTGCCGGGCGCGGCCAGCCGCACCTCGGCTTCGACCGGCTCGACACAAACGCGCTGGATGTGCTTCGGCGAAGGCCCGGCGGGGAATTCGGTCTCGCGTTCGTCGATCCAGCTCACACGGCAGTCAATCGTGGCGAGCAGGTGCACGATGGCGCGGCCGACATGGCCGGCGCCGTAGAGTTGCAGCGTGAACAACGGCGCCCTGGCGGGCCAGCGCGCCAGGGCTTCCGTGTCGAGCGGGCCGGTCTGCAGCATGACTCGACCGCCGCAGCATTGGCCGAGTGCCGGGCCCAGCGGGTAGTCGTGTTCGACGGCTTGCACCGCGCCGGCCATCAGCATCTCGCGAGCCAGGGCGATGGCCTTCAGCTCCAGATGGCCGCCGCCCACGGTGCCCGCCACTTCATCGGCCGCCACCAGCATGCGGGTGCCGGTTTCGCGCGGCACTGAACCGCGGTACGACATCACCTCGACCACCATCGCCGGCCGGCCCGCGGCCAGCCAGGCTGCGGCCTCGTCACGCAGGCTCACATCACGCCGTTCAGCGCCCGCAGCACCGCTTCCGGCGTGGCCGGCGCGCTCAGCGGCGGCTGCATGCGGTGGCCGCCTGCGGCCGAAACGGCGTCGCGGATCGCCAGGAACACGCTGAAGGCCAGCAGCAGCGGCGGTTCGCCCACCGCCTTGCTGCGGTGGATGCTGTCCTCGACGTTGCCGTTGTCGAACAGCACCGTGTGGAAGTCGGCCGGCGCGTCGTTGGCGGTCGGTATCTTGTAGGTGCTGGGCGCATGCGTCAGCAGCGCGCCGCTGACCGGGTGCCACACGAGTTCTTCGTTCGTCAGCCAGCCCATGCCCTGGATGAAGGCGCCTTCGATCTGGCCGATGTCGACGGCGGGGTTCAGTGAGCGGCCGACGTCGTGCAGCAGGTCGGCCCTGAGTAGCCGGCTCTCGCCTGTCAGCGTGTCGATGACGACCTCGCTGACCGCCGCGCCGTAGGCAAAGTAGTAAAACGGCCGGCCGGTCAGCGTGTTGCGGTCCCAGTGCAGGCCGGGTGTGGCATAGAAGCCGTCGCTCCACAACTGCACGCGCGCGACGTAGGCGGCGGCCACCACGTCTTCGAAGGACAGTTCGGCGGCGCCGTGGCGCACGCGGCCGCCTTCGAAACGAACCTCGTCGGCGCTGCCGCCATGCCTGGCGGCGAACCATTCGGCCAGCCGCCGGCGGATCTTGCGCGCGGCATCCTGCGCCGCCTTGCCGTTGAGGTCGCTGCCGGTCGATGCCGCGGTGGCCGAGGTGTTGGCGACCTTGGCGGTGTCGGTGGCGGTGGCACGCACGCGGTGCAGCGGCAGGCCGAGTTCCTGCGCCACCACCTGCGCCACCTTGGTATTCAGTCCCTGGCCCATCTCGGTGCCGCCGTGGTTCACGAGCACCGAGCCGTCGGTGTAGACATGCACCAGCGCACCGGCCTGGTTGTAGTGGTTGACGTTGAAGGAGATGCCGAACTTGACCGGCGTGAAGGCCAGGCCCTTCTTCAAAATCTCGCTGCCGGCATTGAAGGCGGCCACAGCGGCGCGGCGCGCCTCGTAGTCGCAGCTCCGCAGCAGTTCGCTGGCCAGCGGCTGCATCACGTTGTCGGTGACGGTCTGCCGGTAGGGCGTGACGTTGCGCTCGGTCACGCCGTAGAAGTTGGCCTGCCGCACGGCCGCCGCATCGAGCCGCAATTCGCGTGCGATCTCGTCGAGGATGACCTCGATGGCCAGCGCGCCCTGCGGCCCGCCGAAGCCGCGGAAGGCCGTATTGCTCTGCGTGTGGGTCTTCGCGCAGTAGCCGTGGACGGCCACCTCGGGCAGCCAGTAGGCATTGTCGAAATGGCAGATGGCGCGTGTCATCACCGGCGGCGTCAGGTCGGTGCTGAAGCCGGCGTTGGTCAGCATCGTCACCTCGACGCCGAGCAGGCGGCCAGTCTCGTCGAAGCCGACCTCGTAGTCGAACTCGAAGCCGTGGCGGCGGCCGGTGATCATGAAGTCGTCGTCGCGGTCGAGCCGCAGCTTCACGGGTCTTTGCAGTTTGCTGGCCGCCAGCGCGGCCACCGCCGCAAACAGGCCAGACTGCGATTCCTTGCCGCCGAAACCGCCGCCCATGCGCCGGCACTCCACCTGCACCTTGTGCGCCGGCAGGTTCAGCGCGTGAGCCACCACCTGCTGCATCTCGCTGGGGTGCTGGGTGGAGCAGTGCAGCCTGAGGCTGCCGTCCTCTCCGGGCAGCGCATAGCTGATCTGGCCTTCCAGGTAGAACTGCTCCTGGCCGCCGAGGGTGAAGCTGCTTTTCAGGCGGTGCGGCGCGCCGCCGATGGCCAGGCCGCAGGCGCCGGGCGCCGATTCGCGCGTCAGGTGCATCGGCGGCACCACGTATTGCCGCAGGGCGTGCGCTGCCCGGGCACTCAGCACGGCGGGCAGCGGCTCGAAACGCAGGCAGTCTTTCGCGCGGGCCGCCGCGCGCCGCGCCAGGTCGCGCGTGTTCGCCAGCACCGCGAACACCGGCTGGCCGAGGTACTGCAGCAGGCCGTCGGCGAGGATCGGGTCGTCGTGCAGGATCGGCCCGCAGTCGTTGCGGCCCGGGATGTCGGCCGCCGTGTAGACCGCCACCACGCCGGGCAGGGCGAGCAGCAGGCCCATGTCGACGCCGAGCAACTTGCCATGCGCCACCGGCGACAAGCCCAGCGCGCAGTGCAACGTGCCCGCCAGTTCGGGCAAGTCGTCGATGTAGGGCGCGGCGCCGGCCACGTGCAGGTGGGCCGACTCATGCGGCAGCGGCTGGCCGACTGCGCCGGCGCTGGAGGCTCCCAGAAGAGCGGTCGAGGGCAGATCGTGAGGCTTGTTCATCGCCGATTCCCTCAGACGGCCGAAGCATCGCGCGCCCACACCGTGGCGGCGGCGGCGGGCAGCGGCGTCTCGTCGCGCGTTTCCATCCAGAAGCGACGCAGCAGGTTGCGTGCGGTCTGGCGGCGGTAGTCGCTGCTGGCGCGCAGGTCGGTCAGCGGGCTGTAGTCGCTGTCGATGGCGGTCATCGCGGCGCGCACCGTGGCTTCAACCCAGGGCTGTCCCGTCACGGCGGCCTCGGCGCCGGCGGCGCGCTTGACCACGCCGGCCATGCCGCCGTAGGCAAAACACGCGGACGTCACCACGCCGCCGTGCACATCGACCGACAAGCCGGCGCACAGCGCGGAGATGTCGCAGTCGTAGCGCTTGCTCAGCTTGTAGGCGCGCAGGCGCTGGGCCGGGCGCGGCAGCGGCACCAGCACGGCCTGCAGGAACTCGCCTGGCGCCAGCCGGTTCTTCATGTAGTCGACGTAGAACTCGTCCAGGCGCAGCGTGCGCGTGGCCGCACCCTTGCGCAGCACGAGGCTGGCCTGCAGCGCCATCAGGATCGGCGGGCAGTCGCCGATCGGCGAGCCGTTGGCGATGTTGCCGCCCAGCGTGCCGGCGTGGCGCACCAGCGGGCCGGCAAAACGCCGCCACACCTCGTCCAGCGCCGGCCAGTGCCGGGCCAGCGCAGACCACGCGTCTTCCAGCGGCGCTGCGGCGCCTATGCGCAGGATGCCGTCAGCCACATCGATGCGGCGCAGTTCGGCCACCTCGCCGACGTAGAGCAGCGTTCCGAGATCGCGGAACTGCTTGTTGACCCAGAGCGCGATGTCCGTGGCGCCCGCCAGCAGCCGGGCTTGCGGGTGCTGTTCACGAAGGGCGGCAAACTCGTCGAGCGAACGCGGGGCGTGGAAGTGGTCGATCCGCCCGCCGGCCGCCGGGTTGGCCGCGGCATAGGCCAGCGGCGGGTCGGTCTGCAAGGCCGTCAACCGGGCAGAAATGGCGGCGGTGTCGAGCCGCACTGCCGGCAAGTCGAACATGCGCTGGCCGGCCTCGAGGATGGGCCGGTAGCCGGTGCAGCGGCACAGGTTGCCGGCCAGGTCGTCGGCCAGTTGCTGGCGCGTCGGCAGCGTGCCGGCTTCCTGGTGGCGTTCGTAGCTGTGCACCAGCGTCATCACGAAGCCGGGGGTGCAGAAGCCGCATTGCGAGCCGTGGTGGTCGACCAGGGCCTGCTGCGCGGGATGCAATCGATCGCCGCACCGGCCGCCGATGGCCGCCACGTCTTCCACCGTCAGCAGCGCCTTGCCGTCCAGCGTGGGCAGGAAGCGCATGCAGGCATTCACCGGCCGCAGGCTGAGGCCGCCCACCACGGTGGCGCGGCTGGCGGGCGCGTCGCTGGCGGCCACGCCGTCTGCAAGTTCTGCCACGATCACGGTGCAGGCGCCGCAGTCGCCCTCGCCGCAGCCTTCTTTCGTGCCTGTGCAGCGTGCGTCCTCACGCAGCCAGTCGAGCACGGTGCGCAAGGGCGCGGCGCCGTCGATCTGGACGACCTGGCCACGGTGGACGAAGCGGATCGGGCGGGTGTTCATCGGTGCGGTTTTCATACGACAGGGTGCTTCACAAGATAACCCAGTGGGCGCGGGCTGGTATACGCTGCGACAAATGCAGGGTATTCGAGAGAACGTATGGCGCTGGTGCCCGAAAAAACGAACATCGACCTCCATCTCATCAGGGTACTCGTCACCGTGCTCAATGAACGCAGTGTCTCGCGCGCCGCCATGAAGCTGCAAGCCACCCAGCCGCGCGTCAGCGCCCAGCTGAAGCGCCTGCGCCACCTGACCGGTGACCCCCTGCTGGTGCGCGCGGGCCCCGGTCTGGTGCCGACCGACGCCGCGCTGGCCATGCTCGCGCCGGCCACCCGCATGCTCGAAGACGCCGACCGGCTCTTCGCACGCAAACATCGCGCCACCGCCTTCGAGCCGGCGAAATGCACGCTGACCTTCCGCATCGCCGCCAGCGACTACCTCGACCCGCTGTTCCTGCCCAGCCTGGTGCAGACGCTCAAACGCGATGCGCCGGCCGCCGGCATCGACCTGCATCCGCTGTCGGCCGACTTCGACTACCGGCGCGCGCTGGCATCGGGCGAGGTCGACCTCGTCGTCGGCAACTGGCTGCAGCCGCCCGGCGAACTGCACATGGCGCGGCTGATTGCCGATGAAGTGGTGTGCCTGGTGGCCGCCGACCATCCGGCCACGCGCGGCGGCCGCCACTGGACGGTCGACGCGTACCTGGCCAGCGAGCACGTCGGTCCGACTTCGCTGCACGCCGGCGGCCGCGGCGTCATCGACGAACACCTGCAGGCACAGGGACTGACGCGCACGCTGGCGGTGCGCGCCGCGCACTTCAGCCTGATTCCGCTGATGGTGGCGCGCAGCCGTCTCGTGCTGACCACCGGGCGCCAGTTCTGCAGCCGCTACCTCGACGCTGCGGCGCTGCGCATCGTGCGCTGCCCTGTCGACTTTCCGCCGCTGCTCTACTACCAGCTCTGGCATGAACGCACGCAGACCTCGAGCGCGCTGCGCTGGCTGCGCGAGCAGGTGAAAGCGGTGGCTGCGGGTCTGGCCGCGCCTTCGACAGCGCGGCCCGGGCAGGCGGCGAGGGCGCGGCCATGACACTGATGCGCATGGCCCTGCGCGGCGATCTGCTCGACCTCACCGCCGACCCCGGCATGGCCGACCGCGCCAGTGCCGCCGTGCGCTGGCGGCCCGACCACTGGCTGCTGGTCGAGGACGGTCGCATCCGCGGCGCGCAGACAGCCGAGCCCGACGCCTCCTGGCGGCGTGTCGATCACAGCGGCCGGCTCGTCTTGGCGGGCTTCATCGACACCCATGTGCACAGCGCGCAGGGCGACGTCATCGGCGCCTGGGGCACGCAACTGCTCGACTGGCTGCAGACCTACACCTTCCCGGCCGAGGCGCGCATGGCCGACCCGGCGCATGCCGACATGATCAGCGCGCTCTTCCTCGACTCGCTGCTCGCCGTGGGCACGACCGCGGCGGTGGTCTTCCCCACCGTGCACAAGACCTCGGTCGACGCGCTTTTCAGTGCGGCCGCGATGCGTGGCATGCGGGTGATCGCCGGCAAGGTGCTGATGGATCGCCACGCACCCGAGTACCTGCGTGACGACGTCGAACAGGCCGAGGCCGACTCTCTCGAGCTGATCCAGCGCTGGCATGGCCGGGGCCGCAGCGCCTATGCCGTGACGCCCCGTTTCGCGCCGACCTCCAGCGACGCGCAGCTGGCGATGGCCGGCCGCCTGCTGGCAGCGGTGCCAGGCCTCTACATGCAGACCCACGTGGCCGAGAACGCCGACGAAGTGAGCTGGGTGGCCGAGCTGTTCCCGGCCGCGCGCAGCTACCTCGACGTCTACCGGCGCTTCGGCCTGCTGAATGAACGCGCCGTTCTGGCCCACGGCATCCATCTCGACGCCGAAGACCGTGCGCTGCTGCGCGAAACGGGTGCGCAGATCGCCCATGCGCCCAGCTCCAACCTGTTCCTCGGCAGCGGCCTGTTCGGCTGGCGCGCCATGGTCGACGCCGGCGCGGCGCTCAGCCTGGCCAGCGACGTCGGCGGCGGCACCAGCCTGTCGATGCGGCGCACGATGGGCGACGCCTACAAGGTGCAGGCGATGGCCGGCACCCGGCTCAGCGGCTGGGCGCTGCTCTACGCCGCCACCCGCGGCCCGGCGTTGGCGCTCGGGCTGGGCCATGAAATCGGCAGCCTGGAAGCGGGTGCGCTGGCGGACCTCACGGTCTGGGACTGGGCTTCGAACCCCTTTGCGGCACGGCGCCAGCAGGTGGCGAACGATCTGCACGACAAGCTGTTTGCCTGGATCACACAGGCCGACGAGGCCGACCTCGTGGAGACTCTCGTGGCCGGCCGCATGCTGCACCAGCGTGGAAGCCGGCCTGATGCATGGCTGCTTTCAAACGGGGCTTTAGCAGGGCCGGGCGCGTTGCTGAAGGCCGGAGGCGCATTTCGATGAACCTCTCAACGGGTATGGATATTGCGAAGTCGTTCGCCGGGCAGTGTTTCGGCCAAACGCCAGGCCGCCGGCCCGGGCGCGACGACGAAGACGCCGATGATCCGCGTCGAGCACCACTTCTGACCGCGCAACGCCCCGGCGTGAGGTTTGCGATGACAGGTTCCATGCAGGTCTGCGCCGCCCACATTCCTGGCCGGCGCATCGATACTCCACGTCTTGCCGGCCGCCGTGCGATCACGGCTGCGCCTGCCCCGATCCGAGGCCGCCACCATGCTTAGACTCGAACTGATCGGCATCAGCAAGCAGTACCCCGCCGTGAAGGCCAACGACAGCGTGAACCTGCGCGTGGCGGCCGGCCAGATCCACGCCGTGCTCGGTGAGAACGGCGCCGGCAAGAGCACGCTGATGAAGATGATTTACGGCTCGGTGCGGCCCGACGAAGGTGAGATCCTGTGGAACGGCGCCAAGGCGCAGATCCGCAATCCGCAGGAAGCGCGCGCGCTGGGCATCAGCATGGTGTTCCAGCACTTCAGCCTGTTCGACACGCTGAGCGTGGCCGAGAACGTCTGGCTCGGTCTCGACAAGTCGCTCAAGCTGGCCGAGGTCACGCAGCGCATCAGCAAGCTCAGCCAGGACTACGGGCTCGATGTCGAGCCGCTGCGCCCGGTGCACACGCTGTCGGTAGGCGAGCGCCAGCGCGTCGAGATCGTGCGCGCCCTGCTCACCAGCCCGAAGCTGCTGATCCTGGACGAACCCACTTCGGTGCTGACGCCGCAGGCCGTGCAGAAGCTATTCGTCACGCTGCGGCAGCTGGCTTCTGAGGGCTGCTCCATCCTCTACATCAGCCACAAGCTCGACGAGATCCGTGCGCTCTGCCATCACTGCACGGTGCTGCGCGGCGGCAAGGTGACGGGCGAGGTCGATCCGCGCACGGAGACGAATGCCGGCCTGTCGCGGCTGATGATCGGCGCCGAGCCGCCGCAGTTGCTGCACCAGGCCACGAGGCCCGGCGCCACGGTGCTGCAGGTGGCCGACCTGTCGCTCGCCAAGGCCGACCAGTTCGGCAGCACGCTGACCCACATCAGCTTCCAGGTGCGGGCCGGCGAGGTGCTCGGCATTGCCGGCGTCTCGGGCAACGGCCAGCAGGAACTGATGGCGGCGTTGTCGGGGGAAGATCCAAGGGCGCCACCGGGGTCGATAAGGTTGTTCGGCCTCGACATCGCGCAGCAGCCGCCGGGCGCGCGGCGCCGGCAGGGCCTGCATTTCGTGCCCGAGGAAAGACTGGGTCGCGGCGCGGTGCCGGCGATGAGCCTGTCGCAGAACACGCTGCTGACGCGCAGCGAAGCCGTCAGCCGAGGCGGCTGGCTGCGCACCCGCGTGGTCGACCTGCTGGCCGCCAGGCTGATCGAGCGTTTCAAGGTGCGTGCCGGCGGCACTGGCGCAGCGGCGCAGAGCCTGTCGGGTGGCAACCTGCAGAAGTTCATCGTCGGCCGCGAGATCGATGCCAACCCGAAGCTGCTGATCGTCTCGCAGCCGACCTGGGGTGTCGACGTCGGCGCCGCCGCGCTCATCCGGGGCGAGTTGCTGAAGCTGCGCGACGCCGGCTGCGCGCTGCTGATCGTCAGCGAAGAGCTCGACGAACTGTTCGAGATCACCGACCGGTTGGTCGTCATCGCACAAGGCCGCGTGTCACCTTCCATCGCCACCGCCGACGCCACCGTGGAGCTGATCGGCGGCTGGATGAGCGGCCTCTGGGACCAGGAGAACAGCCATGCTGAAACTTGAAGCGCGCCCGCAGCCGTCGAAGCTGATGTCGCTGGCCTCGCCGCTGCTGGCGCTGGCGTTGACGGCCTTGTTTGCCGCGCTGCTTTTCGTCATGCTCGGCAAGGACCCGGTGCGCGGCCTCGGCGCCTATTTCTTCGAGCCGCTGAACGGCGTGCGCGCGATGGGCGAGGTGGCGCTGAAGGCCACGCCGCTGATCCTGTGCGCGCTGGGGCTGGCCGTCTGCTACCGCAGCAACGTGTGGAACATCGGCGCCGAAGGGCAGTTCCTGCTCGGCGCCATCAGCGGCGGCGGCATGGCGCTGTGGCTCACCACGGCGGGCGTGACGGGACCGAAAGGGCTGTACGCGCCGCTGGTGCTGCTGGCCGGCATGGCCGGCGGCGCGTTCTGGGCCGCCATCACCGCCGGGCTGCGCGACCGTTTCAACGCCAGCGAGATCCTCGTCAGCCTGATGCTGGTCTACGTCGCGCAGCAGTTGCTCAACTACCTGGTGTTCGGGCCCTGGAAGGACCCGGCGGGCTTCAACTTTCCGCAGACCATGACCTTCGACGCCAGCACCTGGCTGCCTTCGTTGTGGACGGGCACGCGGCTGCACTGGGGATTCCCGCTCGCGCTGCTGCTGGTGGGTCTGTTCTGGCTGTTCATGTTCCGCTCGTGGCGCGGTTTCCAACTGCAGGTGGGCGGGCTGGCGCCGGCCGCCGCGCGTTATGCCGGTTTCTCGGCGCGCTCCGCGCTGTGGACGGCGATGCTGACCTCGGGCGCGATGGCCGGTCTCGCCGGCGCGATGGAAGCCGCCGGACCGCTGCGCCAGTTGACGCCGCACGTCTCCACCGGCTACGGTTTCACGGCCATCATCGTCTGCTTCGTCGGCCGGCTGCACCCGGTGGGCATCGTGTTCTCGGGCGTGCTGCTGTCGATGATGCTGATCGGCGGTGAACTGGGGCAGTCGCGGCTGGGCTTGCCGAACGCGCTCACCGGCGTCTTCCAGGGTTTGCTGCTTTTCTTGCTGCTGGCCTGCGACACGCTGATCCACTACCGCGTGCGAATCTCGAAATCAGGCATCAAGGCCACCATGAAGGCGAGGGCGGCATGAACGAGATCGCGTTGCTCATCGCCGCCACCATCGCCTCCGGCACGCCCATCGCGCTGGCCGGGCTGGGCCTGCTGCTCAATGAGAAGTCGGGCGTTCTCAACCTGGGCGCCGAAGGCATGATGCTGATCGCCGCAGTGGCCGGTTTCGCCACCGCCTTCCTGACCGGCAGCGACCTGCTGGCCTTCGCGGCCGGCGCGGCGGCCGGCGCCCTGGCGGCCGCCTTCTTCGGCGTGCTGGTGATCTGGATGAACACGAACCAGTACGCCACCGGGCTGGCGCTCAGCCTGTTCGGCGGCGGCTTCTCGGCCTTCGTCGGTGCAGCCTATGTAGGCAAGAAACTCGGCGAGCGCGTGCCTTTCGAGGTGCCGTTCCTGGCCGACATTCCCTTCGTCGGCCCGGCGCTGTTCAAGCAGCATCCGATGAGCTACATCACCATCGGGCTTGTCCTGGCGGTGGCCTGGTTCCTGTACCGCAGCCGTGCCGGCCTGGTGCTGCGCGCGGTGGGGGAATCACCTGAATCCGCGCATGCGCTGGGCTACCGCGTGCGCTGGATTCGCCTGGGCGCGGTGATGGCCGGTGGCGCCCTTTGCGGCGTGGCGGGCGCTTTCCTGTCGGTGGTGTATGCACCGCTTTGGGTCGAGGGGCTGGTGGCCGGGCGCGGCTGGATCGCCCTGGCGCTGACCACCTTCGCCACCTGGCGGCCGATGCGCGTGCTGCTCGGCGCCTACCTGTTCGGCGGTGTCACCATGCTGCAGTTTCACCTGCAGGCGCAGGGCGTGGAAATTGCAAGCCAGTTGCTGGCCATGCTGCCCTACATCGCCACCATCGTCGTGCTGGCGCTGATCAGCCGCAACCCGGCATGGATACGCATCAACATGCCGGCCTCGCTGGGGCGGGGCTTTCATCCGAATTCATAATCCGTCGCAAGGCACCGATTTCCACCACCGCTCTCCAAGGAGACACTTCCCATGACCGACATCGTCAAGCGCCGCCTGCTCAGCTGGGCCGGCCTGTGCGCCATCGCCGCCACCGCCGCCCTGGTGGGCTGTGGCAAGAAGGATGAACCTGCGCCGACCGCCGCCGCGCCTGTGGCCTCGGCGGCTGCCGCCGCGCCCGCGCCCAAGCCCGAGCCGCTGAAGGCCGCCTGGGTCTACGTCGGCCCGGTGGGTGACGCCGGCTGGACCTTCGCCCACGACCTCGGCCGCAAGGAAGCCGAAGCCAAGTTCGGGGACGCCATCAAGACCACCTTCGTGGAAAAAGTGCCCGAAGGCGCCGACGCCGAGCGCGTGATCCGCGATCTGGCCACCCAGGGCAACAAGATCATCTTCGCCACCTCCTTCGGTTTCATGGAGGCGATGCTGAAGGTGGCAGCCGATTTCCCGGACGTGAAGTTCGAGCACGCCACCGGCTACAAGACCGCGCCCAACATGCGCATCTACGACGCCAGCTTCTACCAGGACACCTACATGGCCGGCGTCATTGCCGGCAAGATGACGAAGAGCAACACGCTGGGTTTCGTCGGTTCCTTCCCCATCCCTGAAGTGCTGCGCAACATCAATGCGTACACGCTGGGCGCGCAGAGCATGAACCCGAAAGTGAAGGTGAAGGTGGTGTGGGTGAACACCTGGTTCGACCCGGCCAAGGAGGGCGAAGCCGCGCAGAGCCTGATCAACCAGGGCGCCGATGTCCTCTTGCAGAACACCGATTCCTCGGCGGTGCTGCAGACCGCCGAGAAAAACGGCAAGTACGCCTTCGGCTGGGACAGCGACATGAGCATGTTCGGCCCGAAGGCGCACCTGGCCTCGGCGGTGGCGAACTGGGGCCCGTATTACATCAAGGCCATCGAGGACCTGAAGGCCGGTACCTGGAAAACCGAGCGCACCGTCTGGGGCGTCAAGGAAGGCATGAACGACCTGATCAAGATCGGCGACATGGTGCCCGAGGATGCGAAGAAGCGGGTCGAGGAAATCAAGGCCGGCCTGAAGGACGGCAGCTTCGAGCCCTTCACCGGCCCGATCTCCGACAACACCGGCAAGGAGCGGCTGGCCAAGGACACCAAGGCCGACCAGGCCTGGAAGGACAAGATCGACTTCTACGTCAAGGGCGTCGACGGCAAGGTGCCTACGGGCAAGTAAGGGCCCGTTTCTCGATGACTTGACCATTTGACTCGCTGGACCTGGGCGTGCTGCGGCGTTGCGAATCGCTTGTGTGGCTCGCCACACGGCGCGCTCCGCGCCTGGCATCGCATCCCAATCCAGCGGCCAGGATGGTCAAGTTTTTTCGTCACGGGCCCTAAACCGCCAGCCCAAGGCATTGGCCGGGTTTGCCGGACGCCGCCGAGTGCCTTGCGCCCGGCGGCGTTTTTCATGATTCGGGGGAGATCGGGATGGTGGAAAAAAAGTGGTGGTGGCCGGTGGCCCTGGCCGGCGAAGGGCGCGGCGGCCCGCTGCCACTCACGCTGCTGGGCCATGCGCTGGTGCTGTGGCGAGACGCGGCCGGCAAACCGGTGCTGATGTCCGACCGTTGCCCGCACCGCGGAGCCCGGCTCTCGCTGGGCCGCGTCCTAGGCGACACCCTGCAATGCGTCTATCACGGCTGGCGCTTCGACGGCAGCGGCCGATGCGTGGGCATGCCGGCGCAGCCGGGTTTCACGCCGCCGGCCAGCAGTGCCGCCTGCCGGTTCGGTGTGATGGAAGCGCAGGGCCTGATCTGGGCCGACCTCGGTGCTGCCCAGGCGCCTGCTGAACACCCGCCACCCGCGCTGGCGCAACTGCCAACGCGCCGTCTGGTCTACGGTCCTTTCGACGTCGCCACCAGCGCGCCGCGGGCCGTAGAGAACTTTCTCGACACCTCTCACTTCGCCTTCGTTCACGAAGGCTGGCTGGGCGACTCTGGCCACCCCGAGGTGCCGGCCTACGAAGTCACGCACACAGCCGACGGCCGGCCTGTGGTCGAGCACTACCGGGCCTGGCAGCCTCGGGCCAGCGCCACCGCCGCCACAGGTGACTGGGCCAACTACCGCTACGAGGTGCTCAGCCCTTTCAGCGCCTTGCTCACCAAGCGCAGCGACGGCGGCGGGCCTGGGCTTTCCCATGTCGACAGCTACGTGGTCTGGGCCTGCCCCACCGAACCCGAGTCCTGCCGGCTCTGGTTCGCCCAGTACACGACCGACGAAGCGACCGACGCCGCCGTGCTGCGTGATTTCCAGATCGCCATCTTCGCGCAGGACCAGCCGGTGCTCGAATCGCAAAGCCCGCGCTGCCTGCCGCTTTCCGGCGGTGAAGCGATGGGCGCCGCCGACCGCCTGAGCGCCGCCTACCGCCGCTACCTGATCAGTTGCGGCATCACCTTCGGAGTGTGCTGAGCATGATCGCCGAATTCGCCGACTTCGCCGCCATCCCGCGCGAGCGCCTGCCCGCCCTGCTGCGTGCCATGCCCAAGGCCGAGCTGCACATCCACATCGAAGGCTCTCTGGAGCCCGAGTTGATCTTCAAGCTGGCGGCACGCAACGGCGTGGCCCTGCCCTACGCCGATGTGGAGGCCCTGCGCGCGGCGTATGCCTTCACTGACCTGCAGAGTTTTCTCGACATCTACTATGCCGGCGCCAGCGTGCTGCTGAAAGAGGCCGACTTCTTCGACATGGCCTGGGCCTACTTCGAGCGTGCGGCGGCCGAGAACGTCGTGCATGCCGAATTGTTCTTCGACCCGCAGACCCACACCGACCGCGGTGTGCCCATCGAGGCCGTGATCCTCGGCCTGCACCACGCCTGCCGGCGTGCGCATGCCGAGTTCGGCATCAGCGCCGGCCTGATCCTGTGTTTCCTGCGCCACCTCAGCGAAGACGCTGCCTTCGCCACGCTGGACAGGGCGCTGCCCTGGCGCGAGCATTTCATCGGCGTCGGCCTCGACAGCAGCGAGCGCGGGCACCCGCCGGAGAAGTTCGCGCGGGTCTACGAGCGGGCACGCGCGCTCGGGCTGCACCTGGTGGCGCACGCCGGCGAAGAAGGTCCGCCGGCCTACATCGAGAGCGCGCTCGACGTGCTCAAGGTCGAGCGCATCGACCACGGCGTGCGCTGCGTGGAAAGCCCGGCGCTGGTGCAACGGCTGGCGCGCGAGCGTGTGCCGCTGACGGTATGTCCGCTGTCCAACGTCAAGCTGCGCGTCTTCGACACGATGGCCGACCACAGCCTGCCGGCGCTGCTTGAAGCCGGCCTGTGCGCCACCGTCAACAGCGACGACCCGGCGTATTTCGGTGGCTACATCAACGCCAATTTCATCGAGACTTTCGCCGCGCTGCCGCTGTTGAACGCCCGCCATGCCCACACCCTGGCGGCCAACAGCTTCGAGGCGAGTTTTGTCGATGAGGCCCGCAAGCAGCAGTGGCGGCGTGAGCTCGACGAGACCTTCGCTCGCTCGCTCGCGCTTCCGCTTGATTAGATCCGCGGCAAGCCGGTTTCTGACAGGACTGTCATTCCGGGGCACGCGCCACGCCCACCGGCAAGGGCTTCGATCCACGCGCCCGTGAAGATCGGTTCGGCTGAATCGGGGCCGGCCCAGGCCGACTGAGCGGCCGACGCGTGATGGCGGTCAAGTGTTGCTTGCCGGTTCCGCGTAGCCTGTCGCTGACTGGCTTGCCCGGCCCACCGGGCGCAAAGGACAACCCGATGCTCCGCTACATGCCCGCCCTGATCGCCGCCTCCATGCTGGCCCCTGCCTTGGCCTGTGCGCAGGCCGCCGCGGCGCCGGTCTCGCGCGGTGCGTTGCTGTACGAAACGCACTGCATCGGCTGCCACACCACACAGATGCACTGGCGCGACAACCGGGTGGCCGCCGACTGGCCCGGCCTGACGCGGCAGGTCAGGCGCTGGCAGGAAAACGCCAGCCTGAGCTGGAGCGAGGACGACATCGTCGAGGTCGCGCGCCACCTGAACGAGCGCTTTTACCGCTTCGAGGTCACGGGCACCCGTGTCCTGACCATGCTGGCGCGGTAGTTGCCGCCCGGCGCAGGCCCGGTTCAGACGAGTCCGAGCGCCCGCAGTTCGCTTTCGCAGCGCGTTGCGTCGCTGAAGTGCAGCGCCGTCCAGCCGGCGGCGCGCGCCGCCTCGACGTTGGGCAGGTGGTCGTCGAGGAACACCAGCTCCTGCGGCGTCGCGCAGAAGCGCGCTTCTGCCAGTGCGAAGATTGCCGGCTCGGGCTTGACGAGTCCGACGCGCGCCGAGAACACGCCGGCGCGGAACCAGCCCACGAAGTCGTGTTCGGCTTCCAGATGCACGGCGTAGGGCGCGGGCATGTTGGAGAGGAAATACAGCTCGCGGCCGCTCTCGCGCAGCCGGCTCAGCAAGGCCACGCTGTCGGGCATCGGCCGCAGTTCGGCGGGCACGCCGTCGACGACTGCCCGCACTTCGGCCGCGCTCAACCCGGTGCGCGCGGCAATGCGTCCCACCAGGGCGGCCGGCTCCACGCTGCCGCGGTCGAAGTCGCCCCAGTCGCCGCCGTAGCCCTGGAAGATTTGCGACACCCAATGTTGTGCGCTCGCTTCGTCAGTGGCGCGCCGCGGCAGTTCACGCCGCAACAGGGAAGGCGGGTGCCAGTTGAAGAGCACGCCGCCGAAGTCGAAGACGATCTTCATCGGACGCCTCAAGGCCTCGTCAGCCGCTGCAGCAGGCCGGCGGTGGAGGCGTCGAGCCCTTGTGTGTCACCCAGCCGTGCCGGGTCGGCCAGGCGGGGCAGCAACTCGCCGGCGAGTGCCTTGCCGAGTTCCACGCCCCACTGGTCGAAACTGTTGATGCCCCAGAGCGCGCCGCTGGTGAAGACCCGATGTTCGTACATCGCCAGGAGCGCGCCCAGCGCATGCGGCGTGAGCTGGTCGATGACGAAGGTCGTGCTCGGCCGGTTGCCCGGGAAGGTGCGGTGGCGCGCCAGCACCTCGCGGTCCAGCGTGGCCGACGCCGTGGGCGCACGCTCGGCGGCGGCGGCGTCAAGGGTCTTGCCGAGCATCAAAGCCTGACTTTGCGCCAGGCAGTTGGCGAGCAGCTTGCTGTGCAGTTCGGGGTGCTGGTGCGTGGGCGTCTTCACCGCGATGAACTCGACCGGAATGACGTCGGTGCCCTGGTGCAGCATCTGAAAATACGCGTGCTGGCCGTTCGTTCCCGGTTCGCCCCAGACCACCGCGCTGGTGGCGAAGGGCAGGGTCTCGCCGGCCAGGTCGACGCGTTTGCCGTTGCTTTCCATCTCCAGCTGCTGCAGGTAGGCAGGCAGCCGCCTCAATCCCTGGTGGTAGGGCGCCACCGAGCGGCTGCCGAAGCCGTGGAAATTTCGGTACCAGACGTCGAGCAGGCCCAGCAACACCGGCAGGTTCTTCGCCAGCGGCGCCTCGGCGAAGTGGCGGTCCATCGCATGGGCGCCGGCCAGCAAGGCGCGGAAATTGTCGGCGCCGATGGCGATGGCGACCGGCAGCCCGATCGCGCTCCACAGCGAATATCGCCCGCCCACCCAGTCCCAGAAGCCGAAAGTGGTGCCGATGCCGAACTCGGCGGCCGCTTTCACGTTCGTCGTGGTGGCCACGAAGTGGCGTGCGATCTCGCTCTCATCCACGTCATCGACACTGTTCAGGAACCATTGCCGCGCCACCGCCGCGTTGGCCATCGTCTCCTGCGTCGTGAAGGTCTTGCTGGCGATGATGAAGAGCGTGCGCCTCGGGTCGAGCCGGCGCAGCACCGGCGTGATGTCGTGGCCGTCGATGTTGCTGACGAAGTGCAGGCGCAGGCCGGGGTGGCACCAGGCGTCGAGAGCCGGCACCACCATCTGCGGGCCGAGGTCGCTGCCGCCGATGCCGATGTTGACGATGTCGGTGATGGCGCCTTCGCTGCCCAGCGTGGCGCGCACCTGTTCGGCGTAGGCCAGCATGGCGTCCAGCACGGCGTGCACCTCGGCGCTGTGCGGCCCGGCGCCGGGTGGCGCGCGCAGGGCGGTGTGCAGCACCGGCCGGCCTTCGGTGACGTTGACCGGCGCGCCGGCCAGCATGGCGTCACGCCGTGCTTCAAGGCCGCATTCGCGCGCCAGGTCGAGCAGGAAGTGCAGGCTGGCGATGTCGATCAGATTCTTCGACAGGTCGGCGTAGACCTCGGGTGCTTCGACGGAGAAAGTCTGGAAGCGGCCGGGGTCGCGGGCGAAGGCCTCGCGCAGGTCGAGCTCGCGGCCATGCGCCTCGAAGTGGCCTTGCAAGGCGGCCCAGGCTTCGGTGCGGTCGCAGCGTGGCGCGTTCATGCGGCGGCTCCTTCGATCAGGCGGTCGAGCTTTGCGGCGTCGGCGGCGAATGCGCGGATGCCTTCGGCCAGTTTTTCGGTGGCCATCGCATCTTCGTTCAAGGCCCAGCGGAAGGCTTTTTCGTCGAAGTGCGCGGCGGGCAAGGGCAGGCCGCGCGCGGTCTCAAGGTTCAGCACGCGAGCCACCGGCATCTCGCTGGCCTGCAACTGTGCCAACAGGTCGGGCGCGATGGTCAGCAGGTCGCAGCCGGCCAGCGCCAGCACCTGGCCGGTGCTGCGAAAGCTCGCACCCATCACCTGCGTGGGAATGGCGTGATGTTTGTAGTGATTGAAGATCGCCGCCACCGAGATCACGCCGGGGTCGTTGGCGCCCGCCATGGCCGATTCGATCCATGCCGTGCCGGCCTGCTTCTTGTGCCAGTCGTGGATGCGGCCGACGAAGGGCGAAATGAGCCGCACGCCGGCGTCGCCGCAGGCCACCGCCTGGCAGAAGGCGAAGAGCAGCGTCAGGTTGCAATGGATGCCGGCACGCTCCAGTTGCTCGGCCGCGCGAATGCCTTCCCAGGTGGCTGCGATCTTGATCAGCACGCGCTCGCGCGGCATGCCCGCAGCTTCATAGAGGCCGATCAGGCGCTGCGCGCGAGCCACCGTGGCCCCGGTGTCGAAGGACAGCCGCGCATCCACCTCGGTGCTGACGCGGCCGGGCACCAGCTTCAGGGTCTCAAGCCCGAAGCGCACCAGCAGGTCGTCTGCGATCTCCGGCAGCGGCCTGCCGCGCTGTGCCGCCACCGCGCTGGCCAGCAGCGGCGCGTACTCGGGCAACAGCACGGCCTTCAGGATCAGGCTCGGGTTGGTGGTGGCGTCCTGCGGTGTGAAGGCGGCGAGTTGCTGGAAGTTGCCGGTGTCGGCCACCACGGTGGTGAACTGTTTGAGCTGGTCGAGCTGGTTCATGGGGTGGCTGCAACGGAGTGGGTGGAAACCCGGATTAGAACCGAGCGCGGCGGCCTTCGGCTACAGGGGCGTTACGGCGGAGGGAACCCTGCGCCGCCAGTTTGATCACACCACGCCTAAACTCCGCGCCTTCGCCGCTCTACATGCCCTCATCCATGACCTATCTGCGCCTCGTGCGGCTGTCGCCCCTCCTGCTGATGACCTGTCTGGGCCTGCTGGCCGGCACCGCCGGCGCGCAATTGCCGCCCGGCATGACGCAGGCCAGCAGCGTGGAAGGCATCACCGAGTACCGGCTCGAGAACGGCCTGCAGGTGCTGCTGGTGCCCGACGATTCCAAGCCCACCACCACCGTCAACCTGACCTACCGCGTCGGCTCGCGGCAAGAGAACTACGGCGAGACCGGCATGGCGCACCTGCTCGAACACCTGATGTTCAAGGGCACGCCGACCACGCGCAACGTGCTGGGCGAATTCAGCAAGCGCGGGCTGCGCGCCAACGGCACCACCTCGCAGGACCGCACCAACTACTTCGCCAGCTTCGCGACGAACGACGAGAACCTGCGCTGGTTCCTTTCCTGGCACGCCGACGCCATGGTCAACAGCTTCATCGCCCGCAGCGACCTCGATACCGAGATGACCGTGGTGCGCAACGAGATGGAGTCGGGCGAGAACAGCCCCGGCCGCATCCTGCTGCAGCAGACGATGGCCACCATGTTCCAGTGGCACAACTATGGCAACAGCATCATCGGTGCGCGTTCCGACGTCGAGAACGTCGACATCGGCCGGCTGCAGGCCTTCTACCGCGAGTACTACCAGCCCGACAACGCCACGCTGATCGTCAGCGGCCGCTTCGACCGCGCTCAGGTGCTGGCCTGGACGGCGCAGTATTTCGGCGGCATTCCGAAGCCGCAGCGCACGATGCGCAGCACCTACACGCTGGAGGCCGTGCAGGACGGCGAGCGCACCGTGACGCTCAGGCGCGTCGGCGGCGCGCCGGTGATCTACGTCGGCTACCACGCGCCGCCGGCGGCGGGCGACGACATGTCGGCGCTGACGGTGCTGTCCTGGCTGATCGGCGACCCCCCGGCCGGCCGCCTGCACAAGCGCCTGGTCGAGCAGAAACTGGCCGCCGGCAGTTTCGGCTTCACCTACCCGCTGGCCGAGCCGGGCGTGATGGTGCTCGGCGCGCAACTGGCGCCGGGGCAGGACGTGGAGCTGGCGCGCGGCAAGATGATCGCCGCCATCGACTCCGTGCTCACCGAGCCTGTTTCCATCGAGGAGATGGAGCGTGCGCGCACCCAGTGGCTGAACGGCTGGGAGACCGGGTTCACCGACCCCGAGACCGTGGGCGTGCAATTGTCCGAGGCCGTCGGCCAGGGCGACTGGCGCTTCTACTTCGTCGAGCGCGACCGCATGCGCGCCTTGACGCTGGCCGATGTGCAGGCCGCCGCCGGCCGCTGGCTGAAGCGCGACAACCGCACCGTCGGCATCTACCTGCCGACAGAGCAGCCGCAGCGCGCGCCGGCACCGCAGCGCGCCGACATCGCCGCGCTGGTCAAGGATTACCGCGGTGACCCCGCCGCCGCCGCCGCGGAAGCCTTCGAAGCGACGCCGGCCAACCTGGACGCCCGCACGCAACTGGGTTCCTTGCCCAGCGGCATGCAGGTGGCGCTGCTGCCCAAGGGCACACGCGGCCGCACGGTGCAGGCGCGCCTGCGGCTGCACTACGGTGACGAAACCAGCCTGATGGGACAGGAAACGGTGGCCGGCTTCGTCGGCCGCCTGCTCGACAAGGGCGCGGGCGGCATGAGCCGCGCGCAGATCAGCGACCAGTTCGACAAGTTGCGCGCCGAGGTCTCCTTCGGCGCCGGCGACCAGACGCTGGCCGTGGGCATCAGCACGGTGCGCGAGAACCTGCCGGCCGTGCTGACGCTTGTCGGCCAGGTCCTGCGCCAGCCCTTGCTGGCCCCGGAAGCGCTGGACGAAATGCGTGCCCAGTGGCTGACCCAGATCGCCAGCCAGCGCAAGGACCCCGGGGCGGTGGCAAGCAACGCGCTGGCCCGTCATGGCAACCCCTACCCGCGTGGCGACTTGCGCTACGCACCCACTTTCGACGAAATGGAAGCCGACGTGAAGGCCGTCACCGCCGAGCAGTTGCGCGCCTTTCACCAGCGTTTCTACAGCGTGGCCACGGCCGAGTTTTCAGCCGTCGGCGACCTCGATGCCAAGGGGGTGAGCACGGCGCTGCAGGCCGCCTTCGGCGACTGGCGTCAGCCTGCTGCCGGCCCGTTGCCCTACGTGCGCGTGCCCAGCCCGCTGCGTGCCGTGCCGCCGGTGCGCCTGCTGCTGAACACGCCGGACAAGCAGAACGCGAACCTGGAGCTTGCGCAGGTGCTGCCGATGAACGACAGCCATGCCGACTATCCGGCGCTGCTGATGGCCAACCAGCTGTTCGGCGGCAATCCGTCGTCACGCCTGTGGCTGCGCATCCGCGACAAGGAAGGCCTCAGCTACGACGTGCGTTCGATGATCGACTGGAACCCCTTCGAGGCCCATTCGCGCTTCATCGCCACCGCCATCTTCGCGCCGCAGAACCAGCCCAGGGTGGAGGCCGCGCTGAAGGAGGAAATCGCCCGCGCGCTGAAAGACGGCTTCACGCAGGCCGAACTCGACTCCGCGCGCACCGGCTTGCTGAATGCCCGCCGGCTGGGCCGTGCGCAAGACGCTGCGGTGGCCGGGCAGCTGGTGCAGAACCTGCGGCTGCAGCGCCGCTTCGAACGCGCGCAGCGCAACGACGACGCGCTGGCGAAGCTGACGCTGGAGCAGGTGAACGTTGCTTTCCGCAAGTACATCGACCCTGCGACCTGGGCCGTGGCCTGGGGCGGCGAGTTCAAGGCGCCCTGAGGAACGAGGCGGCCCGATGCCGCCATCACGCGGATCGTAACGAAGAACAATGCGTGGCCGGCAGCGCCGGAACGCCTTGATCAGCCGTAGAAGACGTCCAGCGTCGGGAAAGCAGACCGTCCGCGTTGGCAGTCCCAAAGGTAGATCGCAAAGCCGGGGTCGCCGGTCCACAGCGAGTAGCGCATCTGCCCGTGCAACGCGGCATCGGCCTCGGTTTGCGCGATGCCGTGCATGGCGAAGGCGCGTGCGCGATCCAGCCACAGCGAGTCTTGCGTGCGCTCGTACAGCTTCAGGAAGGCGTAGCCGTTGCCGCCGGTGCCATGGCAGAGGTTCGAGCCCTTCGTCAGCGGGCCGGCGGCCCACACGGCCCGGCCTGCGGCCAGCAGAAGCTCGTCGAGCTCACGGCCGGGAAATTCAGCCAGGCAGATGACGAAACCCGGTGCGCCATGGCAGAACTGCATCAGGCTGCGCGACTTGCGCCCGCCCGGAAGCACCAGATGCGCGGGCCAGTTGGCCATGTCGCCTTCCCGCACGGCCGTGCGCGTGATGGTGTTGGCGATGCACGACTGCCAGGCCGCCCAGGCCTCGTCGCCCAGCAGGTGGCGGCCGCGGATCAGCGGGGACGCGGTGGCGACGAATCCGTGCACGGCGTCCAGATAGGTGGACTGCGTGCCGTACAGGTCTTGCGTCCAGTAGTGGCAGCCGTGTTCGGGGGACCATAGCAACTGCGACCACAGCCTGGCGGCGGTCTGCCTGAAAAGCTCGGCCCAGCGTGGCGCGCCGGTACGTTCGTGCAGGAACAGCGCCGCCAGCAGGGTGCCTGGCGAGCCCCACATCAGCTCGCGGGCCGGATGGTCGAGGTTGCCGGCGATCAGCGCGCTCAGGCGCTCTTCACGGGCTGCTTCGGGCCGCTCGCCGAAGGCCAGCATGTCGATGGGTGTGTCGCCCATCAGGTAGGAAGCGAAGTCCTCGCTGCCCCAGGCCTTCAGGGTCAGCCGGTTGAGCCTGCGCAACTCGTCCAGCTGGCCCACATAACTGCGCGACAGACGGGTCGCGCCCACCGCCTGCAGGTAATGCAGGGCCCAGATGACGCCGCAGGCACCGAAGTACAGCGTCGTCGACACCTGGGCCGGATCGTCGTCGCCGTCGAGGTCACGCGGGTGCGTCGGCCAGTACCGATCAGGCGTGAAACGCGCCTCCGTGTCGCTCACGATCCGCTGAATGGTTTGCTCGGCCAGGCCGCTGTTCCAGGCGCGGGCCTGCAGCGGTTCGTGGCGTGCGGGGTCGTGGAGCACGGCTTGCCCTCCAGTGGGCTCGAACGTCGGGCGGCCGCCTTTGCGCGTTTGCGCGGTTGCGGGTTTGCGGGTTTGCGCCTATGCGCTCATGCGCTTACTTCAGCGACTCGATCAGCTCGCTGTATTCCGTCATCGCTTCGTCGCTGGTCTTGCCCTTGGCCGCCGCCCAGGCGTCGTACTTGGCGCGGCCGACCATGTCGGTGAAGCCGGGGCGCTTGCCTTCCACGTCGCCTTCGGTGGCCTGCTTGTAAAGCGCGTAGATCTTGAGCAAGGTCATGTTGTCTGGCTTCTCCGGCAACTTCTTGCTGTCGAGCACGGCTTGATCGAATGTGGCTTTCGGCGTGGACATGGTGCGGGTCTCCTGCGTTGCGTGGGTGAAAGTCTGAACTTGACGCATCGGATGTTACCCAGCATCGTGCGGCATTCCGACAATAACGATCACATCAGGAGAACCCGAATGGCACAGCCGGTGGAGCGCATGTCGCGTGTGGACACCGCGTGGCTGCGGATGGACAACGACGTCAACCTGATGATGATCGTGGGCATCTGGCTGCTGACGCCGGCCATCACCCTGCCGACTTTGCGCGAACGCATCGAAAGCAAGCTGCTCAAGTACGACCGCTTTCGCCAGAAGGTCGTGTTCGATGCGATCGGCGCCAACTGGGAGTTCGACGAAGAGTTCGATATCGAGCGCCACGTGGTGCGCGAAACGCTGGCGCGCGAGGAAGGCCGCAGCGAACGCCATGCGCTGCAGGCGCGCTGCGGCGAACTCGCCACCGAGGCGCTGGACCACGCCCATCCGCTGTGGCAGTTTCACCTGATCGAAGACTACGAGGGCGGCAGCGCGCTGATCGCTCGCATCCACCACTGCATCGGCGACGGCATCGCGCTGATCTCGGTGATGCTGTCGATCACCGATGGCGGCAATGACCCGCCGCGGCGCCGCCGCAAGAGCGAAGACGACCCGCATGAAGGCGACTGGCTGGCCGACGCCGTGCTCAAGCCGCTGACCGAATTCACCGTCAAGGCGATCGGCATGTACGGCAACGGCGTCGTCAAGTCGATGGACATGCTGGCGCACCCGCAGGAGCCGATGATGGGCTCGCTGGAGCTGGCACGCAACGGCCTGCAGGTGGTAAAGGACGCGGTGGCGCTGGCCGCGATGTCCGACGACTCGCCCACCTTGCTGAAGGGCAAGCCGAGCGGCAAGAAGATCGTCGCCTGGAGCGAGCCGCTGCCGCTGGACATGGTGAAGACCATCGGCAAGGGCCTGGGCTGCTCGGTGAACGACGTGCTGCTGGCGTGCGCGGCCGGCGCCATCGGCGACTACCTGCGCGACCATGGCGACGACCCCGAGGGCAAGGAGATCCGCGCCATGGTGCCGGTCAACCTGCGCCCGCTCGACAAGGCCTGGCAACTGGGCAACCGCTTCGGCCTGGCACCGCTGGTGCTGCCGGTGGGCATCAGTAATCCGATCGAGCGTGTGTACGCGGTGCGCACGCGCATGAACGACATGAAAGGCAGCTACCAGCCGCTGCTGGCCTTCGGCATCCTGGCGTTGACGGGGCTCTTCACCAAGCCGGTGCAGGACCTGGTGCTGGGCATGTTCGCCAAGAAGACCACGGCGGTGATGACCAACGTGCCGGGGCCCGCGGTGCCGCTGAAGTTCTGCGGCTCCACGCTTCGGCAGAACATGTTCTGGGTGCCGGCCTCGGGCGAGGTCGGCATGGGCCTGAGCATCCTCAGCTACGGCGGCGGAGTGCAGTTCGGCCTCATCACCGACCGCAAGCTGTGCCCCGAGCCACAGCAGATCATCGATCTCTTCGTGCCCGAGTTCGAGCGCCTGTTGCTCGTGACGATGATGCTGCCCTGGGCGGGGCAGGAACTGGCCTGAAGCGGGTCACGCCATGCCAGGGCTTCCTGCCTGGCCCCAGGACGTCGATCAGTCTTCCAGTTCGGCCTTGGCCATCTCGACGTCGAGCCGCTCCATCGCGTCCAGCGGCGTGCTGGCGGCGGCCTCGGCGTAGAGCTTTTCGGCGTCGGCCATGCGCTTGTCGCCTTCCAGCATCACCAGACCGTTGGCGTATTCGATCATGGCGATCGCGCTGGTCGCGTTCAGCTTCATCGCTTCCTTGTAGAGCTTCAGCCCGGTGGCGGTGTCGGCGCCCTGGGTGCGGCCCAGCAGCTTGCCCACCTTGTCGATGACCTCGGCGTGGAAGGAGGCGAGCGCGATGTGCGCGTCGGCGTGTTTGGGCGCCAGCTTGATGGTGGTCTCAAGCGCATGCTTGACCTTGCCACCCAGGCCCTGGGCGAGCGCCTTCGTCACGCTGATGCCCTGGCTGTAGCGGCCCAGCGCGTAGGCCTGCCAGTAGTACGCGTTCGGGTTCTTCGGATCGCTGCCTTGCTGCGTCTCGGCCCGGGCCGAGGCCTCGAGGAACATCTCCAGCTTGGTCTTCTCGCTCTTCTCGAGGTAGTTGGCGTAGATGCACTGCGCCTTGTTGGCCACGGTAATGCCCGCCCCGCCCGCCTTCACACCGGCGTCGAAGGCCTTCTGGTAGTCGCCGGCATGGAACAGGGACCAGGCCGCCAGCACCTTGTCGTCCTTCGAGGCCGTGGCCCAGGGTTCCACATCACCGGCGTGCAGCCGCGCCCAGTGTTTTTTCAGTGCGGCGGCGTCCAGGTTGTAGCGCGCGCTGTCGTAGGGGAATGCGGTCCACTTGGCCATGTTTTGTCTCCGGTTGTCGGTGGGGGGGTCAAAGAGTCTGGTACGAGCCTGCCAACGTGTGCAGATGGCTGCGCGACGCGGGCGCCAGGTGCGGCAGAAGCAGGCTCAGCACATGGAAGGCACCGCGGCTGAGTGCGGCTTCGGCGGTTTCGGGTTCCAGCGCGCGGCGCGGGTCGCGCACGTATTCGTAGCTCAGCCAGTAGGTCAGCACCACCACCATCGCGGTGGACACCGGCCCGGCTTCATCGGCGCCCAGGGTCATGGCCTCGCCGCTCACCAGGCCGTCGAGCACGGCGTGCACGTCGCGACCCTTGTTCTTCAGGATGAACTGGAAATGGGTTTCCAGCCGTCGGTTCTTGCTGAGCAGATCGTTGAGGTCGCGGTAGAGGAAGCGGTACTGCCAGATCAGCTCGAACAGCATGTGGAAGAACAGCCAGGCGTCCTCGACGTTGGTGACGTCGTCGGCGGCCTGCAGCAATTCGTTCAGCGCGGCCTCATAGCGGCCGAACAGGCTGTTGATCAGCTCGTCCTTGGCAGGGTAGTGGTAGTACAGGTTGCCCGGGCTGATATTCAGCTCGGCCGAGATCAGCGTGGTACTGACATTGGGCTCGCCGAAACGGTTGAACAGGTCGAGAGTGACCTCGAGGATCCTCTCGGCGGTGCGGCGCGGCTTTTTGGCTGTGGCCATCACCAGCGCCCCACGGGGAGGCAGCGAACGAAATGAAAGCTTGGGCAATGCATGAACGATTCTGGCACCGGGCGGGGCGCCCCGGCCTGCCTACAATCCCGGCCCCATGCCTGCCGTGCGTTTCGCGAACATCACCAAGACCTATGCCGGCGCACGCGGGACGCTGCGCGCGCTCGACGGCGTCTCCTTTGACATCGAAAAGGGCGAGTTCTTCGGGCTGCTGGGGCCGAACGGCGCCGGCAAGACGACGCTGATCTCCATCCTGGCCGGCCTCTCGCGCGCCAGCAGCGGCAACGTGACGGTGATGGGCCACGACGTGGTGACCGATTTGGCCGAGGCGCGCATGGCCCTGGGCATCGTGCCGCAGGAGTTGGTGTTCGACCCTTTCTTTACCGTGCGCGAGGCCCTGCGCATCCAGAGCGGCTATTTCGGCATCAGGAACAACGGGCTGTGGATCGACGAACTGCTGCAGAACCTGGGCCTGGCCGACAAGGCCGACGCCAACATGCGGCAGTTGTCGGGTGGCATGAAGCGCCGTGTGCTGGTGGCGCAGGCGCTGGTGCACCGGCCGCCGGTGATCGTGCTCGACGAGCCCACCGCGGGCGTCGACGTCGAACTGCGCCAGACGCTGTGGCAGTTCATCGCGCGCCTGAACCGGGAAGGCCACACCGTGCTGCTCACCACGCACTACCTGGAAGAAGCCGAGGCGCTGTGCGGCCGCATCGCCATGCTCAAGCAGGGCCGCATGGTGGCGCTTGACCGCACCTCGGCGCTGCTCGCCGGCACCGTCAGCACCATGCTGCGCTTCAAGACCGACGCCACCCTGCCACCGGCGCTGGCCGCGGTGGCGCGCATCACCGGGCGCATCGTGCAGCTGAAAGCGCAGGATGCGGCCGCCGTCGAACAGCATTTGGCCGCGTTGCGCAGCGCGGGCATCAAGGTCGAAGACCTGGAGATCGGCCGTGCCGACCTCGAAGACGTGTTCCTCGAAATCATGCACGGAGGCCGGCCATGATGCGCGGCACCGGCACCTTGCTGGGCAAGGAGATCCAACGTTTCTGGAAGGTGGGCTTCCAGACCGTGGGCGCGCCCGTGCTGACGGCCGTGATGTACCTGCTGATCTTCGGTCACGTGCTCGAGAACCGCGTGCAGGTGTTCCCCGGCATCGGCTACACCAGCTTCCTGATCCCCGGACTGGTGATGATGAGCGTGCTGCAGAACGCCTTTGCCAACAGCAGCAGTTCGCTGGTGCAGAGCAAGATCACCGGCAACCTGGTGTTCCTGCTGGTCTCGCCGCTCTCGCACTGGGCCTGGTTCACCGCCTATGTGGGCGCCTCGGTGGTGCGCGGGCTGGCGGTGGGTGCGGGGGTGTTCGCGGTCACCGTGTGGTTCGCGCCTTTCCATCTGGCCGAACCCTGGTGGGTGCTGATCTTCGCGACGCTCGGCGCGGCCATGCTGGGTTCGCTGGGCCTGATGGCCGGCCTGTGGGCCGAAAAGTTCGATCAGATGGCCGTGTTCCAGAACTTCATCATCATGCCGATGACGTTTCTCTCCGGCGTCTTCTACTCGGTGCATTCGTTGCCGCCACTGTGGTTGACCGTC
>Ga0105044_10001910_pt1 | contig 28217 bp, 23 predicted proteins | sample MAT01_FD_78092 | JGI IMG/M metagenome (GOLD analysis project Ga0105044, IMG submission 78092) | Freshwater microbial communities from Lake Fryxell liftoff mats and glacier meltwater in Antarctica - MAT-01 | ecosystem: Environmental > Aquatic > Freshwater > Ice > Liftoff microbial mat | place... | reverse complement strand
TGAACCGTAACGGGGAATGTTACTTCAAAATCCACCTCGCCACCAGGATCGGCCGCGTTTTTGTCTGTTGGTTCGTGGATCAATTGAATCTTAACGAATCCTGTTGACGTTGCAGCACTTACCCATTTGGAATTAATACCAAAAGATTTGCCATCAGTATCAGGATTTAGATCACTGACCACCAAATTTGCTCCGGTTGGTTTGTAAACGAAAAGGTGGGCAGTGCTTTCTGCCTCAATTTCTCCGTCAATTTTAGTTGCACCATCGTACACATGAATGTGGACATCGAAGGTTGTGTTTGCCGGGATGTTTAAAGTTGGAATATTATTCCAAATGCCATCGCCTTCGGGGTCTTCTGCCTCAAACTCCTGATTGAAGGTGGAGCCATTGGTGCCAGTCAGGTGTACAGCTACTTTTGTAATCAGTTCTTGTGGGGTTGGATCATCTCCTTTGTCGCAACCAACGGTGAAAAGTGAAACCGTAGCAGCAATCAGGAGCAGGAAAGTTTGGACACGCATTTTTGTGTTAAACATGATGTGAAAATTTAATGGTTAAAATTGAAAAATTGAAAATTTGAAAGATAAAAATCAAGTCTGGGCTTGACTGTTTGAAAATCAATGATATAGCGGTGTTTGCCTTCAGCTTCCGAACGTCCACTTTGCCCGAAGCCCTACATTTATTCCGGGCGCATCTGTAAAATAACGGAACAGATCGAGGTATTCCCGGTAGCGTACATTGCTCAGATTTTGGATGTTTAGACCCACTTCCAGTAGCTGCCTATTGCGTTGATCTGATGGCTTATGGCGGCCACTCAAATGAAAGGTGTGCGCGGCATCCATGCTGATGGTGGTGAAAGTGGCTGGAGCAGATTTGGTCAATCCTTCCAAAGGGATGTGGATTTGGCGTAACGTGGTGCCTGCCAATAGTCGGACAAATGTTTCTCCAAGGCTACCTGCGCGATTTTGTTTGTCTGCCGAGCGCTTAGAAAAAGAGGTTTTTTTACCAAAAGTCCATTTCAGGCCATATTGATATCGGTCGGCTGGCATCAAAGGCAACCAATCATGGAAATGGTCTTTTTCATTGGGGGTACTTTGATATGCGATTCGAAATCCCCGGAGGATTGAAACACGACTTTCGGCGGTCAATTGAGGAAACAGTTCAAGACTTAAACTAGCATCCAATCCTTGTAAAATTGCATCGTCCTGCTGATAAAAATAAGCGGGAAATGGCCCTCGAATGGATAATACGATGCTATCTCGAGGCTGGTTCAGGTAAATGAAGTTGTCAACCCGGTTATGATACAGGGTAACCGCCGCCTGTATAGCGCGGGATTCCCAGGTTAAACTCAAATTTGTATTCCAGGCCTTTTCGGCCTTTAAATCAGGATTACCTTGTTCATAGGTGCCAGCGCCGTGGTGTACTCCTCGTGCAAAAAGTTCATTGACATGGGGTGGCCGCCAGGCATAGCCTGTATTCAATTTTCCAGTAAGCTGGCTCGTAAAATGGTAAATCGCTCCGGTAGTTCCTGAAATGTTGCCGAATGCAAGTTGTTTGTCCAGATTATTGTTTCCATTCCCTGTCGTGGTTATGTGATTCCAACGATAATCGTAACGGGCGCCTAGCTCAAACTCCCATGGATTTGGATATCTTCGCCAACGCTCCATAGCCCATACAGCGCCACCAAACCCCAGGTAGTCCGGTATAAAACCGCCACGGCTGACATAATTCAACTGCTGCGATGCTTGTACCCCGACGCCTCCCTGCCAATGGCGAATGGGCAAATGTTCCAGGGCAACATCGAGGGTGTTGCTCCACAACTGAAAGGTTACCTGGGCTTTGTCTTCTGCGACGGTATTGGCTCTGCCCCGGTCGTATTCGCGGCGCTGGTTGTTTTGAAAACTGTATTGACCTGAAAGCTTCCAAAGGTCGTTTATGTGGAATACTCCTTTGTATTTCAAGACATTGTGTTGCACACGCTGTTTGGGGCGATCCAATTTATAAGTGAAATAATCAAGGTTGTTGCGCGGTGTTTCGCTTTGAATAGCCAAAAGCAGATCACTGACACTTCCCGTATGGGCGGCCCGGAGTATAGAATACTCCTGGCCAAATTGGGAAGTGCTTAAGGTGTGATGCCAGCGATTGTGTTTCCAATCGGCAATGGCAGAAAAATTAAATTCCTGAGCCGCTGTATTGCCCAGCCAATAGTTGGGTGCACGCAAGTTGCCACTGCGTTTGGCTGTGCCCTGAACCCGGAAAGTCATGGTGCCACGGCCAGGACGCCAGTCCATACTCCCAGAGGCGACCCCGCCCAACCCGTTTGAAAATCCGCCAAGACTTGCCCAGCCATTGATACCGCGTTCTTCGCGCAAGAGAGCGGGCTCTAGCACAATAGCACCAGCCATTGCGCCAATCCCATATTTCACCCCTGCTGCACCTTTTACTACAGTGATTTTATCAGCAGCGAAAGGATCAATCTCTGGGGCGTGATCGCTGCCCCATTGCTGGCTTTGCAAGGTCACGCCATCAGCTACAATAGCGATGCGGTTGCTATGAAGTCCTTGAATAACAGGTTTTGCAATGGTACCTCCAGAACTCAGCAGGCTCACACCTGGAATTTTTCGCAAGGTTTCGCTAAAATTAAGCCCTTTTGAGGCTTCCAGATCGGCTCTTTCAACCAAATTATCGGCTTGTGTGGAGGGCGGAGCAATGGCTTTTTCTTTGATGACCACCTCGTTTAATATCGCATTGTGCGTCAGGTGGAAATCCATTTGTGCATTCTCTTTGAGTTGCACAACCTGCGTAAAATGGGCGCATTCCAGGTGGCGTATTACAACCGTATAATCGGTTTTTTCGCAAAGATTTGGAATGGCGAAGTACCCGTTTTCGTCGGTTTCAGTGCCTAACATGGTTTCTTTTACAAACACAGTGGCATAGGCTAAAGGTTCGTTGGTTCCTGATTCTGTGACATGGCCACGCAGGGCGAGGTGACAATCCTGGGCATTTAGCACAGGACTAAAGTACAGCGAGCAAAAGCCCAGCCAGATGGCTTTGCTTTTTAGCATGAGATGGAAAAATAGAAAAGTGAAAATTCTCGAATTAGAAAATTCGAGACAGCGTCTTAAAATTGGCCCTGATAGCCGGTTACCCGGTCACCAATATACCAATTACCCATTAACCTTGAACACAACAAGGCGGGCCACGACGCATGGCAGCATCGCTCGCTTTTTTGGCAAAAACGGGCGCGTGATAGAAAACGGACGACTCCGATTCAGGAAGTTTAGAAAGAAAAACAGGCAGCGAAGGCAACAAAAAAGGCTCTGTTACCGAAACGACAAAAGCGCAAAGGGAGCAATCTTCAACGCCCCAGCGCTCGTCGTGAATGTGTACACTTTTTGGATCGTGAGAGGCTTCGCAAACGGGGTGTTCTGCTGTATGATGGTGGTGGGACAATAGGACGTGCGCTGTCTTAACCGACCATAAAGCCGTGAAAAGCAGCAGCAATGCCCATGCACCGAAGTGCCGATATGTCCATTTTTGTTGCAAATTGCGAATATTCTGAAGGCAAATGTAACGAACCGTTTGAACTTTAGTTCTTCATTTTTTCAGATTATTCAAAAGGCTCCCAGTTTTCGCCCAGTTCACTGGGATGCCAGAAGTGTGTTTTGAAATCCACCACACAGTCGTTTTCAATAACAATTCCTTCGTTTTCAAGTAGTTCTTGCATAAGCGTTGGGGTAGGGAAGTGATGTCGTCCGCTCAATTCGCCTTTTCGGTTCACCACCCGATGGGCAGGCACATTGTCCATTTGATGGCAATTGTTCAAGGCCCAGCCGACCATTCGTGAAGAACCCAGGGCGATAAAATCTGCGATGGCGCCGTAATTGGTTGCACGACCGCGGGGGATTTGTCGCACCACGGCATAGACGAGATCGTAGTAGGAGGGCAAAATCTTTGGATCACCGGTGGTAGGCATACTCAATGTGCTTCGTTCTTGAATAATTCGTTGATTTCCACATCAAAACCGACCAATAGTGAAGAGTTCGCCTTTTCCCCAGCCTCAAAAATCCCGTGGGTAATGTAGGCGTTTTCAAGCATCGTATAGATTTCCACAGCACGGTTGTTGGGATCGACGATCCAGTATTCTTTCACGGCAAAACGCTCGTAAAGGTCTTTTTTATCGACCCGGTCGTAGCGCAACGAGCCAGGGGAGAGGATTTCCACAATCAGGTCGGGAGCACCCATGATGCCTTCGTTGAGATCTATTAGAAAGGCCCTTTCCGTACTCAAGAAGCAGATGTCGGGTTGCACAGTGTTGTAGTCATCTAGGAAAACATCCACGGGCGCATAGAAGAAATCGCCCAATGGGTTTTGTCCCAAGTAGTTTTCAAGTGCCTTTGTGATACGGCGAGATAGAAGTTGATGGAGAGGCTTTGGAGCAGATTTTTTCACGAGTTGGCCATTTAGGAGTTCATAGATGAAAAGGTCGTCGTCCGGGAATTCCAATTCCCGGAAGGCTGCTGAAGTCATCTTTGCTTTTTTTGACTCTTGTTCTAAAATAGCGGTCATTGCTTTTGAATTTGGCTCAAAGATACGTTGTTTGTCAAATGAACATATTCCTCCCATCCCAGGGTTTCAGGGCGTTTTTCAAAGTACGGGTCGCTCATCAGCAACTCATTGGGAAAGAAGGATTTAAGGGTGTTTCGGAGCATTTTTCGGCGCTGTCCAAAAGCAGTTTTTACCAAGGTTTTGAATCGCTTTTCATCACAACCGAGGCTGAAATTTTCTTTGCGGGTGAGGCGGATGACGGCAGAGACCACCTTCGGTGGCGGGTTGAACGAACCGGGTTCTACCGTAAAAAGATATTCAGTTTTGAAAAATGCCTGCGCCAACACACTGGTGATGCCGTAGACCCTGGAGCCGGGTTTGGAAACAATCCGATCGGCCACTTCTTTTTGGAACATTCCGACCATTTCTGGGATTTGAATGCGCCAATCAAGGAGTTTAAAAAGAATTTGGGAGGATATATTGTAAGGGTAATTGCCGATGAGGCAGAATTGTTTGCCCACAAAGTGAGTGGGTGCATCGAAGTCGAGAAAGTCCTTGGAAATCAGATGTTCTCTTGCAAAATCAGGAAAGTTTTTTCCCAAATATTCCACCATGTCGCGGTCAGCTTCTACGGCAAATGTCTCGTATTCCTTGTGATTGAGCAGGTATTTAGTCAGCATGCCCATGCCGGGGCCGACCTCAAGCACGAGACCAGTCTGCTCTGCTTGTAGCAGGCTGCTGGCGATGCGTTCGGCAATGTTTTCGTCTTTTAGGAAATGTTGTCCGAAGGATTTTTTTGCTTGCATAATAGTTATGGAACGGTGTCAAAATAACTTCCCAATTTGATGCCATTCTTTTGCGGCCATCCATCCTATCTTTTTCGTTAAACAGCCCCACTATTCGCCTCAAAAGATAGTTGGCTAACGCCAAAATAATTGGCCTGAAATTGGAAAGTTATTTTGACACCGTTCCTATTCATCGAATGCGAAGCCGTCCGTTTTGAAAAACACAAAACTTGCCTTCGATTTGTTCTGAAAAGGACAAGAGAATCCTTCGCATGACTTCTGCTTTCTCATCACCTGTGGCATCCTCTAAGCGAAGTAGGAGTACGCCATTATGCTTTCGTCCAGGCCCTCGTACAGTTGCCTTTAGGATATGCTCTACGGTCAAACGGGTACCTCTAATCGTAGGCTTACCTAGCATTACAGTTGGATTAACTGTGATGCGTGTGAGAAGTTGTTCGGTATCGGCGTGATATTGCATGGGTTTCTTTTTATCACAAATTTACAAAAGTCGTTTGGCTTCGGCTGATTTTCCTTGCCATGGCATCGAAAACCACAGAGCATAAAACAGAAACCAGGCCACCCCAATTGCATTCTCAATCGTACACTCAATGAGGAACGATGCCAAAGCCATGACTTGAAAGGCCAGAAACAGGAAATTTTTGCGACCCATGTAAATCGGCCCCAAAAACGCCAAGAGGCTGATTATCAAGCCCATTAAACCCGTGCTGGCCATAATGAACAGGAACTGATTGTGCGGCAGCCGGGGTTCCTGAGCATAGGTTGGGTACATTTCAGCGGTGATGCGCTTGGTTTCGGCTAGCAGGTCGCCGGCGCCGGTGCCGAGGACTGGATTTTGCTGCCACAAACGGTAACCTGATTGAAGGGAAATCCAGCGTACTGCATCAGAGTACAGGTATCCATCATCCTTGGTATTGAAGCGATCCCAGTCGTATTTCATATACGCAATGCGCATTTTCAGGCTCGGAACGGTCTCGCTGGCAATCCACAATCCTCCCACCAGCACACTGAATGCGGCAAAGCCTGCCAACCATTTTTTGCTCAGCCAAATATACCGAACCAAGGCGAAAAACAAGGCAGCGTACAGCGAAAATAAACCGCTGCGCACGGACAGCACATGAATAAAAATATACAAGAACACCACCCCAACGGCCAAGATTTTCCGCTCCCAATTGCGCCAGAGCCAGAAGCCTTGCTGCCAAAGCCAGCCGCCTGAAAGGATGGTGGTGGCCAATATGTGGCTAAACCGGACGTGCGAGCGTGGCACAGGCACCGGATTTCCTCGCCCAAGTCCTTCGATGATGGCATCAAAATGCCACATGAAATTGACTCCAACTGCGATGCAAATACCCACCATGAACCATACCAAAAGATATAGCACTGATTTCCATTGCCTTTCCGATAGGGTAGGGAGGTTGGCGAAAGCCCAAGGAAGTACCAAAAAGGGCAAGCGCGTTTGTACCAGCCGCAGCCAATAGGCTTTGTCATCCGACCAAAAAAAACTGACTGCAGGAACAAGCAATAGCAGCGAAAAGAGGGCCAGTTCAGGGCGCCTGATAAGTCGGCCAAAAGAAACCTTCAAGACTTCCCACCAGGTACGGGGCATGCGTAAGGAGCTGTGCAAGGTCTCCGCAGTATGCCACCAAGCGGCAAACACCAAAAACCACATGCTTACAGAAAGCAAAAAGGGCGACACCACCATGCTCACCACGAGCAGATTGGCCGACCAAAAGGCCAGTCCAGAAGGGGTGGAAATAGGTTTAAGTATGGATTTGATCAAGATTCAATATTTCGGCAGGAAAGAATGACTCGTTGTTGGCTGTCCCGCAAAGATAGTTGCCTCTTGCAGGTTTTTCGGTCGTCAAAATTTTCTCCTCCGTCAACTTTTCGACAGCGTTCGACTCGGTCTGCCTACATTTGTCGCTGTTCTGTTTACACCCTTTACACATGAGGCACATTACTACTTACCTCTTCTTAACAGCGATTTTTCTTTCGTGTAAAAACGAACCCCGGCCCAGCACGGACGACCCCGCGCTTTTTCGGGAAAAGGCAGCACCAGCCACCACGGTTTCTGAATCACTTCAGGTGCCCAAATCAGGCGCAGGAAATTTTGAGAGTCTGGTGGCAGACTTTGAAGACAAGGATCGGGGCATTTGGCAAAAACCAGAATTGGTCATCTCTTTTCTAGGCGACATCAAGGATGAAACGGTGGCTGATATCGGTGCCGGAACGGGCTATTTTACCTTCCGATTGGTGCCAAAAGCAAAAAAAGTGATCGGGATTGACATTGACGCACGGTTTATCAATTTTCTCGACAGCATGAAAGTGCGACTCCCAGCCGTGTATCGCGACCGTTTCGAGAGCCGCCTTGCCAAGTACGACGATCCGCTGCTCCAACCGGGTGAAGCAGACAACGTGGTGATTGTGAATACCTATGGATACATTGAAAATCGGGTGCAATATCTCAAAACCCTTTACAAAGGCGTTGCCCCAGGGGGGCAATTGCTTATCATTGATTTCAAAAAAAATAACCTGCCCGTTGGGCCTCCCGACGAGTATAAAGTATCCCTTGCCCAAGTGGAGCGCGAACTCAGCGCTGCGGGTTTCAAGGTTACAAAAATTGATAAAGATATGCTGGATTATCAGTACATCATACTTGCGATGAAGCCCAACTAACTTTAACTTCCATGCGCGGATCTTTTAAAATTTTCACTTGGCTGGGCATTCCGGTATTTTTACACTGGACGTTTGGCCTAATATTCCTCTACATCCTTTGGCACGCTCAAAGTGAGGGGCTTGACACGACCGAAACGATTTGGTTGACGGGGCTATTTATGTCCTTGTTCCTTTGTGTTTTGCTTCATGAATATGGCCACGCCATTGCTGCCCGTCGTTATGGGGTAAAAACCCGCGATATTGTTTTGATGCCAATTGGGGGGGTAGCCCGGCTGGAAAAGATGCCTGAAAAACCTTTCCATGAATTTGTAGTAGCCATCGCGGGCCCGGCAGTGAATGTGGTGATCGCCATGCTGCTGTTTGTGGTATTGAGTTTTACAGTAGAAGAAGGTGCTTACGGAGAAATGTTGTTTTCTGCTGTCCAAACCAGGGATATTGGTCAAGAAATCGCAACCGAATCGGGGTATCTAATGTCTCCGACGGTACATTTTTTCATTTATTTGGCCTTTACCAATGTTGTGCTGGTCATTTTCAACATGATTCCGGCCTTTCCAATGGATGGTGGCCGGGTATTCCGGGCATTGCTTTCCATGTGGCTGGGGCGGCCCAAGGCTACCAAAATTGCTGCGTGGCTGGGGCAGGCCATCGCGCTGATGTTGGTGGCGGCTGGTCTTTGGACGAGCGATTTTATGCTCAGCATACTGGGCCTTTTTGTCATTTATGCTGCGAGGGCTGAGAACGACAATGTGCAGACCGAAGATTTGCTTTCGCGCTACAAAGCCCGGGATGTGCTGCGGCCTCATTACACGCATTTACGCTCCAACGATTGGATGCTCACGGCCATTGAAACGCTCCGGCACGGGCTTGAGCGCCATTTTCTAGTTTTTGACGTGAACGACCGCTTGGTTGGGATGCTGGAAGAGGATGACATAGTCCGAGCCATGCGAAAGCCCGATGTAACCACCGAAATAAGCCAATATGCCCAGCGGGCCGAGCTCGTGAATTTGGATGATTCGCTCGTGAAAGTCAGCGGTTTAATCCGCCAACGTGGCTATGGCATTGTAGGGGTTGCCGACGAAGCTGGTGCGCTGCTGGGGGTAATTGACGAGGCCGGGCTGTTGTATTTTGTTCGAATGGAAGAAGGGAAGTAGATACGGTAGCATCCAGTAAAAGAGGCTGTCTCACAATTCCAATTGTGTCATAATTTTCTTTTCCGAACTTTCAAAGAACTTCCAATCCGTTTTCACTTGAAAAACGTGTACCCTTTCTAATGCTTGTGTAAAAAGCCGACACATTCGGGGTCAGTTTGGTTAAACTTTTCAGATAATTGGCGTATAACTTGCAGCGCAAATTTCGATGAGTGTTCAGAAATGTGCGGCACATCTCGCTCTGAACTCGCCGAACCAACGTCTTTTATAGCCAAACCTGTAATCTCATGTACAAGTTTTTACTCCCCGTTCTCGCCCTATTGGTCATTCCTCAAGGAATTTCCGCGCAATGCGAACCGCAATTGCTCGATTGCGGTGCCGCTGTTCAAGCCTGCGACCTCTCCTACAACGATCCACAGTATTGGAACGAACCGTATTGGTGGGACAACTTGATCCAAACCCATGATTTGGCAGAGGCAAAAATTGACCTGAGTCTTGAAGTCAAAGACACCTGTCTCAGCGGCGGTCTTTCGGTGCGTTGCCTGCTGTTCCTCGACCTCAACGGTGATGGGGTGCAGGAAACTGTGCTGGACAGCGACAGCTTTCCCTTGAACTCGAATACCATTTTTTACTACAACATCAATTCAGGAGGTTCTGCCAGAAGTTTTGACGAAAGACCTGTTCCTTACAATCAAAAATGGCGTTTCGCCTTAAAAACTTCGGTTTCAGGAGATACTTCGAGCTTTGGCTTACGCTGGACTACCCAAGCCAATCCAAATGTTTTTGTATTGCCGGAACTCCCTTACGGAAGTCACAAAGTCCGTTGGATCGTGACCAATAGTGTAGGGGCGGTAAAAACCTGCGAGAAAACATTCGTCGTCAAAGACTGCAAAGCCCCCACGTTGGTGTGCCTCAATGGGTTGAGCGTGAATATTATGCCGACGCAAATGATCCAACTTTGGGCTTCGGATTTTTTACAGTACACAGAGGACAACGTGACCCCTATTGGCCAAATCAAAACCGGAATCCGAAAGACTGGAACAGGTACTGGATTCCCGGTAGATGCCATTGGAAACCCCATAACCAATGTGACTTTTAATTGCGACGAACTTGGCACACAAAGTGTTGAACTCTGGGCAAGGGACGGCGCTGGCAATGCGGATTTCTGCGAGACGTATGTGATCGTGCTAGACAATTTGGGCAATTGCGGAAACCCACCAACTTCATTTCAGGTATGCGCTAAAACGGCCTGTGGGGAGGGTGTAGAAGAGGCCAGTTTTAGTCTGAGTGGGCCTCCTGTTCTCCCTCCCTTTTGGTTTGGAATAAGCAATGCGTATGGTTGCCTGTCAACGCCCCCCAACGTTCCAATTGGGCCAGGTCTGATCCTTTCCGCAGAGAAGGACGACAACCCGCTTTGGGGTGTTTCTCAACTTGATTTTGTAACCATCCAAAATCACATTGACGGCATTGACTTTTTTGACACGCCCTACCAATGGGTTGCCGCCGATGCGAACAGCGACAAAGTGATTGATAGTTTTGACATTATTGAATGCAGGAAGTTGAGCTTAGGCATTTATACTCAATTACCCAATAATCACAGTTGGCGTTTTGTAGACAAAGAGTATGTTTTCCCTGTGCCCAACCCGCTTTCTGCACCGATTCCTGAAACCATTACAGTAGATTTCAGTAATCCGCCATTTGCCCCGGAGTTTGTGGCCGTAAAAATCTGTGATCTCAGCTGCGGCAATCTGGTCGGATTCTACGATATTGAGCCTGAAAATCAGCATCTTATCGGCAGCCCACAACCCAACCCGACGAACGAAGGGGCATTGCTTCCGCTCCAACTACTGGGCGCCGAAACAGTGCTCTTGGAGGTGATGGACTACTCGGGGCGTTTGCTTTTTCGCAGTGAAATATCCTTGCCTGCTGGGCCTGCTTTGCTCGAAATCCCGGCCTCGGCCATGCCCCAATCCGGGGTGTATTTGTGGCGCGTGCGAGCGGGAGCTGTAGCGGAATCGGGGAAAATGCTGCGCCTTTGAATATTTGTTAGCGAACTTCCCGGAAGAATAATCTTTCCTCTTGTTAATCTTATACTCATCGTCTCATGAAAAAATCTTTCCTACTCCCAATGCTGATGCTCGCGTCATTAGGACTTTTTGGACAAAAAAAGTCTTTCCTTAACGCAGAAAAAAACGCTCCAATAGTCGAACCGCTCCCAAATCTTGACCTTACTCCCCCGGTGGTTACTTGCCGCAATGGCCTGAATACCAATGTTATGCCGACTGGAATGATCCAACGCCTGGCTTCGGACTTTCTGCTTTCGGTTTCAGACAATGTGACGCCGACAGATCAAATAAAAATCGCTGTACGAAAGGCGGGGACGGGTTTCGGCTTCCCCATGGACGCACTAGGAGACCCTATTGATAAAATCACCTTTGATTGTAATGAACTAGGCACAAACGCAGTAGAACTTTGGGCGAAAGACTTAAAAGGTAACACGGCTCATTGTCTGGCTTACCTCATCGTGCAGGACAATTTTGGGAGCTGCGTGGGAAACCCGCCAGGGGAGTGGATGATAGAGATGTGTGCCCAAACTGAAATGTCAGACGCTGTAGAAGAAATGGAATACATCGCGACGGGCACCAACCCAAACGGGCCATTTTATGCCTTTAAGGTGAATGGGCCTAATGAAGGCTGTGGTTACTTTGAAGTACCGCTGGGCAGTAATGTTACCGCTTTTCCAGTCAAAGACGACAACCCCGTCAATGGCGTGACAATGTATGATTTGGTCTTGATTTCCAAACATATTACAGGGACACAAAAGCTGAGTACCCCCTTCCAAATGATTGCCGCGGACGCCGACCGCAACGGCATAATTGATTCAACCGATATTGAGGAACTTAAAAAACTCATTGTGGGTATCTACACATATTTGCCAAACAACACTTCCTGGCGTTTTGTGGACAAAAATTATGTTTTCCCGGATCCCGCGAATCCATTTGCAGAAACCTTTCCAGAATCGGTCACCTTACAGAATATTCAGCTTCCGTTCTCGGCAAACTTTGTGGCGATCAAAGTCGGCGACGTGAACAATACATCCCTAGCAAACATGGCCAACCTTGAGTCTGAGGAAAGGGCAGAGCTCCCCGAAAACTCTTCCATCGGTCTGCCATACCCAAATCCGACGGAGGGAGCTGCGATGTTGCCCATTTATTTGCTCAGCGCAGAAAACCTACACCTCGAAATAAGCGATTTAACAGGAAAACTGCTCTGGGTGAATGACTTACAACTTGAAAAGGGGAATTATACTTTGGAGATTCCTGCTTCGGCACTGTCGGCTAGCGGGGTTTATGTGTGGCAGATTAGAGCTGGAGGAGAGATGAAGGCTGGGAAATTGCTGCGTTTTTAGTAATCAACCCATCACTCTTCATTTTCAAACCAAACCTTGTAATACTTTTTGCCCTTATCGTCGTCAAAGCCCCGCTCGATGAGATCGCGGCGTCCATGGACATAGATATGGAAGTTTTTGTCCAATTTCAAAACGCTCTTGAACACTTTGAAATCGCGTTTTACGGCCTGGTCGCTGATGTCAAACTTATCTTCCAATGGCACAGCATAAGCCGTTGCGTACTGATCCCGGAATTCGCGGAATGCCTCCTGTTGTTCTTCTTCAGGAAATAGTGTCTTCGTGAAATCATCCACCTCAAACAGATCGTTTTCTTTGAAATATTCGCCGGAACGGTTGAGCATATCAATCGTTTCTGTGCGGTCAAGGCCGAATTTGAAGGGCGCTTTTTGGCTAATGAATTCGCTGGCTATGCTAATGTGGTGGCGTGTATTAAAGTAATTGTCTTCGATAGGTCGCAGGCGCAGAAATTCGTCTTTCCAAAAAGATCGTTCGTCTTTTTTTGTCACCGTATCTACTGCACAAATTCGGAAACCTTCTGCCTCGTCGAGGTTGAAGATCACGGCAGCAACCTGTGGTTTGCCCGTTGGAATGCCCTCCATGATATTGAGCGCAAAGGATTCTGCCGTGCGTTCCGTTTTAAAAAACGGGTCTTTGTTCTCGACTTTCCAAAGTCCGATGGCGGTCGTCGGCTCCCCTTGAAGCAAGAGGTCTTCGAAATACGCCAGAAAGAATTCACCCCCCTGCACCTTTGGATTTTCACAGTGCGAATAGAGCATTTGAGCTAGATTGGCAGCTTGTTCTGAGAGGTTCTCCGGGTTTTGAAAAACCTCCATACAAGCCTGATAGACCTGGTGTTGGCTCACATCTTCTTCGTGATGGAAAAAGAAATACTCTTCCGTTTTTTCAAAGGGTTTTAGAAAGGAAGCGATGAGCATTTCCTCCGCTGCATCGTGGATGGGAATCAGGGTTTGTTTTGGCACTACGATGCCTTCGTAGCGGTTTTTGTTGCCGACCCAAGTAGCGGCAAAGCGGGAAAGTCGGGTAGAAGAAAAATCGAGCATCTGGGAGAACTATGAACTATGAACTTTAAACAATGGCTGAACTTAGTAAGTTTCTGAAAACCTACCCGGTTCAAGCGCTGATCTTTGAAGTTGCAAAAGTAATACGTTGTGCCGTGCGGAACGGCTACAAGTTTTCCACAAGTGAAGCACGAAAGGATGTCTACACCGCGTGTGTTTTTGAAAACCTACGAGGTATAAGCGAAAGAAGTAACCGACCTTCGCAGCTTGTATTTCAGCATTAAATTCCAGCATCCAACGCCGCCCGATTTGAAAATAGCCATCAACACCCGATTCCTACTCCCCGGCCAACTCGAAGGCTTTGGCTGGTACACCCATGAAATCGTGCGGCGCATAGTGCATGCTCACCCAGAGGACGAGTTCATTTTCTTCTTCGACCGTCCTTTTGATGCGCAATTTGTGTATGCCGACCATGTGACACCCGTGGTGCTTGCGCCTCCTGCGCGGTTTGCGCCGCAGTTTTTGGCTTGGTTTGAGTGGGCCGTCCCAAGGGCCTTGAAAAAGCACGGCGCGGAGGTGTTTTTTTCGCCCGATTCGATGTGTAGCCTTTCGACCAAGGTGCCGACGGTGATGACTTGCCACGATCTGGCGCCGCTGCATTTTCCGGAGCAAGTCCCGCTTTTGCATCGGCATTACCTGTTACATTTTTTGCCAAAATTCCTGCGCCGTGCGGACAGGGTACTGACCGTTTCGGAATATGTGCGACAAGACATTGCCCAAACTTGTGGTATAGTTTTGGATAAAATCTCAGCCGTTTACAACGGTAGTCGGGAAGGGTTCGTCCCTTTGAATGAGGTTGATAAACAATCGGTTAGAGAAAAATTTTCCGAAGGGAAACCTTACTTTTTTTATGCAGGGGCTATTCATCCGCGCAAAAACATCCCAAGGCTCATTCGCGCTTTTGATCTTTTCAAAACGAAAACCTCCGCACCCTTGAAACTGCTGCTCGCAGGTCGTTTTGCCTGGCAAACAGGCGAGGTGCGATCAGCCTACGAACAAGCCGCACACCGTGCTGATATTCATTTCCTCGGCTACGTTTCGGAAGAAGACTTGGCCCAGTTGACTGCGACTGCCACGGCCATGACTTACCTCTCGCTCAGCGAGGGATTTGGCCTGCCGATGCTGGAAGCTATGTATTGCGACACGCCTGTACTTGCCGCAAACGCCTCCTGTTTACCCGAAATCGCAGGCGACGCTGCGCTGTTGGTTGACCCGCTTTCAGAAGTGGCCATCGCTGAGGGTTTGGAAAAACTTTGGAGTGATCGGCAATTTGCTCAAAAATTGGTGGAGAAGGGACGCTTACAACGCGAGAAATTCCGTTGGGACAAGGCAGCGGAACAAGTTTATGAAGCGATGAAGAAGTGTGCGGGGGCGTAAGACAAGACCACCGATTGAACCGAAAACACCGAGACCACCGAAATTCCAACAAAACAAGCTGGAATTTCGGTGGTCTCGGTGTTTTCGGTTCAATCGGTGGTCTTCTACAAAATTCTATTTAACAATCGCAAAATTCAGACCCACAATCAGCCGTGCAGGCGACTCGCTGAAGTTATATTGATCGCCGAAGAACGTGATGTGGTTGCCTTGTTTGCTAAAATTGCCCTCGTAGCGCAGGTCGAGTGAAATGCGTTTGAAACCGATGTTCAAGCCGCCCTGCCAGCCCCAGGTAATTTGTTTGAAACGAGCCTCGTACCCATCAAAATCAGTGAGTTCGGAAGTAGATTTGAGAAAATAGTGACCCACAGGGCCTGCCTGCAAGCGCACTGGACCAAGTTTCACGCCCATCAGAACCGGAATGTCAAGGAATTGGTATTTTTCGTTCTTGATGACTTCTCCGACGCCGGACGCTCCAATTTTGTAGTCTATTTTATTGGAGTTGAACAACACTTCTGGCTGGACGAAAAATTTTTTCCCAAAGCGCATATAAGCGCCAAACTGGGTGCCGAAATTGCGTCCGTCTACGCCAAAATTCAGCTTGGGATCACTGCCATTACCAATGGTGATATCGTCTGGGTGGTTGATTTGTGTGTTGAGGCCGCCTTTTAAACCGAGGCCGAAAAACTGAGCTTGAGCGGTGTTGGCAAGCAAGAGGGCGAAGATTGCAAAAATTAGATTTTTCATGTTGTATGCGAATAGTGTGGGTAAGTCAATTTGCACGCTTAAACGGAGGCTCAGGATACTTCGTGTGTTTGGTTGCCCACCAATGCATGGATTAACCGTTTGGTAACAAGAGGATTAACAGTTTACCCGCCGTAGCCTTTTCTGAGGCGGTACAAAGTATCAAGCCGCATCTATAATCTACTTCGGCACTTTAGCCCCCAAGCGGCTAAAGTGCCGAAGTAGAAGTAAGTTTCTACCTTTGCCATCCTTTAGTCGCAACAGGCTTGCCAAAGGCGAACGGAATTATGGAAATCAACAGCGCAGACTTTGTAGCCAGTTACCCCAAAGAAAGTGCTTGCCCCAAGGGCGGGCCACCTGAGTTCGCCTTTATCGGCCGCTCCAACGTGGGTAAATCCTCGTTGATCAATATGCTTACAGCCCGCAAGGGCCTTGCCAAAGTATCGGGCACTCCCGGCAAGACGCGCTTGCTCAACTTCTTCTTGATCAATAAGTTGTGGCATTTGGTTGACCTCCCAGGCTATGGTTATGCGCGGGTATCCAAGGGAGATCGAAGGGGCTTGGGAAACTTGATTAACGGCTATTTTGAACGCCGCCAAGAACTCAGTTGCGCTTTTGTTTTGATTGACTCAAACATCGCTCCCACGAAGATTGACCTTGATTTTGTCAATACCCTCGGCGAAATGCAGGTACCCTTTGTGATCGCATTCACCAAAACTGACCGCATCGGGAAGCCACAATTGGAGCAAAATATTGCCGCGTTTTTGGGCAAACTTTCTGAAACCTGGGAAACCTTGCCCAATTATTTTATCACCTCAGCGGAAAGACGTACCGGACGCGAAGAAATCCTGGAATTTATTGGAAAAACGCTGAGAACGATGAAATCCTGACTGTTGATATTGGGCTGTCAACAGTCCAATGTCCAAGAAAAATTGAAATTTGAAAAAAGAAGTCAAAATACACCCCCGCGTTATAGAGCGCATCGAAGATTGGCCGATTTACCGGCTGAGCAAGGACCGCACAGATTTCCTGCGCGAGATTGACGAGCACACTTTCCAGAGACTCGCTTCCAAGCACAAAAAAGACCTTGCCGACATGCTGGTGAAGACCATTTACCAGGAACGTATCCGTATAAAAGAAGACCCCTGGAAGGTGGATCCGCCCAATGACCGTTCTTTTTGGAATCGAATCAGCAACCGACTCATAAAAAAAAGTCTGGACCGCGATGATGCCGAAGCGCGGGCGGTGAGCGAAGAAATACTCCAAAAAATTATTCACCGCTATTCTGAGGAGATTGTCGGCACTTTTCAAGTCAAAACTTTCAGATTTGCACAGCGGTTTTTGACAGCTTTTTTCAACCGTATTTTTAATGCTGCAGTTGGAAAGAGTATTCGTGCCATGTTTCGTGGCAAGCGAAACCTATTCGAGCGGCTCAATATCGAGGGAGATGTGGAAACGGTGCGCTCACTTTTCCACCATGGCACCGTGGTGGTTGTTCCCACGCACAACAGCAACCTTGATTCTATCCTTGTTGGCTATGCTATGGACCAAATTATGGGATTGCCCTCTTTCAGTTACGGGGCGGGTCTAAACCTTTACAACTTCGGCCCGGCAGCCTACTATATGAACCGTCTTGGCGCATATCGTGTGGATCGTCGCAAGAAAAACCCCATTTACCTTGAAACGCTCAAAACGATGAGCCGCCTTAGCATCCAGCGCGGGGTAAACAGTTTGTTTTTCCCAGGGGGAACCCGTTCGCGTGATGGGGCCATTGAAAAAGACCTGAAAATGGGTTTGTTAGGCACTGTCGTGGAGGCCCAGAGAGCAATGGTGTCTAACCGCTCCACTCACCACCCTCCACCCTCCACCCCTCCCAAAGTCTTCATTGTCCCGCTGGTATTGTGTTACAATTTTGTGCTGGAGGCACCTTTTTTGATTGAGCAACACTTGCGCAACACGGGGAAAGAGAACTACATCCGGCTGCGCGACGAAGGCACCAGTGTTCGGTCATGGTTTAGGTTTATCTGGCGGTTTTTCAGCACTTCGAGCGACATCACCTTGAGTGTGGGCAAACCGATGGATGTGCTGGGCAATTTTGTGGATGCCGATGGAAAGAGTTTTGACCGTTATGGCAACGAACTGGATGTCCGAGAATACTTTCTGTCCCGCGGAGAGGTGACCGAGGACTACCAGCGCGAGGAGGAGTATACCAAACTGCTCGCTGAACGTATTGCGGAGCGCTACCATGTTGAAAATGTGGTACTTAGCAGCCACCTGGTAGCCCATGCCGTGTTTGAAATGCTGTCTCACCAAAACCCGAAACTCGACCTTTTTGGCATCCTTCGGCTTCCGCACGACGAATACTTATTCCCCTTCCGGGCGGTAGAGGAAGTGGTCGAACAAATGCAGGAAACGCTGTTCAAATGGGAGCGTGCGGGCAAAATCAAACTGGCCCCAGAACTTCGCCTATCTCCCGCAGAATTGGTGCGTGATGGCGTGAAGAATCTCGGTATTTATCATGCCGAAAAACCCCTTCAATTCACCAAAGAAGGTGAAATTGTATCCTCCGATTTCCGGGTGCTTTATTTCTATCATAACCGCTTGAGCAATTACGGTCTTGACAAAGCGGTGTATTGGAAAGCTGAAGAAATTGAGGTGTTGAGGGTGGAAGATTAAAGAATAGAAGTTCACAAAATGCAACCATAAAGATGCTCTACGCTATTGGCACTAAAGTCAGACTTCGCTACACAGGCGAGCGGGGTACGATCACCGGGATACTGGATGAGAGCATGCTGCAAGTACGGCTCGACAAAGATCCCGATTTTGAAATTCCTGCATTTGAAGAAGATTTGCTGCGCGACGAAGATGCGGAACCTATTTCTGCCGGGGCAAAGTTTGTTCAAGGCAAACAGGAAAAAAAACCTGAAGCACCACCTTCCCGCCGCCTTCAAAGTCAGTACAAAATATTGAAGCCGAAGGGATTACAACTGGCTTTTGAGCCAATGCCGGGGCGAGACGGCTCTGTATCGCGCTATAAAGTCTGGCTCCTAAACGACACGCCCTCCGAGTTCCTGATGGAATTCGATCTTTTCACCCATGTCCGCGACGTGTTGACATTGGACGATAAAATACCCGCCAGTACCGCCCTTGAACTGGGCGATTTCCTTTCCGACGACCTCAACGAAGCCCCGGAAGCTTTCTTAAGGGTGAAACGGATTACCACTGCGGGACTGGATGCCCCGATTGAGCACACCTTGAAAATCAAACCAAAGCCGTTTTTCAACAGCCTGCTCACGGCGCCCATCCTCAATGTGTTGGCTTACCAGTTTGTGATGATTGACAAATTTGAACAGGTGGAAGAAAATGAAGAAAGTGATTTGAAGGCATACGCCAAACAACAAGTACGCAAACCTGTGCGTGAAAGCAATTCCAAGCCTTATAAAGCATTTGATCCAGAGGCACTTGCAAATTTCGACACAGAGATAGATTTACATATCCAGAGTTTGATAAATGGATATGCCCGTTTGGACAAGGGTGAAATCCTTCGGATTCAACTCCAACATTGTCAGCGCTTTGTGGAGAAAGCGGTGCGTCTGGGAGCACCCCGAGTCTTTCTGATTCACGGGGTAGGGGAGGGCAAACTGAAAGATGCCATCGCGGAGCAATTGCGGGGCAATCCCCATGTGGTAAAATTCAAAAACGAATACCACCACAAGTATGGGTATGGGGCGACAGAGGTGATCTTTTGAAACGCGGATTTGTAACGCTTGGTCCGCGTTACCCCTTCTTGTAATCAGCCAAAAACTTCTCCAAACCAATGTCGGTAAGGGGATGGTTGAAAAGGCCCAAGATGGCTGATAGTGGGCAAGTCACCACGTCAGCACCCGCTTTGGCGGCTTGCACGATGTGTAGCGGGTTGCGGATACTTGCTGCGAGGATGGCCGTTTCAAAGCCGGCAGTGGCGTATATTTCAAAAATGTCTTTGATGAGTTTCATGCCGTCCCAACCCGTGTCGTCTATGCGACCAATGAACGGGGAGACGTAGCTGGCGCCTGCTTTGGCCGCTAAAATGGCTTGTCCAGCGGAGAACACCAGCGTACAATTGGTTCGGATGCCCAACTCCGTAAAGTGCGCAATGGCTTTCACGCCTTCTCGGATCATGGGCACCTTTACCACGATATTTTCGTGGAGTTCGGCGAGGATTTTTCCTTCGGCCACCATGCCTTTAAAGTCTGTGGAAATAACCTCGGCACTCACGTCGCGGTCTTTGCCGACGATCTCACAGATAGAGCGGTAGTGTTTCAACACCTCTTTTTCTCCAGTGATGCCCTCTTTTGCCATGAGGGATGGATTGGTAGTCACACCATCCAGGATGCCGAGTTCGGCGGCTTCGCGGATATGGTCGAGGTTGGCAGTGTCAACGAAGAATAGCATAATTAGAATGGAAAAAGTGTGCCGAACACACCGCTACGACCACATATCCTTGCTGCATTTCTGCCCTGGGGAAGTTTTGCAGGAGCTGGTCGCCCGGCACGGTGCAAAGGTAGAAAAATCAAAGCTGGAAATTGGGGTGGCATTGAACTTATTTTTCCCACAAGTACCGTAGAGGTGGTTATTTCATCGGTGCTAAAGCATAACAGCCTTCCCCGCTTTTCGCAGAGGAAGGCTGTTGATTCTTAAAAATAACCTGAAACTAGTTCCGGCTTCCCAACAATGCCCAAAGCAGGTACAGGAATTGTACCAGCGCAGCCAATGCGGCAGAAACGTAGGTGAGGGCAGCCCAAGTGAGTGCGTCTTTAGCACCATCGTATTCTGCGCCCCGTGCAAAACCACTACCGTCGAGCCAAACCAAGGCGCGTTTGCTGGCATCAAACTCAACCGGCAAGGTGATGAGGCTGAACAAGGTGGTAATCCCAAAAGCAACCAATGCAATGATAAGCAAAATGGGATTTTTGAAAAAGCCAATGCCCGCAATACCGAACATAAAGAGGTACTGTTGAAGTCCTGCAGCAATGTTTACCACGGGCACTAATTTAGAGCGCATTTGAAGGAAACTATACGCGGTGGCGTGCTGCACTGCGTGGCCGCATTCGTGCGCTGCTACAGCTGCCGCCGCTACCGAACGACCATGATACACATCGGAACTGAGGTTTACCGTATGATCAGCAGGATTGTAGTGGTCGGTCAGTTCACCGTCTACCTGCGTGATTTTTACATCGTAGATTTGGTTGTACTTCAGCATCGCGGCTGCGACTTCTGCGCCGCTCATGCCGTTTTGGAGGGGTATTTGGGCGTAATGCCTGAATTTGCTTTTTAGCCTCGAGCTCAAAATGAACCCGATGATCATAAAAATTACACTGATGATAATCAATCCCATGGTGTGTGATTTTTTTTAGTTACTGATACCAGAGGGTATTTTGATTCCTCTGTTGGGGCAAAATTAACGAGATTATTAAACACCTGAGTTTTGAAATGGTTTTTCTTGGATGTTGGGTTTGAAATACTCGATAACATGGTTCGGTCCAACGTCCAAAAGTCCAACATCCAAACTCCAACGTCCAAAAGTCCAAGGTCCAACTTACATTTGCCCGCCTAACTTCCACATCTCCGTGAATATTTTCGCCAGATCCCTCCGCCGTTGGTATCGCTCCATCCCCCGGGATGAGTTTGGACGCTTGCTTTGGGGCAAATATCTCCGCCGATTGCTTTTCAAATGCATCCTTTGGTTCTTCGGTAGCACCATTGGCCTTACGCTTTTATACGCCGTATTGCCCATCCCGATAACGCCATTGATGATACAGCGTTTTTGGCAACAGGCTTGGGACAAGGAGCGTGAAGTACGGTTGCGCCACGATTGGGTGTCTTTCCGCGAAATCTCCCCGCATCTCCAACTCGCGGTAGTTTGCGCCGAAGACCAAGATTTTCTGGAACACGAAGGCTTTGATTTTGAAGCCATTGAAAAAGCCTACAAGTACAACAAGAACCACAAACGCAAACGGGGGGCCAGCACCATTAGCCAACAAACCGCTAAAAACGTTTTTTTATGGCCGAGCCGCTCTTGGCTGCGTAAGGGTTTTGAAGTGTATTTCACGTTCCTGATCGAAACCGTTTGGAGCAAGGAACGTATTATGACTGCCTATTTGAACAGCATAGAGTTTGGTGACGGCATATACGGCGCAGAGGCTGCTGCCAGGTATTTTTTTGGCAAAAGTGCCAAGGAACTCAACCGGCAAGAGTCCGCTTTACTCGCCTCGGTCTTGCCTAATCCATTGATTTACAAGGTAGAAAACCCGTCCGCAGGTGTTCGGCAACGAAAACAATGGGTACTCAGCCAAATGCGGATGTGGGGCGGGAAGATTGATTACGACGAACCAAATACGCCGAAGAAAAGTGAAAAGTGATTAGGGTAGAGGGTTTAGGGTTTAGAGTTTAGGGTTTAGGGTTTAGGGTTTAGAGTTTAGGGTTTAGAGTTTAGGGTTTAGGGTTTAGGGTTTAGGGTTTAGGGTTTAGAGTTTGGTGAATGGTTTGACCGCGGTGCCCTTGTTATGGGTCAAGCGAATGAAGTACAGCCCTTGTGGCAAGTTGAAAAGATTCCATTGCATCGCTTCGGAAAAATCGCGCTCCGTTTTCTCAAACGTTTTCAAGACACGCCCATTTCCGTCGCAAAGCGTCATTGAAAAGGCTTCTTGTGCCAAATTTGGGTATTCAATGTTCACAAAATCTGAAGCAGGATTCGGTGAAATGTTTAAACTGCGAAATAACTCGGGTTCTTGGGCTGCAATCGTAGTAGAAGGAAAAAAATGGGCGGTAAAACTAGCATACACCACGGCCAATCCGCTGCCCTCGAACTCTTCATGATTTTGAATGACGGAATAAAAATCATGGTTTCCTGGAGCGACATCGTAGACTCTGGTATGGGAGAATGAAACCCGGTTGAGGTCTGAGCTGTAAGGCTCAAACGTGATATTTCCGTCATTTTCGCTCCAGTTGGGCACATTACTGGCTGCCAGTCGAATTTGATCCCCGTTACTTCCAATACAGGTTCCAACAAAATTGAGTTCTACTTGGCCGGCCACAGGAGCATTCATCGTGATTTGCCCTACCGTCACAGGGGGGCCTTCTATGTTGACCCCGAAAGGTGTGGTGACGGGCTGAAAAGTAAACTTTGGCCCATCCGTATCCGGGTAAAATTGTAGGGTCAAACTACCGTAAACGGAGGCAAATCCATTGCCATAGATCTCATAGAAATTCTGCACAACAGCATAAAAGGTGTGGCTGCCGGGCTCCACGTCGTACACTCGGACGTGAGCAAAAGAGAAACGGTTTAAATCGTTGTCAATCACCTCATTGCTTGAGCTGCCGTCATAATCGCCCCAGGCAGGCGTATCGCTGGCTGCAAAAAACATCAGGTCGCCATAACTTGACACACATTTGCCGTCAAAACGCACCAGCACCCTTCCTGAAACAGGAACATCCAGGGTCAAGGAACTGAAAGCCGTGGGGGCACCTTCTACCAATATATTTTCATAGAAAAAACCCTTGTGTCGGGCAAATGCCTTGCCAGGGATTTCAGGAAACCATTCGGCGGTCAGGCTACCGTAAATGGAGGCGATGCCGTTGCCATCCATTTCAAAAAAATTCTGTGCCACTGCATAAAAAGTATGATCCCCTGTGGCCACATCATAGGCACGGGTATGTGAAAAGGCATTGCTGTTCGCGTCGGCATTGGGAGCTTCCAGCTCTACACTTTCGTCATTCAGACCCCAATTGGTGGTCTGGCTTGCTGCCAAAACGATGCGGTCGCCTTCGGAAGAAAGGCAATGTCCATCAAAGCGAAGAATTACCTTGCCTGCCGAGGGCGCGTTGATGGTGACCTGACCCAACACCACAGCGTTTCCTCGAAGACTGATATTGGATTTACTGATGCCTGAATGTGCTACTTTTTGAGAAAAAAGGGCGGTGGAAACGCCCAGTAGGCAAAGCGCGAAGCAGTAAATTTTTTTCATGACGAAGTTGTGTTTAGGAACGTGTGAATAATAACTTGTTGCTTTCACCTGCTTCGATAAACCAAAATGCAGGGCAATGTCCGAATTACAAACTCTCTACAAACTTTAAAAGTGCATCTCGGTCTGTTTTGTTCAATTTTTTGAATTCATCCCTCGATTTTTCAGATTCTCCACCATGCCACAAAATGGCTTCTTCAATATTTCGTGCCCGACCGTCATGGAGCAGGAAGGAGTGTGCATTCACGGTCGGTATAAGGCCGATTCCCCAGAGCGGTGGGGTACGCCATTCGATGCCGGTGGCCAAAAAATCAGGCCGATTGTCAGCGAGTTCCGGCCCCATATCGTGCAAGAGAAGGTCGGTGTAAGGCCGTATTTTTTGGTTGTGCAATGCTGCGATACTCCCGCCTGTTCCAGTATTCATCTCAGGGCGGTGACAGCCTGAACAATGGAGTTGACTGAACAAAAATTTACCGCGCAATACCGTGACATCATCATGATCGCGGCGGGCCGGTACCGCCAAAGTGCGGTTGTAGCTCACTACTTTCTGAAAAAGATCCTCGGTAATTTCGGGCGTTCCTCCATTGGGGAGGTTTGGGTATTGCTGCTGCTGGGTAGTGCTAAGGTGGTCTTGTGGGAACAAGTTGCTGGTGATGCCCAGGTCGCCATTGAATGCTCCAGCGGTTTGTTGGGACAAATTTGGTTGATTGGCTTTCCACCCGAACCGCCCTAACACAACTTGCTGTTTTTCAGCATCCCAAACCTGGTTGGCTTTGCCTGAAATTCCGTTTTTATCGCTGTCATTTTCATCCGCAAAGACTAGGATGTCGGCATCGGGTACAATTTCCAAAAGTCCCAAACCCGGCATTTGTGGTGCAATACGCGGCGAAAACATTATTCCAGGCGCAAAGGGCCCGTAATTCAAATCAATAAAATCGTATGAAGGTTGCCGAAGGGAATAAGGAGTCCCATCGGTGTATTGGCCACTGATTTCCTGGTAAATCACCCGAATCCGGGCTTCGTTCAGTACATTCAAAAGGGCTTTGTCCTGCAATTGCCCTCCGTACACAGGATCGCCCAGGGGCCCACCGTATGGGTCTGTGCCGGGTATGCTGAGGCGAAAAAGCAGACCATTCAGGGTTTCTTCTGCTTGGCTCGGCGGCTTTGCTCGGCCATCTTTGAAATGGCAGCTTCCGCAAGAAATGGCGTTGAAAATCGGGCCCAATCCATCGAGCGATTGAACAGAGGCAGGCGCTGTAATCCAGTTGGAACGAAAGAAGGAATTGCCTACCACAAAAAAACCACGTTCATCAGCACTCAAACCGTCCACCTGGCCGCCAAAGGCGTTTTGGCCAAAATCAAAGGTGGTACCATTGATCCCTCCGACGTATTGTTCGTCTGGCTCGACGGATGCGATGCTGGGATCATTGCCTTTTTTGCAAGCGGCGAAAAGGAGTAATAGTAGAATTGAGTAGGCAAACAGGCGCATGGGTACTAAATTTTGAGTGTTGGATTAAAATTAATGCTCTCGACGCCACGATTCCACAAAGTTCAAAAGAACGGTGGAATCGTGGCGTTGTGTGCAACAATCGTTTTTATCAAAACTCGGCTCCAATGGCTTTGCCTGCTTCTGCCAGGCGATCGCCCAAGACTTCAATCGCTGTAATTGCGAGCGGAATGCTTGGATGCTGGTTGGCTATAGCCTGGTCAAACGGAGCCGGGATGGCATTTATTTTTGCTTCAGCATCAGCAAAAGCAGCGCGTACCGCATCGGCTTTGGGGAGGTCCAGCTTTTCGGCCAGCTCGCTAAAATTTGATCCTGAAACAACCGTGCCGGTGGTAGAATATGCATAGGTGCCAAAATACACGTTTTTAATGCCCAACAAATTCATTTTCAAATCCGCTATAGTGTTGTCCGCAAAACAAGAGTGTTCGTGTTCCTGATCTTGGGTGTCAAAGGCCACAAACATACGTTCGCCCGCGACTTCGGTTATAGTAAATTCTTTCAACCCAAAGAAAATCAAGCCCATGGATTCTGCGCTTTCAAAGCTGTTCAAAAACTCCTGACGGTAAGGCCCGTTTGCTTTCCACTCATCGCGTACCAGTGCGAGATGATCCAACAACAAATCGGTTGCAGATTGAAGGTATTCCACCCTTCGAGCTTGGTTCGCCGCTGTGCCGCCGCCGCCGACTAAATAATCGGTATAAGGGCGAGTGCCAGGGCCGGAAGTGCTCAGGTCTTGACCCCAGAGTAAGAATTCAATCGCGTGCCAGCCAGTAAATACCGCCGTTTCGGAGCTAAAGAGTTCGTTCAAGCCAGTCAGTACTGCTTTGCTAAGTATGGGTTGTGAGACAGGGTTGTTGATTATTCCTGCATTGGGTTGTCCCTGCACATAGTCTATAAAATTTTCGTCCATAGGCCAAGCGTTAAGAAGCCCTTCCGGCCCGTCGGCATCGTCAATGGGGCCCCCATAAAAACGGTAGGCCTCCGTCTGGCCGTAAGGGTTCCGGGCATTGAGCCAGGCGGTTTTGCAAGCTTGAAATCCAGCATCGGTCGGAGCAACCACGAAAGCGTCTATTGCCTGTTTCAAGGTGAGTGCGGTGTTGTAGCTGTCCTCATAACTGGCCAACACGAGGTCGGCGTACTGTTCGAGGGCTTCTCTTTTGAGGGCTTCTGTTTCGTCATCCTTTTCGCCACAAGACATAAAAAGGCTTGCTGTGAACAAGGCAAGGAGCAGGGTAGTAAATTTTTTCATACCTGGAGTGATTGTGTTGGTTAGGAACAAGTTATTATTCACCCGTTCCTTGATTTTAAAACGCAAAGATTCAAGAACTGGCCGCAAGATACAATTTAGACTAAAAAAAAATAGTGTTCATCAAAAAACGACTACTTTTCAACCCACGAAGATAAATTAATGGAGGATTTCGCGTGCTGCGATGTCCATTTTTGCCACGGATAATTTCAAGTCGAGGTAACCAAACTCATAAAACCATGGCCAACGCCTGATTGCGAGGCCATTTTTGCAGGATTTTTCAAAGTTGCAGGGCAAGGCAAGGGTAGGGTAGGTCAATCTTGGGCTAAAGCCGGAGCGGCCTTTTTTTGATTAGATTTGGTAATTTCAAAAAAACAACCGTGTTTTGGCCTGATTTTCAAAGGATTGAAAAAATGTTCAGCTCGCTGACGAAATCTGCGAATCGTTCGTTTTGCTCCGAGAACATACAAAACAACAACCAATAACATCAAAATCTCCTACAGATGCGCCAGACTTTCTTTGCTTTCGCCGCTTTATTCGCCTTAACAATGTTCAGTTCCTTTGCCATTCTGAAGGAAGAAATTGGCAAGGCAGGCTATTACGCCGACTCGCTCCATGGCCGCAAAACAGCCAGTGGGGAGAAATATGACAAGTTTGAATTCACTTGTGCCCATAAAACTCTTGCTTATGGCACCAAGGTGAGGATTACACGGCTAGACAACAAAAAAACGGTCATCTGCCGTGTGAACGACCGAGGCCCCTACGTTGAAGGCTATGTAACGGATATGTCTCGTGCCGCTGCGGAAGAAATTGGCCTAATCAAAATTGGGGTGACCCGCGTGAAACTGGAGGTTGTGCAAGCCGTATCTGCCCGCGTTGGTGCCGAAGTGGATGGCAATACCAAACTGCTCACCGGTTCCAAGGGCATTGCAAAAACCACGAGCCTAGTTCAATACAGCAACGATTTACAGCCCGCCAGCGGCAGAGGTGGAAACCTGCCTACCGAACTATACTCGGTTGACATTCAGAAATCTCGAAAAGAAGGTTATGGGGTACAAGTCAGCACCCTGTATGATGCCGACAATGTGCTGCCGGTCATTAAAAAACTTCAACAGGAATGGCCAAACAAAGCGATGGTGAGCGTAGAAACCGAAGATGTGTACAAAAAAAGCACCTATCGGGTCATTATCGGCCCGTTCACAGACGCCAAGACCGCTGCTGTTCAGCAGAAAGCCGCTGCCAAAAAAGGATACAAGGGTTGTTTTGTGGTGGATTTGAGGGGCATGTGAAGTGGTGGTTAGAGAAGGCCTTCCTTCGCAAATGTGGAGGCGGGTCAATGGGTCATTGGTCACTTTAATTCAGATTCTGCCAGCCAGACCTTTATTTTGAATATCAACCAATTGTCTGGTTTCTTCTAACCTTGAAGAATCAGGCAACGCTTTCATGTTTCACGCCCCGCGCTAAAGTCGTGTAAGCGGTGCCGCACCCTTAGTCGGCTACTCCTGAAAGATAGGGAGTTGCGTTTCGTCCTACCCCTTCGTTCTGTTTTTTTTCAAAAACCTGGACCGAAGGGGTAGGGAGAAACGCAACTTATATCACTTTAAAAACCCCCGGCACTGCACAGGGATAAATCCCATCGGCATTTGGGAGTACCCTTGGCGAAGCGTTCCAATCCAGCATTTC
>Ga0105044_10001908_pt1 | contig 28224 bp, 23 predicted proteins | sample MAT01_FD_78092 | JGI IMG/M metagenome (GOLD analysis project Ga0105044, IMG submission 78092) | Freshwater microbial communities from Lake Fryxell liftoff mats and glacier meltwater in Antarctica - MAT-01 | ecosystem: Environmental > Aquatic > Freshwater > Ice > Liftoff microbial mat | place... | reverse complement strand
TTACTATGCGCTGGGGGTGGATCCGGATATGGAGATTCGGAATCATTTGAATCAGCCCCGGGAGTTGGTGAAAGGGAAGATTGTGGCGGATTTATTTGGGTAGATTGGCTTAGAGATCTATCCAAACGTCTGGTTCTATGTGCGCTTGGTTGAGGATGCTGCGCAAGGTCCCGACGGGGACCTCGTGCTTTTGGGGAACGATCACCGTGTCGACGGTGTCTTCGAGGCGGCGGACGAACTTTACGTGGCTGCCCTTCTGACTTTCTTCGATGAAGCCGACCGCCTCGAGCCGTCTCTTGATTTCCCGGAAAGGCTGAGGGCTAAGCCGCGCCAACCTCTACCTCGATCAGGCATACTTTAGGTGGCCGGGTGGTCTGGGGCGGCTCAAAGTACAGTTCAAGGGCTTCTTTAAGGTTGGTGAGGGCCTCTTTTTCCGTCTCGCCTTGGCTCGCCACGTCGATTTCAAGGCATTGGGAGACGTACCAGTCCCCTTCTCTCCAGACGGTGGCGGCGAATGGTCGTTTCATAGTCATATTCTGGCACAGGAATATAGGCTGGCCCCAGATGTTGCGTTGTCTTGCCCTGGGGTCTTGTAAAATAATGGACTTCATCAAGCGCGTTCTTGGGTTGGATTGTCTCAGACGAATCCAGTCTGTCGTTTTCCACTTCGAGCAGAACAATGACGCATTGTATGCCAAGATTCGTCAGATCTATGGTGTTGACGTCTCTGATATTGAGTCTGGAAATTTAGCCGAAATCCTCTAACGCATTGCGGCGGAAGGGCCCTAGGCTACTTCGTTATCGCTTTGAAAGAAGACCAGTAGGTGAGGTGGCAAAGGAAGACGGGCCAGGGGGCCCGTCCTACAAGGTAAGCTTAAGACCGATGACGATTGTGGATCACTTGGAATGCTCCTATACGGGGACCCGGTATGAGGCGGGGAAGCTTCATAACTTGAGTGGGGAGGGTTGGCCGCTGCTGGTGCGGTATGACCTGGCGAAGGCGCGGGAGAGTTGGAACCGGGAGTGGATTGCGGATGGTCCGCGGAGTATGTGGCGGTATGCGCCGGTGTTGCCGGTGAAGAATCCGGCCAATATTGTGTCTTTGGGCGAGGGGTGGTCGCCGTTGGTGCGGACGCCGCGGTTGGCGAAGACCTTGGGCTGTGAGCAGTTGTGGGTGAAGGACGAGGGGATCAACCCTACCGGCAGCTTTAAGGCGCGGGGATTGTCTTGCGCGATTTCGATGTGCAAGGAATTGGGGGTGAAGAAGGTGGCGATTCCTTCGGCGGGGAACGCGGCGAGCGCGATGGCGGCTTATGCGGCGGCGGCGGGGATGGAAGCGCATATCTTTATGCCGCAGGATGTGCCGCAGGCCAATTACATTGAGTGCAAGAGCTTCGGCGCGCATGTGACTTTGGTGAATGGCCTGATCAGCGATTGCGGGCGGATTGTGGGCGAGCGCAAGGATGCCGAGGGTTGGTTCGACGTGAGCACGCTGAAGGAGCCTTATCGGATTGAAGGCAAGAAGACCATGGGCTATGAGTTGGCCGAGCAGATGGGCTGGACTCTGCCGGACGTGATCTTCTACCCGACCGGCGGCGGCGTGGGGATGATTGGGATGTGGAAGGCGTTCGAGGAGATGGAGCAGATGGGTTGGATTGGATCGCGCCGGCCCAAGATGATCGCGGTGCAGGCGACGGGTTGTCAGCCGATTGTGCGGGCGTTTGAACAAGGGACGGAGCGGAGTGAATTCTGGCAGAACGCCACTACCGTGTCGAGCGGCCTGCGGGTGCCGAAGCCGCTTGGCGACTTTTTGGTACTGAAAGCGGTGCGGCAAAGCGGGGGGACGGCGATCGCGGTGACCGATGAAGAGTCGCTCGATTGGGGCATTGAGTTGGCGAAGCAGGAGGGCATGTTCGTGGCGCCGGAGGGTGCGGCGTGCGTGGCGGCATGTCAACATTTGTTAAATTCTGGTTTCCTGAAGCCGTCCGAGAAGATCGTGATTTACAACACGGGTGCTGGACTCAAGTACTTAGAGGCTTACGCGACACGATTCCCGCGGACGGCCTTACCGGTGGATTCGCTTTCGATGATCTCGCCCCGCTAGAATAGAGGGAAGTCTCCATGCTGAAAAATGTCCTTATTCTTCTGATGTGCGCGGCGGGCGCGATTACCCAGAGCGCGGCGCAAAGCCCGGTGCGGTATGGGTCCTATTTGGGGACCGATTTGTTCGACACGGTGATTGCGTCGGCGGTGGATAGCCGCGGCAACATTTGGATGACGGGCTATACGAGCGCGGACAGTTTCCCATTGGCGGGCGACGCGTTTCGGAATACGTCGGGTGGCGGGCGCGAGATTTTCCTGGTGCGGATTGACCCGCGGCGGTCAGGGGAAGAGGCGTTGACCTATGCGAGCTATATTGGCGGCGATGGCCTGGATGAGCCGACGGCGCTGGCGGTGGACGGGGAGTTTGTTTATGTGTGCGGCGTGACGACGTCGACGAATTTTCCGCTGGCGGGCGCGGCTTTTCAGGGTGCGCCCGGTGGCGATCGCGATGCGTTTGTATTGAAGCTGGATCCGCGAATTGGTGGCGATGGCGGCTTGATCTACTCCACGTTGCTAGGCGGGAGCCGGTCGGACGGGTGCAATTCCTTGGCGGTGCGCAGTGGTCGGGTGTATGTGGCGGGCTACACGAATTCGGGGACGTTTCCGACGACGAGTAATGCGTTCCAGGGCGGTCAGGTGGGGAGTTGGGATGCTTGGGTAGCGGTGCTGGATATGAATCGCGGCACGGCTTCGGAGACGTTGGTATACGGCACGCGGCTGGGCGGCGAACAGGCGGACGCGGCGACGGCGGTGACGGCCGATGCGCAGGGCCTGATTTATGTGGCGGGCTATACGAGTTCGCCGGGGTTTCCGGTGAGTCCGAACGCGCCGCAGCGGGCGTTTCGGGGGGTGACGGACTTGTTCCTGGTGCGGATTGATCCGGCGCAGAATGCTTCGATCTACTCGACTTTGTGGGGGGGTGCGGATAACGATGTGCCGACGGCGATTGCGCTCGATACGACGGGCGCGTTGGTGGTGACGGGCTACTCGTTGTCGAATGATTTTCCGACGACGTCGGGATCGGCGCAAGCTGCGGGTGCGGGACGTGGCGATGCCTTTGTGATGCGGGTGCGGCTGGATCCGGCGGTACCGGAGCCGATTTTGTATTCGACCTTGCTGGGTGGGTCCGGTGGCGATGTGGCGCAGGCGTTGGCGGTGAATGCGCAGAACGAAGTGTTTGTGGTGGGCTACACGGCGTCGACCGATTTCCCATTGCGGGGCGAATCGGTGCAGCGGACGAATGGCGGGACCTATGACGGCTTTGTGGCCAGGATCCTGCCGAATGCACCGGCGGGGATGGCTTTGTCGTACACCACCTATCTCGGTGGCATCGGGCAGGACACGTTCTCAAGCGTGACTTTAACCAGTGCTTGCGAGATCACGGTGAGCGGGTTCACGTCGAGTGTGTCGGGCTTATTGACGAGCGCGAACGCCTATCAGCGGGAGCTTAAGGGCTACGGCGACGGCTTCGTGCAGCAGATCAACCTTTGCGCGCGGCCATAGCGCGAGGCTGGTTGTGCAGGCAGGCGAGCAGCTGATTCACTGACTCTTGGACGGCTTGGTTGCCGGGTAAGGTGAGGTCAGCGAATTGGGCGGAAGGCCAGACAAATTCGATGATTGAGGAACAAGAATCCTTGCCCGCGGAGGCATCGGTTCAGAGCAAGGAAATCGAAGTCCCGGCGTGAAGCGTCCGGTTGTAATGAGGCAGCGCTCTCGGCTCCGGAGGGGGCCGTGTTTTCGCCAACCGTCATAATTGGCCCAGCCTGTGATCCCCTACCGCACGGCGATCGTGGCGCCGACGGGGCTCTGCCCACCGCCCACGAAGATCTCTACCGGCGTGGAGGAGTTCGAAGGCGTATTGGCCGAGAGCCGGAAGTTGATCTGCATTAAGCCGGAAACCAGCGCGGGCGCGGAGCCGGCGTAGAAGATCTCGGTGGCCGGAAGGTCGGCGCCATTCACCCGCACTCGCACCGGCTCGACGGGCCGCTTGAGGTTGGTGGCCGCGACAATTTCGCCATCCACGCCGCCGGGCGTCGTTTGGCCTTCGCCGGTGGCGAAGAGCACGACGATACTACCCGGCGCGGCCGGGTTGCCCGGGCTGTTCACCGAACTGTCGGCATTGAGGGCTGCGGCCTGTTTGCCGTCGGTCGTAAAGATGCCGGGGGCCGAGTCGATAATCCGGGGTGCTAGCGTGTTCGACGCGACGCCACTATACTCGACGGTCATCTGCGAAAAGGCGCGCCCGGCGAGTTGGTAGGGCACGGTAGCGTTAATCTGGGTGGCGCTGGCGAAGAGAATCGGCGCGGGAATGCCATCGAACAGTACGCGCACACCCGCTACCGCCGTCGTGAAGCGTCCGTTCACTACTTGGCCACCCACGGCTTGGGCGGGGCCCAGGTTAGTCCCCAGAATGGTGAAGATCATGCCGGGTGAGAGCGCACCGGGCTGGAAGGTCGCGGCGTTGGCGAAGGTCGTCATCACCGGGGGCGGATCCGGATCGGTAAGGTAAGCCACGGTAATGGTGGTCGTCTGCCCGCCGGTGAGCGGCACCAATGTCAGGCGGCCGACAGCCAGCCGAGAATTGGCCGGCAGCGCGGCCGTATTCACCCCGACGTTGAGCGAGGCGGGCGTGGTGCCGGCGAGCGGCGTTGCAGTGAGCCACGGTGAATCGCTGGTGACGTTAAACGAGAGCGGAATTCCGGGCACGCTCGCGGTTACCTGCACCGTCTGCGGCGGCGGATTCGCTTGGCTCAAACGGCCGGAGAAGTTAACTGAGCTGGGTGCCACCAATAAGTTGTTCACGGCGACCACTGCGAGTGTGACGGAAATTAACACGTTGCCCGAAGTACTCGGCGAAAACACCGAGATGACCGCGGAGTAATTGCCGACGGGCAGGGACGAGGCGTTGGCGTTGGGAGAGACCTGCAATATGCCGTTGGTTTGCGCTCCGGATTGGACGACGGTGAGCCAATTTCCGTTTACTGGCGATTGCACAGAGGAATTGAACGTGTAAGTGACGGGTTGTTGGCTCGTCACCTGCACGATTTGCGCCACGGCCGCTGCGGCGCCGCGGATTTGGGTGAAGTTCAGCGCGGCGGGTGTGGCCTGCAGCACCGTCGATTGGTTGACGATCAGCGTGACGGGAATGACAATCGGAACGGCGCCGGCGCTTTGGGGAGTGAAGGTGACCGTGCCGGAGTAAGTGCCGTTACTCAAGTTGGCACCGTTGGCCGATACACTTAGCGACGAGGGGGTGCTGCCGAAGTTGGGTGTCACCGTCAGCCATTGAACCGCGGAATTAATCACCGCCGCCGAGACGTTGTAAACCACGCTGTTGCCGGTGCTACTGACTTGAACGCTTTGCGACAGAGCGCTGTTGTTGTCGCCACCGAAGATCAGTTCCGGCTTATCTACACTAATGGCGGGCAGCGCACTGACGTTAAACGTTATCGGCACCACCAAGACATTGGCGCCCGTTGACACGGTGCCGCTATTGCCGCTCGATACGGTAACGCTGCCCACGTAAGTGCCGGGGCTTAGACCCAAGGGCAGGGCTTGGATGGTGAGCGTAGTCGGCGTTACGTTCAGGTTCAAGGATGCGGTGAGCCAAGGGGTGTTCGCGGAGACACTGGAGGTGACCGCTAGCGGGCCCAGACTGGTACTAGTAACCAGGCGTGATTGGGAGAGCGCCAGGTTTCCATTTACTTCCGCGAAAAACGCGGCCGTCGCGGTGGACATCGACAGCAAGGCCGTCGCCCCGATATTCAAGTTGACGTTTAGTATGGCGCTGGGCACTCCGGGTGCGCTTACCGTAGCGGTGCCGGCGTAGCTTCCGGGAGCTAAGCTTGCCACCACGTTAGCCGCTAAACTTAGGGCAAATGCGCCCGGCGTTTGTAGGTTGGTCGGCGTGACTACCAACCAGTTTCCGCCGCTCGCCGTGGCCGCCTGGATGGAAGCCGTCGGCACTCCGCCGGTGGAAGTGCTGACGAGAATCGTGCGGGCGGTTGGCAAGGCTTGGCCCGATTGGAAATTGAAAGTAAACGTCTGTTGGCTCAGGCGCAATAAGGGTCCGCTCGTGATCTCGAGCGTCACCGGCAGGTTGGCCGAAAATGTGCTGGACGAGACGGTTAAGTTTCCAGTGTAAGTTCCGGAGCTGAGGCTCCCCGGATTGACATAGACGGCGATCGCCCCGGGCGTGCTTTCCGTGCCGGCGATGCCTTGTAACCAAGTCTGGTTCGAGGTGACGATGTAGGAGGTGGACGCCACGGTGCTTCCTACCGAAACGTTTTTGGGTGGCGGTGGCGCTCCGTTGGCCTGGGCGACGAAGCTGAGGCTGTTGGGGTTCAATACCAGCGCCTGGCTCGACGAACTGATCGTTAAACTTACCGGCACCGTAGCGCCATTGTTTGCCGCGCCAATGGCGTTGAGCGTGATGGATCCGCTGTAAATGCCTGCGGCGAGTCCGGCTGGGTTTACGCGGACGAAGGCGGTGCCCGGCGTCGTTCCGCCGCTGGCCAGCACCGTGATCCACGAGGTGTTGCTACTCAGCATATACGCGACTGCGGGAGAAATATTCGTGGTCAGCGTGAGGTTCTGGTCGAGCGCGGCGCCATTCAATATCGACGAAAAACTCAATTGCGCCGGCGAGAACAGTACGGTTGGATTCCCTCCGCCCGCGATGCTCGAGATCGTAAGCGTGACGGGAATATCCACCAATGAGTTACTCACGCCGCCGCCGGTGACTTGAATACGCACTCTAGCGGTGTAAGTGCCGTTGGAGAGTCCGGCGACATTGACGCCCACGCCAACCAGCGTGCCGGTGGTGATGCTACCTGGCGTTGGAGAAGCCAGTACGGCCGTAAGCCAGGATTGTCCCGCGACATCGTAGACCGTGCTAACCGTGGCGGGCTGGGCTGGCGTAGCCGGGTTCAAGCCCAATTGCACATTCTGGCTTACCGGAGGGCTGCCTCCCGAGTAAGCGAAGCTAAGGGTGGAGGGCGCGGAAGTGAGTACTTGGCTGCCCGTCACCGTCACCGTCATCGTCACCGGGACGGATAAGGCGGCGAAGCCGGGCGAAGCAGAGGTAATAATCAGGTTGGCCGAGTAAGTGCCGGCGGGGAGGTTGCCGGCTCCCGCATTGATCGATACCAGCGAGGCCGTGGTGCCCGCGGCGTTGGTGAGCCCCAGCCAATTGACGGATGGGTTTTGAGGCGAAGTGTATTGTACCGATACGGTGTAGGGAATATTGGTTCCCGTGGAGGTGCTCAACGTTAGGGTACGCGTGGTGGTGCCTGCGGGCGACACGGTGATGGCAATAGGGCTCGAGTCCACCACGAAGCGCGGCCCGGTGGAGCCCGACGACGTGCTGAGCGAAGCAGGGATGTTTACGTTGGCTAACCCCGACGACGAGATAGTCACCGTGGCCGCATACTCACCGGCGGGCAGGCTGCCGGCGCCAGTGGCCGACAGGATGATCGACGAGCCGGTTTGCCCGCTGGTGATGTTGGTACTCAGCCAGTTCAACGCCGCCAGGCCCGGATAGCTGATCGCCACCGAGAAGGGAACGTTCGCGCCGCTATTGACGCCGATCGCGACGGGCACGGACAACTGACCAGCAGCAGTGTTAAAGCTGAGGGTTGGGGGATTCACCACCAATTGCTGTCCGGCGGAAACGGTAAACGTGACCGGGACGTTGATCGGCGGCGCAGTGTTTGCGGCCGGAGTAAACGTCACCGTACCCTGATAAGTGCCCGCTGCTAAGTTGGCCGGGTTGGCGATCACGCTGAGGCTGGCGGGCGCGAAGACCGAACTGCCGCCCAAGCTCGTGGTGAGCCAGGCAGCGTTGGTGGTGGTGGCGAAGAAAACGGAATTGGGCGCACCGGTGCTGCCGATCGCCACGGGCTGCGATTGGCTGGCGCCACCGGGCGTGGCCGTGAAACTGAGAGCCGTAGGGGTGGCGGTGAAGTTACTGCTGGCCGTGCCACCGACGCTGAAGGTGACTGGCACCGTGACCAGCACCGGACCGTCGGGATTGCTAATGGTGATCGACCCGCTGTAGTTAAAAGGAATGAGGCCGGTGGGGTTCGCCACGACGGTGACGGTGTTCGATCCCGCCGTGAGGCTGGTGCAATCGACAACCGAACCCGGGCAGGTGGGCGCTAACAGAAAGCGCAGCCAAAAGCCTCCGACCGCCTGAACGCGCCAAGTCTGGCCCGGGGTACCGGTAATCGTAAAGGTCTGGGTGACGACGGTGAAAGAATTGGCGGGCGCGTTTAGCGCGATGGAGGTAGGGCTAACGGTAGGAGCCTGAGCGGCAAGGTGCAGCGGCAGTAAGGCGAGGGCCAATCGGGCGAATCGTGAAAACACAGAGCGAGCTTTCAATTGAGTTTCCTCCAGAGGTGAGGACGCCCCCTTATTATGATCCATTGGCCAGGGCCGCAGAAGTAAACAATCGAAGAAAGTCCGGCAGAAACTGCCACCTCTTCGGGGCAAAACGGGTGTCTGGAGATTCACGCGGACGAAAGGAGCATTTCGGTGGCCTTCGGGTCAGCGGGAGAAGCCCATCTTGCGCAGAAACTGATCGTAGCGTGGGTCGGCGCGCAGACTTTCGAGCAGCGGATCGGTTTTAATCTCCGGTACCAAGCCCGAATCGCGCTTCAGATAGGCGCGTTCGAGCCAATCGAAAGCTTGCGCCTTTTGCCCGCGGCCCGCATAGACATCGGCGATCTGGTAGGCGGCGATGTCCTGGCCCCGCTCAATCAACTCCCGCAGGTTCACGTCCGATTCGCGCTCCTGCCCCAACGCATGGTAAGCCAGCGCGACGCTGCATAGCCGAAAGATCGGGTGTTTCTCTAGTTGCGCCTCGGCGAGGGCTTCCGGCGATCGACCTTGCCCCAGATAGATCCGGCTCAGCAGCGCGTGGCTGTTGTCCATATCGGGTGCCAACTCGATCGTCTTTCGCAGCGACTCGGCGGCCTCCCGATTCAAGCCCATGTAGTGCAGCGTGAGGCCGTAGTCGTGGTGCGCCATGGGGTCCATTGGGTCAAGGTCAAGATCGCGGCGATGCAATTCGCGCGCCTCGCTCAAGCGGCCTTGAGCCCGGGCGAGCACGGCGGAGCCGAACAGGACGTGGGCATTGTCCGGCTCGAGTTTCAGCCCGTGGCGATAGGCGTCGTCGGCACCGGCAAGGTCCCAGTAGTAGAAGAGTTTCAGGTGGCCGAGCGCGGCGTAGGTATCGGCCGAGTTGGGGTCGAGGTCGAGCGCGCGTTGGATGGCGGCGCGGGCTTGCTGGTTCGCCTCGGCCGGCAGAAAGCCCCAGTCGGCCAGCCCGCTCAAGGCCTGTGCTAATCCGCTCCAAGCCTCGGCATAGTCGGGCGCCAAGGTGACGGCCTTCTGAAACGCCACGCGTGATTTCCGCAGATTTTCGCCACTGCCGCGCTGCAAAAAGTAGATGCCTTCCCGGTAGGCCACATAGGCCTCGCGATTGGCCGGCGGAGCTTTCTTGGCCACCGGCGCGGCCGCGCCGCCCAGCGCTCCGACCACGGCCCGCGAAATCTCCTCCTGGGTGGCGAACAGGTCGCTCGCTTCGCGATCGAACGTCTGTGACCACAGCGTGCTTTCATCGGCCGCCTTCACCAGCCGCACCGTGATCTTGGCCCGCGACCCCTGGCGGCGCACACTGCCGGAGACCAGCATTGCGGCCCGGAGGTCGCGGCCGATCTCGGTCAGAGGTACACTCTTGCCTCGGAACCAGTTGGCCGAAGTCCGCGGGACCACGCGCCAGCTGGCTTTGGCCAACGCTTCGTTCAACTCCTCCACCACGCCGGCCGAGAGCACCCCTTGGTCCTGGTTCGCGCTCAGATCTTCGAAGGCCAGCACGGCGATCGACTTCTCCGAGCTGGCCGGTGCACCACGCCGCAGCGAGGCCAGCGAGAACCCGCCCCAGCCCACCGCCATGAGTAGGACCACCAGCGCGGCGGCCAGCCACCAAGACTGGTGGCGGCGCAGGATGCGGTGGGCGCGGTAGCCGAGGGAGGGCGGATGCGCCCGTACAGGCTCGTTTGCCAAATGCCGGCCCAGGTCGGCGGCGAGTTCGGCCGCCGAGGCGTAGCGCCGCGTCCGGTCCTTATCGATGGCCTTCATCACAATCCAGTCGAGATCGCCGCGCACCTGCATTTGGAGCGCCCGCGTTTCGGCGCGCCGCTCGCGCGCGGCTTGTTGGCCTTGGTCAGCAAAGGCGCGCAGCCGCGAACTGGGTGGCACGGCATCTTCCTCGCGCAACCGGCGCTGCACGCTCTCGAGCGCGCGGTCTTGCGTCAGGTCGAAGGGTAACTTCCCCACCAGCAATTCGTAAAGAATCACCCCCAGCGAGTAGATGTCCGTCCGCAGATCGATGTCCTGGGCCGTCACGCCGGCTTGCTCCGGGCTCATGTACGCGGGGGTGCCGATCATGGCGCCGAGTTCGGTAAAGACGCTGCGCTCCGTTAGCGGCTGGGCGATGGCCTTGGCGATGCCGAAGTCAATGATCTTGGGGTAGGTGGCTTGCTCGGTGATCCCCACGAGGATATTCGAAGGCTTCAGATCACGATGGATGATGCCGCGGTCGTGCGCGTGCTGCACGCCTTCGCAGACCTGGATGAAGAGACGCAGCCGGTCCGCGACGGAGAGGCGATTCGCGTTGCAGTGGGCGGTAATCGGCACGCCCGGCACGTACTCCATCAGGAAGTACGGCTGGCCTTCTTCGGTGCTGCCTGCTTCATACACGCGCGCCACGGCCGGATGGTCCATCATCGCCAGCGCCTGCCGTTCGGACTCAAAGCGCGCGATCACCTCCCGGGTGGCCATGCCGGCCTTGATCAACTTCAAGGCCGCGCGCCGCCGGATGGGATGGGTCTGCTCCGCCATCCACACTTCGCCCATGCCGCCTTCGCCCAGCCGCTGGGTTAACCGGTAAGGCCCCACCTGGCGCGCCTGCGTGGCGATGCTCGGCAGGATGGGTTGCAGCGACTGAGTCTCTTCGCTGGCCGAAATTAACGCTTCTACTTCGCCGGCGAGGGTGAGGTCATCGGCGCAGGCCTCGGCGAGAAACTGGCGCCGACGCTCCGGCGGCTGATTCAGCGCATCATGAAACAGGTCGCCCAGGCGTTGATGCCGGACCTGCGCGGCCTCATCCTCGCGCATCATCTCGGCCAGAGCCTTCCGCAGCCAGGCCGGCGCGACGCTGCAATCCCGGCCACGGAATGCCCGATAAAATTAAGCATTTCGACGTTGCCAATAGCAGCGTTACTTCTCCCGAACTTCTTTCGGCCGATTGCGACATCGTAGTTTCCGTGAGGATAGCATCCCTGACGCGTGCTTGCCCAGCGCAAGATTGAGCGCCGCCACCACGCGGGGCGGTCGGAAGGGGACGCGCCGCAAACGCACTTCGGTTGTGTCGAAAGTAGCCGATCAGGGACGCTTCGTCACCGTCACGGTCTTGCCGTCTTCCACGGTTTCATCTGGATGCGTGATCACCAGTTCGCCCTCGCGCAAGCCGCTGAGTACCTCGGCGGCCAGGCCGGATCGATGGCCGGTCTGGACGGCGCGGCGCCGCGCAAAGCCCGCCTCCGCTACGAAGACTGCCCAGCCTTGGCCATAGCGGAAGAGCGCATTCAGGGGCACTTGCCGCACGTTGGGCGACTCCCACAACACGAAGGCCGCTTCTACGCGGTAGGCATCGCCGAGCTGTTTCCATTGCTCCTCCGGGCTCACTAGGTCGGCCACCACGCGTACGCGTTGCTCTTCGACGCCCAGGGCGGAGACCTTGGTGAAACCACCCGGCTCCACCACGCGCACCCGGGCTTCGAGCGTCCCTTCGCCGCCCCAGCGATCCAGCAGCACCCGCGTGCCGGGGGTTAGCTTCACCGCGTCGGCCGACAGCACATCGACCATCACTTCGAGCGCGCGGGCATTGCCGATTTCGAGCAAGGCTTCGCCGGCCGCCACGGCGCCCTCGCTTTCGCGCACCACGCGGATGACGCGCCCGCTCACCGGCGCCGGCACCGGGATGTGCTCCCCGGTGGACGGACCACTCGTTTGGCGTAGCGCCGCGCGGGCGGTGGCCATCTCGGCCCGGGCCGATTCCACTTCGCGCCGGGTAGTGACGGCGACGCGTTCGGCCATGGCCAAGGCGGCCTCGGCGCGGCGCAAATCGGCGCGGGTGCGGTCGACGCGCGAAGTGGGAATGTCACCGGACTTGAGCAAGCGCTCCTCGCGCTCGGCTTGTGACTTCCAATAGTCGAGGTCGGCCTTGGCGGCACGCACTTGTTCTTCCTGTGTGCTTACGCGGCTCTGCACCACGCCGAGTAAGGCTTCGGCGGCGTTCACGCGGGCATAGCCTTGGTCCTTGCCGCGGGCATCGAGCATCAGCGGCGGCGGCGGCTCGATCAGAGTGACGATGGCACCCGAGCGCACGAGGTCGCCGGCCTTCCACCGCAGGCGCGGCGTCCTACCGCTTACCGGGGCGGAGACCACATAGCGGTCCCGCAGCCGCATCTTGCCCTCTTCTTCCACCGTCACCCGCAGCAAGCCTGCCGAAACCGTTACCGCCTCCACGGCGACGGGCTGCGGTCGCAACGCCAGAAAGATACCGATGGCGGCGATGGCCACCAGGCCAATAATCCATGCCCAACGCTTCACACTTACTCCCTTGCCTTTAATACTTCTACTAAGTCCAGATGATTTACTTTGCGGCCTACCGCAAATGCTGAAACAACCGTGGCCACCGAGACGACTAGCGCCGCAAAACCATAGGTGCTGGGGGCGACGACGAACGGAATCCGGAACAACTCGGTTTGCCCCGTCGACGCCATCACCAAGGCTAGGCGGTTGCCGATCATCAGGCCCACGGGGATGGCCAGAAACACCAGGATGGTGAGTTCGCCGAGCAAAATGTAAGAGACCTCGCTGCGTGTATAGCCCAGTACTCGCAGGCTTGCCAACTCCCGGCTGCGTTCGCTCAACGAGATGCGCACCGTGTTGTAGACCACGCCAATGGCAATCGTGGAAGCGAGCAAGGTGTTGAAGAAGGCGAAGGTGAGCATCTGGGCGGCCAGCGTCTCATAGAAGCTGCGCAGCACCTGGGCGCGCTCGGCGGATCCGGCCACTGCGGGCATCTGTTTCAGCCGCGCGTAGATGGCGGGCAACTGTGCCGGATCTACCGCGAGAAATGCGCCCGTGGCGCTGTCGCCCTCGCGCAAAAAGCGATTTAGGGCGTCGCGGCGCATATAAGCCGACACGCCGATATACTCGCTCACCACGCCGCTCACCCGCACTTGCCGGATCGCTCGCGAGCCTTCGAGTAACTCCACCGTGAGATATTCGCCAAGATGAATGTTCAGCATCTTCGCTAAATGGTCGGTAAGTAGGATGCCGTCTTCGGGTAAGTCGACCGGATTGAGTTGGCGATTGAGCAATCGACGCAGTTGCCCGTTCGGCTCCATGCCTTGGAGCGCCGTCCGGTAGGTGCGTTGTTCGAACCGGAATCGCGCCGGGACGGAGCGTGTGGGTTCCGCGTAAATCACTCCCGGCAGGCCGATGAGTGAATGGAGGGCGCGGGTGGAAACCGGGCCAATGAAGGTGACCGTGACGTCGTCTTGTTGCGCCCGGCGCAGTTGCGCGAAAACCATATAGTCGACGGCGTTACTCCAGAAGCCGCCCAGCACCAGGATCGCCGTGGACATGGCCACGCCGCCGATCGACAGTAACGATTTAATCGGGCGTCGTTCGATATTCCGAATAATCATCCGCGTCGGTTGGCTGAGCCAGCGATTCTCGAAGATACTGCGGCGGTAACGGCCCGGATTGGCAGGCTGCATCGCGATCGCCGGCGATTCTCCCGCGGTGCGCAACACGGAAAACAGCGTGCCCGTGGCCGCCGCTATCAGGCTCACCGCCAGAGAAATGCCTAATACGCCCGGCCGAATTGAGTATTCGAGATACGGAAAGCGATAAACATTCATATACAAATGCGACAGCCCGTTGCCTAGCCAGGCGCCGCCCGCGATACCGATGGCCAAGCCGAAGATGACGATCACCGCGGCGAATTTGAGGAAATGAATCACGATGGAAAACGTGGTGTACCCAAAAGCCTTTAGCGTCGCGATCTGGCTCCGTTGCGTGGCCATCAGCCGGCCCACCACGACATTCAGCAAAAAGGCCGCCACCGATAGAAAGATGGCCGGAAATAAGGTGGATAAGATGGTGAGCTGCTTAAACTCCTCGGTAAGGAAACGGTGGGAAAGTTGATCCTTGCGTCCGTGCGCGCCCAGGCCCCCGTAAGGCCTCAGAATTCGGTCTACGGCTATCATCGCGTCGTCCACGCGCATGCCACGCTGCAAAGTGGCGGCCACTTGGTTGAATGCGCCGGTCATATTGTAAGCGCCCTCCAAGGTTTCGGCGTTTATCCAGAGGACGCAGTAAGTCTCAAAGTCCGGCACAATGGAGCCGGGGGTTAATTGGTAGATAAATTCGGGCGTGGAGGCAATGCCGACGATGGAGAAACTGCGGCGCCGCCCATTGATCGTCACTAGCATCGAAAAGCCAGGCTGTAGCTTATGCGCCTTCGCGAATCCGTCACTTACCAAAGCTTCGCGATCCTGCCCGGGCTCTGGCATACGACCGGCATGTAAGTGCAGTGCATTAAAGAGGGGCGCGCCCCGGGGCAGGCCGATCATCAGGCCAGAAATTGGCTGACCGTAACCCGCCAATTCGAGGTTAGCCGGCGCGGCGACCCGGGCTTCTACATTCTCGACGCCCGGAATGGCACTTACTCTTTGCAGGACACTCACTGGCGCGCGCTTCAATCCGGCGAAAAGATCCGGAAAGCGAAATTCACGGTAGAGCCTCGCCTGGGTACGTTGTAGTGAATCCAGGGTAGAAGCGGCCATGACATAAGTGGCAATGCCGGCACCAAGCACAAAGGAAATCGCGAGAACCTGGCCGCGCACGGCCCATAAGTCGCGAAACAGCTTTCGGTCAAGGGCGCGCATCGGTTACCAGTGCAGCTCCCGGGGATTCTTGCGCTGCTCGTTAAGGTCAACGTGCGAGACTTGTCCATTGCTCATATGCACGACGCGATTGGCCATGCCGGCGATATCCGCATTGTGGGTAATGATTGCCGTGGCGGCGCCCAATTCGCGATTCACCCGGTCGATCGCCTCGAGCACCACGATGCCGGTTTCGGAGTCGAGTGCGCCGGTCGGTTCATCGCACAGCAGCACGCTGGGCCGCTTGGCAATGGCGCGCGCAATGGCGACGCGTTGCTGCTGGCCGCCCGAGAGCTGGGAGGGGAAGTGGTCCAGCCGGTCGCTCAAGCCCACTAAGGCGAGCGCCTCGGCTGGTTTCATGGGGTTATCGGCGATTTCGGTAACCGCAGCCACGTTTTCCATCGCCGTCAGGCTCGGAATCAAGTTATAGAACTGAAAAACGAAGCCCACGTGTTTGCGACGGTATTGCGTCAGTTCCCGATCCTTAGCCTGAGTTATATCGAAGTCACGATAGTTCACGGTCCCCGCCGAAGCGCCGTCGAGACCGCCGAGGATGTTCAGTAACGTCGATTTGCCGCTGCCGGACGGCCCCAACATCACCATCATCTCGCCGGCATATAGATCAAGGTCGACTCCGCGTAGCGCATGTACGCGCATTTCGCCCATGTCGTAATACTTAGTGACAGCGCGGGCGCGAAAAACGGATTCCATCTCACTCTAGTGTGTCATCGAATAGACCACCGCATTGATGCCAATACGATAGGCCAACGACGCGAACTTTTCGGGATACTGCGGGTCATCGGCCCATTCCCAGGCGTCACCCAAATCCATGTTGTGGCAGATCAGCACCTGCGCCCGGTTGCGGTCGTCCAGAATGGCTCGCCACTTGGCGTCGTAGCCATCGCGCTCTGAAGTCCGGCCGGACCAAATGAACTGGCGACCGGGCACCTGAAATCGCTCTTTTAGGTCGTGCAGGACGTGAAACAACTGGTTTTGGTCTTCGAGGTCGATCACCGGGCGGTCAGGAAAGATCTTGCGCAGACCTTCTTCGAATATGGCCCATTCGCTTGAGCCGTGGAAGTCGTCCACCATCAGAAAGCCGCCCCGGTCGAGGTAGGTTCGAAGCCGCCTGGCGTGGGTGTCGCTCAAGCTCCAATGGCCCACCTCCACGGCATAGAGCCAAGGCCAATTGAATATCTCGTCGTCTTCCACGTCGACGATATGTTCGACGGAGGCAGCGTTGACACGCGTCAGGCGGCGCAGGCCTTGAACGAAGACGCGCTCGGCTTTATTCGAGTCCGTGCCCCAGGAACTGCGGCGCCGCCCGCCCGAGGAGCGGTAACGCAGGCGGGCAAAGCTGTATTCGCCGAGGACGTCCTTATCGACCGGGTCCTCGGCCGGATTCTGCATCTCGTACTCGTAGTTGGACGAACGCCCACGCCCTTGAAAGGTGAATCCGCCGGCCACCGTCAGCACGGCCAGCAGAGCGGCGATGGCGGGACGGCTGAAGCGCATCGCCCTACGGTATCACTTGCCGGAGCGCTCAGCGACTGCGGCGGCGTTGGCCCGCGACGGCGATCATGGCCAAGCCGGAGCCGAAAAGCAACATCGCCGAAGGCTCGGGCACAACGGTGAGATCGAATCCTCCGTCGTTGAAGCCAGTCAATTCCTGGGTGATCGGATTACCGTCTCGGTCAAGTGGACCGGTGTAGATCCGAAACCCGGTGAGGTTATAGTCGGCGGGATTCACCAGCATCACCAAGTCGAACAGTGTTTGCGCACCCGGACCAAGTCGACCCGTACCATCGACGATTCGGCGGCTGACCCATACCGCGTCAAGAGCCAGCATGGGATCGATGCGAGCCCAAAGATTGAGGATCGCCACCTGCTGATATTTCTGTAAGGCCTGGGAATCGCCTCGCAGCCCTAGCGTGGTGTCGCCCAGTTCCGCCAGCGTCCCCACATTGGCCATATAAGGGCCGGTCATTGCGTTAGGAAGAAACTGGTCGCACAAGAGCCGGGTGAGCACTCCATCGACGGTGAAATTAAAAATCCCGGTGCCCTCGCCATCGGAAATCCATTGCATCTGCGCGATCGTCGTACCGGACGCGGAGCCGGCGAAAAACATTCCAAAAATCAACGTACGTAGAAAATTCATACAGTTACTACTCTCTTTTCTCCCCCGAGAATAGTCCTCAAGCGGCGTTAGCTAGAACGCGCGCTTTGTGCCAGTGTAGAACGATCCTTGGCCAAATTCAAGACTATGGGCTGGAACAGTTTGGTCTTCTAGTGAGATCAACGTAATTCGTCGCCAACCGGTTTCGGTTCTTGCCTCATCCACTGTAGCGGGAGTTGTTTGTCGGTCGCGGTCAATCGTGCCTCCGGATGGAGCGCGACGGGCGGGCGGCATTTCCGAGAATTGTTCCGTGGCCTGTACCATTTCTTTTTTTCTGAATCATCGCGTTCAACCGAGGGTCGATAGATCTTGAAGGTGTGTTTCTAGTTACTTTCCCGAAAGTCAATAGCTCATCATCTGAACGTTGCCGGCGGCCTGCACGATGCGGGCGTGCTCGAGGTGCTTCGAGAACAAGGGCTGCGCGGCTTGTAACTCGGACCTCAACTCGCCGTTCTGGGCACTGGGGATCAACGCGCCGTTTACCGCGTCCGTAGCCGCCGCGAGTCTAGCGACGAAGATCTTTGAGGCGGCCACTCCAGGTACAGCCCAAACTCACCTGGGAGTCGCCGCATCACGCCTCAACGGGCCGATGGTAAACTTGGATGCTTGCTAGCTTTCCCACCCATCTATGAATGAACTCAAGACCCTCATCCGCGAAGTTCCTGACTTTCCGAAGCCCGGTATCAACTTCTACGACATCACCACCTTGATGAAGGACGGCCCGGGCTTGCGCCACGTCTTCGATGCCCTGCACGAACGCTACAAAGGCCAGGACATCGGCGCCGTCATCGGCATTGAAGCGCGCGGTTACTTCTTCGCTCCCGCCGTCGCTTATGCCTTGGGCGTTGGCTTTATTCCGGTGCGCAAGCCCGGGAAGCTTCCCGCAAAGACCGTGAATGTAGAGTACGCGCTCGAATACGGTACCGACAAGCTCGAGATGCACGCCGACGCCGTGCAGCCCGGCCAGCGGGTTCTGATCATCGACGACGTGCTCGCTACCGGCGGTACCGCTAGGGCCGTGGCGCAATTGGTGGAGCGGCAAGGGGGCAAGGTGGCGGGGCTGGGCTTCGTGATTGAGCTCGACTTCCTGGCGGGGCGCCAAAAGCTGCTTGGCTACGACATCTTCTCGTTGCTGCACTACTAGAGGGCGGCGGCCATGCGGATTGAACTGAAGGCGTTTGCCAAGATCAATGTCGGGCTGAAGGTGCTCTACCGCCGTCCGGACAACTACCACGAACTGCGTACGATCTTCCAGACCATCTCGCTGGCCGACCAAGTTGCCATTGAGTGGACCCCGGCGCGCTCTACCTCGATTGAACTCGACGACCCGCTCGGCATCCCCGACAACCTGATGGTGCGCGCGGCGCGGCTGGTGCTAGACGAGATGCGTGCCACGGGCGGGGTGCGGATGACCCTGAAGAAGAGCATCCCGATGGGCGGCGGGCTGGGTGGAGGGTCCAGCGATGCGGCGGCCGTCATGCGCGGGCTTCCGGCCTTGGTCGGAAAGTCGATCGCCCCGGCCCGCCTATCGGAGTTGGCCGTTCAACTCGGGGCCGATGTGCCGTTCTTCTTGCTCGGCGGCACGGCGCTCGGTTTAGGCCGTGGCGAAGAGCTCTACACTTTGCCGGATCTGATTCACACGAAAGGGCTTTTGGTCTGCCCGCGGGTACATGTATCCACCGCCGAGGCCTTCCGCGGCCTCGCCCGGCCGCCCTATGACGAATTGACTTCGAACGTGGGCTCTCGTATCCTGGAAGGGTTTCAGGTTCTCGCCCGGAATGTGACCGCTCGCCGGTCCCCCGGCGAATGGGCTAGTCTGTGCGAGAACGACTTTGAGCCAGCCGTATTTCGCCAGCATCCCAATCTCAAAAAGATCAAGCGGAAGTTGGTTCGGTTGGGTGCGCTGCCGGCCGTGATGACGGGCAGCGGGGCCGCCCTGTATGGGCTGTTCGACACCCTCCGGGCATTGGAAGAGGCGCGCGAATTGTTTCCGGATGAGGTGACTCACCGGTTCCGGTTGGTGAGCCGGCGGCAGTATGCGGTTGATTGGCAGCGGTCCTGGGCGGCGGCCCAATCTGGAATGTCGGGAAGGTAGGAATGGCGGCACCCAAGCCTCAGCGGACGGTCCGGCCATCGAGAGCAATGCGTTTCGATCGATTGAAGATCATTACGGGTAACGCCAACCGTGGGTTGGCGGCGGAAATCGCCGATCGGCTGTTTGTCGATCTGGGCGACGCACGCGTGTCGAATTTTTCCGACGGCGAAAGCTACATTCAGATCAAAGAGAACGTGCGCGGCGCCGACGTCTTCGTGATCCAGCCCACCTCGAATCCCGTTAATCATCACGTGATGGAATTGCTCCTGATCATCGATGCCCTGCGGCGCAGTTCCGCGGATCGCATTACGGCGGTGCTCCCCTACTTTGGCTACGCCCGGCAGGACCGTAAGGATCGCCCCCGCGTCCCGATCTCGGCCCGCCTGATGGCCAGCCTGCTCGAACGCGCCGGCGCCGACCGAGTCCTAGCGCTCGACCTCCATGCCGCCCAAATCCAAGGCTTCTTCGACATCCCCGTCGACCATCTTTTTGCGACGCCCGTGTTGATGGAGTATTACCGCAACCAGAATCTCGACGAAGTTACCGTAATTTCGCCCGACGCCGGGGGCGTGGAACGTGCCCGGGCCTTTGCCAAGCGGCTGAACGCGCCCTTGGCGATTATCGACAAGCGCCGCGAAGAGGCCAACGTGGCCGAAATCATGAACATCATCGGCGATGTCCGCGGGCGCAAGTGCATCATGCTCGACGACTTGATCGACACCGCGGGTACCTTGGTGAAGGGTGCCGAAGCGCTGTTCGCCGCCGGCGCCCAGAGCGTGTCGGCTTGTGCCACCCACGCCGTGCTCTCCGGGCCGGCCATTGAACGAATTGAAGCGTCTCGCTTAAGCGAGCTCGTAATTACAAACTCCATTCCCCTGCGGCCGGAAGCCGCGGCTTGTAGCCGGATTAAAGTGATGAGCGTGGCGCCGTTGCTGGCGCGCGCCATTCAATCGATCCACGGGGAAACTTCCATCAGCGTGCTGTTTGAGTAAGCCGATGCAAGAAAACGAAATAGCAGAAAGAGGGTAAGCAAACATGCGCAAAGACATTACCGTAATCGCCGAACCGCGGCTGGTGCGGGGCAAGAACGAAATGAACCGCCTGCGGGTGAAGGGGATGAACCCGGCCGTGATTTACGGCGCCGGCATCGATCCGGTCGCCGTCAGCATCAAACCGAAGGACTTGAACAAGATCCTCTATTCGAGCACCGGATCTAACACCATCTTTAACGTCGCCGTCATGGGCGGCGAAACGACGCCGGTGATGATGGTGGATTGGCAAATGGACCCCATCAAGGACACCCTGCTGCACGCCGACTTACTGCGCATCGACTTGACGAAGCGCATTCGCGTGAAAGTGCCGGTGCATACCTCGGGCGACCCGATGGGCGTGAAGATCCAGGGCGGCCAATACGAAATCATCAACCGCGAAATCGAAATCCGCTGCCTGCCGGACGATGTGCCGGAAGTCTTCGAAGTGAATGTCGCCTCCATGGCCCTTAACTCCGCCTTGCGCGCGAGTGACATTCCCCTCAAGGAAGGCATGGAGCTGGTTTCCGATCCCCGCCTGGTGATCTCGCATGTCATCTCCACGCGTATCTCGGATGAAGCGGCTGCGGCTGGGGTGGCGGAACCGGAAGTCATCAAGAAGGGCAAGAAGGAAGAGGCCGGTGCGGCTCCGGCGAAGGGTGCGGCTCCGGCCAAGGGCGGCGCGGCTCCCGCTAAGGCGGCAGCGCCGGCGGCGAAGGCTCCGGCCGCGAAGAAGAAGTAATCGTCCATGGCTTGGCTGGTGGCCGGTCTCGGCAATCCGGGGCCCGAGTATGAGCGCACGCCGCACAATCTTGGGTTTCTGGCCGTCGACCGGTTCGCTGAGCGCAACGGGATCCGCCTCACGCGGCCCGAGTGCAAGGCCTGGGTGGGTTTGGGTAAGGCTGGCGGCGTCGACGTCGTGGTAGCCAAGCCCCAGACCTTTATGAATTTGAGTGGTGTGTCAGTGAAGGCGTTGCTCGAAAAGTACGCCCTGCCACTCGCGAGTTTGCTGCTCGTGTATGACGAGTTAGCGTTGCCGTTTGGCCAGTTGCGGATTCGCCCGAAAGGGTCCGCCGCGGGTCATAACGGGGTGAGTAGCGTCATCCAGTCGGTGGGTTCGGAAGAATTCTGCCGGTTGCGGATTGGTTGCTCTCCTGGCCACAAGGGTGGCAAGGAGTATTTGCTTTCGCCGATACGGCGGGAGTTGGCAAAAGAGCTGGACTCGACCTTGGACCTTACCGCCCAAGCCATCGAGACCATTACCGCGAAAGGCGCCGAACAGGCCATGGCGATTTATAATCGTCGCGCCCAAAGCGAACCGGAAACAAACGGATGAATCGAATCTACGAAGAAATGTTCATCGTCCGCCCCGATGCGACGGACGAGGTGATCGATCCCCTGGTGGAGATCATCACCAAAGAAGTTCTCTCCAAAGAGGGAACGATTGACAAAGTGGAAAAGTGGGGCAAGCGTCGCTTGGCCTACAAACTCGAAAAGCTCGACCACGGTTACTACGTGCTGGTGCAGTTTACCTGCCCCGCCGCCTCCGTGAAAGAAATCGAACGCCGCCTGCGCGTGCAGGACGCGGTGCTGAAATTCATCACCGTGCGCATTGACGAGCGACTCAAGGTCGCCGAAAAGCGGAAGAAGAAGGCCGACAAGCGCGCCGCGCGCAAGCCTCCGCCCGCTCCGATGCCTTCCGCGGCTCCCTTGGTGCCGGGTGCGGTATTGGCGGGTGCTCCGGCCCCTGGTGCTCCCGCCATGCCGGCTGCTCCTTTAGCCGCAGCGCCCGCGCTGCCTGACGCTCCGGTGGTCCAAACCCCGGTGGTCGAAACCCCGGTGGTCGAAACCCCGGTGGTCGCGACGCCGGTCGTCGAAACCCCCGTGGTCGAAACCCCCGTGGTAGAAACCCCAGTGGTCGAGACTCCAGCAGTCGAGACTCCAGCAGTCGAGCCTCCCGCGGTCAAAACCCCAGCTGCCGACAAACCGGCGGCCGAATAAACATAGAGGAATGAAAGGAAACATCACCAATGGCTGAAACACCCAAAGGCGGACGTCCCATCTCGGCCTCCATGCGGCCGACCGGTACGGACAAGGCGGTCATCACCGGCCGCAAGCAATACCTGCGTCGCAAGCGCGTCGCGCGTATCTCAGACAAGCGAATCGGCGAAGTCGACTACAAGAACGTCGACCTGCTGCGGACCTTCCTTACCGAGCGCGGCAAGATCATTCCGCGTCGCATTACCAACGTCTCGGCCCGCGTGCAAAGGCGCGTCACCGAGGAAATCAAGCGGGCGCGCAACATTGCGCTGCTGCCGTTTGCGGGCAACCCGCATATGCCGTACTAAGGAGACCAACATGCAAATCATTCTGCGTGAAGACATCGACAAACTCGGCAACCGCGGCGACATGGTGAAGGTGAAGGACGGCTACGCCCGGAACTTTCTTCTGCCCCGCCGGCTGGCCGTCACGGCCAACGAAAGCAACCGGAAAATCGTCGAGCAGGAGCGCCAGGCGCACCTGCGCAAAGAAGCGACCCTCAAGGGTCAGGCCGAAGATCTCGGCAAGTTGATGGCGAATCTGAGCATCGTGATCAAGCAGAAGGCGGGCGAAAATGACCACCTCTTCGGCTCGGTTACGGCGCAGGACATTGCCAACGCGCTCGAGGCTCAGAAGTACACGATCGACCGCAAGAAGATCGTGCTCGACGAACCGATCAAGCAATTGGGTGACTACAAAGTGACCGTCAAGCTGCACAAGGACGTCTCGGTGGAGATTCCGGTCAGCGTGACCAAGGACGAGTAGGGAGCCTTCGGAGTAAGATACAGGGGCCGGGTGTTTTCCAAAACTCCCGGCCCGTTTTTTTATCTTGAGGCTTTCATCTTGGGGAATGGAACGAATTTTTATGGGCTATTTTTCTTTAGAGGGCCAAGTGGCCATTGTCACCGGAGCGGCTTCCGGCATCGGTGAAGCCGTCGCGCACCGCCTAGCTAAGGCCGGCGCCCGCGTCGTGATTGCCGACATTAACCTGGCCGGCGCGCAGGCCGTGGCGGAAACGATTCCCCATGCGCTCGCCGTGCAAGTGGACATTACCCAACTCGCTAGTACCGACGCTTGCGTCGCTCAGGTGCTGGCGGAAACCGGCCGGATCGATATTCTTGTCAACAACGCCGGCATCGGTGGCAAGGCGGCACCCTTATGGGAGCAGACGCCCGAGGATTGGCAGGCTTGCATCGCCGTCAACCTCACCAGTATCTTCAATTTTTGTAAGTCCGTCATTCCTACGATGCGGGAAAGAAAGTACGGGCGCATTGTGAATATCGCTTCGATTGCCGGCAAGGAAGGCAATCCGAACATGATCCCTTACTCGGCCACGAAAGCCGGAGTGATTGGCTTTACCAAGAGCCTGGCCAAGGAAGTGGCCACCGAAAGCATTACCGTCAACGCCGTAACCCCGGCCGTCGTTCGCACCAAAATTCTCGAACAACTAACGCCGCAGCAGGTGGAGTATATGACCAGTAAGATCCCGATGCGCCGCACCGGCGAGCCCGAAGAGATTGCCGCCGTCGTGCACTATCTGGCGAGCCCTGACGCGAGCTTCGTCACGGGACAGGTCGCTGACGCCAGCGGTGGCCGGGCAACTTACTAACATGCTTCCCGCCGACCAATATTTCGCCACGCCCGTTTTTACCTTGCTCGACGAAGCCGCCCAAGGCCGCATCGGGATCGACCAACGTTGGCTCCACGCCATCCTTGACCGTGGCCCCGATTCCATCGAAGACCTCGTCCGCTTTGGCCTGACGCCGCAGGGCGAAAACCGGCTCGACCTCACCGATGACTTGGTCGCGATGGTGCGCTTCTTCCGCGATCCTCGCGCCTTGCCCTACTTAATCGAAGTCGTCCGCCGCGACCCGACGGACGTACCCGACGACGTCAACTTTGCCCTCCCCGCCTTTGGCTCCGCCGCCGTCGAGCCGTTGTTACAACTCGCGCAGGAATTAGAAGAAGACCAGGCCGGCGAAGTCGCTTTTCTGCTCGCCGGCCTCGGCCAGAAAGACGTGCGCGATCCGCGTATCCTCCACTTACTCCTTGACCGTCTCGATTACGACCTCCGCGACGGCGCGCTCTGTCTCGGCCTTTACGGTGACCCCGCGGCCATCCCCGCCATCGAAAAGTTTCTGGTCGAGTTACCCAACGACAACCAGTTGCTCTTCGCCCTGAACGAATTGCGCGAGCCGAGCAAAGTGGAAGATGAGCCGTTCGATATCTGGGCATCTTACCCCGAAGTCTCCGCCCCCGATTTCAGCGTCATGGACGAGCCGGCCCGCCTCGAGATCCTGCGCACCGGCTCCGACCCGCTCGACCGTGCGGAGGCCGCCCATAGCTTCTTTACCGAGGACATGTCCGACGAAGCCGTAACCGCGCTCCTCGCCGCCGCCCGCGGCGACGCCGACGCCTCCGTGCGCGGCCGTTGCTGGGAAGCCGTTGCCTCCCACGAAGATTCGCCACCCCTGCGCGAGCAACTTACCCAACGCCTCATCGATTCGAGCGTTGCCCCGGAGGAACGCGCAGGCTGTCTGGTAGGCTTGGCCCTACTGGATGCGCCTATCTACGATCAGGCAGTACTTCTGTATCAGAATTCGGAAATTCGCCCGAAGGTACTGGAAGCCATGTGGCGTTCGCTTGACCGCCGCTTTGGCAAGTACTTCGTCAGCCACCTCGACGACCCGCACCTTGAGACCCAGCGCATCGCCATCCGCGGCGTCGGCTATCTCCAGATGCGTGGCGAGTTAGCGCGCCTGAAGGCCTTCTGGGGCGAAGACGAGCTGCGGGAGGACGCGCTCTATGCCTTTGCTCTCGCCGCCCCGTCTGACCCCACTCCCAGCGCCCTCCGGACCCTCCTCAAACGCATCACCGCCGATGCCCACCTCTCCGAAGACGAAACCGAACTGGTCATGCTCGCCCTCGACGAACGCTTGCGTATGGCAGGCAAAAGCCCCGTCTTCCGTCCTCTGGGCCCCGATGACGATGAAGATTGATGTATTTTACCGCATAAAATACAGTACACTCACCGGCGTGTAGTCCTACCCACAAAAAGGGTTAGAAAGAGCTTCCACTTAAGCTAGTATTGATGTTACACTCCTGAACAAAAAACAAGATAAGGTCCTTCGGGCCGGAGGGTGATCCATGTACGAAGCAACAGCGGTCGGTTTGCAGCCGATTACGACAAAAGGTAAGATTCTGATTTTGGGCCGAGGCGAAGGATTAGGGCACGCTTTGCGTAACCGTTTCTTTCAAGTCACCCAAATCGACGACGCCGAAAACGCCGCCATGGCTGTACCGGGCCAAAGTTACGACTTGGTGTTGATGGAAGAGGATTTACCCTCTTCGCGCCCCGAAGTTCGCCATCGCATTGAAGCGGCGTTACCGGGAGTGCCGATCGTGAAACTGGCCAGCGCACCGCCGTCGGAAAATTCTGACCTCAGCATCGATACCCTGGAGAGCCATCATATCGCCAAGGTCTTGAATCTCACCCACGGCAACTACGCCAAAACCGCCCGCCTTCTGGGCATCGACCGTACGACACTTTACAATAAAGTGAAGCGGTACGGCCTCTCCCGGTAGTTCCAGCCGGGCCTACCCCAAGTTTTTATATCCGGTACTTCTGCAACAGTCGCTCGTTCAGCCGATGCCCCAGTCCGGGCCGGTCCGTTACGGCCAGTTCGCCCGCGACGAACTGCTCGGTCGGCGACAATAGCTCGCCGCGCCAAGCCACCTCACCCCATTGCATTTCCAGGATCTCGAAGTTGGCGAGTGTCGAGCACAGGTGCGCCGACGCGGCCGTCGCCACTGGCCCCGACGGGTTATGCGGCGCCACCTTCACTCCTTCTGCCCGCGCCATCGCCGCAATGTTCGCCAGCTCCCGGATGCCGCCGCAGTGCTTCACGTCCGGCATGATCACTTCCACCGCCCGCCGCCGGCACAGCGGCACAAAACCATCCACCCCAAAAAGCACTTCGCCGCCTGCCATTCTCTGCTGAATTCGCCGGCGAATTTCGACCGTATTTTCCACCATTTTCGGGTCCACCGGCTCTTCATACCAGCTCAGCTTCACCGGCTCCAATCGCCGCGCCACGGCCACCGCCCGCTCCACCGAAAAGAAGCTATGGCAATCCACCATCACCTTGGTGTCAGCGCCCACCGCCGCCCGGATTGCCTCCAGGCAGGCGATGCCCAGGTCGACGGCCCGCTCCTGCTCCGTCGGGTCAGTCGGGAACCCGTCGAAGGGCGCGGCCTTAATCGCCCGGAATCCTTCGCCCACCGCCCGTTGCGCCGTCACGGCAAAGCCCGCTGGCGTGCGGGGCTTCGTCGTGCGGTTGATGTTCGCGTAGATGGGCAGCCTACGGGTGACGGCGGTGCCCAATAACGCATGCAAGGGGCATTCCAGCGCCTGCGCGGCCAGGTCACAAAGCGCTTGCTCCACGGCGCTGTATGCTGTAGCCGACACCAAGCCACCCGCCCGCGCCCGCCCTTCGCCTCGCTGCCGAAATAGCTCGATCTCTAGTGGACTTCTGCCCTCCATCATGCCGGCATAGGCGGCCAGTTCGGCCTCCATCTGCTGCGCATTGGCCTTCGTGGTGGCGGCGAATCCAAAGGCGTCGGAGGCTTCGCCCAGCCCGGTCAGCCCTTGGTTGGTGTGCACCCGCACCATCAGCCATACGGTTCGCTCCGTGGCGCGGATCGGCAGCAATTCGAGCCGTGTCACTTTCAGGCGGGAACGGGCGGCCAGGGCCAACAGTACGCGGCGAGTCATACTTGATAAGCTATCAGCCAGATGATCCCTCGTTTTTTGCTCATCGTCCTTTTTATCGCGTTAGCCCTGGGGGCGCAGTCGCCGGTCGCCATCCTCGAATCGCGCTGCATCTCCTGCCACGCCGGCCAAGTCGTCCTGTCCGGCCTCGACCTCTCGTCCCGCGTTTCGGCCTTGAAGGGCGGCAACCGCGGCCCCGCCATCGTCCCCGGTGACGGCGCGTCGTTGTTGCTCAAAGTGATCGAGCGCCAAGGCACCGTCAAGATGCCGCCCACCGGACCGCTGCCCGCCGCCGAAGTAGCCGCGTTAAAGGAATGGGTGCTCGCCGGCGTGCCTTGGGATAACGCCATCACTAAGCGCTCCACCTGGTGGTCCTTCCAGCCGCTCGCTACTCCCCAAAGCGGCAGCATCGATGACTTCGTGGCTGCAAAGCGTGCCGGCCTGCCCGCGGCTCCCCGCGCCAACCGCGCCACTTTGCTCCGGCGACTCGCCATCACCCTCACCGGCCTGCCGCCCACCGTCGACGAAGTAAAGGCCTTCGCCGTCGACAACCAGCCCGGCGCCTTCGCCCAACAAATCGACCGCTATCTCGCTTCTCCGCGTTACGGTGAAAAATGGGGACGCCACTGGCTCGACTTAGTCCGCTACGCCGATACCGCCGGCTTTGAGCTCGATTCCTGGGTCGCCGACGCTTGGCGTTATCGCGATTACGTCATACAGGCCTTCAACGCCGACAAACCCTACGATCGTTTTATTCGCGAACAACTCGCCGGCGATGAATTCTTTCCCGAAGACCCCTCGGCCATCACCGGCACCGGTTATTATTGCGTCGGCCCCAACCGCGACGGCTTCCCCGACCAAGCCGACATCAACCGCGTCGAAACCCTGGCCGACTACACCGACACCACCGGCGCCGTTTTCCTCGGACTTACCGTCGGCTGCGCCCGCTGCCACGACCATAAGTACGATCCCATTTCGCAAAAAGA
>Ga0105044_10001903_pt1 | contig 28266 bp, 27 predicted proteins | sample MAT01_FD_78092 | JGI IMG/M metagenome (GOLD analysis project Ga0105044, IMG submission 78092) | Freshwater microbial communities from Lake Fryxell liftoff mats and glacier meltwater in Antarctica - MAT-01 | ecosystem: Environmental > Aquatic > Freshwater > Ice > Liftoff microbial mat | place... | reverse complement strand
TCTTTGCTACATGCAATTTTGAGGGCTTGTGCACTAAAAGCACATCAAAATTTTCAAATTATCCGCGCGTTAAAACGTCAAAATTTGTACAAAGTCGAGTTCAAGGCATCTTTTAAATAATCGTTTTTTGTTTTAAAATTATTTGCCTTTGGTTCGCGGGGTGTGGGGACATCCCTTGCCTTGAGTGCATTGATACTTTTAAAGGCATTAAAAAAAATCTTTTCATTGATCATTCTTTGACCAAATACTTGGCGGTGTAATTTCCCTCTATTCCTCAAATTTTCGATGACAGTATTGAGTTTGGCTTGTTCAACTGTTGTAAAATAACCTTTTTTTTCATAATCCACAGCTAATTGTGCAATATTTTTAGCGACGACATTTAGATTTGTGGTGGAAAGGTTGACTTTCGGAAGCAAGGATAGTATTTTTTTTATAAAAGTGACAAGCCGCCCATCAAGTTTTCCCTTAGTCTCTTCTAATTTATTTGTTATATTCGCATCTTGAGTCTTGCTAATTCTTTCTAATTTAAGAACTAATTGGTGAAACTCCTCTGGAGTCTCGATTTTTTTAATCTCAATCATAAATACCTTATATTAATATTTTTCATTAGGATAATTTTAAACTAATCTAATGAAAAATAGAACATTTATTTTAAAACAACTATTTTTTCTCATTGAATGTGACACTTTCATCGACAGGAAAACTTGTCTCACTAAAAGTTATGTTGATCATGTGCTTATTAAATGGCTGTACTTTATAAAAAAGAAACTCTTCAACAAGGTAAACTTGGCGTGCAGAAGCTTAGCAAGGATAGTTTAAGAATAATTGGTCTGGAAATATGAGCGTAATATCCGTCATGTGATTAAACAATGTGGTTGAATTCTAAAAAAGACTTTCGTCTTGTCTATCGCACCAAGAATTCACTCAAAAATCATAGCGCTTGAAATCTGCTAAAATGCTATTTTTGCGTTTGGTTCGTTTTATATCGAAATCCAGTTTCGTATCTAAGTGAAAAACGCATAATAGAACAAGTTGCCCTGAATGCATTGAACGGATGATTTGACTTTAAAAAGACGACAAGATACTTTGAATTTTTACAAGACTTTTTATTCAAAGGAAAATCTCAATGATTCATGCTAAACACCACGAAGTTATTGCACATATTATGACAACCAATCCTAAAACAATTCACCTTAAAACTCCTATATCTGAGGTAGGAAAAATTTTTAGCGAAGGAAAATTCCATCACCTTCCTGTAGTTGATGGCAAAGAGCTCATTGGGATTGTCAGCTATTTTGATCTCATTAGAGTCAGCTTTGAAGGTTCATTTGGGGTCAGCGACAAAAAAGCAGTTTATTCTGTGCTGGATCACATGTTAGATATTGCAGCAATTATGACAAAAGACCCTTTGTGTATCCAAGAGAAAGGCACTATTCGGGATGCTGCGGAAAAACTATCTACGGGTAAATTCCACGCTCTACCAGTTGTTAATGATGATCATGAACTTGTGGGTATTGTCACTTCTAAAGATTTGATTGACTATCTGATAAAACTTTATTAAAAATCGACATCCACTTAAGGAGAAAACAACTAATGTTAAAATTCATAATAGGAACACTTGGCGTAATGACCATAACGACTATGTCCCTCTTTTCTGAAATTTCGCTAGGGGAAAAACTTGAGACCCAAATGTGGGAAGATATGAAGCATGCGAACTATAAAGCTGTTGAAGAGAAAATTGCGAAACAGTTCCAGTCCGTTCACACCTTTGGTGCATTGACCCGCGAAGCAGAGATAGAACTAATTAAAAAATTGTATCTCGGAACCTATGAAATCAGTGATTTAAAATTCACAGAAAATGGAGATACCATTGTTGTTACCTATCTTATTTCTGTAAGGGAAAAGATCGAAAATCATCAGCTTTCTGAAAAGCCTGCTCCACGTCTGAGTGTATGGAAAAAAAACGATGGCGAGTGGCAATGGATCGCTCATGCAAATCTTAAGGAGATCCCAACGAATCAGCCCAAGGCAAGCATACCAGTGCCTAAGAAATCCTAAAACAGATTAGCAAAGACTTATGAAATTGAGTTAGCTCGGTTTTCTAAGTTGAACGAAATCCACAACATTTTTTGTTTAACCTGGTCCCTAGCTATTTTTTTATGTCGGCATTCATTATACGTTTCATCCAAAGATGATTTTTTTGCAAATAGTATGTAAAGTGGTTTAAGAATCCTCTTTATAAAAGGGATACGCAAACAAAGTTGAGTGACTAACAATTGACTGCTATCTGTTGAGTAGCCAGAGTCCAGCATTAAGCGATGCTGCATATATAGTTCTCCAAGCTCTGAACCTGAGAATTTAAACAGAAGCAAGCTTGATCGTATTTAGCTGAATGCGTTGGAAGTTGCCAGTAATCTTTGTCATTAATTCATGATGGGTTCATCTGTAAAAAAAATGAGCGCTTTTTCTAGAAGCACTCATTTAAGACAATAATCGTTATTTCGAATGATCCACAATAAAACTGATTTTAGCATGGACGCGGAATTTAGTGATTTTATTCCCTTCTACGATCCCTTCAATATGCTCGACATTGACTTGCTTGATATCAGCCACAGTTTGAGAAGCTTCCGTTACTGCTGCTTTGATCGCATCATCTACAGTTTTTCCTTCGCTAATGACTTCAATGACTTTTACAATAGACATGCTAGTCTCCTTGGTTTTTATTTTTTTAATGACACATATTTTTTTTATATTCAATAGATTTTAAAAATTTACCCAATCGGATTAATGGCTTTCATTTATTCAGATAAAAAAACCCAGGCTCCGCACTTCTTGGAATTTGCTCTTAATCCCCCGAAGCAGTTAAACTAATGCAAAATTAAATGATGGCTACATGGAGAGAAATGAATAAATACGACCACGCCCAGATAGAAAAAAAATGGCAGAATATTTGGTTAAAAAATAAAACTTTTAAAACTAATCTTGATACTACCAAACCGAAGTATTATGTATTAGATATGTTCCCCTACCCTTCCGGTACAGGGCTCCATGTCGGCCACGTTGAGGGGTATACTGCCACAGACATCCTGGCACGCTATAAACGCCAAAAAGGATTCAATGTGCTGCATCCGATGGGTTGGGATAATTTCGGTTTACCTGCTGAACAGTATGCGATCCGCACCGGCACACATCCTGCTATCACAACCAAACAAAATATTGAAAATTTCAAAAGACAGCTTCAAGCTCTCGGTTTTAGCTATGATTGGGACCGCGAAATCAACACGAGCGATCCTAATTACTACAAATGGACTCAATGGATTTTCACAAAGCTTTATGAAAAAGGGTTAGCCTATGAAGCTGAAATGCTGGTTAATTTCTGTCCTTCTCTAGGCACGGTAGTTGCTAATGAAGAAGTAGAAAACGGGCGTACTAAAGAGGGTGGATATCTTGTCGAAAGGCGTCCCTTGAGGCAATGGGTGCTTAAAATTACAGCTTATGCCGACCGGCTTCTGCAAGACTTAGATCTTTTAGATTGGCCAGAAGGACTAAAAAAACTTCAAGCCAATTGGATTGGCAAAAGTGAAGGTGTGCAAGCTGAATTTTCGATTGAAAACACTTCTCATGCGATTTCGATTTTTACGACTTGCCCGCATACTTTATTCGGGGCAACTTATGTCGTTTTAGCTCCAGAGCATCCCTTAGTGCCGCAAATTACTGCTGCTGAACATCTGGATGCAGTGCAGCTGTATCAAAAAGAAGTTGCCCTCAAGAGCGATTTTGACCGCACAGAAATGGCAAAAAGTAAAACAGGCGTTTTTACTGGCGCCTATGCCATCAATCCAATCAACCAAAAACGCATTCCGATTTGGATTGCCGATTACGTCCTTCTCAATTACGGCACCGGAGCAGTCATGGCTGTGCCTGCGCACGATGAACGGGACTTTGAATTCGCCCAGCAATACAAGCTTCCTATCATTCCAGTGGTTGATCCTGAGAGTGACGCCATCGAAGCGGAAAATCGAGCCCAAGTGCTGCAAGAAATCGCGGCTGGTAAAAAATGCTGGACAGGGCCTGGCAGGTCTATTAATAGTCAATTTGAGACTTTTTCAATCAATGGGCAAATTCTTTCTGAAGCTAAAGAAAGCATCGCCAAATGGCTTGAATCGAACCATAAAGGCAAAAAAACGATCAGCTACAAACTGCGGGATTGGCTATTCTCACGGCAGCGTTACTGGGGAGAACCATTTCCCATCCTCCATTTCGAAGATGGCAGCAAACGAACTTTAGGGCTTGATGAATTGCCGTTATGTCCCCCGCAAATTAGTAATTACAAGCCGGCAAGCGATGGGAGAAGTCCCTTAGCAAATGCTCCTGAGTGGGTCTTTATCAACGATAGCAAAACAGGCAAAAATGCGCGTCGCGAAACTAACACGATGCCGCAATGGGCCGGTTCTTGCTGGTATTATATCCGTTTTTGCGATCCGCATAATGATCAAGAGGCTTGGAGTCGCGAGGCTGAGAAATATTGGCTGCCTGTCGACCTCTATGTAGGCGGGGTTGAACATGCTGTTCTTCATTTATTATATTCTCGCTTCTGGCATAAAGTTCTCTATGATTGTGGCTTTTTGAGCACACCAGAACCTTTTAGAACTTTGCGAAATCAAGGAATTATCACGGCACGTTCGTTTCAAAACAGTATGGGAGCATATGTTGCCCCTTCCGATGTGCAGGAAAAAAATGGGGAATATTTTCTACAGGGATCTGGAGAAAAACTGAAGAGCCAAATTGACAAAATGTCAAAGTCTAAGCTCAACGGGGTTTCCCCTGATGAAATTGTCGAAGAATTTGGTGCAGATGCACTGCGTCTTTACGAAATGTTCATGGGGCCTTTAGAGAAAGAAAAGATTTGGAATACAGACGCCGTGTCAGGTTGCCGTCGCTTTTTAGGACGTTTTTATGAATTAACCCAATCTCCTAAACTGACACAAGAAAACTCTCCTGAGGCCTTGAAACTTGGCCATCGTCTAGTTGAAGGTGTAGAAAAAGATATTGAAGCCCTGCAGTTTAATACTGCGATTGCTAAAATGATGGAATTCATCAACGATTTTTCAAAACTTCCTGCTTACCCTATCCGTGTCATTAAAATGGCGACACAATCCTTATCTTCTTTTGCACCCCATTTAGCTGAAGAAATCTGGCAAATTTTGGGAGAAACAGAGTCCATTACCTACGCACCGTACCCAAAAGCGGATCCTCGTTATTTAGAGGATGAAATGGTCACTTATGTGGTGCAAATTAATGGAAAATTACGTGGAAGATTCGAACTTCCAAAAGATCAATCACAAGATGAAATCGTTGCAGCCGCACGTAGAGATCCAAATGTCGAGCGCTATCTAGATGGAGCCACTTTGTTAAAGGTCATCTTTGTTCCCAACAAGTTGCTTAATTTGGTGATATCCTCCTAAAAGATCAGAAATATTCTCTATGGCATCTCTATAGAGAATATTTCTAATTTTTACCTTTGACTTAAAAGGTTTAAAAAATTAACTTATCCATCACATTTTTTTAATAAAAAGCCACGATCTTCTTGGAGTAATACCAAATGCCTGAACTGCCTGAAGTTGAAACCATTGTCCGAGAAATGTGCGAGGCCAGATTAGAGGGCGCAGAAATTAGTGGCGTGGAAGTTTATTGGAATCGAAGCATTGCTACACCGGCTCTGACAGAGTTTGTTCAAAAGATGCGTCATCAAACGATTCAAAAGATCTCTAGAAGAGGCAAATTTATAGTCATCAAGCTATCTCAGGACACTGTATTGGTACACTTACGCATGACGGGTAAATTTTTGATTTCAGCCACTAAAGAACCTCCTCATACCCATGAACGTGTCCGTTTATATTTAAATGACGGTCGTTTGCTCCGTTATGAGGATCAGCGTAAATTTGGGAAATGGTACCTACTAGAAAATCCTGAAGATCATCTGGATCAATTAGGAATTGAACCCCTTTCCTCTCATTTTACACTCAAAACCTTTCAAAACCTCCTTAAAGGTAGTCAAAGACCGATCAAACCATTTTTATTAGATCAGCATAAGCTAGTGGGATTGGGTAATATTTATGTCGATGAAGCCCTTTGGCAAGCTGAAGTTCATCCAAAAAGAAGTGTTTCTAGTCTAACGCAAAAAGAGATGCGCGCTTTGCATCAAGCGATTCCAGAAGTATTGCAAAAAGGGATAGATAACATTGGCACAAGCTTAGGGTCAAAACGTGCTAATTACTATAGTGTTAGCGGCCGCCGTGGCACTAATCAACAACAGCTGAAAGTATTTCGTCGAGATGGCCTCCCCTGCCCTCGATGCGGAAACATCATCAAAAAAATTGTTGTCGCACAAAGGGGAACTCATTTTTGTCCATTTTGTCAAAAAATTTAAAATTTTCTGAAAAATTATTGGAGAATCTAATGAATTTCAAATTCCTCAATCATTTAGCTCTTTTGACTGTGCTTATGCATCCCCTTTACGGAGGAGAGGTGACCTGGAGTGGAGGAAACAATTCAAATTTTTTAGATACAACTAACTGGATCCCTGCAGGAGTACCTGGAGCAGCAGATACAGCCATTTTCTCAAATAGCGGAATTACTTTTAATCCCACGATCTCAGGGTCTCCTGCGGCAGATCTTTTTTTAGGTGAGATTCGTTTTGCCGATGAAACCTCTTATGTCTTTAATCTCGCTGTCACAACTTCTACACAATTTAGACTGCAGCAAGGGGTGGCAAATCCTAGCAGAGCCAATCAATTTTTTTCGATCAATGGTTCAACTTCAATCCTTCGTTTTGAAAATAGTGCCTCTGCAGACTCTTCACAAAGCGGCAAAATTACTTATAATGCTGCAAATGGGGGAAGGTTGCGGTTTGCGAATACGTCGACCGCTTCCAACGCCCAAATCCATCTTCAGCCAACAGGCGGCCTGCTAGAATTTTTTTCCAATTCAACCGCTGCAAATGCGCAAGTTACAATGGCGGGTTCTAGTGCCACGACAACTTTTTTCAACAGTTCACACGGTGGCAATGCCGAAATCACAAGTACCGATCAAGGAAATATCGTTTTTACCAACACGTCTAATGCTGAAAACATTCACATTATGGCTGACAAAACCACTGTCGGATTCAGCGGCTCCAGTCAGGCCAATAATGCTCAAATTTTGGCCACAGGTGCTTCTATCATTACTTTTTCAGGGAATAGCAACGCCAATTCCGCTGCAATTCAAACTAATAATAGCCAAGTACTTTTTACAAACACCGCTCAAGGAAGTAATGCTCGATTAAGCATGCAGAATCATTCTATGTTGCTGTTTTCACAAAACAATACCTTGGCATCAATTACCAGCGATAGCACCAGTCAAGTGGATCTCCAATCATTTGAATTAACTTTAGGAAATTCAAATGCTAATTCTTTAATCAATGGAACCATCAGTGGTATTGGTGGCAGCCTTGTTAAAAATGGGTCTGGAACATTAGGTTTAAACGCGCTGAACTTATTTACTGGCGAGACGACAATCAATCAGGGAAAATTGTATGGTTCAGGCTCAGTTGCAGGAAATCTAAATATTTTAAATGAGTCCCTGTTTTCACCTAGCAATCTTTCTATCGCGACATTCAATGTAGGAGGAAATTACTCACAAAGCGCTTCAAGCACACTTGAGGTGGCTGTTAATGGCACAGGAGAAAGCAGCTTAGTCGATGTCGCTGGCACAGCTGCCATCAATGGCTCATTGAAGGTTTATTCGCCCGATGGCAGATATACAACCGGTACTGAATACACCATTGTCCATGCAGATGGAGGCAGACATGGAGTTTTTCAAAGCACTTTAGTCAACAATCCTTATTTTTTACCCAAAGTTAGCTATGATGCTGAAAATGCTTTTTTAACCTTAAACACCGATTTTAGTAGTGCTGCAATCACACAAAACCAGCTTAATGCGGCTGAACAAATTGATCAAATTGTCCAACCAAATGCGTCTGAAATGCTCTTTATCAACAATTTAGCTAGTTTGTCTTTAAATGGATTGCGAAGCTCACTCCAAAATTTAAGTGGAACACAATATGTTGATCTTTTTCAACTAAGCAATCTTTCGAATCATCGATTGGTGCAACGTTTGCGTCTTTTAAATTTAGATGCGGTCTGCTGCTCCTGCGGTTCTCTTGATTTTTGGATTCAAGGTGGAACAGGTAAAGGTCATATCGAAGGCGATGAGCACTCAAAAGGAGTTAAAGAACGGGGCTGGAATATCGATGCTGGCTTTCTTAAATGCCTCAATTCCTTCTTTACAGTTGGAGCAGCCTTTGATTTTGAATACAAACATCTAAATTTGAAATCCAATAGCCTCGGGAAATTCACACAAACCAAAGGAGCATTATTTGGTGTCTATAATCACCCGTTTTTTTATTGCGGCTTAGATCTCATTGGCGGGATTAATCAAACTAAAATTAAACGTTGGACTGTAAGTGATACCTGGAGACGCCCCACTTCGAAGCCAAGGATCGCACTTTGCACCGCCTATTTTGAATTTGGAAAAAACCTCTTTGCGCCATTCTCCCACTTCCAACCCTTTCTTGGCCTAGATTCAACCTACTCTCATCTCAAAAAAACCAAAGAGCGCCATGGGGGAAATAGCAACTTGACAATTTCGCAGAAGCACGCCTATCTTCTTGATGGATTAATCGGAATTCACGCTCGCGGAGTTCTTTCGAATATCGACCTTAGGGGTGACATTGCCTATCGCTACCACTTTACAGATATCCAAAACCGTCTGCAAATGTGTTTTAGAAATTTTGGAACATCCTTTTATACCCAAGGTGCCAACTTGCCGCGCAGTTCATTTGAGGGCTTAGTACAACTTGGTGGATGGTTTTATGAATGTGTGCAAGTGTATTGTCAAATCTCAGGTGAAAAAGGAGATCACTTTTCTACCTATCAAGCTAACTTTGGAATTGAATCACTTTATTAACAAAAAAAATCACCCACAGAGCTCGTTGAGACTACAGAGAGGGAATTAGATCCTCCTCTCTCTTGTCAAATCTCAGGTGACAGTTAGAATGGAATAGCTATTTTAACAAAAAAATCACCCACAGAGCCCATTGAGACACAGAGAGGGAATTAATTTCTCCTCTGTGCCCTCTGCGGAATCTGTGGGTGATTTTGTTTTTTAGAATTTCAGGAAGTTACTTTATTTTCAAGCTCTTGTAGGCGTTTTTCAAGTTCTGAAATGCGTTCAAGGTGCTCTTCAATATTACGTAGCTTAACGGATTGACGATTAAATTCACCCAAAGGCATAGCCGGGAATCCCCCATACTTGCCAGGTTTAGTTAAAGACTTGGTGACACCGGATTTAGCAGCAATAATCACACCAGCAGCGATCTCAAGATGGCCGCTAATAGCAGCTTGTCCTCCAATCACAACATGATTTCCAATTTTAGTTGAACCCGCAATACCTGTTTGCGCCACAATGATGCAATGTGGACCAATTGTCACCCCGTGAGCAATTTGGACGGCATTATTGATTTTAGATCCTCTACCAATGCGAGTTTCTTTGAAGCGTGCGCGATCTATTGTGGCATTTGCACCAATCTCAACATCATCTTCAATCACGACAGTACCAATTTGATTGAGCTTCGTATGCCGCCCTTGGGCATCAGTCGTATACCCAAAACCACAAGCTCCAATAATCGCTCCTGGCTGTAAAATCACGCGGTTGCCAATCTGACATCTTTCACGAATAATCACATGAGGATATAAAAAGCAGCCTTCCCCCAACTCTGTATAAGGGCCTATGTAACAGCCAGCGCCAACCGTTGTCCCAGCTCCCAATTGAACGCTTCGGTCAATGACTGCATGCGGTCCAATTGTGACATTTTCACCAATCAATGCTGTTTCATGTACCACAGCTGTGGGATGTATGCCAAAAAAACCAGATTCCCCTTTAACTTCTGCAAAAAAAGCTTCAAGTGTTTGTTGAAAAGCTCGCGAGGGGTCTTCTACGATTAAGAAATTACGTCCCTGATCCCTCTCGGTATCAGGTGCCACAAAGACAACTCCCGCTTTAGATTTTTTCATCGCTTCAGTATAACGGGCAGCAGCGAATTTAGGCTTTGAAAGAAAAGAGGCATCATTTTCACTTGCTGTGGCTAGATCTGCGACGCCAGTAATGAGATTTGTTGGATTCCCTATTAGGGTTGCGTGAGTTAATTTAGCAAGTTCTGCTAAAGTAAAGGCTTGTGTTCGTGACATTTTAAACCTTCAAAATTGAAGAATAGGCAGAAAAAATTCTGCCTATTCCATAAAATTAGTTATTTGATTCAGGCAGTTTATCCATTTTATCCAACAAGTTCACTACTTTTTCAGTAAGATCTAACTCTGGCTTGTAGAAAAAACTACTTTCCTCATTCAAAACTAAATCAAAGCCGTTTTCTTTAGCTAGTGCAGTCACTGTTTTAGCAATGATATCATGCAGTTGCTGTACAACTTTCACATTGGTTTGATTTAATGCTTGGTAGTATTGATTTTGGAATTGAGAAATCTCTTGATTGAGATTGCGAAATTTATGTTTAAGTTCCGCTTCTGCAGTTGGAGATAATGTGTCGACATAATCTGGATCATTTAACTTATTTGCGACTTCAGTGAGTGCCTTTTCCTTTTCAATCAAGGAAGCTTCCATTTGCTTTTTCAATGATTCGAAAACTGTTTGTTCATGTTTTCCAATTTTAGACTTCTCCACGCATTCTTTGAAATTCACAACGCCGATTTTAACCGGATTGGCTGCATGAGCAGTTGTGGCTGCACAAAGAATTAAAGCCAAGGATCCTGTAAGAATCCCTTTTAACATTGTAGCATACGTTTTTTTCATAATAATAATCTCCTTATAAAAAATAGATAAATTGTTAGAAGCGGCCGCCAACTGTTAAGAAAAATCGTTTGATTTGACCGCGGTATTTGGCATTGAAAGGTATCCCCATCCCGATGGTTAAAGGAGGGCCGTTTGGAATAATTTGAAGACGGGTTCCCACACCTATGGCAGTATAGAAACGGCTATTATCATCCCAGGTACAGTCCCAAGTATTTTTCGACAGATGACCTGAATCGCAATAGAAGAAACCTTCCACGCGGCTGTTGAATTCATAAGCATATTCTGCTGAAAAAAATTGCAAGGAGAGACCACCCAAGGGTTCTTTTGCTTCTTTACTATATGGACCAAGCTTATATGCCCTAAAACCACGCACGGTGTTATTTCCACCTAGAAACAATCTTTCGTCGATAGGCAAATTGTCCCATCTTGATTTAAAGAAAGGTTGGATAAAGCGCAGGTCGGCCCGCAGTCTAAGGGTTCCATTAGGCGAAACTGGATAGAAATACGCATTAACATAAGAAACTGAGCCGAAATGGTGTCTGCCTCCAAATCCGGCTAATTCCATATCCAAACGGGATTTAAAACCGCATCTTGGATTTTCAGGATGATTCGATGAGTCATAGATCAATGAAGCGCCAAGCGCTGAAATAATTCCGCCATTTTTGACGTTGTCTTCAAGCGTGTTATCATGAGAAAACGAATTATTTGGGCTGACTATAGGATTATCTGGATCTGCTGCTGCCTGAGCAGCCGCTTCTTTTCTTTGTCTTTTATGTTTTTCATGATGATCTACTTTGACGTGGCTGTCTCGTAAGCGGTAGTGTACGCCAGTTTTTACAAAATCATTGACTGTATAAACAGCGTGGGTCACAAATTGTGAAGCGTTAATTTCGTAGTCATTTGAGATATAGCGGTTCGATGAACGCTCTAGGTCAAATCCTACCAACCAAGGGGTATCCAAAAAGAAAGGTTTTGCCCACGATAGTGAGTAGCTGCGGCTTTTTGCTCCTATAGTCGCATTGAGGCTAAGAAATTCGCCTCCACCTCTTAGCGCAGGATAACCATTTTTGAAAAGACAGCCTAACCCTTTATAATTAAAGTTATTTTCCGTCACATTGATGCTGCCGAAAATGCTTTCTACCGTACTATATCCAAGTGCCAAGCCAAAACGACCTGTGCTTGTTTCTTCGACTTCAATATGCAGATCTCTATAGTTGCCCTCTATACAAGTCGCTGACTTGACGGCATAAACGTTGACATTCGAAAAGTAGCCGATGTTTTTTAAACGAGTTTCGGTATTGATCATCTTATCAATATTGAAAACTTGTCCAGGCACCAAAAGTGTTTCATGCAAAATGACATTGGTTTGAGTCGCACAGTTGCCTAAGACTTTAATTAAGCCCACATAAGACTGCTGTCCCTCTTGAATTTTAAGATGAAGGGAGTAGGAGCAATTGTCTGAATTCAGACGCGGCTCATAATCGACATAGGCATCGATGTAGCCCATGCGCCCATAACAGTTAGCAATGTTACGCACGGTGGCTAGAATGGCATCGGGAGAATAGCGAGTTCCTTTTTCAAAACTTATCTGGTTCCAGATAGTGTCATCGGGAAACAACGTATTTCCTTCAAAGCTAACTTCTCCAAACACATAGGGAGAGCCTTTATTAGCTAATACATTGATGACGATACGATCTGTTTGAGGTGATTCATCAACGCGAATGTTTACGCTTGCGTCGGCATAACCTTTATTCTGAAGGTAGTTTAAGATCACATATTGATCATGCTGCATCGCTTCTTCGCGATAGGTCCCTTCTTCAGTCAACCAGCTCGTAAAAAAGCAATATTCTTTGGTGACCATTTGCTCAAGAATTTCTTCCTGCTCTTCAGCCGTAAACCCGCAGAGTCTAATTCGTTTAATTTTGCCTGAACGACCTTCATTGACTTGAATTTCGATCTCAATTTCATTGGCAGCTTCATCGAATTTGATGCCGTAATCTAGCTGAGCTTCAAAAAAGCCTTTTTTCACGTAATAAGCTTTGAGTGCTTGGAAAGCTTTATTAAAAGCCAAACGGTCAAAAATAGTGAAAGGTTTAATCTTGAGTTCTTCTTGAAGGATGCTTTGCTCAACTTTAGCATTGCCGCTCCAGTGGATAGCTCGAATGAGGGGTTTTGGCCAAACTTTTAGCACTAAGTTGATATTTTTATCGGTATTTTCAAGAAAAGGCTCGACGTGATCAAACTCAAATGCAAGCATTTTAAGGTCTTGGTCAAAATTGGCATGGGAGAAAATATCTTTTTCTTTCGTTTTAAGACGAGATTTGATTGCGTCTTCATCAACAGGCAGTTTAGAGGCAGAATTTCCATTGATAATTTGGATTTTCTCGATAATTTGCCCTTCATATTGATAGGCGTCAGCTAATAAAGCACCGCTATAAAGTAGAAAGAAAGCAAGTATATATATTGAGTAGCAAGATATTTTTTTCATCCTAAGTCCTTTTTGATCTCTTACAAGCGATCTGAAGTTAAAATGATGGGAATCGACCGCTAGAGAGGAATTATGATAGAGAATCCTCTACAATAATTGCAACTTTTACAAAAAGTTTTAAAAACTACCTCTTCCGGAAAAAGCTCTGGCTAGAGTCCCACCATCGACATAGTCCAAGGAGCTGCCGACCGGCAGACCGAAGGCTAAGCGCGAAATCTGCAGAGAGTAGGGAGATAGTTCTCGTTTTAGATAAAGTGCGGTCGCATCTCCTTCTAAAGTAGAATCGAGCGCAATGACAACTTCTTGAATGGAGTGATTTTCAATGCGTTTTTTGAGTGTTTCTAATGCCAAACGATCAGGGCCAAATCCATTTAAAGGAGATAGCAGCCCTCCCAAAACGTGATATAACCCCTTATATTCTTTAGTTTCTTCGATCGCAAAAACATCGCGAGGAGAGCAGATAATACATAAAACTTGGGAGGCAATGCGCTTTGAGTCGGCGCAAAAAGTGCACAAGCTGTCAGATTTTAAACAGCCGCACGCAGTACACGCTTGGATCTTTTCTGGGATTTCTGAAACAGCTTTAGCCATTTCTTCTAAATCTTCTTGCTTCCACTCGATGAGTTGGAAAGCAAAACGCTCAGCACTGCGAGCGCCCACGCCTGGGAGTTTTTTTAGCACTTGAATTAATTTAATTAAATGGGAGGGATATCGCATAAGCTACTCTGTTTTTTTGACAACTATAACAAATGCAAAAGAAAAAAACAAAAGGTTGCTGCATTATGTGCTTAGCTTTTCATCTGCCAACTTACAGAGTGCTGCTCTATCGCTAAGTTTGGATCCGAAGAGCCGTTGAAGTTCCTGAATAAATTTTTTTTCTGCTTCTGTCAGAAGGGTTTTATTCCAGGACTTCCTGACGTCAAATTTCGGATTCAAGCTTTTCAATTTTGAATCGATTAATTTTGACAATTCCGAAAATGTGATTTCCTCTGGGTTTTGCAAAAACGCAAAGGCTTCCATTAATTTTATTTTTATATTCTTGGCCCCACCGCTTTCAGTTGTACTCCCGGCATATTTCGCCCTTAGATCCCAATACGCAAATTCAGTTTCAGATTTGGCAATATCGCCTATTCCATCCCTGTAAGTATCCGCAAGGATCTCCATAGCTGCCACATCTCCTTGCTCTGCAGCTAATTTAAAATAAACAAAACCGTTTTCAAATGTTTCATGATTCATGAGAATACACCCTAGTTCAAAGAGGGCTGGAGTGTATGAATTCTGAATAGCCTGGTTTAACAATGCGATCGCTTCTGCTGGGGCTCGGAGTGATTTCTGACGCGCCAATTCAACTTGAGAAGGCCCATGCCCTTTGTCGGCTGCCCGACCATACCAATTAAAGACTTCCTTTTTAGCTGCCTCATAATTCATGTCTAATTTTATCGAATAACAAAAATGCTCATCAAAAAGTTGACCATTGTAAAAAGCACCTTCTACAAGTCCTTCATCAAAAGCCATCGTGAAATTATTTACAGCCGATTTGATCGAGCCTTTGCTTAATTCCAAAAAGCCAAGCTCCAATGAAACACTTTTTTCGCCTTGAGATCGCGCTTTTTCCAACCATTTGTGTGCATTTCCAACACAAGAACCCGCTTTAAAATGCCGCTTTTCACTTCTTAGCCTATTAAATTCATTAAGATAGGCTTTCCCTAGAGCTAATTGAGAAGGGGGATATCCTTTTTTAGCATTTTTAAGATGGCATTTGATGGCTTTCTCAGCGGAAATGACAACACCAAGACCTTCTTGATAGCATTGTCCTAAATAGAAATTGGCTTCAATGTGACCGCTTTCAGCGGCTTTTTGAAATAGTTTAAAAGCTTCTGCGTCACTTCGGTCGACCCCTTTACCCTGTAAATACATGATGCCAAGAGCCGTCTGCGCCGCCGCATCTTCATTCGCAAGTTTTTTAAGCTCTGGAAAAGCGCTCTTATACAATTGATCTGCTTCAGCAGCTGAGGTAACCGGTCCATACCCCTTTTCGTAAAATGCAGCTAATTTAAATTGACTTAAGGGATGGTTTCCTTTGAGGACAGCTAGTTTATAATTAATAGCAGCTAGTGGGATTGAAGTTGGCGTGCCGATGCCCAATTCATGAAGAGTTCCCAAGCTATAGAGTGCTATAGGGTCATTATCCTCAGCTTTTTTTCGGGTATAAATATAATTGACTTTGTCTATCAGAGCTTGATGAGTATTTAATAGCTTACTATTCAAAGTTGGATCATTTGCCTGAATCCATTTTCTTAAACTATTAACATTTATATTACATCCCTGTCCATTTGGATCTTTAACTAGAAAATTTCCACCGCCAATTCCAAAGAAACTAGCAATCTTTTTTAGCCAAATTAAAATTTTTTGATCCTCAATCTTGATTCCCTTGAGATCTTTAAATGGGTCGATGATCAACCGTTTTTCTTTGGCATCATAAGTTGGGGCAAAAAGGAATTGAACTGCCATAAAATTTTCTCGATATAAAATTGATTACTATAAAATTAACATCAGCACGTAACACATAGATTAAATTAAAGAATTCCACATCTTTTTTCAATTACTTTTTTAAGCTCAAAATTTTGAAAGAGTCGCAAACAATTTCAAGATATTTCGCCCTATTACTAGTATCAATAATTATATAATGAATTTTTACTCCAAAATTAAATCGAAGTATGATACATTTAGAAGTTTAAATTTGCTTTGGAGTCATTAAATGACAGTTCGCAAAAAAGCTCGCATCACTGGGCTTGGTTCCTATTTGCCTCAGCGCGTTCTGAGCAATTATGATTTGGAAAAGCTGGTGGATACAAATGATGAATGGATTTCTTCCCGCACAGGCATGAAAGAAAGGCGCATTGCAGCTCCACAAGAATTCGCCTCTGACATGGGAAGAGAAGCTGCCTTAAAAGCTCTTCAACAAAGCGGCACAGACGTTAAAGATATTCAGATGATTTTAGTGGCTACCACCACGCCTGATTATTTAATGCCTACCACTGCAAATCTGATTCAGACTCAAATCGGTGCGACAAATGCAGCCGCGATGGATTTCCATGCAGCCTGCACAGGCTTCTTATACGGGCTCTCCTTAGCAAAAGCTTACATTGAATCTGGCATCTATAAACGGGTTCTTTTAATTGCCTCTGAAAAAATGTCGGCATTCATTGATTATACAGATCGCAATACCTGCATTCTTTTCGGGGATGGAGCCTCTGCCGCTGTGATTAGTGATGAAGGTGCTGGATTAGCCATCGACTATGTCAATCTTGGCTCAGATGGTGAAGGAGCACAACTGATTACATTGCTTGGCGGCGGCACGCGCCACCCATGCTCTAAGGAATCTCTAGATCAAGGACTCCATTTTTTTCGCATGTCCGGCAAAGAAGTTTTCAAACACGCAGTACGCCGCATGACAGCGGCTGCTGAAACGTGCATTGCTGAAATGGGTCTTTCTCCAGAAAAAATTAGTTGGCTTGTCCCGCACCAGGCAAATGAACGCATTATTGACGCTGTGGGCAAAAATTTTGAAATCCCTGTGTCAAAAATCTACAAAACTGTGCATAAATATGGAAACACTTCTGCCCCAAGCGTGGCAATTGCCCTTGATGAACTCATGCAGGAACACACAATCGCAGATCAAGAGCATCTTCTGCTAGTTGCCTTTGGAGCAGGACTCACATGGGGTGCTTCGATCTTGACGAAATGTCCCATATAATTAAGTAAGGAATACTCATGTTTCAAAAGATCGCTTTTATTTTTCCAGGTCAAGGCTCGCAATACCCCGGCATGGGAAAAGATTTTGTAGAAAGCTTTCCTTTGGCTAGAGAAATTTTCGAAGAAGCCGATGACTTACTTAGACGCAATCTCTCCAAAATTATTCTCGAAGGCCCTGAATCCACTCTAACTGAAACTAAGCACAGCCAAGTTGCCATTTATGTCACTAGCTTTGCCATTCTTCGTGTAGTCCAACAAGAATACCCCACTCTCAACCCGAAGATTTGTGCCGGTTTGAGCTTAGGGGAATATACCGCCGCCACGGCTGCGCAAAAGATTTCATTTGCTGAGGGTCTGCAGCTTGTTCAAGCACGCGGAGAATTTATGAACGATGCCTGCGAAAAAACTGCCGGAACAATGGCCGTCGTGCTCGGTTTAGATGCCCAAACTGTTGAAAAAATCGTGAAAGATCTGCACTTAACACAAGATTTATGGGTGGCCAACTTTAATTGCCCTGGGCAGGTCGTTTTATCTGGCACGCTCAAAGGAATAGAAGCCGGCACGGCTGCGGTTAAAGCTCAGGGGGCCAAGCGCGTGCTGCCGCTGCAAGTACACGGGGCCTTTCATAGCGGTCTTATGAGTGAAGCAGAAAGCCGCCTTGCTGAAGTTGTCCGTCGCGCAGATATCCATGAAAGTCCGATTGATTTAGTCATGAATGTCACCGGCATGAATGTTCTAAACGTCGCCGAAATCCGCGAAAATTTAATTAAGCAAGTCACACAATCCGTACGGTGGCAGCAAGGGATTGAATCTATCCAGAAACAAGGTTGCGATCTTTTTATCGAATTAGGCTGCGGCAAAACACTTGCTGGATTTAATAAAAGAATCGGGGTCACAGCACCGACACTATCAATTGAAGCTCTAGCAGATTTAAACGCCCTTGCAGAAATATTTCGTTAACTAATTTAGTGAGGAATGAAATGTCTTTACCAGAAGGAACAGTGGCCTTGGTTACCGGCGGCAATGCCGGCATTGGCAAAGCAATTGCCCGTCAACTCGCTTTGGCCGGCGCAAAAGTTATCATTTTTGGAACCAACGCTGAACGCGGCCAAAGTACTGTCGATGAAATCAATACCCTGACAGGCAAACCCACAACTTGTTTCTATAGTGTCAACGTAGCACTCACAGCTGAAGTCGAATCTACCGTGCAAGAAATTTTAGAAAAATTTGGACATGTGGATATCCTGGTCAATAATGCTGGCATCACTCGCGATGGCCTTTTGATGAAAATGAGCGAAGAAGCTTGGGATGAGGTTATGAGCACAAATGTCAAATCTTGCTACAACCTGTGCCGAGCTCTAGCAAGGACAATGATCAAAGCTCGAAAAGGCAAGATCATCAATATCAGTTCTGTTATTGGCTTGACAGGAAATGCTGGCCAGGTGAATTATGCATCTTCCAAAGCCGCATTGATTGGATTTACAAAAGCTCTCGCTAAAGAATTAGCTCCACGCAATATTTGTGTAAATTGTATAGCTCCAGGGTTCATTGAAACGCGCATGACAGATGCCATGACTGAAACACAAAAAAAATCAATCTTAGACTCTATCCCTCTTGGCCGAATGGGAGCACCCGAAGATGTGGCACATATAGCTTTATTCTTGGCTTCTCCCGAATCTGACTATATGACTGGCCAGGTGTTAGTGATTGACGGTGGAATGGTAATGTAAGCCTACAACTAAAATTTATTTTTATTTTAATCCCAAAAAAAGGAAAAAATATGTCTACAGAACAAGAAGTCATTGATATTGTCGTCGAGCAACTTGGCGTCGATAAAGATGAAGTTACACTCGATAAATCTTTTGTAGAAGATCTCAATGCAGATTCTTTAGATCTTACTGAGTTAATCATGACATTTGAAGAGCGCTTTGGCTGCGAAATTTCAGAAGAACAAGCTGAAAAACTGAAAACTGTCGGAAACGTGGTTGAGTACCTTGATAAAAGAGCGGCAAAGTAATTCATGAAAAAAATCAAAAAATTGGTTTTATTTGCACTTTTACCACTTGTGCTTGTCGGTTGCTACCGTATGCCTACTGAAAACGATTGTTCTGTGATCCCCACGACAAACAATCTTTCAATTACTGGTCAGGGCAACAGGGATAATTGGACGCCAAATGTGCAGTACTAGATTGATCCCAGCGAATTGACATAATTCCTGGGGTCATTCCTTACCTGAATCAGGAGTTGTTTCCTTGAAATTCAGGATTATGGCGCCCTTTTGAAAGCATCGATTCTCGTGAATAACGACTGATCTCGATCTATGTTTTCAATTGAGAGTGCCCTGCTGAATTTTCAGGTGACAGCCTACGGTTCAGTTTATAACCATGTAAAACACTGGAAGAATCAATGATCAAAGTAAGCTTAGAAAGTATCCAAGAGCATCTTTTTAGTAAAAATTTCGCTGTTAAATTTCAGCCTGAAACAAAGCAACTCTACATGGTATTTCAAATCGATAAGAAAGAATACCCCCTTTTTATTCGCATTCTCAGTGAAAATCACTTTGTACAACTTCTTCTTTTTTTTCCTGGAAATATTAAACCTGCACGCTTTAACGAAATCGCAAGATTACTGCATCTAATTAATAAAGAAATTGATGCTCCAGGATTTTGCATCGATGAAGAAAGCGGCTATGTTTTTTATCGCTGTATGGTTCCTGCCGTTGATCAAAAAATTGACTCGACCTTGCTTGAAAACTTTATTAAGGCTTCAGAACTCCTTTGCAAATCCTTTACTCCAGTCATCAATAATGTGGCCACTGGAGCGCTCGATTTTAAATCAGTTTTGAAACGCAGTATAGATGAAAAAAAATCTAACCCAGCTTTTTCCTAGACATGAGTTTTAAACCACTTTTCTATGATACAGAAACAACTGGTGTACGTGCTGATAGAGATCGAGTCATCGAACTGGCTGTCTACGACCCTGAAACGAAGCGCACCTTTGAGAGATTGATTAATCCGGGCTTGCCGATCCCTCCAGAAGCCACTGCCATCCACCATATTAGCGATGCCATGGTAGCTAATGCGCCTTCTTTTGGAGAAATCATCGAAGACTTTAAGGAATTTTGTGCTGGCGATGTGGTGCTGGTGGCACATAACAATGATCAATTTGATGTGCATTTCTTGCGCAATGAATTCTCCCGCTGCCAGCAAGAGCTTCCGGCTTGGAAGTTTTTTGATACCCTGAAATGGGCGCGCCGCTACCGTCCAGACCTCCCCCGTCATACGCTGCAATCATTGCGAGGGGTTTATGGGATTGCCGAAAATAATGCTCATAGAGCCTTAGATGACGTGTTAGTTCTCTACCAAGTCTATCTGAATATGGTGGATGATCTCACCATGGATGAAGCTTATGCCTTATTAAATCAGCCAAAAGACATTCAGCACATGCCTTTTGGCAAGCATCAAGGCGTTTTACTTAAAGATGTACCCGCACATTATGTAAAATGGTTAGCTAATACAGGTGCCTTTGAAAAAGCTGAGAACACCCAACTTCGTAGCAGCTTTGAAAAATTAGGATTGCTGGTCCCTGCTTAACGATTTAAAGGCAAAATGAATACTGCGATTTTAGGTGGCGGCTATCTTGGAAAAGCATTAGCTGCCTCTTTAACAACACATCAAGTAAGTCTATCGACGCGAAGTTTGGAAAAGATTCCAACTTTGCAGCCTTATGCAACGAAAGTGGTTTTAATTAATCATTCTTTAGAACCTTTGCTGCAAGATCAGGACAATTTAATTGTAGCCGTAGCCCCATCAAATGGGGCCTCTTATCAATCGACCTACTTAGATACAGCTCTCGCCCTAGCCTCCATATTGCCCAAATTCCCCTCGATTAAACAGGTTATCTACATTGGGAGCACTTCAGTCTATGGGGAACATGGCGGCCACTGGGTCAATGAAGAAACCCCGCCTGCTCCTCAAAGTGTCAATGCGCAAATTCTATTGGAAACTGAAAAAATTTACTTAAGTTTTACGACATCAACTCGAAAAGCATGTGTGTTACGTCTTGGTGAAATTATTGGACCCGACAGGGAACTCATCAATCGCTTACTCTCAGCAGAAAGGAAAATTTTTCCTGGCACCGGTGAAAACTACACAAATTTAATCCATTTGAATGACATCCTAAGTGTCATTAATTTTGCCTTAAAGGAATCATTTGAAGGGATTTACAATGTATGTTCTGATCTTCATATTCCTAGAAAAGAGCTCTACGAATCTCTATGCAGCAGGAATAATTTGCCGATCCCCCTCTGGGACAAACAAAAAGCAAATTTTCATGGAGGAAATAAACGAGTCTTTTGTGGTAAACTAAAGTTAAGTGGATATTCGACTCCATTTAGCTCTCCCTATTGAAAGATGAAACCTCTCAGCTGAAATACACAACCACTTTAAGCCCAGATAGTGCACCTAGTGCACCTGGTGTTTTAGCCATTCCCGAATTAGTATCTAATTCAGAGGAAAACTATTTAACTGAGTAACTCAATTTTATATTAGCTTATATAAATTGAGAATAAAGAAGCCTTTGGCTTCTTAATTCATGTGTTAGATCACCAACTCAGATTAATAAAACTCTTGTTTGCTTTTTTCAAAGTTTTGCCCAACGAGGCAAGATAAAGCTTTACACAAGAATTTAATAAATTTAATTTAACCAGGATCCAGATATGCTTCTCGGAGTATTATTGGTTCTTGCAGCCTGTTTAATTTGGGGACTTATTTTTGTTGTTCCTCTTTTCATGGGTGGGTTTACTGCCTTTGAAGTTGTATTGGGACGACATTTATGCTTTGGCATGCTTTCAGTCTGTCTATTATGTTATCTTTGGTGGCGAGGCCCTCTTCACATTTCGCGAGAAATGATCTTTAAAGCCTTACTTTTTGCACTCGTAACAAACATTATTTATTACACCACCCTAGTGCTAGCCTTACGCAATGCGAGTCCAGCCGTAACCGCTTTAATTAGCGGTTTAAGTCCTATTACCATAGCCCTTTATGGAAATTTGAAGCAACGCACCTACAGTTTTAGAAGCCTGTTGGTTCCCAGCACATTAATCCTGCTCGGGCTTATCTTAGTCAATTTGTCAGCCTTTGAGGATCGATGGTTTTCTGATAGCATTGAAAACTATCTATTGGGGCTTGCTTGCGCCATCATAGCAGTAGCTGCCTGGACATGGTATGTCGTAGCTAATGCTGAATTTCTAAAAAGAAATCCAGGACTGCCTTCAAGTCAATGGGCTACCATGATAGGTACTGCGACTTTTTGCTGGGTGGCTTTGCTTGGAATTACAGTGGGAATTGTGGATGCGACTCTTATCGACATCACAAAAATCAATCTTTTCGAAGAGGAGTTTCTGATATTTTTAAGCGGCTGCTTAATTTTGGGCATTGTGTGTTCATGGATAGGATCTTACCTTTGGCATCGCGCAAGTACCCTTTTACCCATCGCGTTAGCAGGACAACTGACCGTATTTGAAACTGTATTCGCACTGGTTTTTGTTTTTTTTGTGGAGGGAAGAATCCCAGTTGCCAGTGAAGTCCTTGGGATGTTCATCATGCTATTGGCGGTTATTGGAAGTTTATGGGTGCTTGAGAAACGCAAAAAACAAATCGAAGAACCTGTAGAATACTAATGCAGTGGATATTTTTTAAACTTGTTTTTTTGAAATAGAAGGCCCCATTTATTACCACCCGTAAGAGTCGTTAAGGGATACATTCCTTCTAAAAATTCTTTTTCTATTTGACCTTTACGCAAATCTATCGATTTAGGGACTAAATAACAAAGTTGACTTTGATGCTTCCGATGAATTGCGACTCCCAGAATATCTGGGTGGGTTCGAAGCATGTGCCCGTATGATAAGTTTTTAATCAAATGCAAAATATCCCCTTTCTTTCCGAATTCAATCTCAGGGAAAGAAGCTTTTTTCAATTCGAATGAAAGAACATCAGGGTGAAGAGCAAACTTGGCCTTGAGGTAAGGCGTTTCGTATGTCGCTTCGTTTTTTCCTTTTTCTTTTTTATCTTTTTTTATTTCTTCATAGAGGTCGTGATAACTTATGATCGCATTCCGAGCAAAGGCACGTTGATCGGGGGTAAGTTTGTTAAACGTGTATAAATTCGTGGCTTTATCGTCCGGCAAGGAAAGTTGTTCTACCAGCGATTCAGTCAGTGTGGTTTCTGCTTTTAACAAGGCTGTTAGATCTTTTTTTCCTTTATCTAAGACTTTGGCGCTTGCTTTTGTCACTTTTTGATTTTTGCTATCTTGAGGATCGGCAATTTGAGTTTTTTTTGTTTTAAAGTAATGATGGGCGTAAAATCCATAGGCTGAAAGGCTTCCTACAGTAAGACCGCCAATAAGCATTTTATTGAGAAATTTTACAAAGGGAGATGTTTTTTCATTTGAAACTTTTCTAAGGGGAAAATCAAGAATTGCACGAACAGCTTCTTTAACAGTCGTCATAAATAAAGATCTCCTAAGCAACTTTTAAGATTCAAGATATCTTTATTATACTAGTTTGTGTCTAAAACTGTAAAATCAAAAAAACCACATGGTTCTAATCCATGTGGTTTTGAGTTAGATGCCAGCTCTGTATCCAAAAAGCAGCGAAATAACAAACAAAATCAAAAATAGCACAAATAAAATCTTAGCGATTTGTGTTGCAGTTCCTGCAATTCCACCAAATCCCAAAACACCGGCGATGATGGCAATAATTAAAAAAATGACAGCCCAAGTTAACATAGTTTCCTCCAGTTATTGGGGGATTCATAACGCTACAACGCCTAAATTCGCATTATAATGTTGTGAACGCCTTTTTATTCACCATAAAATTCTATTTTATTAGAGTCAATTTTTTTCAAGCAGAGATTTGATTCTCAAATCCCTTTAATACGCGTTCCATAGCTTGAGGCCTCACCCTTAAGGTTCCAGAGAAAGCCGTATCCAGCGAATAAATTAAAAATAGGATGAAAGCTATCGAAGCTGCTAATACCGCAGCCATTAGAAGGTGCGGAATTAAGCTTTCTAAACCAAAAAACCAAAAAAAAGTTATCAGCGTCAGCCCGCCTATGATAAGCAATATCCACATTTCAGCACCGAGTGATTCTTCGCTACCCACGAGTCTGGCCAGGCGCGTATTCGTTAAACTATTTAACTTGTTGATCGATTCTCCATACCAAATTTCTTGTTTCTTGGTTTCAAGTTCTACTTGATAGAAAGCTTCCCAAATATCTCTCAAACTTTGGATGGTTTTCTTGCTAAAAATACCACGGGGCATCAGTCCCCATTCATCGTCGATCACATTTTGAGTGTATGTTTTAATTGAGGTACGAATACGTTCTCGATCTTTTTGGGAGAGTACTTCGGCGTCCCGATAAAGATCATAGAGATAGCTAGCCTCTATTTCTGAAATTTCTTTTAATTTATCGAATCTCTGCTGTACATTTACAACTGTAAAGGCCAGTACCACAGCATAGAGAACGCCTAAATTTGTAAAAACATAACCTGCAACATCATGATGTGCTTTCAAATATTCAAAATTCACCCATCTGCGGATTACTAAAATGCCTAAAGTCGAAAAAGCAATAAAAATTGCCACCGTGAGTGCGGCGCCGTAAATCCAGGGTAGAGTTTCAAAATACCGAATAATGTCCATTTCTGTTGATTAGCAAAAAAAGTATTTCTTCTCATCAACTTTTATAGTCTATTGACACAAGTTATTGAATACGTCATACAAAAAACAAAACATTATTTTAAATAATTTTGAGGCTCTATGAGATCATTGTGGAAAGGCGCACTAAGTTTTGGGCTTGTTAACATCCCTGTGCAAATGTTTACTGGCAGTAAAACCCAAGAGCTAAAGTTTACCCTCTTACACAAAAAAGATCACTCACAGATTCGCTATGCCCGCATCTGCAAAGATGAGGAAAAAGAAGTTCCTTGGAGCGATATTGTCAAAGGCTACCCTACGGAAAAAGGCGATTATATTGTGATGACTGACGAGGATATTCAAAAAGCTATCGCGCAGAAATCTAATCTAATCGAAATTCTGTACTTTACCAATCAAAATGAAATTGATCCCATTTACTTTGAAAAACCTTATATTTTGACACCGGATAAATCAGCTGATAAATCTTATGGATTGCTTATTGAAGCCCTTAAAAAATCCAAAAAAACAGCCATCGTACGTTACGTTATCCATGGCCGTGAGCATGTGGGATCACTTTCCTTTTACGGAAACTTTATTCTCTTGAACCAACTGCGCTATCAAAGCGAGTTAGCTGACGTCTCCGAACTTAAAGAACCCGCTCAATTTAAAGGCTCAGCTAAAGAAATCGATATTGCCATGCAACTAATCAAACATATGGAAAAGAAATTTGATCCTGCAGAATTCAAAGACACTTACGTGGAAACGCTCAAAAAAGCGATTAAGCAAAAAGAAAAGGGCAAGAAAACTGTCGTCGTTCCTACCAAAGGTCCTGCTCCCTCTAAAAAAATTCACGATATCATGTCTTTGCTAAAGGCTAGCCTGGAAGAGCAGGAAAAAAAACCAAAAAAATGTGCCCAGTAGGTTTTATGTCACTTAAAGAATACAAATCCAAAAGAAATTTCTTAGAAACGAACGAACCCAAGCCTTCTGTAGCTAAAAAAAAAGAACCGGTACTACATTTTTGTGTGCAAAAACATGCGGCTTCCCATTTGCATTATGACTTTCGCTTAGAGCTAGATGGTGTACTACTCAGCTGGGCAATTCCTAAAGGACCCTCGATGAACCCTTCAGATAAAAGACTGGCGATTCAAGTCGAAGACCACCCTCTTGATTACCGCCTCTTTGAAGGAGTCATTCCTAAAGGCAATTATGGAGCCGGCACTGTCGAATTATGGGATGAAGGGACCTATGTAACACCCGATAAAAATATGCAAAAAGCCATGCGCGATGGCCTTAAAAAAGGACATGTCGATATCATACTGCAGGGTAAAAAATTACAGGGAAAATTTGCTCTTATCCATTTAAAAAATTCAGAAAAAGATAACCATTGGCTTTTAACCAAAAGCAAAGATGATTTTGCTACCAATGAAGATATTTTGCTTCAAGAAGGTTCTGTAAAAAAAAAAGCAAAGTCATAGGTAAAAAAGGCCTCATGCCTGATTGGGTCAAACCCATGCTGGCGACCTTAATTGATGAACCTTTCGAAAACTCAGAGTGGATTTTTGAAATCAAATGGGATGGCTATCGCACCCTAAGTCATATCAAAGCGGGAAAAGCCGAGCTGCTTTCACGAAATAATCTCTCCTTTAATCATTTGTTCCCTTCCATCGCCAGCGCATTGGCAAAATTTCCCAAAAATGCTCTTCTGGATGGTGAAGTTGTCGTGATTAACGAAGCAGGTAAACCCTGCTTTGAATTGTTAAAAAACTATCAAAATACACCTGCTGGGCATCTCTGTTATTATGTCTTTGATCTTTTATTTTATGACAATTTCGATTTACGCGAAGTGCCATTGAATGAACGTAAAAAAATTCTGCAAAAAATTTTAAGCGACTTACACTCTCCTTTAATTCGTTATACGGATCATGTAGATGGCGATGGCATCAATTTTTTTAACGAAGCAGCCAAAAATAAATTGGAAGGGGTCATTGGCAAAAAGAAAATGAGTGTTTATCAATCTAAACGTAGCAGAGACTGGGTAAAAATTAAAACCTCGCAACGACAAGAGGTGGTGATCGGAGGTTTTACTCAACCGCGAGGGTCTCGCCAAAAATTTGGCGCTCTTTTAGTGGGTATCTATCATAAAAATGTTTTGGAATACATTGGACACGTCGGCACAGGTTTCTCTCAACAAGCTCTTAAAGAGCTTTATGCCAAAATGCAACCGCTCATTACAGATAAATGCCCTTTTAAGGTGACTCCTAAACCTAATCAAAAAGCAACTTGGCTCAAACCCATCATAGTGGCCGAAATTGCTTTTGCAGAATGGACTAAAGCCAAAATTGTTAGACAACCTTCATTTATAGGATTACGTATGGATAAAAAAGCCAAGGAAGTGATTGAAGAAAAACCGATAAAAATTAAAAAAAAATCCACCTCAGAAACGGCCGAGCCCACTCTCACGAATCTGGAAAAAGTCTATTGGAAGAAAGAGCACATCACTAAAGGGGAAATGATCGAATATTATCGTTCAGTAGCACCTTATTTACTGCCTCATTTAAAAAATCGACCTCTCATGCTGCATCGCTATCCGAATGGGATCGATCAACCAGGTTTTTATCAAAAGAATATGGAAAATGCTCCAAGCTGGGTTGAAACGGGGGCAATACAACATAAAACAAGAATCGACCACTATGTTCTCGTACAAAATTTAGAAACGCTTTTGTATGTGGCAAACCTTGGGTCTATTGAACTCCATCCGATGATCACTCAAATCGAATCACTGGACAATCCTGATTTTCTAGCAATCGACTTAGATCCCTTCGAAATTCCTTTCAAAAAAGTAGTGCAGTGCGCTTTAGAAACTCACGCATTATTAGAAGAATTAGGGATCCCAAATTACTGCAAAACTTCAGGGGGAACTGGTTTGCATATTTACATTCCCTTGCATCAAAAGTACTCTTTTACCCACACTGAACCGTTTGCTTTACTACTTGCTCAACTGATGCATGAGAGGCTTCCTGAGATTATTTCCCTTGAACGCATGCCGGATAAACGCAAGCAAAAAGTTTATTTTGATTATATTCAAACAGGTCATGGGGGACGTTCAATGGCTGCCCCTTATTCTCTGCGAGCTCGCCCTGAGGCTCCTGTTTCCACGCCCTTGCAATGGAGTGAAGTGACAGAAGATTTGGATCCGCTTGAGTTTAACATTCACACTGTGCCAGGGCGATTAAGAAAAACAGGTGATCTATTTAAGGATATACTCACTAAACAGATTGATTTAGAGAGGATATTAAATAAAATAAATAAGCTTTAATAAATTGTTCATACAAAAAAATCACCTGTCAGCGTTAAGTTGAAATGTCGTGTTGGAAATTAAGTTGAAATGTCACATCCAACATTCTTATATTACCATATCTTCGTG